>LIDZ01004357.1_pt1 | contig 32350 bp, 38 predicted proteins | sample 644651 | NCBI WGS metagenome assembly LIDZ01 (sample SAMN03856242, study PRJNA289617) | food metagenome | isolation source: wine grapes on drying loft during traditional withering process | host: Vitis vinifera cv. Corvina | place: Italy: Gargagnago di S. Ambrogio di Valpolicella | collected 2014-01 | reverse complement strand
CCCAAACCTGCCGATCGGCAAACGGCCGCGACGCGAATGGCTTGTAGTCCTCGGACCACTCGACCCAACTGTCTACCATGCAGGGCTGCAGGACGTTGAGCGGGAAGATGCTGGCCCCATCGTCGACGAACTGGCACATGAGCAGATTCGCGAACGCATCCGCGTTGTATTCGAGCCGCAGCTCTTCCAGGTCGAAGAGATCGCAGCCGCGCTGTTCGGCGTCCAGGATGGTGACGATCTGACGCCAGATCCGGTCCTCGCACAGCCTGCCCTGCTGCAGCGCGTCGTGGGAAACGTCCAGATTGAGCCGCTGCGCCGCTGGCTTGCCTTTGTTGAACCGCTCACCGGTCCAGAACGTGTACGCCTCATGCGCCATGCTCGATGGCGTTGAAAAGTAGGTGCGTCGGTACTGTTTCTGCATCGCCATGCCGCTGGCGACCTTGTTCAGTTCGTTGAACTTGAACGTCCAGAAGAATTCGTCAAAGTAGAAATTACCGTGATAACCCTGAGCGGTTCGGGCGTTCGTGCCGAGGAAATGCAGCTCGGCGCCGTTGGCAAGAATGATCGGATCGCCAGTCAGTTCAACGCCACACACTTCACGCGCAAACCCTTGAATGTAAGCCTTGAAGATGTGCGCCTGGTTCTTCGAAGCCGACAGGAATATCTGGTTGCGGCCAGTGACCAGGGCGTCAATGAACGCCTCCCGGGCAAAGTAGTAAGTCGCGCCGATCTGCCGGCTTTTGAGGATTGCCCTGGTGCGCTGATTGCTTGCCCGGTACCAGTCCAATTGATAGCCAAAACAGCCGTCTTTGAACGCCTCGGTCAGCTGCTCGATCTGCTCCTCGCTGAACTCGTTTCGCGCCGCTTTCTTCTTCGGCCCCTCGTTGCGCTTCGCAAGATTCGGATTGAGATCAGTGTCGGTGCCGCCCGCCTTGTAACGCTCAATGCGCGCCTGCCGTTCCAGCTGACGGTGGAGCAGGTCAATTTCCTTGAAGTCACCGCCGTTTTTCCCGTCTTTCAGGATCAGCTGCACCAGGCGCGCCTCCAGAGCCCCGCCGATCCGCTCCACGTTGTCGGCCCGGTCCCACTCGTCGCGCGTCTTCCAGGCGTGAACGGTCTTTTCTTTCTCACCCAACATTTCGGCGATCGCGCAGATCCGCAGGCCGGTCCAGTAAAGGAATTTGGCCTGACGGCGGTTATCGCGGATGGGAGTGGCTTCGGTTGTCGTCATGGCGGCGATGCTGACGCCACGCGCGCGTGAACGCGTAGTGACGGGCCGTGTAGCGCCCCGGGTTACAACTGGCGCCGATTGCTCATAAAAGCGCCAATGTCGACGATGCACCTCAACGCAACTGCACCCGCAGCAACGCTTTGAGGACCCGCTCGATGAGTAAGAAATTTCGATCCAAATGGTTTCGCGTCGCCGTAGAAGGCGCGACCACCGACGGCCGCCAGATTGAGCGCCAGTGGCTGGTGGACGCCGCCGAGACCTACAACCCCAACACCTACGCAGCACGCGTCTGGATGGAGCACTACCGCAGTGTTCTGCCTGACAGCCCGTTCCGTGCTTACGGCGACGTGCTGGCCGCGAAGACTGAAGAGGTCGACGTCAACGGCGCGAAAAAGCTGGCCCTGTTCGTCCAGATTGAACCGACGGCCGACCTGATCGCCATGAACAAGGCGCGTCAGAAGCTGTACACCAGCATCGAGATCGCGCCGAAGTTCGCCGATACCGGTCGCGCTTACCTGGACGGGTTAGCCGTCACAGATTCGCCTGCGAGCCTGGGCACTGAAATGCTGACTTTCAGCGCGCAGAACCCGGACGCATCGCCGCTCAAGGCACGCAAGAGCAAGCCGGACAACCTGTTTTCCGAGCTGCTGGAAGCGAAGCTCGAATTCGACGAGATCGAAGAGACCCCCGGCAGATTCGAAGAGCTGTTCTCACGCATCGCCGAACTGCTCGGCGCGACCAAAGAAAAAGACAAGCCGGTCGAGATCGAGAAGCCCGAAACCGACGACGGGAAGTTTTCGAAGCTGAACGACGCCGTGGGTGCGCTTGCCGGCCACGCTGCCGAGCAGTCCCGATTGTTTACCTCGATCGAGGAAGCCCACAGCTCCCTGCAGGGCAGTTTCGACAAGCTCAGCACCGACTTCAACGACCTGATCAAGCGCCTGGGCGAGACCCAGGACCACAGCCAGACGAGCCGTCCACCCGTAGTCGGCGGCGACGGCGCTGTGCTGACTGCCTACTGATCGAACCGCTCACCCAAAGGTTTACCTGGAGAACACCATGCGTAACGAAACACGACTTGCCTTCAACGGCTTCAGCAAGCAGGTGGCACTGCTCAACGCCGTCGCCTCGGCGGCTGAGAAATTCACCGTCACTCCGACGGTGCAACAAACCCTCGAAACCGCCATCCAGGAATCGAGCGATTTCCTGAAACAGATCAACGTCATCGGCGTCGATGAGCAGGAAGGTGAAGCGATCCTGCTGGGCGTGGGCTCGACGATTGCTGGCCGTACCGATACGTCGGTCAAGGCTCGCGATCCGCGCAGCGTTGGCGCGCTGAAGAGCGATACCTACAGCTGCAAGAAAACCGACTTCGACACCTACGTGAAGTATCAACTGCTCGATGCCTGGGCAAAGTTCAAGGATTTCCAGGCACGCTTGTCGGGCGCGATCGTCGGGCAGCAAGCACTCGACCGCATCATGATCGGCTTCAACGGGAAAACCGTTGCCGCTGACACCGACCGCGCCGCCCATCCATTGCTGGAAGATGTAAACATCGGCTGGCTTGAGAAGTACCGCACCAAGGCACCAGAGCGCGTTCTGAGCAGCGGCAAAGTTGCCGGCAAGATCACGATTGGCCCGAACGGCGACTACAAAACCCTCGACGGTTTGGTGTACGACGCGATCCAGTTGCTGGACCCGTGGCACCGCAAGCGTCCAGATCTGGTCGTTTTGGTCGACCGCAACCTGCTGCACTCCAAGTTCCTGGCGAACATCGAAGGCGCAGCAGACAACGAAAACGAGCTGGCTGCAGCCCGCATCCTTGCGAACGGCACGCTAGGCGGTCTGCCCTACGTCGATGCCCCGTTCTTCATTGACGGCGGTGTGTTCGTGACCACCCTCAAGAACCTGTCGATCTACTTCCAGATCGGCGCTCGTCGCCGTATGACTCGCGAAGAACCGGAGCGCGATCGCATCGCGGACTACCAGTCGTCGAACGAGGCTTACGTCGTCGAAGACTTCGGCCTGGGCGCTCTCGTCGAACACATCGAAGAGGCCAAGTAATCATGGGCCTTTCTCTCGCTCAACGTCACCGGCTGCAGGCGCTTGCGTCACAGGAAGCCGCTGCTGCTACGCCGTTGGTATCGATGGCGGGCGGAACGGCCTACGAAATGCAACTGGCCCAGCTTCTCCAGGATCGTCTGCGCCTCAAACAGATCCAGTCGAATGAGGGGAAAGCCGCGTTGAAGTTGCAGCTTCTGCCGGCCTATGTCCCCTACGTCGACGGTGTCTTGTCTGCCGGCAACGGCGCTCAGGACGAAGTGCTGACGACGATCATGATCTGGCGCGTCGACGCCTCGGATTATGCCGGCGCGCTCCAAATTGCAGCGTATGTGTTGCAGCACAACCTGCTCATGCCTGACCGCTTCGAACGCACCACCGGCTGCCTGATTGCTGAAGAAATCGCGGAAGCGGCTTTGAAGGCACAGAAGACCAACGGGACGTTCGACCTCGCCATCTTGCACCGCGCAATGGAGTTGACCGCAGACCACGACATGCCCGACGAGGCCAGGGCAAAGCTGTACCTCGCCACCGGCCGCGCCACTGTGGCAGGTCTGGATGCGGATAACCCCGGCCAACCCGGTCAGGTAATGGCCGGCATTGAGCTGCTCAAACGTGCCATCGAGCTGAACAGCAGCTGCGGTGGAAAAAAAGACCTGGAAGGCGCCGAGCGCCTTCAGAAAAAGATTGCTCCCCCACCAGGGAGCTGACCGAGCGTACCCCGCAACCCCGGCGGCCCGAGGCTGATCAGCAGCTTCTCTCCTTTCCTTGCTGAGACGCCTCGGCCACCGCCGACTTAGGGCAGAAACATGAGCGGATTCATTGCCACTGGCACAAACACTACTGCCCCGTACCCCATCACGAACGACGGATTCTGGCCGGACATCGATGGCGCCCATGTGCGCGCATCTTTAAGGATCGATGGCAGCGTTACCGACGCGCGTCTTGAGGTAGCGGTTGTCAACGCGCTGATTCAAGTCAACGGCGAATTGAGCGCAGTCAAGAAAGGCTACAAAGCCGAAGGACACGACACGCTGGAAGCGGTACCAGCGGACGAGATCAAGGGCATCAGCCTGCTCGTCCACCTATATCGCCGATCCATCTATTGCAGTGCCGGCGCCGAACTCACCGAGCGGTACCGCAGCTATGACACCTCGACCGAAGGCAACAAAAACGCTGACGAACTGACGCCGTCAGTTGACGAATACCGCCGCGATGCCCGGTTCGCGATTCGCGATCTGCTGGGTGTTCCGCACTCGACAGTGGAGCTCATCTGATGGCGACGACCGTGTATGCCCAACAGCACGACACCGTCGACGCGCTCTGCTGGCGGGTGTACGGCCGCACTGCCGGCGTCACCGAGGCGGTACTGAACGCAAACCCCGGCCTGGCCGACTTGGGTGCCGTCTTGCCGCACGGCACGGCGGTAATCCTGCCGGACATAGCCCCCCAGGCTCAGGTGCTGCAAATGGTGAATCTATGGGACTGATTCATCACACGACCTTCACGGATGACCTTTCCATTCCACCCTCAGATAGCGGATCAAAGCGCATGCCTGACAAACCGGATTCATGGGCCTGGTTCGCTGCCTGGCTCCAACAAAACTGGCCTGCGTTCTACGCAGGTGGACTGGCCGCCGTGATCGCGGCCCTACGAATCATGTACGGCGGCGGCACATGGCGACGGGTTCTGCTTGAGGCTCCGTTGTGCGGGCTGCTGGCCCTTTCGGCGAGCCACGGCCTGTCGCTGCTAGGCATCCCCACGACGACAGGCCCGTTCTTCGGTGGGGTGATCGGCCTGCTGGGCGTTGAAACCACGCGCGCCATTGCCAAATCTTTCCTGAATCGCAAGGTGGAACAAGTATGAGCGTCTTACGTCACGGGGATCGCGGCCAAGAAGTCCGCGTGTTGCAGCAACGCCTGAACCTCCAAGGCGCCGGGCTTAATCCTGACGGCATTTACGGCGACAGCACAGAGGCCGCAGTTCGCGATTACCAGCGCAAAGTTGGCCTGGTAATCGACGGTATAGCGGGCCAGAAGACGGTCATGGCCTTGTCCGGCGTCGACTGCTCCAACCTCCTGCAGCACGCCTCCCTGGTAAGCGCGGCGGCGAGACTCGGCGTCGACCTCGCCATAGTGATGGCCGTGAACGAAGTTGAAAGCCAGGGCAGCGGCTTCCTGGATAACGGCAAGCCGAAGATCCTATTCGAGCGCCACATCATGTACCGCCAGCTCGACACCCCACGCACGCCTGAAGACGACGCAGCGGCGCTGAAAAAACATGCTGACCAATTAGCTGCGTCCCAGCCAAACCTGGTTAATCCCAAGGCCGGCGGGTATGCCGGCGGATCCGCCGAGCATCAGCGCCTGGCGAACGCGCGATTGATCGACGACGTGTGCGCGTTGGAATCGGCCAGCTGGGGCGCGTTCCAGGTGATGGGGTATCACGCGGTGCGGCTCGGCTATGGCAGCGTCCAGGACTTCGTCACGCGCATGTCCAAGAACGAAAACGAGCAGTTCGAAGCCTTCGTGCGCTTCGTTGAAGCGGATGCGGGGCTGCTCAAATCATTGAAGGGCAAGAAGTGGGCCGCGTTCGCCAAGGAATACAACGGCCCGGACTACGCCCGGAATCTGTACGACACCAAGCTCGAACGCGCTTATCAGCGTCACGCGCTCGGTTGCCCAGTGCCGGAGGCCGCATGATCGATCATCACCAGATCCGCAAGCTGAGCCCCGTCGACGGCGATATCTTCACGTTGCCGGCAGATACCCCCTTTGAACTGGCTCAGCAGCTCGGTGAAGCGATCACCATCGCCAAGCCTGGCATAAAGGCCGTCGTGATCTGCGCCGACCTTCGCGAAGCCGACGAGTCCTTGATGAACGCCGCCGGCTGGTACCGGAAATGAGCACGCTGCGCCAGGCGCTGTACGGGCTGGCGTTGCTCTGCGCTTTGGCGTTGTTGCTCTGGGCCCAGTCCGAGCGAATCGAGGTCGCGGACAAAAACGTCGAGCTGGCCCAAGGCGCCACAACTGCCGCGCTTGGCAGGGCCACCCGCAGCGAGGCTGTGGCCGCCCAGATGACGGGCGCGCTGGATGCGGAGCGGAAGGCGCAAGCGGCGCTGCGCCTCCTGCAGAACGACCTTCGCAAAGCGCTCTCCGATCGGAAGCAGATAATTGAGGACTTGAAACGTGAAAACGAAGAGCTTCGGCTATGGGCTGATCAGCTTCTCCCTGACGCTGCTCGCCGGCTGCGCGACCGCCCCGGCATCACCGGAGCCGCTGCTTATCGAGACTGGGTGTCCGGCAGTCGTGCCGTGCGTCCTGCCGGCGACGCGACCGCTCAATAACGGCGCGCTTCTGGACGACCAGGACGTGATCGAGGCGGCATGGGCGGATTGTGCCGCGCAAGTCGATATCGCCTATCAGCATCAGCTGGAACAGGCGCGGAAACCATGAACAAGCACGAATCACTGCGCGCGCACCTGCTCGCGGCTGTTCCAGGTCTGGCGCAGAATCCGGACCGGCTGATGATCTTCATCGACAACGGGAAGATCCGGAGCACCGCTGCGTTCGGCCTGTCGTTCGAATACATCTACACGCTCAATCTGATTCTGACCGACTACGCGGGCCACCCGGATGCCGTCGCCATCCCCTTGCTGGCATGGGTCCTGGTCAATCAGCGCGAGCTGATGGAAAACCTCGATCGCAGCAAGGATTCGATCGTTTTCGAGGCGGATGTCCTGGACAACAGCAAGGTCGACCTGTCGATAAAACTGCCGCTAACCGAACGGGTAATCGTTAAACGACAGGACGATGGGACTCTGCAGGTCAGGCATCCGCCCGAGCCCGTCGTTGCTGACGATCCGTTCGACCTCGAAAGCCTCGAGCTCTTCACATCAGACGGGGAGTTCATCACCCGCTGGAACCGCCCATGAACCAGGACCTTCACGCACTTGAACAATGGGCCAGTGTGCTGCTGGCGAAATTGAGCGATGCCGAGCGCCGCAAACTGCTCGGCACGATGGCCCGTGATCTGCGGCGCAGCCAACAGAAACGGGTGACAACCCAGCGCAATCCGGACGGTAGTTCGTTCGTGCCTCGTAAGCCAAAGGATCTGCGCGGAAAGAAGGGGCGCGTCAAAACGAAGATGTTCACCAAGCTTAAAACTGCGCGCTACCTGCGCACGGAAAACAACGCCGGCGGCTTCTCGATCGGCTTTGTCGGTCGAGTTGGACGGATCGCACGAATCCACCAATACGGACTGCGCGACCGGCCGGCCAAAGGTCAAGCAGACGTGCAGTACGACACCCGAGAACTGCTGGGTTTCTCCGGTGACGAGCTGGAAACGATCCGGAATTCGCTGATCGATCACCTCGCCGGCTAACGCCTCCTTGTAGCTCCCCCTCCTACACCGGCCCGGTGATGCGGCACGCACGCGCGAGCCTCACCATCTGCGTCATGGACTCCCTCACTGATGTAATTCGACGCCTAGAAAACCTGATCCGCGCCGGCACCATTGCCGCGATCGATCCGGCGATCCCCCGTTGCCAGGTCAAAACCGGGGGCCTGCTCACGGACTGGTTGCCGTTCTATACGCTGCGTGCGGGCGAGGACAGCGACTGGGATCCGCCAAGCATTAACGAGCAGTGCCTCGTACTGTCGCTCTCAGGTAATCCAGCCCATGGGTTTGTTATCGCAGGCTTCAACAGCGACCAGTTCCCTGCACCTGATCAGAGCCTTACCCGACGTCGCCGCCGCTACCGCGACGGCGCGACCGTGGATTACGACACCAAAACCCACACCCTCACCGCAACGCTGCCCGACGGAGGCAAGGCGGTGCTGGTTGCGCCCGGCGGCGTACATATCAAAGGCGACGTGGTGATCGAGGGCCTTGTGACCGTCAGCCAGGACGTTGTGGCGGGCCCGCTTGGGATCAGCCTGGTCAACCACCGAACTGCCGGCGTGAAGCGCGGCAACGAAGTCTCGGATGGGCCAATCCCATGATCGGCATGAACGGGAAAACTGGTAAGACGCTGACCGGCAGCGCGCACCTAGCCCAATCCATCAACGACATTCTGAGCACGCCGCTGGGCACGCGAATCATGCGCCGGGACTACGGCAGCCAGTTGGCTGACCTGATCGACTGGCCGTTGAACAGCGCTACCAGGCTGCAGGCGTATGCCGCTGTCGCGATCGCATTAATGCGCTGGGAACCTCGCATCCGACTGAGCCGAGTGCAGTTGTCTCTCGGCGATCAGCCCGGGCAAGCAATTCTCGACATCGACGGCTCGGTGGTCGACACCAACGAGCCACTGAGCCTTCGCGTACCCCTGAGCCTGGGAGCGTCAGCATGAATACCTTCACTCCCATCGATCTGACCCTGCTCCCCGATCCGGACGTGGTCGAGCGAATTGATTACGAGGAGATCCTCGCCGAGCGCAAAGCCTATGCCGTCACCCTTTGGCCGGCTGATCAGCAGGCCGAAGTCGCAGCGACCCTGGCGCTGGAGTCAGAACCGCTTACAAAACTGATCCAGGAGAATGCCTACCGCGAGACGCTGTGGCGGCAGCGTGTCAACGAGGCAGCGCTCGGAACCATGCTTGCCAAGGCCAAAGGCAAGGACCTGGAGCAGGTCGCTGGTAACGTCGACGTCGAACGCCTCGTTGTGTCGCCCGCCAACCCAACCACGATCCCTCCAACCCCAGCCGTGATGGAGTCAGACGACAGCCTGCGCGAGCGAGCGCAGATGGCATGGGAAGGTCTATCCACTGCCGGGCCGAAAAACAGTTACATCCTGCATGCCCGCAGCGCTGACGGTCGTATCGCAGATGCCACCGCCGAGAGCCCGTCCCCTGCCGTTGCAGTGGTGACAGTACAGGCGCTGCTGGGCGATGGATCTGTCGACCAGGCCGTGCTCGATATCGTTTATGCCTACCTGAACGATGAAGACCGGCGCCCGGTGGCTGATCGGCTGACGGTTCAGTCTGTGGAGGTCCTGCCCTATGGCGTCGACGCGACGCTGTATCTCGCAACCAATGGTCCGGAAGGCGAGCCTATTCGCGCTGCAGCACAGCAAAAGCTCTCGGGGTTCGTCACCCAACGTCGTCGCTTGGGGGTTGAGATTTCGGAATCCGCAGTCCATGCGGCGCTGCACGTTGAGGGCGTGCGCAAGGTAGTCCTCCATAACTGGACGGACATCAAGCCCACCCCCTACCAGGCGGCCTACTGCACCAGCGTTAGCGTCGTGGTCGGTACCGAACTATGACGCCCCTCTTACCGCCCAACGCCCAATCTCTAGAGCAGCTGGCCGCCTCGGCATTGCAGCAGATCGAGCGCGTCCCGATCCCTATCCGTGACCTATCCAACCCCGATCGGTGCCCACTTGCACTGCTGCCCTACCTCGCGTGGGCATTTTCGGTCGATCGATGGGACGAGCGCTGGCCCGAGGCGATTAAGCGCAAGGTCATCAAATCCTCGTACTTCGTGCATTCCCGCAAAGGAACGATCGGCGCGCTGCGCCGGGTCGTGGAACCTCTGGGTTACCTGCTCGATGTCCAGGAGTGGTTCCAGCTCAAGCCCGAGGGCGTCCCGGGCACTTTCCAGCTGAAAGTCGGCGTCCTGGACACGGGCATCACTGACGAGATGTACCAGGAGCTGAGCGCGCTGATCGACGACGCCAAGCCTCTCACCCGCCATTTGATCGGGCTGGCTATCAGCCTGGAAACCAACGGCCGCACCTATCTGAGCGCCTCGATCAGCGAAGGCGATGTAATTGACGTTTACCCACCGCAGCAGCGAGACATCGACGTCTCGGGCGTGATCGGCCGGGGTGGGCGCGAAACCACTATTGACACCCTGGACGTTTATTCATGACTGACCAAACCTCGCAGTTCTTTGCCATCCTCACGAATATCGGCGTCGCAAAGCAGGCAAACGCAGATGCGCTCGGCATTGCCTGGAAGATCACCCAGATGGGGGTGGGTGATGCGAATGGCACGGATCCGCAACCTGATGCCAAACAGAAGTCGCTGATCCGGGAATGGCGCCGTGCGCCGCTCAATGAGCTCAAGCAGGACCCAAGCAACCCGGCCATCATCATCGCCGAGCAGGTCATCCCTGCAGAAATCGGCGGCAACTGGATCCGCGAAATCGGCCTTTATGACGCTGACGGCGACCTGGTGGCTGTAGCGAATTGCGCGCCCTCTTATAAGCCAACGCTTGCGCAGGGATCCGGCCGCACACAAGTGGTCCGGATGAACCTCATAGTCAGCAACACAGCCAGCGTCGAGTTGAAGATTGATCCGAGCGTGGTACTCGCGACACGCGAATTCGTCTTGAACGAGCTCGCCAAGCAGGACTTCAAGAGTTCGGTGATGGCGTGCGCCCCGGGTAGCATCGTGCTGAGCGGACTGCAGACCATCGACGGCGTGGCCGTTCCAGCAGGCAAGCGCGTTCTGGCTCCCTTTCAGACCGCCGCCAAGGATCGCGGGATCTGGGTAAGCTCGGCGAACGCGTGGACCCGCGCAACGGATGCGGACACCAATGACGACGTAACGCCAGGCATGCTGGTTTTGATCGAACAGGGCACGCTGTACGGCGACAGCGCCTGGCAGTTGGTCACTGACGCCCCAATTACCTTGGGCGTAACCGCGCTCACGTTTGAGATGGCCTGGGGCCGGACTGGCGTTGCCCCGGGCGAATACCGCAGCGTCACGGTCGACAAGTACGGGCGCGTTCTGGCGGCCAACAACCCGACGACCGTGGCCGGCTACAGTCTGACGGATGTCTACACCAAGACACAGATCGACAGCGCGCTACAGGCCAAGGCGAACACGGCCAGCCCGACGCTAACCGGTATCCCGAAGGCTCCAACGGCGCCCGCGTCAACCAACAGCGACCAGATCGCGACGACGGCGTTCGTACAGGCCATGTTCACCGCGCTGATCGGCGCGGCGCCGGAGACGCTGAACCAGATCAACGAAATCGCTGCGGCAATGGGGAATGATCCGAACTTTGCGGCCACGGTGATGACCGCGATGGGCAAGCTGGCGCCGCAGCTGTCTCCGATTTTTACCGGCGATCCGAGGGCACCGACCCCGGCGCTGGGCGACAACGACACCAGCATTGCCACAACCGCATTCGTGCAGGCGGCTTTGCGCGCTTTCGGCATCGGCTCGTCAGACAACGGCACCGGCAACACGCTGGACTTTAACCAGGCCCCCTGGGGCTCGTTCATCAAGGCCGAAGGCGTCGAGTCTGACGCGGCGCTGTATAACCGGCCGGTAACCGGTGCGGCGGGTAATGCCCCGGTTTGCTTCGACGTGCTGACGTTCGGTCTGGCGGGGCGAACTACCCAGCACGCCACGCAACTGTTTGCCCCGGGCGGTCGCGGCCGGACGTTTACTCGCGTGCAGCACGATTCGACGTGGTTTCCGTGGCGCGAAATCGCCATGACCGATTCGCCGGCGCTTCTCGGTGCGCCGACGGCCCCGACGGTTCCGTTCAATACGGAAAATGCTCAGCTGGCGAACATGCAGGCCCTTGGCGATGCGAAGCAAGGCTGGCGAGGCGTAGGTATTGGTTACACCGCCTCGGCGGTATTGAACCCGACTTCCGTGGGGCGCTGGCATCGGGTGACGGTGGCAGGCGTTACGCTAACGCTGCCGTCCAAGTCAGAAGTGGAGGCTGGTAAGGCTCTGGCTATCCACAACGCCTCGGCCGGCAATATCACGATCAAGGCCACCGGGACGGAGGTTATCGCGATTCCCGGGGGCGGTTCCTCGATGACGCTGGCGCCCAACGAGTGGGTGCAGTTTGCGTACAACTCGGATGCCATTTACTTGCCGGGTGGTCGCGGAAAGCTGGTCGAAACCGCTGCGATTGATTCGCCGGTATTTATCGGTGATCCGCGAGCCCCGACGGCGCCGGTGGGTGATAGCGATACGACACTGGCGACGACGGCCTTCGTTCAGGCCGCGCTCGCGGTCTTTGGCTTGGGGACCATGACCGGCCCGCTCGTTAATGACCTCAATACGACTGTTCTGGGCGGTCTGTTTCGGACCTCGAACACGACAGTGAACCAGCCAATGGGCGCGTCGGCGAATATGTCGGGGATCGTCATTCCATACAACAACGGCGGGTGCCTACAGATTGCCGCGCTGTTGTCCGCCAACGGTGCCAATGCGCGCATTTTCTTCAGGACTCAAGCGGCGGGGGGCTGGTCATATTGGCGCGAGTTCGGGGCTACTGATAGCCCGGTACTGACCGGAAATCCGACCTGCCCAACCCCGGCGCCGGGCGACAGCAGCAAGTCGCTGGCCACCACTGAGTTTGTCCGCAGCGCTGCGGGCGACATGGTGGGCATGGTGGGCATGTTTGCCATGCCTACACCGCCAGACGGATGGCTCAAGCGAAACGGGGCAGCAGTATCGCGCACCACCTACGCGGCGCTGTTCGCGAGAATCGGCACGCTTTGGGGCGCAGGCGATGGGTCCACGACCTTTAACCTGCCCGATGCTCGCGGCTACTTCGACCGTGCATGGGATGACGCGCGCGGCATCGACCCGAGCCGCGCCTTTGCCACCAATCAGGCCACGCAGAACCAAAGCCACGGACACAGCGGCACCGCCCTGAGTGCGGGCGCGCACGGCCACACAACGACGTTTGTTAGGGAAATGATCGATTCCCCTACAAGCAACGCCGGTAACGCCGTTCTGGGCGACCAGCTGGGCGATGGCTACCAGTACATGACCACAGACACGGCCGGCGCGCACACGCACACGCTAAGCATTGCCAACTCCGGCGGCAATGAGTCGCGGCCGCCTAACCAGGCGTATCTGGCGTGCATCAAGTTCTGATTAACAGTGAATGGAAATTCAAATGACCGAAGATAAAGAGAGCCTGGTAACGCCCGCTGTTGAGGCACCTGTGGGGCGTTGGTGGGAGCAAGACGGCGTTTTCGCCCCCACCGTCTGCCACGTAGCGCCATTGACTGGCGAATTTATGGGCATGGGCGTTGCAGATCCGAGCCCATTAGAACCAGGTGTATGGCTCATGCCGGCGCACACATATCAGGGCGACGCGCCGATCATTTTCCCGGGTTGTGCAGCAGTCCGAGGTGACGCTGATGGCGTGTGGCATCAAGTGCCCGACTATCGGGGCAAAACCGTCTATGACAAAGACACTCGGGTGGCGAGCAAGTATCAGGAGCTCGGCGAGCTCCCGGAACTCTTCACGCTTTCGGCACCCTCCTCCGACTTCGATATCTGGCAAGGTGGGCAGTGGGTGCTCGATGTCGCAGCCAGAAACGCGGCGTTGACGAACCGGGCAGGATTGAAGAAAGCGCTGCTGGCCCAGTGTGCCGGCAGCGTGATTTCGACCCTGCAGTATGCGGTAGACAAGGGCATCGCCGACGAAGTGGAGATCGACCTGCTGGATGCCTGGCGAAAGTACACAGTTACATTGAGCCGAGTCGCGGCAGGACCCGAGGTCGTGTGGCCCGCCAGTCCGGATGACCCTGCAACCGTCGCATTCCTCCAAGCGCGCGGCTACGACGACATCACCGTTTAACCATAGGGGCTTGCAACTCGCCTTGTGAGCCCTTCCCCTACAAGCCCCCCCGCTACATTCCTCGCCGCGCGCGCGTCAATCTGCGCTCTACCGCCATCAACGCGCAGGATCCCCCATGCCATCCGATTATCAACACGGCGTCCGAGTCGTCGAAATCAACGAGGGCTCACGCCCTGTACGCACAGTCGCCACCGCCGTGATCGGCATGGTCTGCACCGCCGAAGACGCGGATGCGGCGACCTTCCCCCTTAATAAGCCCGTGCTTCTGACGGACGTGCTGACCGCCAGCGGTAAAGCCGGCGTGAAAGGCACCCTTGCACGAAGCCTGGATGCGATTGCCGATCAGTCCAGTCCTGTGGCTGTAGTCGTCCGTGTCGCCGAGGGCGCAGATGCCGCCGCCACCAGCTCCAATGTGATCGGCGGCGTAAGTGCCAATGGTCAGTACACAGGTTTGAAAGCCCTCCTGGCCGCTGAGGTCCAATTGGGGGTTCGTCCACGCATTCTGGGTGTTCCTGGTCTGGACAGCCTTCCGGTGACTACCGAGCTGGTCGCGATCGCGCAGAAGCTTCGCGGTTTCGCATACGCCAATGCCTGGAACTGCGAAACCGTGTCCGAGGCCATCGCATACCGCGAGAACTTCGGCGCGCGCGAGCTGATGACCATTTGGCCCGACTTCATCAACTTCGACACTGCCTTGAACGCTGATGCCCCGGCTGCAGCTGTGGCGCGCGCTTTAGGCCTGCGAGCAAAAATTGACCAGCAAACGGGCTGGCACAAGACCCTATCCAACGTCGCCGTCAACGGCGTAACGGGCCTGAGCAAAGACGTTTACTGGGACCTGCAGAACCCCAACACGGACGCAGGACTGCTGAACGCAGCAGACGTGACCACCCTGATCCGCCGCGACGGATTCCGCTTCTGGGGCTCGCGCACCTGCAGCGACGATCCGCTGTTCGCCTTCGAGAACTACACACGAACCGCACAGGTACTAGCCGACACGATGGCCGAGAACCACTTCTGGGCCGTGGACAAGCCGATGCATCCGAGCCTGGTGCGCGACATCGTGGAAGGCATCAACGCCAAATTCCGTGACCTGGTGCGCCAGGGGTATCTGATCGGCGGCGAGTGCTGGTACGACGAGGCCGCAAACGACAAGGACACCCTCAAGGCCGGCAAGCTCTTCCTGGACTACGACTACACACCGGTGCCGCCGCTGGAGAACCTGAACCTGCGTCAGCGCATCACCGATCGTTACCTGGTCGACTTCGCCAGCCGCGTAAACGGCTGATCCCCCCATTGAACAGCGCGGCCACGGCCGCGCCTGCAGGAGAGCGCCACTATGGCTCTGCCCAAAAAGCTTAAGAACATGAACCTGTACAACGACGGCGTCAGCTACGTCGGCCAGTGCAAGACCGTCACCCTGCCGAAGCTGGGCCGGAAGCTGGAAGCCTGGCGCGGCGGCGGTATGGATGGCCCGGTGAAGGTTGACCTCGGCCACAGCGACGACGGTATCTCCCTGGAGTGGACGCTCGGCGGCTGGGACCTCACCGCGCTGCGTCAATACGGCGCCGTATCAGTCAGCGGCGTCCAGCTGCGTTGGGCTGGTTCAATCCAGCGCGACGACAACGAGCAGGTTTCTGCTGTGGAAGTGGTTGTGCGCGGCCGGCATGAAGAGATCGACATGGGCGACTCGGAAGGGGGCGAAGACACCGAGCACAAATTCAACACCGCCTGCAGCTACTACAAGCTGACGATCGACGGAAACGTCGAGGTAGAGATCGACCTGCTCAACTTCATTTTCATCGTCAATGGCGAGGACAGGCTCGCCGAGCACCGTAAGGCGATCGGCCTGTAACCACGCCTCAACGCGCCGGCTCTTCCGGCGCTTCACTCTCCATACCGGGTACTAATCATGACCACCATCGAACCCTCCAACGAAATCACCACCGTCGCACCGAACCCGAACACCATCATTCTGGACAGCCCGATCAAGCGCGGCTCGTCCGAGATCAGCGAGGTCACTCTGCGCAAACCCATGGCAGGCGAACTGCGCGGGGTAACGCTGACTGACCTTCTACAAATGGACGTGCTGGCCCTACGCAAGGTACTGCCGCGCATCACCAACCCGACCTTGACCGAACACGAAATCGGCCAGATGGATCCTGCCGATCTGGTTCAGCTCGCGAGCCTGGTGACTGGTTTTTTGTTGCCGAAGTCGGCGAAGGCGGATGCGTCCCTCGTTGCGTAGATGACGCAATGGCGGACATCGCCGTGATTTTCCACTGGGGACCAGCGGCGATGGATCCGCTGTCCCTGACCGAACTGATGGACTGGCGCGAACGCGCCCGCGTGCGAAGTGGGGCTAAGGATGAGTGACAAGCTGCGGCTGGAAGTACTGCTGTCGGCGATCGACAAAGTAACCCGTCCCCTGAAACAGATCAGCGCCGGGAGTACTTCCACCTCGCGCGCGCTCAAAGCGGCCCGGGACCAGCTCAGGGAGCTGAACGCCCAACAGTCCAACATCTCCAGCTACGCACGTCAGAAAGAAGCGGTTCGCCAGTCCTCCGAGGAGCTCGCCAAGGCGCAGAACAGATTGCGCGCGCTGCGCGAGCAGCTGCAGGGCATGGACGCGCCCACCGCCGCCTTCCAAAAATCGTTCGTCAACGCGAGCAGCGCTGTCGAAAAGCTGACCAACAAACATACTGCCCAGCGATCGGAACTGCAGCGGCTTATCCCGCTGATGCGATCGACGGGCGCTGACACCCGCAACCTCGGAGCCACCGAGCGCCGTCTAAAGAGCGAGATCGAGGCGGCGAACATCGCCATCCAATCGCAGAAAGACCGGCTATCCGCGCTCGCCAAGCAGCAGGAGCGCGTGTCCCGAGCACAGAAGAACTATTCCAAGGGCAAGGAATTAGCCGGCAACGCGGCCGTAGCAGGCGCAAGTGCTGGCGCAGTCGGCGCCGCTGCCGGCATGCCGATTCTGAGCATGGTCAAGAACTACGCCTCCTACGAGGACGCGATGGCAGGCGTCGCAAAGCAGGTCAGCGGCGCCCGGGATGACAACGGGCAACTGACAGCGACCTATTACGAAATGGGCGCGGCCATCAAGAAGATGTCCGAGACCATTCCCATGGCGACAACCGATATCGCCGCCCTGGTGGAAGGCGGCGCAAGGATGGGCGTCGAAGGTAAAGACAATCTGCTCGAGTTCGCGCGCGTGGCGGCGACAGCGGCAACTGCCTTCGAACTTCCGGCCGAGCAAGTGGGCGAAAACCTTGCACGGATCGCCCAGCTCTATCATCTGCCGATCAAGAACGTCAGCCAGTTGGGTGATGCGATCAACTACCTCGACGACAACGCCATGTCCAAGGGCAAAGACATCATCGACGTGATGCAGCGCACTGCAGGCGTCACGGCTTCGGTCGGGATGTCGTTCAAGGATGCGGCGGCGCTGGGCTCCACGTTTCTGACACTGGGGGCATCGTCAGAGATCGCGGCAACTGCGACGAACGCGATGATTCGCGAACTGGCTATCGCCACCCAGCAGCCCAAGCGCTTCGTCAAAGGTCTGCAGGCGATCGGGCTGGAAGCGAAATCCGTCCAGGACGGCATGACCAAAGACGCCACCGGCACGATTCAAAAGGTGATGGAGGCAGTCAATAAGCTGCCGAAAAACAAGCAGCTGGGGGTCATGACTCAACTCTTCGGCAAAGAGTACGGGGACGACGCCGCCAAGCTCGCGTCGAACCTGGGCGAATATAAGCGTCAGCTCGATCTGGTGAATGGCGCAAAAGCCGCGCCTAAACGCGACGGATCGATGCAGCGCGAGGGCGACATCCGGGCCGACCTGCTTTCAGCTCGCTGGCAGATGGCACAAAACCGCATGTTCAACCTGAGCAGCGCGCTCGGCGCCACCTTGCGGCCGGCACTGATCGAGCTGGTCAACGGTTTGAACGGTGTCATGGCACGCCTCACCGCCTGGGCAGACGCCAACCCTGGCCTGGTGCTGGGCATTCTGAAAGTTGTCGCCGGCATCGCCGCCCTGTCGATCGGATTCAGCTCCGTCGCGCTCGCCTTGGCGACGACGCTCGGCCCTTTCCTGGCGGTGCGCTACGGTTTGTCGCTGATTGGGATCAAGCTGCCGTCGCTAATTGGGATGATGATCAACCTGGGGTCGAAGGTGCTGCCCTTTGTGGGTCAGGCGTTCATGTGGCTCGGCCGGCTGTTCTTGACCAACCCAATCGGGCTGGCCATCTCCGCGATCGCTCTCGCTGCATACCTGATCTATGCCAACTGGGACAAGGTGAAAACCTACTTCGCAAGTGCCTGGGAGGAAATCAAACAGGGCTTCAGCGGAGGCATCGGCAGCATCCTGAAGACGATCGCGAATTTCAGCCCGATCGGCCTGATCTATCAGGCGTTCGCGGCAGTGATGAGCTACATGGGTGTTGAGCTGCCTAACCGGTTCACTGAATTCGGCGGCATGATCATGACCGGCCTGGTCAACGGCATCCGGGATGCCATGGGCAGCGTGAAGACAGCTATTTCCGATGCCGGTACCGAAACGATCGGGTGGTTCAAGGAAAAGCTCGGGATCCACAGCCCGTCGCGGGTGTTCGCCGAACTCGGTGGCTTCACCATGGCCGGTCTCGCACAGGGGCTCACCCAGACGCAGGGCGGTCCGCTTGAGGCGGTTGCGGCCATTGCAAAGCGCGTCGCTCAAGCCGGCACAATCACGATCGGCACCAGCGTGACGCCACCTGCAGCACTGCCAAGGGCGCCGGTGCTTCCTGCTGTTTCAGGGGCTCCTGCCCCGGGTGAATCGCAGGGGCTACTGTCCAGCATCGCCGACGCGGGGAAAACGATGGCGAACGCCGGGTTCAGTGCGATCACAGCGCTGTCGTCTGCCGCGTCGCAAGCCGGCCTATCTAACACGCCTGCCGGCATGGTGCTGAGCGTGGTGTCGACCTTGGGCAAGAGCTTGGCGCAACTAGGTGGGACGCCGAGTCAAGCTGCACCCGCCCAAACGATTCTGCCGGTCCAGGGCGCGCCAGAGAGTGCGGCCGGAACGCCGCTGATCCAACCCCAGCCGAGCCTGGTGGCGACACAACCCATCCAGAAACCCCGCGACGGATCTGCTGTATCGCAGGCCCCGGCCGCACCTAAAACGTCGCCCGACATGCTCGGGGTGCTTGCAGGCATTGGGAGGCGAGTCGCGCAGGTTGGGCAAATCGCGATCGGGATTGCCGGGGCAGGTCGACCGGCCGGCGCAGCCCCTTCCGAGGCACCTGAAGGCTTTGGAATGCTCGATGCAATCAGCGTGATGGGCAAGAACCTGGCTCAAGCAGGAGCCATCGCAGTGGGAATGACCGCAGCGCCGGCATCCATTGCCGTCGACAGCCGGCCACCTATCGCCTCAGTCGCACCACAGCCGGTCGTGCAATCGGCCCCGGACCACATCGAAATCAACATTCACGCAGCCCCGGGAATGGATGCGGCCGCAATCGCCCGAGCGGTTTCTGCCGAGCTGGATAAACGTCAAAACGCGAAGCGGGCTCGGGCACGCAGTTCGCTGTATGACCAGGAGTAAACGACCATGATGATGGCCCTCGGCATGTTCATCTTCAGCCTTGAAACGTTGGTGTACCAGGAGCTGCAGCGGCAAACAGAATGGCGGCACGGTTCAACCTCCCGCATCGGCACCAATCCGGCACGTCAGTTTCTCGGACGCGGCGACGATTCGATCACGCTTCCTGGAGTTCTCTTGCCGGCACTCGCTGGCACTCCGTTGAGCGTCGACACGCTGCGTTACATGGCCGACACCGGCAAGGCTTACCCGTTGGTTGAGGGGACCGGCCGCATTCTCGGCATCTGGGTGATCGAAAGCATCAACGAGACGCGCACGCTGTTCTTCCAGGACGGCGCAGCGCGTCGAATTGAATTCACTATCGCGTTGAAGCGCATCGACGACGGCCGCGTTGATTTGCTTGGCTCTGCCGTAAGCAGCGCGGGCAACATTTTGAGGGCCGTCCTGTGATCGATGAGGCTATTGACCAAGTTGACCGCTACCTGGACAGCGCGCAGAAATCCATGCGCGAGGCGAAGGCTTATCCCCGCCCTATCTGCCGTCTGATGGTCGACGGCCGCGATATTACGGCGGCGGTGGAAAAGCGCCTGGTCAGTATTGAGCTCACTGACAACCGCGGACTCGAGGCGGACCAGCTGGACGTGACGCTTTCCGACCACGACGGCCTGCTAGTGATCCCGCCCAAGGGTGCCACGCTTCGAGTCTGGCTCGGGTGGAGTGATACCGGGCTGGTCGATAAGGGAACGTTTACGGTCGACGAAACTGAACACAGCGGCGCTCCGGATCAACTGAGCATCCGAGCGAGGAGCGTCGATCTGCGCGCAGGGCTTAAGGTCAAGCGCGAGCGTAGCTGGCATCGCCAGACGATTGGCGCCGTAATCACCGCTATCGCAGGGGCTTACGGGCTCGCGCCGGTCATCAGCGCGGTATTGAACGTGATCGAGCTGGTGCATCTCGACCAGGCGAACGAATCGGATGCGAATTTGCTAACGCGTCTGGGCCAGGAGTACGACGCGATCGCCACGGTCAAGGCTGACAGATTGCTGTTCCTGCCGATCGGCAAGGCGACCAACGCGAGCGGATTGAACCTGCCGCACGTCACACTCACGCGGCTCGATGGTGATCAGCACCGCTTTCTCCAGGCGGACCGTGACAGCTATACCGGCGTGCGGGCCTTCTACTACGACGTCAACAGTGCCGAGAAAAAGAGCGCCATTTCCGGCGGCGGGGAGAACATCAAGGATCTGAGGCACTCTTTCACCGATCGGAAAAGTGCTCTCGTTGCGGCACGTGCCGAGTGGAACCGCCTGCAGCGCGGAACCGCGACGTTGAGCTACACGCTCGCCCACGGCCGGCCCGACCTTGCGCCTGAACTGACGTACACGCTGACGGGGATCAAGCAGGAAATTGCCGACATCATCTGGCTCGGCGGCAACGTGAAGCACAGTTTCACCTCGGACGCCTTCACCACCAGTCTGGAGCTGGAATCGCAACTGCCCGACGGGGATGAAGTTGCCGAGCTTGCAGAGGATGGCAAAAGCTACACGGGCATCATCGCCTGGTACCGGGAATCGAAGACAGCGAAACAGCACACTGTCACTGCGGGCGACCAAGCACGGCCACGACGGCTCACGCATCTGTACGAAAGCAAGGCGACGGCGAAGCGGGCGGTTGAAAGGGAATATAAACGGCTGCAGGCAAAAAATGGTGCGCCTACTGCCGGAGCTCCGGCGTGACCAGCCGGAGCGCGGTTGTGCGACGCGGGCCTATTTCGTCCGGGTCAGCATTTCTGCCAGGCGCTGCAGGTGCGCCTGGTCGGTTTCCGACATCTGCCGGTACCGCTGGAGCAACAAGTACTCCAGTTGGGTCAACTTCAGGTCGGGCCTATCGTTGTTTCGAGCATCCTGCTCAAGCTTCTCCAAAACGCCTCGATCCAACATGCTCAATACTCCTGGGAAACGGTAAGCATCGACGGTTTCGCAGGATTCTAAATAGCCCAAAGTCGCTACTTTCAGCGATTGGCGATGGATGGAGTTATCGGCCAGTTGTCGGGTGTCTATTCGGGTTCAGCCGCAGGATTGACGCGCCCGGTATTCATTTCCGCAAGGCCGGTTACAACGCGTCGGGCCACGGCCTGGTCCGCAGGACTCAACGAGCGGATAGAGCAAATCAGCTCGGACTCAATCCCCGCCTGGGCTTCAACGGCATGGTCGCGTCTTCCAAAAAGGACGTACATCACATCGATCCCAACTTTCGAGATAGCCAACAAATACGCCGTGTCCGGGTTCTGTCGGCCACGCTCATAGTTGCCCTGGGAGTTGCGTTTAACCCCTCCAATGTCAGCCAGCTCGTTCTGGTTTATGCCAAGCCGGTCGCGCTCTTCCCGGAGCCGCTCGCCCAAAGTTTTTTCCAAGGAATCTCCAGACACACAAATATTTGGCATGCGCCGCTTTACACACACAAATTCTTGGGCATAATGATGGCACACACAACACGATTGAACACACATGAACACTATGCCCGTCCTCCTGACAACCGAGCAAGCCCGCGCAGAACTTGACCGAAATGGGGTAACGATCGCCGAGTTCTGCCGGAAACACGCTCTGAACAAAAATTTGGTCAGCGATCTATTGAACGGCCGGAAGAAAGGCGTTCGAGGCGAGGCACGACGAGCAGCTGTGCTCCTGCGTATCAAAGACGGCGTGATATCAAACTAATTGCAGTTCTGCCGGTGAGAAACCAGAAGATGAAACGCACCGTTCTAGAAACCCGCCGCCAAGTGGTCAGCGCAGTGATCTGTGCTTACCCGGGCGGGCGTGACTGCGCAGCACCGCGACTCGGCATGTCGGTCAAGAAGTTTGATAACCACGCTTATGAAAACGCCGGCAGTCGCCCGTTGACGGACGAGCAGATCTGCCTTCTGGAGTCACAGACAGGGACCACCCACCTGCCGGACTTCGTCTGCGGCCTGTACGGCGGGGTTTTCGTCCCCGTTGCCGAGGCAGGTCAGCTGGACAACCTCGATCTGTATGCACGCTCGATCAATACCTCCATCAAACGCGGTTTGGTCGACGCCATCATTGCCAAGGCCCTCGAAGATGGGGTCATCAACGATAGCGAAGTGCAAGACATCCTCACCGCGCACCGCGCCCACGTCGCGGCCAGCCATGAAGAGATCACCGCCGTGATCGTTTTGCACCGGGAACGCCCGGGCACGTAGGAACCGAAGTAGGCGCAGGAAGCGCCGCCAATTCTCGGCGTCAGCCGAAGGCCGCAACTAGCGGCGGGGAGAACAAGTGAGCACCTACAAATTGGTATGTCCGCACTGCCAGGGGCGAATGCGCATCCGAACCAGTGAGGGCACGCATATCTTTTTGCGTATCGCCTACCTGCAATGCACCAACGAAGCGTGTGGCTGGTCCGTTCGCGCCGAGTTCGAGATGACTCACGAAATGAGCCCGTCCGGCATGCCAAACCCATCAGTTCGCCTGCCGGTGGCACCAGTTGCGATTCGCCGGCACGCGATGAAAAAGGATGGCGAACAACAGATGGATCTACTGGGATTGGAGACGGCCTGATGAAAATCGTACTGAAAGCGCAGAACCCTGAACTGGAATATCGCTCGACGATGCAGAGCGCTGCCCTGTGCTTCATGCAGCGTCACCAGGGCGAACACCTGGACAATGACCAGCAGCTCTTCGTCCGGGCTGTGACCTATCTGCAGACCTCTCTCGAAGTGCCCCTTTATCTCGCAGAGACGCTCGCGGCCCTTGCCTACAGCGAGCTGCGCTCCACTGGCGATCAGCGCCGGCTGGATCTTGCCAACAGCAGCGAATCCGTGGCGGTGCTCACTGACCCCACCAGCGGCAATGCCTACGCCATCCCCGTCGCCCATATCTTCGAGCAATTGATCGACTTGCCCGGGCAGCGACAGACACCCCCGACCATCTGAACAAATAGCACGACCCAGAGCGTGTGGGTTTGGGCGAATTGCGCCCGAAATCAGGGATATAGCCATGAGCACAGCACTTTCGATCCGGATGGACCTCAGCAAGAACCTTGCAGAAGCCCTGCAGCACGAGCTGCGAGAGCGGCTGCGCCTCGGAATTCAAGAGCACTGGTATTCGGATGAGTTTCGGCGCGTCCCTGACGGTCTGCGCTCCGGCGCGATCCTTTCCGCTTACCCGGCCCTGGCAGCACAAAAAACCACTCTCGGCGCCTTACAGGCCGCCATAAGTAAGCAGGCTTGACGATGGAAGACGTAATCCGGGCTGACGTATTGACCCGACTCGAAAATGACTACGGGCTGAAGCATCGTGCCGGCACTGATTTCATGCGCGGCGGTGTATGCCCGGCATGCGGCAAAAAAGAGCTCTACTCCAGCTTCGTGAACCCGTGGTTCATCAAGTGCGGCCGGGAAAGCAAGTGCGGTCAGCAGTGGCACGTTAAAGAGCTGTACGACGACATTTTCGACGACTGGAGCAAACGGGCGCCGGCAACTGATGATCAGCCCACTGCCACGGCTCGCGCCTACCTGGAGTTCGCTCGCGGGTTCAAGATGGACCTGGTCGCAGGCCTGTTCACTCAAGAGAGCTACTTTGATCGGGATTTGGAGATCGGATCAGCAACCGTGCGCTTCCCTCTTGAGCGCGGCGGTTATTGGGAGCGCCTGATCGACCGACCTCACCGGTTCGGAAAGAAGAAGGCTCGGTTCAAGCCAAAGGAATCGTACAGGGGCTATTGGTGGTGTTCACCGCACGTCGACCTCTCCAACACCCGCGAGCTCTGGATTGTCGAGGGGATCTTTGACGCCATTGCCCTGCAGCACAACGATATCGACGCTGTCGCCGCGATGTCGTCCAACGCCTTCCCGGAGGCTTCGCTCAAGGCGCTGATCACGCTACGGGCTGGCAGTCTCCCAAGGCTTGTATGGGCGCTGGACAATGAACCAGGCGCACACAAGTACACGCGCAAATGGGTGGCAATGGCCCGAGCGATGGGGTTTGAGTGTACTGCCGCGCAGATCCCGCAGCGTGATGCGCGAAAGGTGGACTGGAACGATCTACATCAGCGCTGGGGGTTTATCGACGACGAAGCCGACCGGCAGAAGCGGTTGGACGGCGACCTCGCCGAAGCACGCCACCACGGCGCCCTGCTCATCGCGGAGAGTGCCTCGGAAAAAGCGCTGCTGATGTACGACTGGCGCGAGCGAGAGGAATTTCACTTTGGCTTCGAATCCCGTCTGTACTGGTGGAAGCTGGACATCAGCAAGTTCAACAGCGCCATGCAAGCGCTGGAGACGAGCGAAAACCACGAAGAGCAGCAACTGAACAACAAGGCAATGCGAGAGAAGGCGCTGCGCATGTCCGGCTGCGTGGTGGAGATCGCCAACTGCTACCCGCAGGCCCTGTATTTCCAACGCAACGAGATCACCGACGAGTCCTGGTACTTCTTCCGAGTCGACTTCCCCCACGACGGCGTGTCGGTAAAGAACACGTTCACCGGCGGCCAGGTCGCGGCCGCGAGCGAATTCAAGAAGCGCCTTCTAGGCATGGCTGCAGGCGCCGTATTCACCGGCAGCGGTCAGCAGCTCGATAAGATCATGAAGGACCAGCTATTTGCGATCAAAACGGTCCAGACGATCGACTTCGTTGGCTACAGCAAAGAGTACGCCTGCTATGTCTACGGAGACCTTGCAATCAAGGATGGTCAGGTCGTGGCTGTCAACGACGAGGAGTTCTTCGAGTTCGGAAAACTGCGACTCAAGACTTTGCAAAAGGCCGTGCCGGTCCGCATTCAGCGCGATCCAAAGGAATACAGCGATGAATGGGCAAAGCTGCTGTGGACGTGCTTCAGCGCCCAAGGCGTGGTCGCGCTGACATTCTGGTTCGGATCGCTGTTCGCCGAGCAGATCCGCGCTCGTTATCAGTCTTTCCCCTTCCTGGAAGCAACGGGTGAAGCCGGCGCCGGTAAAACCACGCTGCTTAACCTGCTGTGGAAGTTGCTGGGACGATCTGGCTACGAGGGTTTCGACCCTTCCAAATCGACTAAAGCCGGCCGGAGCCGTTTGATGGGTCAAGTTTCCGGGATGCCGGTGGTACTGCTGGAATCTGACCGAAGCGGCGACGACAAATCACACGCCAAGAATTTCGAGTGGGATGAACTGAAGGACTACTTCGGCGGCGGCACACTGGCGACCAAGGGCGTCAAGACGGCCGGTAACGAAACCTACGAGCCGCCGTTCCGGGGCACCATCGCGATCAGCCAGAACGCTCCGGTTGTAGCGTCCGAAGCCATCATGACGCGGATCGTTAAGCTTCATTTCGTTCGCCCGGCTGTCACACCGGCAAGCCGCGAGGCTGCTGACAAGCTCACAGCGCTGGACGGCAACAAGCTCAGCCATTTCCTGCTGCAGGCGGTCAAGCGTGAAGCCGATGTCATGTCCACCCTCGCGGACAAGATCCCGGCTCATGAAGCCCGTTTGCGCCGGCTGCATACCCATTGCGTCAGCTGCGATACGGCGTACCCGCCTGATAGCGAAAAGTCTGCGTGCCAGAAGTGCGGCAACCAGTTGCGCGGATACATTCGGGTCGAGCGGATCGTAAAGAACCACGCGCAGCTTCTCGGCCTGGTTGACTGCATTCGTTCGCTGGTCCCACTGACTGACGCACAAATCACCGCGACACAACGCTGCATCGTCGGCATGGCGATCGAGCGCCAGAGCTCAATCAGCGCAGACCACCCGGTAGTGGCCGAATTCTGGGAGGTCTACGACTACCTGCAGAGCCTGGATGCCGAAGGGCCAGTGGTAAACCACAGCAAAAAAGACAACGTCATCGCCATCAATCTCAACGAGTTCGTCGAGCGCGCCGCCGAGCATCGCCAGAAGCTGGCCGACGTAAGCGAGTTGCGCGATCGCCTCAAGGAATCCCGCCGGCACAAATTTCTGGAATCGAACAAGTCGGTGGACAGCAAAGTGCGGGCTCACCACGCCATGCGACATAACAACACGATCACCAAGTCACCGATCGTCAAGTGCTGGATTTTTCAGGCGTAGGGCTGCAACCCACGTCGAACAGCCCTGAAAGGAGAGAACCATGCAGATTCAAGTAGTCGCCGGCACGGCGCACGGGCAACAAAGCCGCGTTACCGAGCTGCTCGACGAACTGGGTAATGACCAGCGCAAAACCGTCCAGGCGGAAGCCTATGGTCCCAGCGGACTCGTCGACATTCTGGAGGTCCGTGGCGCCGATGGTCAGCGAGAGATCCTGGTGCTCAATTGCACGCGGCGGCAAATTCAATCGGTGCTGGATTGGCAGTCATGCGAGGAAGACAACGACCAGTTTTTAAACCTGGTGCTGTACCTGGTGCGATTGCCAGACAGCGACCTGTAACGCCGGCTGCAACCGGCAACCCCTGAAAGGAGAGAACCATGCGCAACACCGAACCACTTGAACGGGCCGCTCGCGGCGCACTACTGGGACAGTTGTTGGGAGCGGTACTGACTGTGACGCTGATCGCAATCGTCGCGGTGCAGGTTCCAGATCTGATGATCTGGATCCTTCGATAGCAATCCAAATGAAGTCGGTGCCATGGGGCTGCAACCCCATGGCGCCTACCACCCCTGAAAGGAGAGAACCATGCAAGCTAAAACCCTCAACGGCAGCGGGGCCGAGGCTACCATGAACACGATTGTGGATGGACATACGTTCAAGCTGAGCGAGGTGCTTGATGCCTAAGCAAGCCGCTGCCCGCCAACGACCAACGATGGCGAGCCACCGACTCGACCTGCCGAGCATTTGCGACATTTGCGGCAGAGCTCGATCGACTCGCACCCATCAAAGCTGCAGCCGCATTAGGCAAAAAAGAAAGGAGGATGAATGGACGGAACTGATGGCTGAAAAGGTTGCAGCGAGATTGGCCCGAGGCCGACGCTATTCCCGGTAGGCTTTCCTCCAGAAGATCGCTCACTTTTTTCTAACAACTATGCCCCGGCACACTGACTACACTGACCGGGGCGTAAGAGATCCTGAGGCAACCATGTCGAGCAATGTCTTGATATTCGAAGACCTGCAGCGCATCACCGGATATCAGCGCCGGTCTGACGTTGAACGGTCACTCATTGAGCAGGGCGTCCGCCTGTTTCGAGGCCGTACCGGCCCGTGGACAACTCTGGACCTTATCAATCAAGCAGCTGGGCTGACCCCAGCATCGAACGAACGGTACGAACCCGACATTTTATGAAGCGAGCGAGGAAGCGGAAGCACAATCCGAACATCCCTGCCCACGTCGATCAGGCCGCCCTTCCGGCGGCCATTTTCTTCGACCAGCGCGGCAGCGGAGTTTGGTACACCCTCCACAGGGACGAAACCGGCAAACAGCGGCGCCGCAATGTGGCGCCTGCAGACGTGTCTCTGGCAGAACTACATCGGATCATGGATGAAGCGTCGAACGTCGACAGAGGCACGCTCCGTTACGTCTGTGAGAAGTTTCACGAAAGCGATCGCTATAAGAAACTCAAGCCAAAGACGCACGACGACTACTGCTACTCCCGAGACGTACTACTGAACATTCCCACCAAACTGGGCAAGCCGCTGGGCGACCTCGTTGTGAAGAAGTTTACCGCCGCCCTGGTGCAACGCATCGTCGATCGGCTTGCAGACGAGGGCACCCCATCAAAAGCCGCGCATGCCCTCCGATATCTGCGCCGGGTTCTGCAGTGGGGGCGCAACCGAGGTTATCTGGAAATCAATCCAGCGCTGGGCATCGAGGCGCCTATCGAACGCAAACAGCGCCGGCTGCCGACACAAAGTGTCATGGACGATCTGATCGATCGGGCAACAGCTCGCGGCCGGCTTGCGCGCAACGAACCCGGTGGCTGTCCGGAATATCTACCGATCGTGATGGAGCTGGCCTATCTGTGCAGGCTCCGAGGTATCGAGGTCGTCACCCTCACAGACGTCAATGAGCTGGAAGAAGGGATTTTGACCAACAGGCGCAAGGGTAGCAGGGACAACATTGTTAGTTGGACGCCGCGCCTGCGGGCCGTGTGGGACAGTGCGAAGGCGTACCGATCACGCACCTGGGAAAAACGCAGGACACCTATTCCGATAGCACCTGATCGACGACCAATCATCGTCGCGAGCCATGGCGGTAATCTGCGCAAGTCGAGTCTTGATACCGCCTGGCAGCGTTTCATCACACTGGCACTCAAGGACGACGTAATCACGCCCGAGCAGCGTTTCGCGTTGCACGACTTGAAGCGAAGGGGCATCACAGACACAGCAGGTAACCGAGCGGACAAACAGGAGGCTAGTGGTCATCGCGATCCTAAGATGATGGACATCTACGACCATAGTCTGCCGCTGGTCCCGCCTTCTGCCGAGTAAAGTGTCAAACGGCATCAGGTGTCTCCTGCCTATCACATACCTGTTTGAGACCGGTACCAAACGAAGACGTCCCTGTGCGGTATCCAGGTAGGCACGCACCGCCCGTGATCTATGGCATCATGACCCCGTCCGTAGTCGCACGTGACCGGCGCTACGTGCGCTCAGGAAGAGGTTTCAATTCAATCGGCTCTACTTTTGAGGCGTGGATCAGGGAATGGATGGCTATCACGGCAATTACAAATACAAAATAATTGAGAGAATTGGAGAGGGCGGCTTTGGGTTCGTAGAAAGGATCGAACTTTTCAACATCGCCGATCATAGATGTGGTGATTACGCTCGAAAGTGTCTGAGTGATCTAGATCCAGAGCTGCGTGACGAATTCCGAAGACGTTTTGCCCGTGAAGTCTCATATCAGGCATCATGCGTGCATACCCATGTAGCCAACATCTATTTATGCGATCTGAAATCAGATCAGCCATGGTTTATTATGGACCTCGCGGCGGGGGATCTGCAGAAGGATATAGACAAAGGGACCCTTACTGCCTCTCAAAAGATTGATGTACTACTTATGGTTGCAGATGGCCTCATATATCTACACTCGCTAGATTATCTCCATCGAGACATAAAACCTTCCAACATTCTCAGATTCAAAGGTGGCATCTATAAGGTTTCAGATTTTGGGCTGGTTAAAAACCTAGACAAAAGCTCTGAGTCGGAGGTCATCACCAAAATTGCAACAGCAATGGGTACTGCCAAGTACATGGCCCCTGAGATAGCGATTGCAGGCGATTACAGCAAAAGAACCGATATTTTCGCGCTTGGTGTTCTTCTGGAGGATCTGGACATGTTGGACAATCCAGGGGTTCATGAAGTCTATAAAAAAAGCACTGCCCGCCGCCCTCTTGACCGTTACGCAGAAGTGCTAGAAATGCGAAATGAATTTGTTGCCGCCATCTCCGGAGAGCGCAAATGATCAAGCTATTAAGCTCAAGCGTATTCTCATTTCCCAAAGAGCCACCCCGGAAAAATGAGGATTCAATTTTGCCGCCGCGCAAGGTGGGAAATGGATTTTTAATGGCCATAGCAGATGGCGTAGGATCTTACGCTGGCGCCAGCAGTGCATCCGAGTCTGCTATAGACTATCTGACAAGCCTCCAGTCAACGGCATTTGAAAGCTCTGATGCTGCTGAGCAAATCTTTAATGAAATAAAAACTCGCGTTTCTAATCTGACTCATGAAAACCCTAGTTATTTTGATGCCGCTACTACGTTAACATTTTGTTATGCGGGAGAAAAAGGAATACGAATCGGCCATGTGGGAGACTGCCGGGTTTATCTCAAGGTTGACCACAGACTAGTCCAAGTTACCAAAGATCATACTCAATATCAGATGCTGATAGACGAAGGCTTATACAAGCCCTCTGAGCTCAAAGAAGCGAGCGGTAAAAATACACTGTTTTCGGCCATATCGAAAAAAATCAATCTTCATTTTCAAGAGATTTTTTTAAAGTATGACCAAATCTGCGGGCATGATGGTAGTGTAAGTTTGTTCATCATGTCCGATGGCGCATATCATCCTTGGGAGTTGAGACCGCGATTCTTAGAAAGCACTTTAGAAGATCCGAACAGGTTTGCGGCAAACCTACGCAGACGCATTGCGCGCCTTGGAGCAACGGATGATTGCTCATTAATAGCTGTTAAATTAACGATCAAGCCACAGCTGGAACTATTTGATTGAATTTATCTTGATAATCCTGGCTGCATCTTCCCGAAATACGGAGTTGATGCAGCCCTATTATTTTATCAAGGCTTTGCTATTAGCATTGATAGGTGCGACAGGCTCAGCTTTTTGGTACTTTGACGCTGTTCACCACTAGGTCGACGACCTGCACTGGTTAATTGGCACACAATGCAAATCCGCCGACTGCTTATAACGCCTCTGATGGCATGATAATGAGTCCTAGAAATTAAGCGCTATAAAATACTTAGCCATAGGGTCAAATATGACAGAATCGGAAGACTCAAAATACAGCGCCAACGAAGCCCCTAGTAGTGTCGAAGATAAGAAACCAGAGGGAAAGAAAACCGATCTCCGAAAAGAGAGCAAAGTTGAGTTTAGGGACATGATCTCCTTGCTCATTGCATATGCGCTCGTCCTATTTGGCTCTTACGGTTTCCTCTCATTCTTTTCACCAGCACTCTTATCTGAGCTAAATAGTAATTTATCAGGAACTGCGGGGATTCTCACATTTGGGTTCATGATGTTTGCGGTAATCGCAAAAACTGCAGAAAATCTCACCGTGAGTTCATTTGTGGAAATTGATCGAAAGGCCAGGGGCGAGAGCAGGACGGCCGGAGGGCAATTTGGAAGATCAGCCCTAATCAGGTTATCAAGCGGTCTGTTCGATATCGTGTCCTCAGCCATCGGTGCGGATTTGAGGACGTCGGATCGTGAAATTGCTTCCCGGATAGAAGGCGACCGGGAAATAGAAGGTAATGTCGAGATAGGTATTGGACGAAACTTAGAAACGGCTTTTGAACTACATACTTACCATGTCGTGGACGGCCTAAACAAACACATCTCGCTTACTGAAGAGAAGGGTTCTAACCTCCTAGATCGGGGTCTTCTATTCCTCTTTGGGGGAATTTTGTTTTATATCTTGGCAATTATTGGGTGGCAGGCGTGGGCTAAATACGGCGAACCAAACGAACGGGTAATGTACATTGGCATGTTTGCTAGTTCGGTAGTCTTTTTAGTGTGCGAATTTCTAGCCGCCTGGTTTCTCAAGCAATATCGGCATTACGTGGATGCATCCCTTGCCTGCTTGCGAGTAAAATCTGTATATGATCGCTATCTGCTTTCTTACTACGCAGTGAAGGAGATGGGGATGGAAAGCGATGAAGTGCCTGAAAAGCTCAGCCGTATTCTAGAAGTACTCAAAGAAGACGTAATGTGGCCTGCACACAAGGATAATGTAAGTAATGATTTCAATTACATGCTTCAGTCAGTGAGCGCAGCACACTCTTCGCTGGATAAACTCAAGAGTCTGTTTGACACCAGTCCGAAATCACCTCTTCCTGAGGGAAAATGACATGAAGGCTGTGTTGGTATGTTCTCCCTTTTGAGAAAGTCAAACGTGCATCGCAGACAGGCGGCCCAGTGAGTAACGGCGTGTCTTGGCCTGTCTTTCTGGAGCGAGTGCGTGGGGATTGTGCCGAACTCAACGACTGGATATGTTGATCTAGCCCGATGCAACTCGGTGGTCGACATAGCGCGATGACCACCAATGAGCAGCGGCCATCGAAATTTGGGCCAAGACACTCAACCCCTAAGACTGAGCGATCCTCACGTAACAAGCGCACTTGGGCCAACATTTTTAGCGGGCTCCAGCGCATCAGCACGTAACAAGGAATCACGTAACCCATTGATTCTATTGTTTTAACCACCTTCCTTGTAATCAGTAGGTCCCGGGTTCGACTCCTGGTGCCGGCACCAGATTTAGCAAAAAGGCT
>LIDZ01000285.1_pt1 | contig 32381 bp, 29 predicted proteins | sample 644651 | NCBI WGS metagenome assembly LIDZ01 (sample SAMN03856242, study PRJNA289617) | food metagenome | isolation source: wine grapes on drying loft during traditional withering process | host: Vitis vinifera cv. Corvina | place: Italy: Gargagnago di S. Ambrogio di Valpolicella | collected 2014-01 | reverse complement strand
GCCTAGTGATGAAACCTTTAAAAGATGGCTGGGGAAAAATTTGCGTTTGTAATGGAGGAGTAACTGGAAAGACATATGGGTTATGGTCGTGCGGCTAGTATCAGGCTAAACGTCACGTTGTAAAGCATAAGTGAATAATTTAAAGATTTCTCTCGCTCGTGACGAACTGTGAAAAGTAAGACTGGCAGCTAACTCTTTTTAAGGTAATCATTTTTCTAAGTGCGTGAAAAATGAGTCTGATTATCGTACGCATACCATCATGCTAAACGTTACGTGTAGTTATCCAGATGATAATTTTTACGAGTTCTTTCGCTCATGACAAACTATGAAAAGCATGACTGGCAAAAAAATAGCTAGCCGGTGGGTGGCCGGCTAGCAAGGAGTTAAAATGAAAAAGTGTTAGGGTTGTTTGTTGGTACTTTTATAATAATAGAAAAATATGATGGATTTGTGAACGTACAGTGTAGAAAGTGTAAAAGATGTGGGTTTCGAAAAATCGTGTAATAGAGTTAACGTGTCTTGATTGATTCCTTTCGGAGGATTTCAAGGCTTTTTTATGCTTACTCTTCTGTTAATCCTCCTTCAAGTAGCGCCAAAGAGTCGTCCGGCTAATTCCCAGCTGCTGGGCGGCTTTGGTTTGGTTCCCACCATTTTGCTCCAGAATGTTCAAAATGATCTCCTTTGTATAATCAAACAACGTTGGCTGTTCAATCGTGTTTTGAAAGGTAAATGACGCCAGCTTGTTGCTGGAAAAGTTTTGTACCAGACGTTCTTTTTTCAGCAGCACGGACACTTGATGCTCAGAAATGTAATGGGTAGTGGCATTGATCACTAATTCCTTAATAGCGGATTGCAGCTGATTAAGATTTCCTGGCCAGTCATAGGCTAAAAATTCCTTGATGGCATTGGGGTCAAAGCCCATGATTTCTTTGTTGCATTCGATATTGATTTTGTTTAACAGCAGCGTGGTCATGGCACTGAGTTCGTTCTTACGTTCTTTAATCGATGGTGCATAAATATTGGCGCAATTTAGTTCCACCAACAGACGCTTATAAATTGTCTCTTCACTGGAGTGGTTCGTGTCATAGGTGAAGAGCAGCTGGTTTCTTTGCAAAAGCTTAGTATTTTTCACTATGGCAATGAGTCGCTCCACATCTACTAGAGAAAGATGCTCCACGTGCTCGAACAAAAGCGTATTGTTAGCATCCACTAACGGCCCGTTTGAAGGGTTCATCAGAAATTTCCACATTTTTTCATCAATAAACTTAGCATCAATAGAAATCAAATTGTTGTTATGGCTTTCCTGATTTAAATAAGCCTGGTAGGCGATGTTGGATTTCGCAGTTCCAGTTTCACCGAAAATCATGATGGCTCGATAATAGTTTTTGACCTTCTGCAGCTCTTCTTTGGTGCTTTCTTGGATGAATTTGGTGAACAATAATTTCGTTTTAAAGGCTTCCGCCACTTCGGCTCTATTTTGGTACAGGATGCCTAGTCGATTATTAGTAACTGGCGGAGTGGAAATTTTCACCACACAACTATAGTAAGTAGCCTCATCCACTGTGAAACGTTTTGTATGGAGGCTATAGATTTTGTTCTTAATAGTAGGATAAAATTGATTTTCCGGTTCTAATTCTTTTTTCGAGCTCAAGTATTTTAAAATCGTTTCTTGCAAAACGGTCTCCAAATTCGAAAATTGGACTTGAAAATGTTCGTCAAAGACTAAGTAGTCTTGTTGTTGGCTATTGATACTTTGCTCAAGCACGGCTTTTTCCAGCTTCACTTTTTTTAAATATTGAGCAATCGTCAAGGCTTCCTGATAGGCATGCTTGATACTTTCAAAACCAGAAGTAATTAAGATGGTGTTTAAGGACTTCGTCAGAGCCAGTCGATTGGTGATAGCATCGCATAAAATCATTTCGTAGTGCTCTTGGGCCAAAGTGTCCAAAATTTTACCGGCTTCTACCGTGTCATCCAAAGTAATGATTTTAATAGTGTAGCCTAAAATATCGCATAGCAAATGGGCCTTTTCGGTAATACTGGAATACCCCACGATGGCAAAATTTTCCGTATAATTCTCAGCTAAGCGGATCGCTCCGAGAATGTCGTAAATGGAAATGGAAACGTCAATTACCGGTATGGATACCGAACGGCGGATTAAATCAGCGGTTCCGCCGCGAGAGATAATGACATCATAGTCATCCTGGTACAGCTTGGCAGCCAGTCGCTGACCTTCTTCCAGATCGGCAGTATAAATATCTGATTGAACAACGCTGAATTGTTTACTGACAATGTTCATTGAATTGTTCAACTCTTCGTAGGGGGCAATGCCCAATATCTTAACAGTCGCAGCCATATTTTTCCTCCTGGTGTTTCATATAGGAACAATTATAGCGGGCGAAGCAGTAGAAAAGCAGAAAAAACCAGAAATTGTTTCAAAATTAAACGATTTTTTCTTTTTTTGAATATCCAACTGGCAGTGATAGGCCTAAAATGAAACTATCAACAAGGTGGTGAACGAATGTTAAAACTATTGGTCATTGCAGATGACTTTACAGGAGCGCTTGATACGGGGGTTCAATTTTCCAATCAAGGGATCAAAACCTTAGTCTCAACGGATACGAATTTAGATTATCGTGACGTGGATGAAGATGTGGAAGTCCTGGTGATGAATACCGAAAGCCGATATCTGAGTTTTGAGAAGGCTTACCAGCAAATTAAAGCTATTATTGTAAGCGCTCAAAAAGTGAAAATTCCTCATATATATAAAAAGGTGGACTCAGCTTTGAGAGGAAACATCAGTGCCGAGATTAAAGCGGTGCAGGATGCGAGTCAGCAAACGGTGATTCCGTTTCTGCCAGCTTATCCTGAAATGAATCGGGTGCTGATAGATGGAAATTTGTACATCGATCAAGTATTGGTGACAGAAAGTGTTTTTGCTGATGATCCTTATGAGCCAGTCACAGAAAGCAACGTGCTGCAGCGATTAAAACAGGAAGCCCAGATTGAAGCGCAGTTAATCCAAGGGAACACGATTCCAACGGATGCCCACGGCCTGCTGGTGTTTGATGCTGAAACCGACGACACCTTGATTCAACAATTAGAAGCATTAGAGCAAGCGAACCTGCTGGGAATGTCCATCGGTTGTGCCGGCTTTGCCAAGGTGCTAGCCAAGCAGCTCTTTCCTAATGAACGGTCGATCAGCTATTCTTTAAAAGATCCGTTAGTCGTGATTTGCGGCAGCGTCAATCCAATTACCAAAAAGCAGATCGAACATGCGGAAAACAAACATTTTCCCCGCATTTCGCTAACTCCGCAACAACTGCTGAGAACTGGCTATTGGGAAAGCTTGGACGGACAGAAGGATTTAAAAAGGTATCTAACCTTAATGGAGAAGCATCCATTACTGGTTTTTGAAACATTAAATGAAGAAACAACCAAAGGCATCACGGCTTACAGCAAGGAAAATAATTTGCCCTCTACGGAATATCGATTTCGAATTGGTCAATCGTTAGGGATATTAACTCAAGCCTTGTGGTCAAAGTATTCAGAAAATACCTTCCTCTTTACCGGAGGAGATACATTGTTTCAATCAATGAAGGTGCTGGGGGTCAACACCGTTGAACCCATCGCTGAAATTAGTCCAGGGGTGGTGCTCTCCACCATTGAATGGAAGCAGAAAAAAAGACAGGTGATTACGAAATCAGGTGGTTTCGGCAACGAAGAATTGTTTGAAGAAATCAGCCAATTAAATACCAAATAGGAGGAACAACATGTTAACAGATTACAGTTTAAAAATGCCTAAGAACATCAACGCCGGGGAACATGCTATTGAACAATTAGAAGGAATTATTACTCAAGCCAGCAAAATCGTCATTTTCACCGACAAAGGAATTTTAGCTACTGGTTTGGTGGATTTACCGAAAGCCATTATTGAAAAGGCCGGCATTGATTACACAATTATCTCAGACATTCCGGCTGAACCGAATTATCATGAAGCTCAAGCCATGGTGGATGAATTCAAGAAAGAAAACGCCGACTTCATCATCGCTATCGGCGGCGGCAGCGTCATGGACGTAGCGAAATTATCATCAATCCTAGCTACTGATGAATACACAGTGAAAGACCTGTTGGATGATCCATTGTTGGCGAAAAAACAAATCACCAGCTTAATGATTCCAACCACTGCGGGAACGGGAGCAGAAGCAACACCGAACAGTATTGTGGGTGTGCCAGAGAAAGATTTGAAAATCGGGATTGTGAATCCGGAAATGATTGCAGATTATGTGATTTTAGACAGCCGCATGATTAAAAACTTACCGAAACCAATCGCCGCAGCAACGGGCGTCGATGCTTTGTGTCACGCAATTGAGTGCTTCACTTCAGCTAAAGCGAATCCTATCAGCAACACCTTTGCCTTAGAAGCGTTGGACTTAATCATGAACAATATTATTGAAGCGTGTACCAATCCAGAAGCCTTGGATGCTAAGAGCCATATGTTATTAGGTTCTTTCTATGCCGGCGTTGCGATTACTTCTTCAGGAACAACCGCGGTTCACGCGCTGTCTTATCCATTAGGCGGTAAATATCATATTGCCCACGGGGTATCAAATGCGATGCTGTTAACACCAGTAATGAAATTTAACGAACCAGCGATCAAAGATTTACTAGCTGTTGCTTACGACAGAGTAGTTAAAGACGGCGATAAGGATCTAGCAGTGGATGAAAAATCAGCCTACATGATCAGTAAATTAGAAGAAATCGTCAAAATTTTAGAAATCCCAACTAGCTTAAAAACCTTCAATGTACCAGAAGAAGATTTAGACGGATTAGTGGCAGCTGGTATGGAAGTTACACGCCTACTAGTGAACAACAAACGGGAAATAACCCCAGAGGATGCCCGCAACATTTATTTGGAAGTTATGTAAATAGAAGGAGTCTTGAAGCAATGAAAAAAATCGTCGGTATTACCATGGGAGATCCCGCTGGAATTGGACCGGAAATCTCATTGAAAGCTTTTCTAAAAGCAGATTTATATGATCGTTGCCATCCATTATTAATAGGAGATAAAAGTGTCCTGAATCATTATTTAGCAGAGCATCCAGAATTGGATGTGACGGTGAACCCGATTGACAAACCTAGTGAAGGCAAATACGAGCTGGGCACCATCGATCTAATCGACTTGAAAGTTGTGAACATGAAGGATTTGCCAATTGGTGAAGTTTCCAAGGTCGGCGGAAATGCTGCTTTCCAATACGTGAAAAAAGTCATTGAACTAGCGTTAGCCAAAGAAGTGGATGCTACTGTGACGAATCCTTTAAACAAAGAAGCTATGAATGCGGCGGGCCATCACTATGCGGGGCACACCGAAATCTATGCTGACTTAACCGGAACTGATAAATATACCATGATGTTGGCAGACGGCAACTTGCGGGTAGTGCATGTTTCTACTCACGTCTCGCTGCGAGAAGCCTGCGATCGTGCGACTAAAGAACGCGTTTTAGATGTGATTCGGATTGCTGATACAGCTTGTAAAAACTTAGGGATCAAAAATCCGCGGATTGCAGTAGCAGGATTGAATCCTCACTGTGGGGAAAATGGCTTGTTTGGTCGGGAAGAAATTGAAGAAATTAATCCAGCAGTTGAGGCTGCCAAGGCAGAAGGGATTAACGCAGACGGTACACTGCCAGCGGACACCGTATTTTCTAAAGCCAATGGCGGCATGTACGATATCGTTGTTGCTATGTACCATGACCAAGGCCACATTCCATTGAAGCTGTTAGGCTTTGTTTACGATCAGAAAACGGCTAGCTGGGAAGCAGTGAAGGGTGTCAATATCACCTTGAACCTGCCAATTATCCGTACTTCAGTGGATCACGGTACGGCCTTTGACCAAGCTGGAAAATGGACTGCCAGCGAATTAAGCTTGGAAAATGCGATTGATTATGCGATTCGTTTAGCTGAAAATTCTTAGAACAAATTTGCTAGTTTTCCCGCTGCCGTTTGAAGCAGGCAGTGGGGGCGCTTGGCAGCCAAATGGGGCTTCATTTGCAATTATTAAGCAAGCGCTTAATAAAGAATAAAAATTGATATAGGGGGATTTCAAAAAAATGGCTACAAAATTACCTAGTGTACGGGCATCAGAACCAAACGGTGTCGTCTATCGTGATGAATTTTTGAACGTCGATTTTGGACTTATTCCAACCGGCGGTAACAACACCGCCCACGCACCAACGTTAATTGAAACCAACGACGGCGGCATGTTATGCGCTTGGTTTGCCGGCAGCTTTGAAGGCAGCGGCGACATTTCCATCGTAGTATCAAAACTAGATCCTGAAACCCAAGTGTGGTCAGTACCAGTGACTGTTTCCAAAGGCGAGGACCGCAGTGAACAAAATCCGGCCTTCTTCCGAGCGCCAGATAGCCAAATTTGGTTAATTTATACTTCGCAAGTCAGTCGTCAAGAAGGTAAAGACAATATGCAATTTACCTCTATCATTATGGTTCAAAAATCAAGTGATGAAGGAGCAACTTGGGGCGAACCGGAAGTATTATTCGCTAACGAAGGAACCTTCTCCCGCCAAGCGATTCAAATCTTAAGCAATGGCCGCTGGATTTTCAGCACATGGCTATGTGAAGATTCGCCGGATGGCTTGACTAATGACCCGACAGAATTTCAAGTATCCGATGATCAAGGTCAAACCTGGAAAGCGGTAAGGATGCCAGACAGCAGAGGGCGGGTTCACGCCAACGTGGTGGAAGTCGAAGAAGGACATTTGGTGGCCTTCATGCGCAGCCGCTTTGCCGATCATGTTTACTCAAGTGAATCCTTGGATTTCGGTGACAACTGGAGCGTACCTGAAGCTACCGTCTTACCAAATAACAATGCCAGTGTCAGTGCGATTAAGCTGCAAACTGGTGAAATCGCTTTAGCCTACAACGTCAATGCAGCTAACAATGCTGAATTTGGTAAAGTCGCTTGGCCGGGATTGCGCAATCCGGTAGCCGTTTCAGTAACCGAAGATTTTGGGAAAACGTGGCCTCTAGGTCGGGTATTTGAACCAGCCGAAGGTTATATCGGAATTGAAAATAAAACCAACAACTCGCAGCACGAATATCCAACCGTGTATCAAGACAGCCAAGGCATCTTGCACCTAGTTTACGCCTACAAAAATCGACTTTGCGTTAAATACGTTCGGTTTACCGTAGACGAATTATTCGGTGAAAAACGTGAAGCAGAAGGCTTGTACAACCCAACCTCTGGTGAAGGGGTATAAATAAACCACTATTCAACAAGCGTAAGTAAAAAACAAAAAAAGAGGAGCGATTTGAATGAAACAAACAGAATTGAAAGGGATTATTGCCCCGATTTTAACACCAATGCATGAGGACGAAACGATTAACGTAGAAGAGCTGCGGGCTCAAGTAGATCGTATGATCGAAAACGGAATTCATGGGATTTTCCCATTCGGTACCAATGGTGAAGGCTACATTTTAACCGCAGAAGAAAAGAAATTAGTGGTGGAAACGGTAGTAGATCAAGCAAACGGCCGCGTACCAATCTATGCTGGTACTGGAACCATCTCAACTAAAGAAACAATTGAACAAAGCAAAATGGCTCAAGCAGCTGGTGCAGATGTATTATCAATTATTACCCCTAGCTTTGCGGCAGCCAGCCAAGAAGAATTATACACCCACTACAAAATGGTTGCGGAAGCAGTAGATATGCCAATAGTTTTATACAATATCCCGGCTCGTACTGGTAATGCGCTAGCACCAGCAACAGTAGGTCGTTTAGCAGAAATCGAAAATATTATTGGCGCGAAAGATTCCAGCGGGAACTTCGCCAATATTCTAGGTTATATCGATGCTGGTAAAAAGAAAACCAACGGCAAGTTTTATACCTTATCAGGTAATGACCAGCTGATTATTTGGACACTACTAGCTGGCGGAACTGGTGGTATTGCTGGCTGTGCCAATGTGTATCCGCAAACGATGGCTTCCATTTACGACTTGTTCATGGAAGGCAAAATTGAAGAAGCGAAACAAGCCAATGAAAGTATTCAAAGCTTCCGTGCTTGCTTCAAATATGGCAATCCAAACACCATCGTGAAAACAGCGACTCGTTTGTTGGGACACAATGTGGGACCTTGCCGCGCACCATTCAACCAAGTGCCGGAAGAAGGCATCGAAGCGATCAAAAAAGTGCTAGAGGAAAACAAAGCCAAAGGCATGAAGTAAGACTGTGTTACCGGGTGGATAGAATAGCTTCGGCTGTTCTATCTGCTTAAAAAATGGGATGTAAAAATAAAGCTCTAGGGGGATATTATGACTATTCAAATGATTATTGCTTTAGCAATCACCGCCTTGATGATTGTTTTAATAATGATTGATAAATTACCGTTCGGTGCTCCGCCATTGTTTGCCTGTCTATTATTAGTTATTTTTGGTATCACCGACATTTCGGGAGCCTTTGCCGGGTTCTCCAATTCTACTATTGTTATGCTGGCAGAATTTATGGCAATTATTGCGGCCCTCCAGAAAACCAATTTTATTGTGGTCTTTAAAAAGGCAATGTTTTCGATGGCCAATAAGGGTGGATTTAAATCCTATGTGCTGATTATCTTGATTGTTATGTTAGGCTGCAGCCTGTTCGGAACAGGTTCAACTGCTTACTATGTATTGACAATTGGCTTGCTTTCAACCTTGCCTTACAGTAAAAAACTTCCGCCGTCCAAAGTTATTATGACTGCCGGATTTGCGGCGAATCATCCGTTGATTCCATTTAACACCGCATTACAGTATGGAATTGTAACCGCTGTTTTGGGAGCGGCTGGTCAAGCAATTAACGTTTCTGTGTTCAAATTTGCTATTGTCAACTTTTTCTTATCGATGGGTTTTCTATTAAATTGTCTGATTCAGTACAAATTCTTGCCAGATCATCCGATTAAAGATGATGATACGGAAGATGTCAGTCCAGCTGATGGAGAGACTGCTTCGTTGTTGCCTCAATGGAAACAAAATGTTACTTATGCAGCCTTCATCTTTGCGGTTGTCGGTATGCTGCTGCAAAGTCGTATCGGTGATGCTGGTTATGCGATGGCGGGTCTTTCAGTTGCTGTTATTCTAATCACTGGCGTTCTTGATTTCACTGAAATCAGAGATGCGCTAAGTGCACCAATCATCTTAATGTCAGCCGGTGTTATTGGTGTGGCGGATGCTTTGGGAAGTACTGGGCTAACGAACTTGGTTGGTGAAACTGTTGCCGGTGTGTTGGGTACTAATGTGAATCCTTTCATCATGATCTTTGGCTTCTGTATTTTAACCAGTCTTTTGGCTACTTTAACCGGTTCAACTATAGGTACGGTGTATGTATTTACGCCGCTAGCGATTGCCGTATGTACCAGCTTAGGTCTAGATCCAACAGCTGCAGCTTGTGCGATCGTAATTTCCGGATGGTGTGGACACTTCCTGCCAATCGATGGAATGCCGGCCATGATCTTGGGATACGGGAAATACTCGGCCAAAGAGTTTTGGGTCTTTACCATACCGCAATACTTTATCCGATTAATCGCCCTGACTGTTGGTGCGTTAATCATGTTCCCTATGTAAAAAAATCTGAATAAGAGGTGCGAAAATGTCAAACAAATTTGAATTAGAACATATCGGTATCAATACCGAAAATGCAAAAGAAGCTGAAGAATTGGCAACTTTGTTAAGCAGTATCTTTAACTTAACACCACGTCACGGGCAAAAATCCGAATTCGCTGGAGATTACTTCGAGTGTATGAGAAGTCCTTTCTTAGGAAAAAACGGCCACATTGCGATGCGCACACCGGATTTAGAAAATGCTGTAGAGGAGTTGAAAGATAAAGGTCTGACTTTCAACATGGATACGGCTGCTTACAATGAAGATGGCAAGTTGAAAAATGTTTATCTAGACGGTGAATTTGGCGGCTTTGCGATTCACATTTTGAATAAGTAACAAATGATTTTAAAAGAACTGAAAAACGATCCAACATGGGGGAGTAACTTGCAGAAGAATCTGTGGCAGCATCACCATTCCTGAAAGCAATTTCTGGTGCTGTCTTAAAAAGTGAGACCTATGTACGAATGTGTACATGGGGCTCACTTATTTTTGCCAGTTCTGCTTTTCGCAGTAGCTAAATGTTCGAGATCGAATAAAAATTCATGATTAGAAACAGGTAACCAGAGGTCTAGCAGAATGGTATCCGCAGAGAGAAACAAACTCATTTTTCCGAGGGAAAATGAATATCTTATTAACGATATAGGTGCCAGTTCTGCTTTTCGCAGTAGTTAATCGTTCGAGATCAGAAAAAAATTATGACCAGAAACAGATAACGAGAGGTCTAGCAGAATGGTATCCGCAGAGAGAATCAAACTCATTTTTCCGAGGAAAAATGAATACCTTATTGACGATATAGGAGGGAACTAATGGTAGACGTGGTAAAAGAAAAGCCGGTTATCCTGGAAAATGCAGAGAAAAAGACGCAATTAAGCGAAGCTTTTTATAGTCAGACTGAAGCAGAGGTGCTGAGAAAACTAGCCAGTAATCCCAATGGCTTAACCGAGGCGGAAGCCAAAGCACGGCTGGCGGAATATGGGTACAATGAACTTGACGCCGGAAAAAAGAAATCGATGATTCAAAAATTTGCCGAGCAATTTAAGGATTTGATGATTTTAGTTTTGTTAGTGGCGGCAGTGATTTCGGCGCCCCATGAACCAGTGGATGCTATTATTATTTTATTGGTGGTGATCATCAATGCCATCATGGGGGTCGTTCAAGAATCTAAAGCCGAAGCAGCGATCGAGGCTCTTAAGGACATGTCGACACCAAATGCGAATATCTTAAGAGACGGCCACACTAAAACCGTGAAAAGTACTGATCTGGTTCCGGGGGATGTTATCTTGCTGGAAGCCGGTGATGTAGTGCCAGCAGATATGCGCTTGATTGAAGTCAGTTCTCTAAAGATTGAAGAAGCGGCTTTGACCGGGGAATCCGTACCAGTTGAAAAAGATTTACAGGTGATTGAGGGCGAGGATGTCGGAATTGGCGACCGGATCAACATGGCGTATTCCAACAGCAATGTCACCTACGGACGAGGCAAAGGGGTCATCGTCAACACCGGTATGAACACCGAAGTTGGAAAAATTGCCGATATGTTGGCTCAAGCCGATGAAACCGAAACACCGCTAAAAAACAATTTGAATCATTTAGGCAAGTTCTTGACAGCTGCGATTATTGTGATTGCGGTCATCATGTTCTTTGTGGGAATCATGCTAAATGGTACCGATCCATTGGAAATGTTACTAACTTCTGTTTCGCTGGCAGTTGCGGCAATTCCAGAAGGGTTACCAGCGATTGTGACGATTATTTTAGCTTTAGGTACCCAGGTGATGGCAAAACGGAATTCAGTTATCCGGAAACTACCAGCAGTAGAAACGCTAGGCTCAACAGATATTATTTGTTCTGATAAAACTGGAACTTTAACCTTAAATCAAATGACCGTGGAAAAAATTTATTCCAACGGACAGTTTTTTGAAAAAAATCAAAAGCTGAATGCAGAGGACATGACCTTGAAGGTGATGAACTTTGCCAATGATACAAAAGTTGCCCAAGACGGCAGCTTGATCGGTGATCCAACCGAAACGGCTTTGGTCCAATTTGGGAACGATCAACAGTTTGGCTTAGCCAATCAGCTAGCTCAAAGCCCACGAGTGGCCGATTTACCTTTTGATTCTGAGCGGAAGTTGATGAGTACCATCCACCAGCAAGCAGATGGACGTTATTTGATCGCCGTCAAAGGTGCGCCGGATGTATTACTTAGTCGTTGTAATAAAATTTTGACCAATAACCAAGAAAAACCTTTCGATAAAGTTAGTCAAAATGATATTTTAAGCAATAATCGTTCGATGGCAAAGGAAGCGTTGCGTATTTTGGGAATGGCCTATAAATATGTAGATCAGCTGCCGGACAATTTAGAATCAGAAGTGATTGAAAATGATCTGGTCTTCGCTGGCTTAGTAGGAATGATCGATCCTGAGCGTGCGGAAGCTGCAGAAGCCGTTCACATTGCCAAACAAGCAGGCATTCGTCCAATTATGATTACCGGAGATCACCGGGATACTGCAGAAGCCATCGCCGGGCGCTTAGGAATTATCCAACCTGGTGACGATGCAGCTGTGTTAACCGGAGCAGAATTAGCGCAAATGTCGGAGGCTGAATTTGCTAAAAAAGTCACCAACTATTCGGTTTATGCCCGAGTTTCACCTGAGCATAAGGTTCGGATTGTTAAGGCTTGGCAGCAAGAAGGAAAAGTTGTTGCTATGACTGGTGATGGAGTCAACGATGCGCCGGCTTTAAAACAGGCGGATATTGGTGTCGGCATGGGTATTACCGGAACGGAAGTGTCGAAAGGTGCTTCGGACATGGTTCTTGCAGATGATAACTTCGCCACAATTGTGGTAGCAGTAGAAGAAGGCCGAAAAGTATTTTCCAATATTCAAAAATCGGTGCAATATTTATTGGCAGCTAATTTAGGTGAGGTTCTGACGTTATTCATCGCCACTTTGTTGGGTTGGGATACGTTATTGCCGATTCATTTACTGTGGATTAATTTAGTGACCGATACATTTCCAGCGATTGCCTTAGGGATGGAGCCAGCGGAAAATAATTTGATGGCGAACAAACCACGAGGCCGGAACTCTAATTTATTCTCAGGTGGCGTCTTCAGCAGTATTATTTACCAAGGGATTTTAGAAGCAGCTACCGTGTTATTTGTTTACTGGTCTGCCATTCAATGGCCGGTGCATAGCGGTTATGCTGCCGTGCACAGCGATGCTTTGACCATGGCCTTTGCGACTTTAGGGTTGATGCAGTTATTCCATGCCTTTAATGTCAAATCAGTTCATCAATCATTGTTCAAAGTCGGACCATTTAAAAATAAAGCCTTCAACTGGGCCATTTTATTGTCCTTTGCCTTAATGATGATGATTATCGTGATCCCTGGATTGAATGATATCTTCAAGGTTGCTCATTTGGATCTGTTCCAATGGGGAATTGTCGTAGGAAGTTCCTTTGCGATTATTCCGATTGTGGAATGTGTAAAATTTGTGCAGCGGAAAATGATTTCTGGAACTGCTAATTAATTAATAAGCAATCCTCTTAGATAGAGACGTTTATCTAGGAGGATTGCTTTTGTGTACTAGTCTATTTCAGATTCTTCGCCTTCTACGTCGCTGCTTCTTTTGTCTTCTTGCTTGAAGTAATGAAGCAAGGTGCCCAGCATGAGTCCCAGTCCGCAAAAGACAGCAGTGCTGTTAAATTCTGTCGGCATTGCATCGAATTTAGTAGTTACCAAGATCATCACGATTACCCCAAGAAAAGTCAGGACAGTGAAAGTTCTTTCTTTTCTTTTTTTAGACATGAACATCACCTTTCCCTTTCTAAAAAGAGACAATTGCCTTGTATGGCAGATGTTTTCTAATCTAATTATACAAAATTTTTGCGAAGGGTAAAAGAAGTTTTTGATTTTTGCTCAATCTAACCTATACAAAGGAAACATCTTAGCATAAAATTACGGTATGAGTAAAAGAGAGGGAGCAAGTAATGAACTACAAAAAAATCAATCAAAAAAATATTCCCGGACTTACTTTTTTCGGCGACGTGCTGCCGGCGGCAATTGATAATTTTCAGCTGTCTATCGGCGATTTATTTGAATCGGTGGAAGATCAGCCATTAGAAGAATTCGAGCGGCAAATGTCTGAAGATGGAAACAAACGCACCCACCTGGTGAAGATGCCGGAAAAATACATCAAGAAAAGCTTTAAAGGTGATTTTTACAAAGCTGCTTTGCAGGAAGAAATTGACAGCGACTGTTTAGGCAAGATTCATTCGATTCGTTATTATAAGGATTTCGAAGGCGGTTATTTGGTGCAATTTATTTTTGATATTAAGTAAAGCTGACAGTAGTGTAATAAAAGTCATAAAATAGATAAGCGGCTGCCTAGGGGGAGCCGCTTATTTACGTAAATCATGAAGCTGAGGGTTTTTTAGTAATTCTGGAGGAAAGTGACATTCCAGGATGTCTAGCAGCTCACCTTGTTTGGCGCGTCGTGTGACTAGCTTGCCTTTTTTTCGTTTGACAAAGCTTTTGTCTAGCTGATACCGATCAACAAATTCAGTGAGAGTAAGATCTTGGACCTCTAATAGACTGTTAATCGTGCTTTCGTACATTCTTTTTTTAAAGAAAGGAAGGTATAAAAGAACGATTGGAATTTTATCAAAAGCGCGAATAAAATTGTAAGCTATACTCTCATTAGAGCGCGGAAAGATAGGGAACCATTTAGTATTAAGTAAAATAAAAGATAGCGTGGATAGTAAAAAGAAACCCAATACATATACTCCCGCAAATTTCCAAAATAATTGTCTCAGTTCTTTTCTAAACATTGAGTTCTCCATTTAATGATTTGGTTTATTATAACGTATTAGCGATGAAGTTGGATTGAAAGAGAGTGAGAGCTTTTTTAGAAGGTTTTAAGGTGATTATTTTGTGTGGTAAAATAAATAAAACAAATGGATTTTCAGGATGTTGAAGTGACTCAAGCCGTAATGCTATTAGGAGTTACGATCATGGGAAAAACAGTTATGAAGGAAACAGAGGGAACGATTGTGGAAGTGCAGACTACTCTTGACGAAAAAATTGCGATCGGAAATGGAAAATGGGCGATTATTTCTTATGTAGTGGATGATTTCACCTATATATCTAAGAAAAGCATTTCAGTGCCGATGTATAGTCAAGTGGGGGATACGATCCGTATTAAGTATGATGAAGCTGATCCTACTAAGATTAAGAAGGCTTTTCCGCGTTTGGGTAGATAGAAGGGTAAGTCTTAGGGTTGATAGTAAAGGAAGGTCTGATTTTCATTTTTTTTTGGCGAGCTTTTTTTGAAAAAGACAACTGTAAAAATTTGACAGGTAAGCTATAATGAGAAGGACAAATTTTACAATCAGATAGGAGCACGAATCAGTGGCAAAGTTTTACGGAATCAGAATCGGGCGCAAGCCAGGAGTATATACGACTTGGAGCGAGGCGCAAAAACAAGTCAGCGGTTTTAAAGGATCAATTTTCAAGTCTTTTCTAACGCGGGAAGAGGCGGAGAATTTTGTTAATATGTCCACCGAAGACACACCAACACGTCCAGATGAATACCAAGCTTATGTGGATGGTTCCTTCAATAAAGGCCGCCAGCAATATGGCTCAGGTGTGGTTATTTTGAAGGGTGATCAAATTATCGAAGAGTTGTCTTTTGGCGGCAATGATCCGAAATATGTATCCAGCTATCAAATCGCCGGTGAAGTTTTCGCCTGCATCGAAGCGGTGAAATGGGCCAAAGCCAACAAGGTCGATAAAATAAAAATTTATTACGATTACCAAGGAATTGCTTCTTGGGCGGAGAAACAATGGGCAGCTAATGCGCCAATCGCTCAAGCTTATGTTGCTTTGTTTGATGAATTGACGCAAGATATGACCGTGCGCTTTGTTAAGGTCAAAGGCCATTCAGGTGATAAGCTGAATGATTTAGCGGATGAACTGGCCGATAAAGGAACGCGGATTAATTTGGCGTAATGATAAGTAATGAATGAAAAGTCTGAATTTTTCAGGCTTTTTTGTTTTACCTCAATGATTTTTGCTAGATCTGCCGATGTTTTTCACGTTCTATAAATTTTGTAGCAAGGGTAACGTTGCCTTTAACAAAATAAATCGCGGAATCCATCAATCAAAATTATTCGTTTTCCGTCCTTAGCCGGTTGTGTCGGTCTTTGCAAATAGGCTATAGTTAACTAAGACAGTCAGTACAGGAAGCAGGTGATGGGAATGGCGAAAATTTTAATTGTGGAAGATGATCCGGTGATTGAGCGGGAGCTGGCATTGATATTGCGGAATAATCAGTACGAAGTGGAATTAGTGGAGGAGTATGCGAGCATCCCCCAGCAGATTTGTGAAGCGGCGATTGATTTGGTGTTGCTGGATGTGAATTTAAAGGAACCATCGACGAACGGGTTTACAATTTGTAGTGAGATTCGGGCGGAGTCGGAGGTGCCGATTATTTTTGTGACCAGTCGTTCAGCGGTGGAGGATGAAATTCAAGGAATGATGCTGGGCGGCGATGATTATATCACCAAACCATACAATATTTCCCTTTTGCTGCTGAAAATCAAGGCGTTATTGAAACGGGCAGGCAGTAATGATGCAAGCAGTGAACTTGTTTATAAAGGAGTCACGCTGTCTTTGGCTAAATCGACGGCAACCTTTTCTCAACAAACAGTCGAGCTGACGAAGAATGAATTGCAGATATTGCATTTTTTGTTTTTGCACAAGGAGACCATCGTCAGTCGCGGTGATTTGATTGACTATTTGTGGAACAATCAATTGTACATTGATGATAATGCCTTGAGCTTGAATGTCACTCGGCTACGGAAAAAGCTCCAGCAAATCGGCCTGTCTGATTTCATTCAAACCAAATATCGACAGGGGTATTTGATATGACAATTAAACAATTTTTAGATGATCATTATTTATCGCTGGTGTTGAATGGTTTTGGCGGCGTTGCATTGGCGATTTTTTTGCGGTTTATTGGAGTTGCTGGGGATTATTTATTTTTGATCTTCGGTATTTGGTTGCTGCTACTGCTTTTCTTTTACGGCTGGCAGTTTTCTCGTCAGCGGCAACGAATCAGGAAATTGCAAGAGACGATGGCGGCCTTAGATCAGAAGAATTTGTTGGCGGAAATTGCGGGGAAACCTCGATCCGCTTTGGAGCAGTGCTATTTTGATCTTCTGCGAGAGGCGAATCGTTCTATGACCCAGCAGGTTTCCGATTATCGCCGAAGCTTTGAGGAGTATCAGGAATACATCGAGCAATGGGTGCATGATGTGAAGACCCCGATTGCGGCGAGCCAGTTGATGCTGGAGAATTTGTCGTTGGCGGATCAGCAAAAGCAGGAGCTGCTGGCAGAATGGCGTTTAGTGGATTATTATGTGGAGCAGGCGCTATTTTATGCTCGCAGCGGAGAAGCGAATAAAGATTATTTGCTGCAGGAGATTTCTTTATCAGCGGTGGTTCATGAGGCGATTCAGAAAAGCCAACGGCAGTTAATTGGTCATGGCTTTCAGATTCAGGTCAATATGGATGAAGAAGAGGTCTGGATGGATAGGAAGTGGGTGCTTTTTATCTTAACGCAAATTATTAATAACAGTATGCAATATCGCAGCGATAATCCGGAGCTTTGTTTTTATGCTAGAAAAACGGCGGCGGGGACTTGTTTAGTCATCCGTGATAACGGCTTAGGGATTAGCCAAGAGGAGCTGCCGCGTATTTTTGATAAAGGTTTTACTGGAAAAAAAGGCCGTATTCATGAAAAATCTTCGGGGATTGGACTGTATTTGTGCAAGCGCTTATGTGACAAACTGGGGCTGGGTCTGTCGATTGATTCGGTTTTAGAAGAGTATACCGAAGTAATGATCGAGTTTCCGCAATTGCAAAGAGGGTAAATTCTGTCAAAAATGACAGAGTTTTGCAACAAGAAGTGCTACATTCAGCGGGCGTTTTCCTTGATACTGGAGGTAGTAAGGGAGTGAGGGCGATGGAGCCATTAGTAAGAGTCAGGCAGGTGGAAAAATATTACGGCACCAGCCAAAATAATTTGACCAAGGCTTTGGACGGGGTCAGCTTCGATGTGCTGCCGGGAGATTTTATCGGGATCATGGGAAGCTCCGGCTCAGGAAAAAGTACGCTGCTGAATTGTATTGCGACGATTGACGAGGTTTCGGCAGGGCAGATTATTTTGAATCAGACGGACTTAAGAACCTTGAGCAAAAAAGCGATCACTGCATTTCGCCAAGAGAATTTAGGCTTTATTTTTCAAGATTATAATTTGTTGGATACCTTAAAGCTGACGGAAAACATTGCGCTGCCGCTGATCGTTCAGAAAAGACCTCATAAGGAAATTCAACGAAGAGTGCATGATCTGGCGAAGCAGTTAGGAATTAGCGATGTGTTGGAAAAATATCCGTCAGAGGTCTCGGGGGGACAAAAGCAGCGGGCCGCTTGTGCGCGGGCACTGATTGCCAATCCAAAATTGGTGGTGGCGGATGAACCGACCGGCGCGTTAGACAGTAAATCTTCTCAAACTTTGATGAAGACGCTGCAGGAATTAAATCAGTTGCTGCAGACTACCATTTTAGTAGTGACTCATGATCCTTTTGTAGCCAGTTACTGTAAGAAGATTTTCTTTTTAGAAGATGGCAGGTTATTTAATGAGCTGCATGCCGGCGGGCGTTCGCGGCCGGATTTTTATCAAGAAATTCTGGGTGTGTTGTCAGTGATTGGAGGGGTTTAGATGCTGCGCCATTTATCCTTTCTAAATGCTAAACGCCAAGTAGCCGATTATTTGATCTATTTCGTGACGTTGCTGCTGGCGATTGTCTTGTTGTATGGATTTAACAGCTTGATTTTTTCGCCAGAGATGACGCCGATTGTTACGATGCAAATGGCGGGGATGAAGCCGCTGACGTATTTTGTTTCCTTTTTGATAGTGGTGATTATCGGCTGGCTGGTGAACTATATGCTGAAATTTATGCTGACCAAACGCGGGCGGGAGCTGGGCACATACATGTTAGTAGGAATCAGCAATCGCCAAATTTCCCAGATGATTCTGATGGAAAATAGCTTGCTGGGTGCGGGTGCACTGGTATTAGGCATTCCTTGTGGAGTATTTTTTGCGGAAATTCTTAAGGCAGCTACGATGGTGATTTTAGGTCAGAATTATCACTTTTCTTTGAGTTTGTCACGAGAAGGGATGCAGCTGACAATTGTTTATGTGCTGCTGATTTTTGTGGTGGCGTTGCTGCTGAATCGTCGTCAGTTGAAAAAGCTGACCTTGAAGGAATTAATTTATCTAGAATCCATCATTGGTAAAAATGTGGTGACGTCCAGCTATGTTCAATTGTTTTTGTTCGCCGTAGCTGTCGTGAGTTTTGCGGCCGGAGTGTATTGTCTTGTGCAGCGTCCGTTTGTAAATGCTTATGATATTTTGTTGGGACTAGCCGGTTGTACATTGTTTGTTTTTCTATTTTTCGAAAGCTTGTCTGGCGTCGTTGTTTTTTGGATTGAAAAGCACCAGAGTTTTCTGTATCGCAAGCATCGTTTGATTTTGTATCGGACGTTTGCTGCGAAAATGCACAGCTTGAAGCGGACTTTGCAGGCGTTAGGTGTGTTATTTATGTTAGGGTTATGCTGTTTGGCAATGGCCTCAGGTATTAGTAAAGTAGCCGAAAAACGCCAGCAGTTTGTGGCCTTTGATGTAGTGGTACTGCATCAAGGTAGTGCAACGGGCATGAGGGATTACGATCCTATTTTGTCTGAGGTGGCGAAAATACAGGAAAGCTACGCTTACAATCTTTACCACAATCGGCAGACTGGTTTTTCAGCTATTCGCCAGCAGGAAATTGCCGATTATCAGGTGGTTGATATGGAGATAAAGGAAAGCCAATACGATACTTATATGAAGCTGAGTGACTATCAAGTCTTGCGGAAAATGCTGGGATTACAACCGGTTAAAATAATGGATTCGGGTTATTTTATTCACTGTTTGGACTATTTAGAGCCGGCATTATCAGCTTACGGCAAACAGCACCCGTTGAAGTTAGCAGGGGAATTAGAGCTGGCCGGTGTTTATACTGAAGACTTCAACCAATACACAGATTATGGCAATGGTAACGCGTTTATTTTGGTGGTGCCAGACAGGGCGGTAGCAAACACGTCTGTTTTGTATAGTTTGTATGCAGCGCAGATCAAATCATTTGCCGATCAGACAGGATTAAGTGAAGTGATTCAGCAGACGCCAAATTTGACTACATTATTGAATGGCAGCGGAATGATGTCAACCGTGAATAACTCCTTGTTAGTAACTAAAGATGATTATGTCTTCGGCCGCAAGATCGAAAATGAAGGCTCGGATGGGCTCCCCATGATTTTGCCAATTACGTTGTTGGGAATTATTTTTTGTATTACCGGTGCGACAATTTTGGCAGTACAGCTATTAAGCGATCGTCGGATGGTGAGCCAGCAGGATATTTTACTGGATCACTTGGGAGAAGCTCAGTCGCAAAGAAGAAAAATACTGCGTAATCAAGTGTTGCTTTACTTTTTGGTTCCATTATTGCCAGCTTTGTTTGCCGGTAACGTCATTTCCTGGATTCTCGTGTTGGAGATTATTCGCGGATCATTTTTCACTACTCCGATTCCATCAGCCAAGCTGTGGGCACTTGAAGTTATTCCCCTAGTAAATCTAATCTTTTTGGTAACGTATGTGATTTATGGTTTGATCGTTTATCGCCAGTTGCGGCAGGGGTTGGAGCGGTAATAAGGGATTCGGCGGGTTCGTTGTTGAAATTCGGAATCATTTTTCTTAAGAATGGAAAGTAATAGACCAAATAAAAGTACAAGAATTATCGTATCCAGAAATTTCGACTGTTATTGATGACTTGAAAGAGGAACAGCATTTATAGCTGACGATTATCAGGGTTAATGAATCAGTCCAATAGTCAATAGAATTGGAACTCTTCGTGAGGCTGTATCTGGAAGGCAGCTAGCGAGGAGTTTTTTTGCGGTATAATGCTAATTTTTTGAGATTGATCAAATGAATTGGATTTTTTTGCTTTTGCTTTTCCAAAAATCTCGCATTCCTCAAACAAAATATGCTAAACTATTAGTTATTGTCATCCGGATTTTATTCTAAAATAGCCTAGTCCAAACGATGAACATCACAATGTTTATCGTTATTTTTTTGTTTTAAAGATAAAAGTTGGACTGAAACTTCCTTTACCTTGTGACCAAATTGAAAATATAATGTGGGTGTAAAGAAAAATGTTTTTCTGGAATCAGCGCTGATACTTGAAAACCTTTACATCATAGGAGGGATGGATGTGAGTAATTCCCAGTTGTTGGCATTTGATCGAGAATTAGTGAAACTTGATGAGCATTACGAAGATCAGGAGGAGTTGTTTAGTCAAATTGCTGCCTGGCTGCAGGAAAAGGATTTGGTCTATGAGAATTATTGTGAAGCGTTAAAAGAACGTGAAGCAGAATTTCCTACGGGACTGCATACGAAGCTGTATGATGTAGCAATTCCACATGCAGATCCGATTCATGTAAAAAAGCCGTTTATTGCTTTTGTAAGACCAGCTAATGACATTGTATTTAACGAAATGGCCACCAAAAAACCTGAAGTACGGCCAAAAATCATTTTGTTTCTTGGCTTACGAAAAAGCGAGGAACAATTATCGGTTTTACAAAAATTGATGAAGCTATTTTCGTCAGAAGAATTTATGAATGGGTGTCTTCAATCGGATGAAAACGAAAAAGTATTTGAATTATTGGAAAGTGCGTTTTAGCAGAAAGGGGTATTTAAAATGAGAACAATTAATGTGTTGTCTGTTTGCGGGTCTGGTTCGGTGACGAGTTCAATGATCGCGGGAAACGTTCGCGACATGCTGGATGATGAAGGATATCACGCGCAAACAGTTGAGTGCAACCCGAATGGGGTCGATGAATTATTAGCAAATCGTGAATTTGACATTATCGTGCACACGAGTCCTTTAAAAAGAGAATATGACTTGCCGACGATTAACGCGATCGGTCTTTTAACTGGTACCGATGAAGAAGGTTTTGAAGAAGAATTGATGGAAGCAGTAAAGGGACTGAAACTGTAGGGACTACAGGAAGGAGAGTACTAAAATATGGATAACTTTTTAAATCTTTTATCTGATATTATGAATGCTTTTGGGTCAGCTGTTGTAGTTCCCATTGTCCTTTTCGTTATTTGTCTCTTGATGAAGGTAAAACCGAAAAAAGCTTTTCAATCGGCACTGAACTGCGGGATCGGGCTGATTGGGTTTAACTTACTGATTGGTGCTTATACACCGATTCTTGCACCAGTAATTGAACGGATGGTTGAAACCACCGGAATCAACATGAACATCATTGATACCGGTTGGCAGCCGACAGCGGGAATTATTTATTCGGCGAAAATCAGCTTAGTATTTCTGGCTTTAGGCTTAGTGATGCAAACCGTCCTATTTGCTATTCGTTTTACCAACATTTTTCAACCGTCTGATCTGTGGAATAACTATTCCTACATGATTTGGGGTGCGATGCTGCAATTGGTGACGGGGAATACTTGGTTAGCGATTCTACTGATGGTCTTGACCAACCTGTATTGTTTAATGCTTTCAGAAATTACGGAAAAACGCTGGTCCAAATACTATGGGATCCCCGGGGCCACCTTGGCAATTGCCCATGATTCCGCACCAATTCCATTAACATTAGTTATGAACTGGCTCTTGGATAAATTAGGTGCCGGCAAAATCAAGCTGAACCCGCAAACCATCGAAAAACGTTTAGGACTATTCGGTGAAGCGACTACACTTGGTTTATTGCTAGGACTTATTTTAGGAATATTAGGAAACTTGACTCGCTTAAACACTTTGGAAGGCTGGGGTGAAGCAGTTCAATTAGCGGTTGCTACGGCTGCCATTATGGCGATCTTCCCTAAAATTGCCGCGATTTTCAGTTCTGCTTTTTCAAGTATTACTTCGGCATCGAAGAAAAATGCCAAGAAAACAACCAAAGGTAAAGAAAGAGAATGGTACATTGCGATCAACGATGCAGCTGGTTACGGCGAGCCTGCAACGTTACTATCTGGTATGATCTTGATTCCAATTATCTTAGTTTTAGCTGTTGTTTTACCAGGAAACCAAGCTTTGCCGATGATCGATTTAATCGGAATTCCGTATTTGATTCAAGCGATCGTTGCGATGACCAACGGAAATATTTTCAAAACAGTTATTATTGGTGCGGTCTATCTAAGTGGCGGCTTATATATGGTAACGGCAGTTGCACCGATCTTTAATGATCTGGCAGTTAGTGTCGGCTATGAAATCCCATCAGGTGCCATGATGATTTTCAGTATTATTTTATTAGCCAATTGGGTAAACGGCTTACTGTTCCTAATCTTCTTGAATGGTAATCCGCTCCTGATCGGACTCTCGATTGTGGTGTATGCTGCTTGCTACTTTATCGTACGTACTAAACGCGACAGCATCCATGAATATTTAGAGAAACAAGCGCTGGGGGATGAATATGTTCCAGAGACTCCAGTTGGCGAGATTTCGACAGAGTAAAAAAAGAATTGTTTGGTTTTTTGAGATAAGAAAAATAGAGGAGTGATTAGAATGGATCGACGAATATTCGATCTTTTGAACGAAATTGTTTTTAATCAGGAGATTGATTTGTCGGAGCTGTCTGAAAAATACTCTTTGAACAAGACACAAATTGATTATTCTTTGAAAAAAGCCAATCAATATCTTTTAGAAAACCATATTGAGCCTTTGAAAAAGGAGAACAACACGCTGAAGGGTCGTCTGACCATGATGCAGTTGAATCTGATTATTGAAAAGGAAAATCACACGGGCTGGCTTTCGGAAATCGAACGAAAAACCTTAATTGAGTTCATGCTGATGCTGCAAAATGATACCTCGTTAGCACATTTTTCAATTGATTTGAAGGCCAGTAAAAATACTATTTTGAATGACCTTAAAGATGTGAAAAAGAGTTTTGAAGAGCAGGGGATTCAGCTGAGTTACAACCGAAGAAAAGGCTATTTTTTAGAAGGCAATGAAATCAGCATTCGCCGGGTGCTTTTAAAGCGGATTCGTGAGACTGATCGGATTAAGCAAATGGTGGTAACAACTGGCTTTTTGGAAATGCGAGACGCCAAGTTCTACCATGATTTTTTCAAGGAAATCGAAGAGGGCATGAATATTCGTTTATCAGATGAAATGATCGAGCGGCTGCCCTTTATTATTGAAGCGTTGTTAAAGCGGGCGAATAATCAGCATCAACTAAAAGACGATGATTTGATTGATCTGGCCGTCTTGAAGCAGGAGGATTCCTTCCAACTTTTAAGAGAAATATTTGAGAAGAATCTTCCGCTGGTGGGAGTCAGTGAAGCCGATATTAGTTTCTTAATCATTCAAATTTTAGGGGCCAGCCTGGTGCTTAGTCAGGTGGAGCCGGAAACCTATGAAAAAGATCCTTACTATCATTTGATCTGCGAGATGGTGTGGCGTTTTGAAAATTGTATGGCGATAAAATTTCATCAAAAAGAGGAAATCTATTTGAAGTTTTATCAGCACATTATTCCGGCCATTTATCGCATCAAATATGATATTCCTTTGGCTAACGACCTTTCCACTAGAGTGCAGCAGGAATACAGCTACATTCATTCCATCGTGCGCAAGGTAGTTGATCCGCTGGAGCAAGCTTTGCAGACAACTTTTCCGGAAAGTGAATTAGTTTACTTGACCATGCTGTTTGTCGGTCTGATCTTTTCACAAAATGCCCACATCGAAAACAAACCGAAAGCAGTGGTCTTGTGCGAGAACGGGTTGACTGAATCTCTTTTATTGACCAATGTGCTGCGAGAAATCTTTCCCGAGTTTGTTTTCATCGGGTATATGTCTAAGCGAGATTTTGTAAAGAATGAAGTGCCAGCTGATGTGATTTTTTCAACGGTTTATTTTGATACTGAGCAAAATTTATTTGTGGTTGATCCGGTGATCAATGATGAGAAGAAGCTTTGGCTGCGAAAAAATGTGCTGAAAAAAGTTCGCTTTTTCGGACCAAAACAGGAATTAATGAAAAAGGAACAAATCAATCAATTTATTGAAAGCATTGAGCCTTTTGTGAAGATTGTAGACAAAAAAGGGTTAGAAGCTTTCTTGGATATTACGTTGCAACCATTTTCTCTTCAATTATCAACACTTTCTTATTACAACAAACCATCCTTAGTACAACTATTGCCAATTGAGCACATTCAGGTAAGCAATGATTCGCTCACATTAGAAGAAGCGATTCTGCTGTGTAGCCAACCGTTAATAAAAAATAAAATAGTGGAGGCCTCCTATGCAGAGCGAATTATTGCGAATTACCCGAAAGGAGAATCCTATTTTTCCATCGCTCCTAAGGTTGCTTTACCTCATACCACTGGTTTGGGAGATGTGCATAGTGTTGGCATGAGTTTGTTGAAGCTGGCTGAACCAATTTATTTTCCTAATGAGGGACGCTGGGTGTCGCTGCTGGCGGTAGTTGCTCCGCTGAACAACGACATGCATATTAACGCAGTTACTCAACTGCATAAAATTGTTTTGGATGACCACAATGTTGAAAAGTTGTTGAATTGCCGAGATGCAGCAGAAATAAAAGAATTGATTGATCAAAAAGTAGTAGAGCTTGAGAATGCGAGAAAATAATCTCAGAAATGGGGAAAAACGATGAAATTTGAAACTTTAAAAATGGCGGAAGGCTTAAACAATGAGTTTGTTATTGCTACTTATTATATGAAGTCAGAAAAAGAACCGGATCTTTATGACTGGGTGAAGCTAGTAGCAGCTGATCAAAGTGCTGGAACTTGGACCCATGTTGAGGGGGAAACGCCAGAAGTAATCGCACTTTATGGGGCAAAAGTAATTGGTGTCTATCCAATGTCTGATGGTATTTCATGTATTGCCCGCGTGGCCTTCCCGATTGCTAACTTCCCGGCGTATATGGCTATGGTAATTAGTACGGTTGCTGGAAATGTCTTAGCACAGGATGGGATTCGTTTAGTAGATATTGAGTTTCCTGATGTGATGCTGGAACAATTTACTGGTCCTTTGATGGGGGTTAGTGGAATTCGCGAATTGTTAGGAATCCAAGAACGTCCACTTGTCGGAGCTATTTTGAAACCATGTATCGGTGTTCCTCCTGAAGCTAGTGCGGCTGGCGCAGCTAAAGCAGCCCTTGGCGGAGCAGATGTGATTAAAGACGATGAGCTGTTAAGTGATCCTGCCTATTCACCAATGATCGACCGGGTGAAAACAGTCATGTCTCATTTGAAAGAAGTCGGTAAAGATAAATCTACCTTGTATGCAGTAAATATTACAGGACAAAACGTAGTGGATCGAGCAAAAGCGGCAATCGACGCCGGCGCCAATTCGATTATGGTGAATTACAACGCCTTAGGTTGGGCAGCAACCGAAGACCTGGTGCATTTCTTGAAGAAGGAAAATATCAAAATTCCGATTTTTGGTCATTGTGCTGGTGCCGGTGCTTACTATCGTTCTGCTAACAATGGGATGTCAGCAGCCTTAAGCTGCGGGAAATTACCGCGGATGATTGGTATGGATATGCCGTTGGTTTATCCAGATAGCGGACGTTTTGGTACGACTACTGATGAGTTAGTTGAAACGCACAGTGCTTTATCTACTCCAATGAAGACGATCGAACCAGCCTTTACGACGGTTGCTGGTGGGGTTCACCCTGGAAGTATCGAATACTTGATGAATTTGTTAGGCAACGAAACCATTTTGATGGCCGGCGGCGGTATTTATGGTCATCCGGAAGGCGCGGTTTCTGGTGCGAGAGCGTTATTACAAGCGATTGAAGCAGTGATGGAAGAAACCCCCGTAGTAGAAGCAGCTAAGAATCATGAAGAATTAGACCAAGCATTGAAGTTCTGGTCATAAATAGGAGGAATTTCGTTGGATACAACTCTTTCAAAAGAAACTTTGTTAAAACTTTATCAAACTATGATTCGCATTCGCGAATTTGAGAACGAAGCGATTGAATTAGCCAAAGCCAATATTACAAGAGCAGCCGTGCATACCTACAATGGTGAAGAAGCGATAGCAGTCGGGGTTTGTGCTCACTTAAGCGATAAAGACTACATTACTTCAACTCACCGCGGACATGGACATTGTATTGCTAAGGGGGCAGACTTGCGAAGAATGTTCGCTGAATTAATGGGGCGAGAAACCGGCTATTGTAAAGGCAAAGGAGGTTCCATGCACATTGCTGATCTGACTACCGGGAATTTGGGCGCCAATGGGATTGTCGGCGGCGGTATTCCGATGGCGATGGGTGCAGCTCTAGGTTTACAAGTGGCTCACGAACCGCATTTGACTGTTTCCTTTTTCGGTGATGGCGCTTCAAATGAAGGGTCCTTCCATGAATCTTTGAATATGGCTTCGGTATGGAATCTGCCAGTCGTATTCATTTGCGAAAATAACAAATACGGCATCTCTACTTCTACTGAAAAATCCATGAACATCCAGCACATTTCTGACCGTGCGAAGGGCTATGGCATCAAGGGAATTACGATTGATGGCAACGATCTGATCAAGGTTTACGAAACGTTTGCTGAGGTTAAAGAGTATGTTCTAGCTGGAAATGGTCCGGTCTTATTGGAGATGGACACTTATCGGATGTCGGGCCATTACTTTGGTGATAATGAAAATTATCGTGATCGGTCAGACGTTGAGAAATGGCGGGAAAAAGATCCGATCTTACGTTGTGAAAAGCTGTTAGTCAATGAATACGCAGTGACAGTTGAAGAATTAAAGGCGATTGAAAAAGAGGAAAATCAACGTGTCTTAGCTGCTTCGGAGCAAGCCAAACAGGATCCAGAGCCGGCTATTGAAGACATGACAGATGATTTATACGATCCAACCTTCGAAACCATCGAATGGAAAGTATTTGCTAAAGGATAGGAAGGGGATAACTATGCGGAAACTTTCAATGCGTCAGGCGGTCAATGAAGCGCTGCACATTGCTTTCAACAGTGACGAAAATGTATTTACCATCGGGGAGGATATCGCGGTTTACGGCGGACAGCTTCGATGCAGCTATGACTTATTAGACAACTTTGGTGCAGAACGGGTGCGAGATACACCGATTTCTGAGACAGCCATTGTTGGAGCGGGAATTGGTTCAGCCATGATTGGTCGGCGACCGGTTGTGGAATTGTCTTATATGGATTTTATCGGGGTATGTTTTGACCAAATTCTTAACCAAGCGGCTAAGATGCGTTACATGTACGGCGGTGGAGTCAGCATTCCATTGGTGATTCGCACACAGTGTGGTGCTGGATTAGGAAATGGTGCGCAACATTCGCAATCACTGGAAAACATTTTATCTCATGTGCCAGGAATTCGAGTAGTAATGCCGTCAAATGCTTACGATGCGAAAGGCTTATTATTACGGGCTATTCGCGACAATAATCCAGTGGTTTTTGTCGAACATAAAGCTTTGTATAAACGAAAATGTGAAGTGCCAGAAGAACCTTACGAAGTTGGCTACGAGAGTGAAGTGAAAGAAGCTGGAGAAGACATAACCATTATTTCTTATTCAGCAATGGTAGACGTTTCCTTAAAAGCAGCCAAGAAATTAAAAGAAGAAGGCATCAGTGCCGAAGTCATTGATATCAAGAGTATTGAACCATTAGACATAGGGCCAATCTTAAAATCAGTGGAAAAAACCGGTCACGCGATTGTGGTTCATGAAGCGGTGAAAAAATCGGGCTTCGGTGGAGAAATTGCGGCTCAGATTCAGGAGTTTGCCTTTGATCATTTGAAGAAACCGGTTCTGAGAGTGACAGCTCCGGATGTACCTGTACCATTTGCCAGAAACTTGGAAATTGCCTATGTACCTGATGAAAATCAAGTCATTGAAGCTGTCAAAAAAACTTTAGTTTAGGGAGAGGATTATCATAAAACTACTAATTACAACTTATATCGACGAGAAAAACGTTGAACGCTTAAAAACTTTGTTTTCGGAAATTAAATTTGCCGGGATGATGGAGTTAGGACGTATTTTAACTGAGGACGAATTGGCAGATGCGATGGAAGATTGTGATGCGATTGTGATTGAGTTCGATCCGTTGACCAAAAAGGTGTTGGATCGAGCGAAGAACTTGAAGGTAATTGCTTCGGTTCGGGGCGGTGCTCATGCCAATGTGGACGTTGATGCGGTGACAAAACGTGGGATTCCAATTTTCAATGTACCAGGGCGAAATCAGGATACAGTTGCCGATTTCACTATTGGAATGATGATTGCTGTCAGCCGGGGGATTGCCAAAGGAAACCTGCTGATCAAAAATCGCGAGATTACCGACGATAAAACTTATGTGGAAAATGGGTTCTGCGTCACCGATGTAAACTGGGTGGGTTCTACACCTGAAAAATTCGCCTACCTACAATACAAAGGTCCTACTTTAGCAGGCAAAACGATGGGCTTAGTTGGTTTTGGAGCGATTGGTCGCGAAACAGCGAAACGAGCGTTGGCCTTTGATATGAAGGTAATTGCTTATGATCCATTTGTTAAGCAAGAAGATATTGCGGCAAATGTTCGCTTAGTGGAATTGGATGAATTGATGGCAAGCGCTGATTTTGTTTCGATTCACTTGCCAGTTAACGATGGCACGCGGGGAATTGTTTCAGCTGAGATGTTAGGAAAAATGAAATCGACAGCTTATCTGATTAACACTGCTCGGGCTGCTGTAATGGATTATGATAAATTGATCGACATGCTGCAAAAAGATGAGTTGGCTGGCGCGGCGCTGGATGTATATCCGGTAGAACCATTGCCAAATAATCATCCGTTACTTGAATTAGATAATGTCGTGCTGACTCCCCATATCGGCGGCTGCAGCATGGACCCTTATGACCGCTCGTATGATAAATTATTCACAGAGTTGAAGCTGTTTTTGGATGGCGGTATGCCGGAAAAAGTGTACAACCCAGATTTTGCCAACTACTAAAAGAGGTGTAGAAGATGAAAAAAGAAGTAATTATGCCGAAAATCGGTTTGGATATGGATGAGGGAACCATCATCACTTGGTATAAAAAAGCCGGTGATGCCGTGAAGAAAGGCGACGTTTTACTAGAAATTGAAACCGATAAAGCCACAACTGATGTTGAAGCCGCAGTCGATGGGGTTATCGCAGAGATTGTGGAAGAGGAAGATGCAACAGTCGATATTGGCGAAACGATTGCTTGGATTGAAGTCGATGAGTAGTGAAGGGAAAAAGCTGACCGGAATCAAAAAAGCGATGGCTAAACAAATGATTCGCAGCTGGACCGATGTGCCTCAGTTTCAACTGAGCACCACGATCCGGTGCGATCAATTGATTGCCTTTCGTAAGAGCTTGCCAGAAAAAGTCTCGTTTACGGCAATTATTGCCAAAGCCGTTGCCATGACTTTAAAAGAATTCCCCGAAGTCAATCAGCGCTTCGTTGATGGCTTGGTGGAATCAGTAGAAGAAGTGAATATGGGCATTGCCAGCGACACTAAACGGGGGCTACTGGTACCGGTAATTAATAATACCGATGACAAATCGTTGACTGAACTGCAGGAAGCCTTAAATCAGATCAAGGAACAAAGTAAGCTAGGCAAGTTTTCGATAGAAGAGCTAACCGGGGGAACCTTCACGATTAGCAACTTAGGTATGTTTAATGTTGAAACTTTTTCTTCTATTGTAAATACGCCAGAATTAGGAATCTTAGCCATTGGAAAAATCGTTAAAAAACCTTTTGTGGATGAAAATGATCAAATCGTGGTCGCCTCTGTGCTGCAACCTGTTTTAACTCTGGACCATCGGGTAGCTGATGGGGCCACCGGTGCGCGGTTCTTAACTCGTTTGGCAGAAATACTGGAGAATCCAGAAGAGCATTTGGCAAAAGAATAGAGAATGTCATTGTCACAAATAATTACGAGAAACTGGAACGTTTAGTTGGAAGAGATTCGTAATGACAATCAAACTGATACGAACAAGGAGGAAGTTACTTGGAAACAACCATCGCAATTATTGGCGGCGGACCAGGCGGGTATGTCGCAGCAATTCGGGCAGCTCAATTGGGTGGGAAAGTCACCCTGATTGAGAAGGAAATGATTGGTGGCACCTGCCTAAATGTCGGCTGCATTCCTACTAAAGCGCTGCTGCAATCCGCAGAAGCCTTAGAGCAAGTTAAGCAAGCGAAAAAATTCGGGATTACTGCTACTGCAGACGGCTTTGACTGGTCGACCGTTATGAAGCGTAAAGATCGGGTGGTTAAACAGCTTGTTAAAGGAGTTCAAGGCTTGATGAAGACTAATCAAATTGAAGTCTTGCAAGGAACCGCAACTTTTTTGGATGATCAAACGATTGAGGTAACCAGCCCTGATGGTGAAAAAGTTGATTTGCAGCCGGATCGGATTATTATTGCTACAGGTTCCAAGCCCTTTATTCCACCAATCAAAGGTTTGGACAGCTATACTGACTGGCTGGATTCCAGCAAAGCGCTAAGCTTGGAAGCTTTGCCTAGTTCGCTGTTGATTATTGGCGGTGGGGTGATCGGGATCGAGTTTGCCTCTATTTTTAATCAATTCGGTGTCGCCGTTACGATCGTAGAAGAACAGTCGGAAATTTTACCAGCGATGGATCAAGAGTTGGCAGGATTATTGCGGAAGAAATTGACCAAAGCAGGGATCAACTTCCAGTTAGGAGCTCGTGTAGAAGCGGCAGCTCCCCATGCTGAGGGCGTCGAGCTTTCTTTAGGGGAAGACAAGCTGAAAGCTGAAAAATTATTAATTGCTGTTGGTCGTCGAAGCTATATCGATGGTCTAGGATTGGAAAATACCTCGGTTAAAACAGAAAGACGGCAGATTCTAATCAATGAATTGACTCAAACCAATGTTGAGCACATTTACGCCATTGGTGATTGTACTGGACAGATTATGCTGGCTCACTATGCTTCAGCTCAGGGAGAAATTGCTGCCGAGAATGCTTTGGGCTCTGAAGAGATATTTAACGGCAAAGTTACTCCGGGCTGTGTTTATTCTGATCCAGAATTTGCCGGTGTCGGCTTAACTGAACAGCAAGCAAACGCAAAAGGTCTAGTTTATCGCGTAGGAAAATTTCCATTAAAAGCCAGCGGCAAAGCTTTAGCAATGGATAAGACTTATGGCTTTGCGAAGGTTCTGGTAGAAGAACAAACAAATAAAATTATTGGTGTTCACTTACTTTGTGAACGGGCGACTGATTTAATCACGGAGGCAGCAGTGGTGATGCAAAATGGAGGAACTACCAAAGAAATTTTGGCGACAATCCATCCTCATCCGACCTTGAGCGAAGTAATCAGAGAAGCGACCATGGCTGCTGATAAGCGGGCAATTCATATTCCGAATTAAGAGAGTTGAGCAGGGGACGGATGCGTTTCCTGTTTTTATTTAACGAAGAAGAAGGTCGACCAGTGTGAAATTGGATTGACCTTCTTTTTTCTATTTGAATTTTTACTGCTCTGCCTCTGATAAAAATAAAGCAACGCGCAGTTGGAGTGAGAACTCAGCATCATCGATGGGGGAGTTAAACAGCTTCTCACACTTTTTGATCCGATATTTGACGGTATTGCGATGGACGAACAAGGCGTCCGCTGTTTTAGC
>LIDZ01000348.1_pt1 | contig 32397 bp, 29 predicted proteins | sample 644651 | NCBI WGS metagenome assembly LIDZ01 (sample SAMN03856242, study PRJNA289617) | food metagenome | isolation source: wine grapes on drying loft during traditional withering process | host: Vitis vinifera cv. Corvina | place: Italy: Gargagnago di S. Ambrogio di Valpolicella | collected 2014-01 | reverse complement strand
CAATTATTTTAACACGCTTATGACGAATGTGCTTCTTCAATCATCTGACCACCTAAAAAGCACCCGTAAACTTGATTAAAATTGCTTAATTCCCTTCAGGAAGAAAAAGTCTGTGCTATTCAATCGCATCGCTGGTTTTTAAAAAAAGCAACGATCGTTTCAATAAAGAAGTGCCTGAAACAATATATAGCTGGAACTTCGCTAATATGATTCAGGCACTACGCTCTATTTAAAGAACTGGCATTTTTTCTTCTTATTCTCCGATACTTAAAATCATTCGGATATCTTCTTCTGTTAGTTTATTGACTTGTTCCTCGTTACCTTGAATTACTTTTTGGAACAATTCACGCTTTTCCTGTTGCAATTCGTTCATTCGTTCTTCAATTGTTCCTTCAGCAATCATCCGCCATACTTCGACAACCTTTTTCTGACCAATCCGATGCGCACGACCAGCGGCTTGCTCTTCAACAGCCGGATTCCACCATAAGTCGTAGAGGATGACTGTGTCTGCCCCGGTAAGATTCAGACCAGTACCTCCTGCTTTTAATGAAATTAGGAAGATGTCTTTTTCGCCTTCGTTAAAGGCATCAACCATTGTCAGTCGATCTTTGACCTTTGTACTTCCTCTTAAATAGAAACTAGAAATACCATTTTCCCCTAGTTCCTTTTCCAAAATTGACAGCATACCGGTGAACTGAGAGAAGAGCAGCACGCGACGGCCATTTTCTTTAGCCGCTTGAATCAAGTCTTTCACTTGTTCAAGTTTTCCTGACCCACCCTGATAATCTTCCATAAACAAACGAGGATCATCACAAATTTGCCGCAAACGGGTTAAACCAGCTAATATGGTTACTCGCTGTTTTCTGAAGGTAGCTGAATCCATTTGATCGACTTCTTGGCGCATACGTTTTAAGTAGGCCAAGTAAACGGTCTTTTGTTCCTCCATCAAACTGCTTAGAATATTTGACTCAATACGTTCAGGCAGATCCTGCAGCACCGTATTTTTATCCCGACGTAAGACGAACGGTTGAATCATTCGAGCAATTTCTGATATTTCCATCTGACGGAAACGACCGATTCCTGGGAAGAAGCCGGGCATGACGGTTTGGAATAAGGACCACAGTTCTTCCAAGTTATTTTCAATCGGCGTACCACTAAGAGCAAAGCGATTCGGAATATCCAATTGTCTTAAAGCATGTGACGTTTTAGTTGCGGAATTCTTTACCATTTGCGCTTCATCTAAGATCATATATTGATAATTTTGTTTCATATGGAGATCAATATCTTGCCGCAAACTAGCATAAGAAGTGATAACAATTTCTAACTCCTCGCTTAACTGCACTTCCCGTTCAAGACGATTTCCTGAAACCACTACTGTATTTAAATCAGGCGCAAATTTCTTCACTTCCGCTTGCCAGTTGTAAACCAGACTTGCTGGAGTCACGATAACCACTTTAATTGGCTTCTGTTGTTTTTCAGCTAAAAGGAACGTGATGACCTGTAAGGTTTTCCCTAACCCCATTTCATCAGCTAAAATCCCGCCAAAGCCGTAGTCACTTAACATCTTCAGCCAGCGATAGCCGATTTCCTGATAAGGACGCAAGGTTGCATTCAGATTGTCTGGCAGCGGTGCTGGATAATCCTCTGGATGGGTTAAATCTTGCACCATCTTCTGAAACCCGTCGCTAAATTGAGTCTGTGGATTGTTTTTCAAGCGCTCTTCTAGTAGAATCCCTTGGCTTTTCGGCAAACGGATCACACCGTTTTCAGCATTCAAACGTTCCCGCAATTGTCCAATAACCTCGCTAGTTTCTCTGAAGGCATCAGAATCGAAGGAAAGAATTTCACCATTATCCAAGGTATAAAATTTATCTTTGCGCAAAAGACTGGACAATACGTTATCAATCTCTGAATCATCTATCCCTGTAACATCAAAACGGATATCTAACCAAGAACCTTTTTGGTCAACTTCTAAAGTGGGCTGAAACTCCTGTCCGTCCAAAAACAGTTGTCGTAATTTTTTACCCATTTTGACTTCGGCCAATAGCCGAAACGCATTGACTTCTACCCGGAAAAAATGATAGAGCCCATCTTGTGTCGGAATAGTTTTTTCAAATCCGGTTTCGATCGGTTGATAATGAAATTTTTCAAACAGCTTCAACAATTGCTGCTCCTTTTTACGATCCCGTAAAATTTCTACATTGTCTGGCAGCACCGGTTGATGTGCTTCATTCGTCGTAAAGTGAGTGTTGCCATAGTGAAACTCCACTTCTACCCGAATACTTCCTTTGATTTTGCGGAAAATAACTACCGATTTCAGCGGATCACTTTTTATTATAGCTGATACTTCATCAGCTACAATTACACGGCCAATTTTTCTAAGAAAAGGAAATACCTCGCTAAATAACGGCGACAACTGATTTTGCTGGAATATAATCACCGGCTCCTTCAAACGTTTCAGCAGCTGTTTCAAGGTAATGTACGTTTCTTGCTGTTCATGGGTGAGAATATAGTACGCATTGTCAACAAACCCTAAAAAATAATTGCTGAAATACGCAGTAAAGTCATCTTCAATCGTAAAAGTAAATGCATCCTCCTGTTTCGTCAACCGGAACGTTAACGGCAACTCTAACCCTTCCGTAAGTTGATGATAGCCTTTTTCATTGATGTTTACTGTCAGATTTCCAGTCTGCTCCATATTTGTAAATAACTCTTGAATTCGATGTACCGGCAATAGCAAATAGCGCTTATCTAGTTTGCCTTTTACTTGAAGTCCCGCTTTTCCTAACAGTTGATAGGTTTCACTGACTCCCACTAAATCCTCAATAATATCCCGACATTTTGGATCGAAAGCGCCCGCCTCAATCTGGAAGCGATATTGTTTATTGATGGTATAAACAGAATCTGTTTGATACGCATGCAGAAAATCATACAGATTTTTAACAATATAGCTGCGTTTGCTAGCCCGACTTCCTAAACGTAATGACACCGCTAATACATCTAGTTCTGGGTGATAAGGATTGGTAGGAATGGGCTCTACAATAAATTCAACGAATAACGGTTGAATAGGCAGTGCATCTTTTTCTAAACGAGCAAACCCTTGATTTAATAAATCAGCAAATGATATTGAACTCTCTTTAGGTTTGGGCAAGACTGTCTCTGGCTTAATCACCCTAGAAAGTCCTTGATCCCGCAAATACAATTCTACCGCTACCGTGTGTTTACAGTAACCGTGCTCTTCCCAATAAGGGCATTCACACAAATCATTTTCTTTTCCGCTGCCATCTAAATCGACTAAATACAGCTCACTTCCTAAAACTTCACCATGCCACACTCGTCGAGCTGGATCCGCGGAGACCGAAAGCACGCGGCCTTCTTTCAAATATGTTCTTCCACGTTCAATAACCTTTTCTGGAATACTCCATCTCATTAGTGTCTCTCCTATCCTTCTAGTTGATAACGAATCGTACTCTGACCAGTCCCACTTGTTTGGACGATTACTTGTTGCGGAATTCGTTCTTTCAATTCCCTAACGTGACTGATAATGCCAATCATACGACCCTGACTTTCTATTCCTTCTAAAGCACTTACGGCCATCTCCAATGCTTCTTCGTCCAATGAACCAAAACCTTCATCAATAAACAAAGTTTCCATTGCAATCCCCCCAGATTGATTTTGGATGACCTCTGCTAAACCTAAAGCCAAAGCTAAAGCAGCAATAAAGCTTTCGCCGCCTGACAAGGTGTGGGCACTGCGGCTAGCTCCAGTATTGTCATCATAAATATTGATTTCTAAGCCAGTATTTCCTTTAGAACGCCCAGTTTGCTGGTTCAACTCAAATTGATACCGACCGTTTGTCAGCAAGGTTAGCTGCTGATTTGCCGCTTGCAGCACTTCATTGAGATACCACTGCAAAACAAAACGCTCTAAACTGATTTTAGCAGGATTGTCCCCGTTCATCGTACGGTAAAGCTCGGTTAATTCTGTCAACTCATCCAGCTGCTGGCTGCTTTTTTGTTGTAAGTTTTCAATCTGCTGGAGAACTTGTTCTAATTGTTTGAGCTCTAGATCTTTTTGATAAAAAGCCTCTTGTGCTTCATGGACAATTGCTTCCAATTTAACTGTCTGTTCTCTGATCGGCTCCAACTCCGGACGAGACTTTTCTGCTACTGCACGTTTTAGCTGTTGCAATCGATCTTGGGCCAATAACGATTCATTGTCGAAATCTTTAATTTCTTCTTCCAATTCGCTAAAATCTTTCGGCTCTTTGTACTGCGCCTTAATAGCAGCCAGTTCAAGGTTCATCTCTAGAAGCGCCTCAGAAAAGCCAGTCTCTTTTTGCTCTTCTTCCTCTATCAAGGATGTTTCTTGATTCGTTAGCTGGTTCCAACTTTCTGTTAAACGGATTTTCTCAGTATGGATAAGCTGCGCTTCTTTTTGGTGTTCTTCTATCAGCTCTTGCCTTTTTGCAATGTCCGATTCTAAATTATTAATTTCTGTTTTCAGTACTTTTGCTTGCCAATCCTGCGCCTGTTCTGTCGCAGTCTGAAGTCGTCCAGAAAGCACTTGAAGATGGTTGTCAACATCTCGCAGGCGCTCTGCTGTTTTCTCATAGTCAATCTGCAGTTGTCGTTGCATTGTTTCTAAACGTGCGCTTTCCTCTTTAGCAGAAGTAATTATTGAAAGTTCTTGAGCAGTCGTATTTTCCTTCCCGTTTAAATAGTCTTGAAGGTTTTCTAGCTGCGTATCTGTTTGTTCGTTGTAGTAAGTTTCCACTTGCTTAGTAAATACTTCGATCTTCTTTTGAAACTCAACAACTTCCTGTTGGTATTCTTTTTGCGCCACTTCATGTTTATTCGAATTTATTCGCAACTCATTTTCGGCCGTTTCTTTTTGAACCTGCAGTTGCTTTACTGCTTCTTCAGATTCTTCTAATAGTATCTGCAGCTGCTTAAGCTCTGAGCTGGAAATCGTTTCGTGACCTGCCGGATTTGGATGATCTAACGAACCACATACTGGACATGGCTCGTCAGGAAGCAACTCTTGACTCAAGCGAGCAATTTCTAAACTTGCCCAACGGCTTTTTTGTTTCTTAAGCTTTGCGTTTTGATCCGTTAGCTCATTACTGATTTGACTGATTTTGTCAGTAAGTACGGCCAATTGAATTTGCTGATCCTCAACCTGTTCTTCCTGCTGATTCAATTGCCTTTGTTCTTGCAGCAGCTGGCCAATCTGTTGAGTGAACTGGATTTCTTGATAACGACGATCCTGCCAGAAGGTTTCAGCTTGCTGCTGCATTTTCAGCTTGGACGTCTGCTCTTCGATCTCTTTGATTGCGGCAGTAATCCGATCGCACTCCTGCTTGACTTCTTTTTTCACCAGCAATTGCTGCTGTTTTTGTGCTTCTAGCTCTTCTTTTTGAATCACAAAAGGTAAAGCAGATTTTAACTCTTGGCATCGCTTTTCTTTTGCTTCCCATAAAGGTTTATCGGCTTCGATTGCTGATGCTTGCTGCTGGGCATCTTTTTGTTTATCAGCAAGTATTTCCAACGCTTCGTTGGTATCAGCTATTTGCTGTTTTAAGTGCTGGACACTTTGGCTTATTTCCTGCAAACGTGTATACATTGGCAGCATCTGTTGAATTTTCTTTCCCTTATCTGCCGCTTCGCGTTTTTTCAACATTTCAGCTTCCTGCTGTTGGAATAGCTGAACCTCTTTTTCTGCCTCGCCAAGCTGCTGAAATTTTATTGTCAGCTGTTCAGCTTCTGCCAGCAAAACCTGCTGCTTTTTGTATTCTGCTTTTCTAGCAGATACCTTCGCCTGCATTTCTTGCGCTAGTTTTTTCTCCGTGGCCAAATAGTTCTTTGCTGTGTTCAGTGACTCTTGGTAAGTATCGCCCTTTTCAGTTACCACCTGTTGAAACAATTGATCAATTCTCACCATGACTTCACTAACATCTTTTTCCAGCTCCTGCTTCTGAGCTTTCAATTCTTCGGTGAAGGTGCGGTAAATAGTTGTTCCAAACAAACTTCGTAAGACAGCTTCCTTTTCTGAGCTGTTGGCTACTAAAAATGTGCGAAATTCGCCTTGAGGCAGCATCGCAATTTGTCGAAATTGATCTTTATTTAAATGCAGCATACTGTAAATCATGTCACTTACCGGCTCGATTTTTTGATAAGCTTCCACTTCTCGGCCTTGATTGTCCAAAACAACCAGTTGGACCTTTTGATTCTTCGTCGTCTCACCTTTGCCGTTCTTTTTCTTAACAACCTGCTTTGGAGAACGTTCAATTACGAATTTACGACCTTGATGTTCGAAATAAAACTTAACCCTAGTTTCTTCAGTAGATTCTGCAAAGGTTGAACGAATTTCGCTGGCGTTTCTCACTCCTCCTGAAGCATCTCCGAATAGAGCAAAGGTAATTGCATCAAAAATAGTCGTTTTTCCAGCCCCGGTTTTCCCACTGATTAAAAAAAGCGGTGTTTCCAGAAAGTAGGAAAAATCAACTTCTTCATGGACAAAGGGACCAAAATTTTCCATAACAATTTTTTTAGGAAGCATCAGCATCGCCTCCTTTTTTCATCAATTGATGAAGAGTTTGTTCGATCCACTTTTGCTGTCTTGAAGTAGGTGCTGACTGGACAATTGTGGTGAAAAACTCTTCCGTTAGTTCAATAGGCGTTTGCTCCTTCAATTTTTTTACAGCTATTTGCTGACTATTCTCACGTCCGTAAAGCCGTTCGACTTGAAGTACTCGTGGATAAACCTTCCGCAGCTGGTTCATCATATTCGGAATAATGCTGCGGTCTTCTAACAATAACGAGTAGTAGTTTTCTCGATTGAGCTCCTGATAGACTGCTGGATCTAAAAAATGGGCAAAAGTCCCCTGCAGCTCTTGCAATTCTCTTAAAGGAGTTAGTTCTATAAATTGCAGATTTAACTGGTTTTCAGTCTCTACGATCCAGACGCCTTTTTTTTGTTCTTTTTCTGAGAGAGAGTACTTTAATGGTGACCCGCTGTAGCGAGCATTTACCAGATTTAAGGCATTTTTATTGTGCAAATGGCCTAGAGCAACATAATCAAAATCTTTCAGTAAAGAACCATTGATTCCATCTAATCCGCCAACCTCTACCTTTGTCTCAGAATCTGATCGACTGCTGCCGGAAACAAAAAAATGACTCACTAGTACTTGTTTAAGTTGAGGATCGAAGTTCTCTTTCATTTTATCAATAACCAGCGGCATGGCATCGTGAATAGTTCGAATATCAGGATTATCAAAATAAATACGTGCATCAACTGGTTCAAAATAAGGCAGCAAGAAAAATGCCGTGTCTTGCATAATAACTGGATTAAACGCTTGATCTAAGCGCGTGTGCAGGTGAAAGTTAGAATGGGCAAACCATGGCGCTCCCGTGGAAAGACGAGTGGCGCTATCATGATTCCCTGAAATTGCCAACAATGGGATCTCCTCTGTCAAATTCATATCTGCAATTGTCTGATTCAGCAGACGAACCCCGTCTTCTGAAGGAACTGAACGATCATAAAGATCGCCGGCAATTACAATCGCATCTACTTTCTCAGCTTTAGCAACGGTTAAAATCTGTTTAAGGATAAACGCTTGGTCCTCCAGCAAATCATAACCATGTAATTTTTTGCCAATATGCCAGTCGGCTGTATGTAAAAATCTCATAAAATCACCTTTTTCTAAAAAAGTCCTTCTTATTAGTATAACATGAGTCTTTGATTTTTTCTTCTGCTGGCGGCAAAGTAGCTCCTAATAAATTTAGTTTACTTCTTCGGATTTTTTCTAAAATTTTAATCGAGACTACCATTTTCTTTGCAAATAAGATAGGATAAATCTAGTCATATTTTTAAAGAAAGAAGGAAAGTTATGCCGATTGGAATATTAATAAATTCAGCATCAATCATAGTAGGAGGTTTAGCCGGAGGGTTTTTAGGTCATCTATTATCGGAGCGCTTCAAAGAAGAAATTCAATTGATTTTCGGACTTTGCGCCTTAGCGATGGGGATTCCTGCTATTACACAAACCGCAAATCTTCCAGCGGTTATTTTGTCCGTGATATTAGGTACTTCTCTCGGAATGTTTCTACACTTAGAAAAGAAGATTGAACGTGCTGCTGATTTGATGCAGCGTCCAGTTAACAAATTGTTTCCGCAAGAGCATCTATCTATTCCTCACGATGAATTTGTTCGAGGACTGGTGACAATTATTGTTCTTTTTTGTGCTAGCGGTACCGGAATTTACGGCAGCCTAGATGCTGGCATGACTGGTGAGCACACCATTTTAATTGCAAAATCTATTCTTGATTTTTTTACTGCAGCAATCTTTGCCTGTAATTTAGGATATGTTGTCTCACTGGTTGCTTTGCCGCAATTTGTTATCTTTTTTTCGTTGTTCTTATTTGCTGGTATCATCTTGCCTTTAACTACTCCGGAAATGATTTTAGATTTTCGTTCATGCGGTGGATTATTAATTGTAGCTACCTCTTTTCGCATGATACGTGTCAAAATGTTTCCGACAGCTGATATGATTCCTTCAATGGTTCTAGTAATGCCCTTAAGCTGGGTGTGGACGAACGTCTTTCTGCCACTTCTTTAAGCATAAAAAAAGCATACCATTTGAGAAGTTCAATCGGTATGCTTGATCATCACTTATTCTTTTTCATTTGGTACATATTTGTATTCTGGATTAATCTCATGATCTAATGTATCAAAGGCCTGCTGTACTCGGACTTCAATCGCTGCGAGGCCTTCTTTATCTAATTTTTTGATGTCACTGACATCAATGGCTTCACCAAAACGAACATAGACTGGTTTGCGCTTAAATAGATCGGATAGCTTAAGCGGCCCTTGATAAACACAAGGAACTATTTTGACTTTGGCTAAACGAGAAATCAAGGCCATGCCACCTTTCAGTTCTGTAGAATGGCGAGTCCCGCTTGGGAACATGATCAAGCTCTTATCAGAATCCTTCAACAGTTTCACCGGTTTTTTTACTACACTAGGTCCCGGTTTGTCTCGATTGACCGGAAAAGCATTCATGTGAACTAAGATGAAACGCAGAATGGGATTCTTGAACAGCTCTTCTTTAGCCATAAAACAAAACTGTTTAGGTGAAGCACCCAACGCCATGTATACCGGATCCAACCAAGTGCGATGCGGTGCCACCAAAATATAGTTTTCATCTTTAGGCAAGACTTCCTGATTTTGATAATGAGCATTTCCGTTAATAATTGCTAATAGTATGCGTACTATGCCGCGAACAAATTTAAAGAACATAATTTTTTCCTTTCGGTTTTCTAACATAACTAAACGTAGTATAATACATGCGCACGATTTTTTTAAGGGGGCATAAGCAAATGTTAAACAATGGGGAACGAATTGACCAATTATATGCCGAAGATATTCAAATCATTCAAAGCTCCGAAGTCTTCTCTTTTTCTCTAGATGCTGTTTTATTGGCCAACTTCCCAAGAGTGCCAAAACGGGGAAGAATCATTGACCTATGCGCGGGAAATGGTGCTGTAGGACTTTTTATCAGCAAAAAAACGCAGGCTGCTATTGATCAAATCGAGCTGCAGCCACGTTTAGCTGATATGGGACGACGCAGCATTCAACTCAATCAACTAGAGCAGCAAATGACGATGCATACCTTGGATTTAAAAGAGACTTTCACTCAATTTAAGCCGGACTCAATGGATTTAGTCGTTTGTAACCCGCCTTACTTTAAGGAGCTTCCAACTAGTAAAAAGAATCCTAATCCCTATCTCGCTGCTGCCCGTCATGAGATCCATGCGACATTAGAAGATGTAATTTCCGTATCTTCTCGTCTACTAAAAATGAATGGGCATTTTGCATTGGTACATCGACCAGATCGTTTTTTAGATATAATTGATTGCTTGCGGACTTATCAAATTGCTCCAAAACGAATACAATTCGTATATCCCAAAGAAGGTAAGGAAGCAAACATTCTCCTCGTCGAAGGAATTAAGTATGGCAAAATTGAGGGTCTGCGTTTCTTGCCTCCACTCATCACTTATGACCATGAAGGAAATTACACTCAGCCAGTAAAGGAGATGCTCTATGGCCGCGGATAATCATTATTTTTACGTACTTTCCTGTCATGATCATTCCTATTATGGCGGATATACAGTTGATCTCACCAGACGTTTGTGTGAGCACAACTCCGGAAAAGGGGCCAAGTACACTCATCCTGCCAAACGGCGCCCCGTTAGTATGATACATGCGGAACAATTTGATTCTAGAAGTGCAGCGATGAAAGCTGAGGCTGCCTTTAAACGTTTGCCAAGAGTTCAAAAGGATCGGTACTTAAGAGAATACCGAAAAAAAAGCGTTTTGTGACTAGAAATCACAAAACGCTTTTACTATTGTCCTTTTAACAATTCTTGAGAAATCAATGAACAATAAGGAATAACACCCTCGGAATTAGGATGGACTTGATCATCGTAAAACCAGCCTGGCTGAGCGTTACTATAGTTGTACCAGTCGATCAATGAAAGATTATCATACTTTTCAACCATAGCATTAAGCTTGTCATTTACTTCATTTTGCCAGCGCTGAGTTGGCACATGTACATTTACTACAAAAACCCGCCGCTTCGTTCCAATGATCTTCATCATTTGATCAAATTCATCATTTGTAAATGTTCCGTTTGTTCCTAAGCTCAGCAATACGGTATCTTCTAGCTTATTCTTATCCTTCAATTCTTGCAGCAGGGGCGGACTTTCATCAACTTGACGGCCAATTTCACCATCAATCACCATTTTAGGAAAGATTTCTTTTAAGCCGCTAGCACCCGCTAACAGTACAGAATCACCAAATGCTGTAACCGGCATATTTTTCGCTTTGGTAACTTGACGATTTGTTAACCCGTACTTCTCAGCTAAATCCGAGCCATCATCGCTGCTGTCACTCGTTTCTGTTTGCGAAGAAGCTTGAGAGTTCTGTGCTTCCTTTTGGTTGGCTTCAATTTGTTTCTGCAGTTCCTGCTGGTTGGCATCCACTTGGTTAGTAGGCGCTAATACTAAACCAACTAATGCAATCACGGTTACTAAAGAAACGGATAGAAACGTAACTTTCTGTCTGCTCTTTAAAGGTGCTTTCAGCCATGTTCCAACTTTTGAAAAAAGTCCACGATAATTGAAAAAGCGCAGCGGTTTTTCTACATAACGGTAAGAAAGCTCTGTAATTAGTAAGATTAATACAATCTCGATGATTGTGTGTATTACTAAATGATCCGCTACATTAAACTTCGCTTCGTAGAAAATCATCACCGGAAATTGGTAAAGATAAATGCCATAACTGCGTTTCCCTAACCAGGAAAACACCGGATTAGTCAGCCATTTATTCAAACTGGCTCCCGGATGAGCCGTGATCGCCACTAGCAACACACAAAGTAAGCTGATTAGGAACATCCCGCCGTAATAAAGAAAAGTTGTTCCGTCATTTAAAAATAGGAACGCAGCTATCAACAACAGCAGTGAAACTAACCCAATCGTATTCAGAACTTTTTTTGCCTGCTTTGGTATTTTGGCTTTTAATCGCGTACTAGGCCATATGAAAGCCAAACCTGATCCCATCAAGATCGAAAACAAACGTGTATCTGTTCCGTAATAGACCCGCGTAGGATCTTGACCGGGCGTGAACAAGATCGCCATCCAGATAGCTGAAATCAATGCAGCAATCGATATAGTGATGAATATCTTCCCGCGATTTTTTACCAGTCTCATTAACAGGATAAAAACAATTGGCCAAATCAAGTAATTTTGCGTCTCTACCGCTAATGACCAAATATGGGTGAACGGCGATTCACCAGCAAAACGATCAAAGTAGGAAAGCCCATGTTCAATTTGCCACCAGTTGTTAACATACAATAAGCTGCTGACCACATTCCCGCGTAAATTGTTCAATAAATTCCGCTGAAATAATGTGATATAAGCCGACGAAGCAATTAGCATCGTTACCAATGCCGGATAAAGCCGCTTCATCCTTCGTATATAAAATTTCCCTAATTTAATTTTGCCATTTTGCTTCCATTCTTGGACCAGTAAGTCAGTGATTAAATACCCAGATACAACGAAAAATACTGGCACCCCTAAGAATCCGCCACGCATTTGAGAAGGCAGCAAATGATATAAAATGACTCCGATTACTGCCAACGCTCGAAGCCCATCAAAACCAGTTATATAACGACTATTTCTCAGTCTTTTCTTCATTTTTAGTTTCCAACTTTACTTTAGAATCAAATTAAACTATACGTTCTATTCATTTAAAGTGCAAGAGCTATCTTGGAAAATAAACATTTTCTAAATTTTATTTCCTAAGTGAAATACTGCGGCTGAAGCATAAGTAGTCTACCCGAACAATAGCATAAATAGCGGTAAAAATAAACTTCTCATTCCTCTTGACTTGGAACCCGTCCCAGCAGGTACAATGGTACATGAAAGGTGGTCATATATAGATGATTAAGCTAATAGCGGTCGATATGGACGGGACGTTTCTAAATGATCAAAAAAATTATAACAGACCTCGCTTTAAGAAATTATTAAGGCAGATGCAACAGCAGCATATTCACTTTGTCGTAGCCAGCGGTAATCAATATTTTCAGCTGCGTAGTTTTTTTCCTGACAATTATCAGGATATTGCCTTTGTCTCCGAGAATGGAGCCAATATTGTTCTAGGTGAAAAACCTTTTTATAATGCTGAGTTGGACCGCTCGGCAATACCCGCGATACTGGAATCGATAAAACAAACAGATCCATCTGCACTAATTATTTGCGGTAAAAACAGTGCATATATTGCAGATTCAATTTCCGATGAAGGCTTTGAATATGCCAGCTTTTATTACCCTAAAATAAAAAAAATTTCTGATCTAAATATGGTTACACAAGAAAACGATGCGCTTTTCAAATTTGCACTTTCTTATTCACCAGATAATATGCCGATGGCTCTTGAAGCCTTAAAAGAAAAACTGGTCCCTTGGCTTATTCCAGTCACTAGCGGGCACGAGGACATCGATTTAATTATTCCTGGTGTTCATAAATTTAGCGGATTACATCGTTTAGGTGAGCTTTGGCAGATTAAACCTGAAGAAATGATGGCTTTCGGCGACAGCGGCAATGATCTGGAAATGTTGGAAAACGTAAAATATAGTTGTGCTATGGCTAATGCCAGCGAACCAGTTCAAGCAGCTGCCAACTACTCGGTCGGCTCAAATAATACAGAAGATCTGTTGGATACAATCCAACAAGTTTGCCAAGGCACTTTTCTTTACTAAGAACAGCTTCGCAAACTAAAAAAGCGAGGCAGCTGCCTCGCTTAATCTAAAGATTCTTCATAAAATCGACCCATAATTCGAACATTCTCAGAGATGCTGACAAATGCACCTGGATCAGTTTCTTTCATAATGGTTTCTAATTGAGGTAGTTCAAACCGTGTTACGACTGTAAACAGCACGGTTTGTTTGTCGTGCTTATAAGCCCCTTCTGCCTCATTTATGATGGTAATCCCTCTTCGCATGCTATCTTGGATACCATTAATCACTTTATCAGGACATTTGGTAACAATCATTACCTGCATTTTCCGCTGTTTCGTATACAAAGCATCCGTCAGCTTGCCACTCATGAAAATCGACAACGCAGAGTAAAACATATATTGCCAGCCAAATAAAATACCGGCAACCAGCATAATCACTACGTTGAAAATGATTGAGATTGATCCAACAGAGCGCCCGGTCTTTTTACGAATAGTAATACTTAGTATATCCAGACCTCCTGAAGATAAGCCGTTTTTTAGCGCAAAACCAATGCCCACACCCATAATAGCTCCACCAAAGATGGCGCAGATAATCGGATCATCTGTCAGCTGAGTTTCGGGAATGATATGCATAAAAAAGGAAGTCAGAAAGACTGTCACAAAGGTAAATATCGTGAATTTATGACCGATTTTAAACCAAGCCAAAACAAATAATGGCAGATTCAACACGAACAGTGTAATTGACACTGGGACCGTTTGTCCGATCAGCTGATGGGACAAGGTTGTGAGTATTTGGGCAAATCCGGTTATCCCGCTAGAGTAAATATTCCCCGGCTGATAGAAGAAATTCACCGCAATAGAAGCTAAGAAAGCATAGACGACAGCAACAGACAAGCGGGTGGCAAAATCATGATACGGCCAACCCTCTATCTTTTTTTTCATTTTATTTACAGGCCTCTTTTCCAAGAATTCATTCACATTATACGAGCTTTAAGTATAAAAAGAAAGCACCCTCAAAAAAGAGCGTGCTTATCTTAGAATATTCTTAGTCTTCTACATTTGTTGTGTTAATACTCAACTCATAAAGCTGCAATGGTGAAACCGTACTTGGTGCATCTGACATTGGATCAGCTGCTTTCCCGTTTTTCGGAAAGGCAATGACTTCACGGATATTGTCTTCGCCAGCCAACAGCATTGCGAAACGATCTAATCCTAAAGCGATTCCTCCAATTGGCGGGAAGCCATAATCCAATGATTCCAGCAAGAAACCAAATTGTTCGTTAGCAGATTCGCGAGTGAACCCTAATGTTTCAAAGACTTGTTCCTGTAACTCGCGAGTATGAATACGTAGTGATCCTCCGCCTAACTCGTAACCATTCAATACAATATCATAAGCTTGCGCATAAACTTTTTCCGGATGATCCTTCAAGTTAGGAATATCTTCATCATTCGGCATAGTGAATGGATGGTGAGCGGAAACGTAACGACCTAATTCTTGATCGTATTCAAACTGTGGCCAATTCACAACCCATAAATAATTAAACTTGCTTTCATCGATCATGCCAAGTTCTTTACCTACTTTAGAGCGAACAGCTCCTAAAGCAGTTACTGCGGTTAAGAACTGATCTGCAGCAAACATCAATACATCGCCTGCTTCAGCTTTCATCGCTGTTTTCAGTTCATCTGCAACGCCGCCCATAAATTTAGCAATCGGACCAGTTAACTCGCCATTTTCATCAACCTTAATCCAAGCTAAACCTTTTGCCCCAAATTGGCCGACGAATTGACCTAAGCGATCTAATTCTTTACGTGAATACTTATCAGCTGCGCCTTTTGCATTCAACGCTTTTACTACTCCGCCGTTATCAGTTGCCATACGGAACACTTTGAAATCTGTCGCTGCTGCAATTTCGGTTACATCGATTAACTCCATGTCAAAGCGAGTGTCCGGTTTGTCAGAACCATAACGTTCCATTGCTTCATCCCAAGTAATACGTGGGAATGGTAATGTTACCTCGATGTTCAACAAGTCTTTCATTACTTGAGCAATCATATTTTCAGTGTATTCCTGAATCTCTTCAGCAGTTAAGAAGCTGGTTTCGATATCGATTTGCGTAAATTCTGGTTGACGGTCGCCACGTAAATCTTCATCACGGAAGCAACGAACAATTTGGTAATAACGATCAAAGCCAGCAGTCATCAACAATTGTTTCAAAATTTGTGGTGATTGCGGCAATGCGTAAAAATGTCCAGGGTGCACACGAGATGGTACTAAATAGTCACGGGCTCCTTCTGGTGTTGATTTCGCCAAATACGGTGTTTCGATATCTAAGAAATCATTGGTATCCAAGAAATTACGTACTGACTGTGTTAAGCGATGACGCAGCATAATGTTTTGCGTCATTTTAGGACGACGCAAATCCATATAACGATATTTCAAACGAACTTCATCACTAATGTTTTGTTCATCTTCAATTGAAAATGGTGGTGTTTTTGCTTCGTTCAAGATGATGATTTCTTCACCCTTCACTTCAAAGTCGCCTGTTGCCATTTTCGGATTGACTGAATTTTCGTCCCGACGGATGACTGTTCCGGTAATTTCTACTACGTATTCACTTCGGCATTGGTCTGCTACTTCCCAAGCTGCTTTTGATTCTTCAGGATTAAAGACAACTTGAACCACACCTTCACGGTCCCGCAAATCAATAAAAATCAAGCCACCTAAGTCGCGGCGCTTTTGCACCCATCCTTTTAACGTTACTTTCTTATCCAACCATTGGTCAGAAATTAAACCACAATAAACCGATCTTTTAGCCATTATTCTACTCCTCATTCTTATTAATGTATTAATTTTCCCGAGAGAAAAATTAGTCTGTTTTTCATTTCGCATACCATCCAACTAGCATTTGAACTTTTGGATTGTTCTTACTGTTAGTCTACTTGCTTATTTCTTGTTAACTGCAAAAAGTTGGACTGGCATCCTCATTCTTATTAATGTATTAATTTTCCCGAGAGAAAAATTAGTCCGTTTTTCATTTTGTGTCTTGTTTACTCAATAATAAAAGTCATCATTTCATCGTAGACTTCATTGAATTGTTGATAGACTTCGTCAAGTGAAAAAGTTTTTTCACGGTGAGATGCCAAGGCTTTTACGTTGATCTGGCCTTTTTCTAATTCATCTTCACCTAGAGTAAGCACAAGTTTAGCACCTTGCTTGTCAGCAGATTTGAATTGTGCTTTTGCTTTGCGTTGCATGAAGTCACGATCAGCTGAATAGCCAAAGCCGCGAATCGCTTGAACGATTTTCAGCACTTCCATGTTGGTGCCTTCGCCAATTCCAACTACATAAGCGTCCAAGTTGTTAATGGCAGGTACTAACACGTCTTCTTGCTCCAAGGTTAATAAGATACGTTCAATCCCCATCGCAAAACCGAACCCTGGTGTAGCTGGTCCGCCTAATTCTTCGACTAAACCGTCATAGCGTCCGCCCCCGCAAATCGTAGACTGAGCGCCCATTCCAGGAGCGTCACTGATAATTTCAAAAATGGTATGGGTATAGTAATCTAACCCACGCACCATGCGGTGATCAATTTCGTAATCAATTCCTAAATGCTTCAATGTTGCAGTTACCGCGTCGAAGTGCTTTTGAGCGGGTTCGCTTAAGTAATCCAAAATGCTTGGTGCATCGACAACAATTGGTTTATCCTTCTTATCCTTACTATCTAAAACTCGCAACGGATTTTCGTGCAAGCGACGTCTTGAGTCTTCGCTCAATTGATCTTCGAAAGGTTCTAAGTAATCAATTAAGGCTTGGCGATACGCTGCCCGAGTTTCTTTGTCACCAATCGAATTGATCACTAAACGAATTTGGCGAATGCCTAATTGATTGAAATAGTCCATCGCCATCGCCATAATTTCCACGTCCAGGCTAGGATTTTCACTGCCGAAAGCTTCGATTCCAATTTGATGGAATTGACGCAACCGGCCCTTTTGCGGACGTTCGTAACGGAACATAGGTCCAGTGTAATAAACTTTGTATGGCTTTTTGTGTTCCGGTCCGAAAAGTTTGTTTTCTACATATGCTCGAACAATCGGCGCAGTTCCTTCAGGGCGCAAAGTAACATGGCGATCCCCTTTATCGCGGAAATCATACATTTCCTTTGATACAATATCCGTGGTGTCTCCTACACTACGAGAAATGACTTCATAATGCTCGAACATAGGTGTACGGATTTCTTGGTACTGATAATCACCGAATAGTATCCGGGCAGTCTCTTCTACAAACTGCCATTTTTCACTTTCTCCAGGTAAAATATCATTGGTGCCTTTTGGTCGCTGATAACTCATTTTTTTGCCTCTTTTCTTAATTGACGTAAAAAAGCCCTTGCTCAGCTTGAACAAGGGCGAAATAATCGCGGTACCACCTATCTTTGAAAAAGTTGCCTTTTTCCTCTAGCAATTAACGCTTGCGAAACGGAGCGGCTTTGCACGCGCTCATCTCCAGAATGTCTTTCAGAAACTCGATTTGGAATTGCTCGCAGCCTAGGCAATTCTCTCTGCACCCTCTTCGTTGCTTACTCTTTCTTTCATTGACGTTGATTATCATCTTTTAACCTACTAAAAATGAGCGAGAAAGTCAAGATGTAGTGGAAAGAAAAAGCAAGATATTTCACTTTTTTTGCTTTCCACTTTACACTGATGACATAAGATAAGGAGTGAGAAATTCATGACAGATGTAAGAATTGGTAAATCACGCGTGTATGCAACAGATTTAGGTTTAGGAACAAATGCCGTTGGCGGACACAATTTGTTTCCTAATTTAGATGAAGAACAAGGAAAAGCAGTGGTTCGAGCCGGCTTAGATAATGGGATTACTTTGTTGGATACTGCTTTTGCTTATGGTATGGGACGTTCCGAAGAATTGATTGGCGAAGTTCTGCAAGAACCTGCTTATGATCGTTCACGAGTAATTATCGCTACGAAGGCCGCTCAAGATGTTTCTAAAGACGGTGCTTTAAATAATTCGCCAGCCTTTTTAAAACAAGCAGTGGAAGATGCATTGCATCGTCTGCAAACAAATTATATCGATATCTTCTACATTCATTTTCCAGATGAAGATACTCCTAAAAATGAAGCAGTCGCTGCTTTACATGAAATGAAGGAAGCGGGTAAAATCCGGGCGATCGGTGTATCCAACTTTTCACTAGAACAACTGAAGGAAGCGAACCAAGATGGCTACGTTGATGTAATCGAAGATGAATACAGTTTATTGCATCGGGATGCGGAAAATGAGCTATTTCCTTATTTAAAGGAAAATCGGATTGGCTTTGTCCCATTCTTCCCACTTGCTTCTGGTTTGCTGACTGGTAAATACAGCAAAGAAAGCAGCTTTGACAGTTCAGATATTCGGAATGACAATCCTGATTTTAAAGGGGAACGTTTTGAAGAAATTCTAGAAAAAGTTGACTTGCTTCGACCAATCGCCGAAAAATATGATGCAACAGTCGCTCAGCTGGTGCTAGCTTGGTACATGAAAAATCCTGTTGTCAGCGTGGTTATTCCTGGAGCAAAACGACCTGAACAAGTAGAAGACAATGCAAAAGCTGTCGATATTCGTTTGTCAGAAGAGGATTATAAAAAAATTGACCAAATTTTCCAATAAACTGAGGTTCTTCCTCAGTTTTTTCTTTTGCCTTCTTTTAAGAGACACTCGCTTTTTCGACTATTTTAATTTACACTAGAATCAATTAGAACTTATCCAAAGCTTGTTTTTGGGTAGTACAGTTAAGTCAATTAAAACAATGAGGAGCGTTGCATAATGACAGAAGTACAAATTGGAAAATCAGAAGTATATGCTAGTAAATTAGGTCTTGGAACAAACGCAGTTGGCGGACACAATCTATACCCTAATTTAGATGAAGAAGTCGGCAAAGAAGTGGTTCGAACTGCTTTAAGAAACGGTGTTACCCTACTGGACACAGCCTTTTCTTACGGTCGCGGCCGGTCTGAGGAGTTAATCGGTGAAGTTCTTCAAGAAGAAAAGTTTGATCGTTCAAAGGTAATCATTGCTTCTAAAGCTGCCCATGATATGGCTAATGGCGGTACCTTCAATAATTCACCAGAATTTTTGAAAAACGCGGTTGAAGAATCCTTAAAACGTCTGCAAACAACCTATTTAGATATTTTTTATATCCATTTTCCAGATGAAACAACACCTAAAAACGAAGCAGTCGCTGCTTTGCATGAATTGAAACGGGCAGGCAAAATCAAAGCGATTGGTGTCTCTAACTTTTCTTTGGAGCAATTAAAAGAAGCCAATCAAGATGGCTATGTGGATGTAATTGAAGAGCGTTACAGCTTAATTCATCGCGAACATGAAGACACCCTATTTCCTTATTTGAAAGAACAAAAAATTAGTTTCGTTCCTTATTATCCGTTGGACTCTGGTTTATTAACTGGTAAATATGAAAAAGAAGCGACTTTCGACGACAGCGATTTGCGCAGCAAAAATCCTGATTTTAAAGGTGAACGTTTTAAAGAAATTATCGGCAAAGTCGATTCGTTGAAGCCGATTGCTGAACAGTATGAAGTAACAGTCACTCAATTAGTCCTAGCTTGGTATATGAAGCACCCTGTAATGGGCGTGGTCATTCCTGGAGCTAAGCGTCCAGAACAAGTAGAGGCCAATGTGAAGGCTTGTGACCTGCAGCTTTCACAAGAAGATTTTGACAAGATTGACCAATTGTTCCGTTAAACGGCTAAAGGCAGCTGGACATTTTATTGGTCCAGCTGCCTTTCTTTAGGAACGAATTAGTTTACTACGTTCTTTGATTCTCCATTTAAAAATCCCGACAGATTGTCTACTGCAATTCCCATTAACCGGGCCCGAGTCTCTACTGGTGCCCAGGCAATGTGAGGAGTGATGAAGCAATTCTTTGCCTGTAACAACGGATTCTCTGATTTAATCGGTTCCGTTGAAACAACATCCACACCAGCTGCGGCAATTTTTCCGCTGTTTAGTTCGTCAGCGACAGCATGCTCGTCTAACAAGCCACCTCTGGCAGTATTAATCAGAATTACGCCGTCTTTCATTTGCGAAATGGCTGCTTGATTAATCATGCCGGTTGTTTCTGCTGTTTGCGGAATGTGCAGGCTGATGATATCTGCTTGCTGATAGAGTTCTTCTAAGGGAACTTGCTTTAGCCATTCTTCATCCGCAGGCTTAGGTCGATGATTGGCGTATATTACGTCCATTTTCATAGCATGGGCAATCTCAGCGGTCGCATGGGCAATGGCGCCATAGCCAATCAAGCCTAAAGTTTTTCCCCTCAGCTCCATTAAAGGAACTTTGGTATACATGAAATCAATGCTGTTCTCCCACTCTCCTGCATGGACTGATTGATTATGCAGACCCACCTGACTCGTGATTTCCAACAATAAAGCAAAAGTGAACTGGGCTACCGCATCGGTCCCATACGTTGGGATATTGGTAACCACTACATCATGTTTCGTGGCGGCTTCAAGGTCGACAACGTTGTACCCAGTAGCGATAACGCCGACATAGCGTAAGTTGGGCACCCGTGAAAAGATCGCTTCGTTAATAGGTGTCTTGTTGGTGAGGACCACTTCAGCAGCACCGATTCGCTGAACAATTTCTTCTATGTCCGTATAAGAAGTTCGGTCATACACCTTCACTTCCCCCAATTTTTCAAAATCCATCCAAGACAAATCACCTGGATTTAACGCATAGCCATCTAATACAACAATTTTCATAAACATCCTCCTCAAAAAAAGAGCTTAAGATAACAATCTTATAAGATCATTATCTCAAACTCTCAATTAAAAGTCCGGTTAGAAGTCTGCTTCATGCGGGAGTAAAAAATATTCTCACTGTCTACTTAGTTGTTTGCGGCTGATTTTTCGAACAGATATTGAAGGTTTTTTATATTTTAAAGCAGCTTCCTTCCAGAATCTTTCCTAATAAGCACGTGCGATCCATACGGTGTGTTTCGCAGGTTTTCCACTAACGATATCCACTTCTTTTTCAACAGGTGGATTGAATGGAATATTACGAGTTGTAAAGCCAGTCTCTTCTTTGATTTTCGCCTCGGTTTCTTCTGTACCATCCCAACCGATTAAAACAAATCCTGGGACTTCGCCTTCTTCTTTCGATTTGGCAATATGCTCTTTCAACTGATCTAAGGTATCAATATCGTAATGCTCGTTTTCTTTGTAACGAGCAGCAGCACTTTCGTACAGACGTTTTTGCATGACATCCATTGCTTCGGTAATGTATGCTTCAAGATCGTCTAATGCAACTGTTTCTTTATCATCTAAATCGCGCATTTTTACGACTACTTGATTGTTCTCCAAGTCACGTGGTCCAAATTCGATACGTAGTGGTGCACCTTTTAGTTCCCACTCGTTAAATTTATAACCTGGTGTATTCTCAGTTTCGTCAATTCGAACACGCAAACCTTTTGCTCTCAATGTAGCTTGCAGTTCTTTCAGCTTATCAAGAATCGCTGGGTTCTTTTGCCATGGACCAACTGGAATTAAAATCACTTGCGTTGGTGCAACTTTTGGCGGCATTACTAGCCCTTTTTCGTCTCCGTGAACCATGATTAATGATCCGATCAAACGAGTTGAAATACCCCAAGAAGTGGTATACACGTGTTCATGTTCATTGTTGCGGTTCAAGAATTTAATATCAAAAGCTTCTGCAAAGTTGTTGCCAAGGTAATGAGACGTTCCTGCTTGGACGGCTTTACCGTCACGCATCATTGCTTCGACTGAATACGTATCAACTGCTCCGGCAAAACGTTCTGAAGGGGTTTTTTGCCCCCGGTAAACTGGAATAGCTAAGGTATTTTCAATCAAATCCGCATAAGCTTCCAAGGCACTCATTGTCCGTTCACGAGCATTTTCTTCTGTTTCGTGAGCAGTATGTCCTTCTTGCCATAAGAATTCTGAGGTACGCAAGAATGGCATAGTTTTCTTTTCCCAGCGGAAAACGTTGGCCCACTGGTTGATTTCTAATGGAAGATCCCGGTAAGAATTGATCCAATTAGAAAAAGCATCCCCGATCAAGGTTTCAGAAGTTGGACGCAGTGCGTATGGTTCTTCTAATTCTTCGTCGCCAACTCTTGTTAACCAAGGCAATTCTGGTGCGAAGCCTTCCACGTGTTCCTCTTCTTTTTCCAAGAAATGCTTAGGAATCAACATAGGGAAATACACGTTGCGAATATCTTCAGAGCGCAAGAATTTGTTGAAGTCTTCTTGGATGTGTTCCCATAATTCGTAGCCGTCTGGTTTGAAAATAATACACCCACGAACTGGAGAATAATCCATTAAATCTGCTTTTTGAATCGTCTGTAAATACCACTTTGAAAAATCTTCTTTTTGTAAATTTGACATCTATGCATCCTCCTAAAATGTAATAAAAAAAACCGCTCCATCCCTACAAATATGTAAGGACGAAACGGATAATTTCGCGGTACCACCTTGCTTGGCCAAACGTTGTTGACCCAACTTCAGCTCCCTTAACGCTGGAGATACGTGCTGCTTATCACAGCAATCGTCTTCGATAGGTTCATAAACTTCAGTGGACGCGTTGATCTTTCAGCCGGTGAATCAACTCTCTGCAGTCTTGAAAATTTATTACTAGTTCGAATGCTTACTAACATGTTAAAGGGTTATTTAAAAAATTGCAAGCATAATTTTGCTTTTTCTCTAAATTTCTTCCTCCGGTTTGTAACGTTCCTCCAAGCGGCTCATCCACCAGCCTAGCGCTGCGCCTAAGAAACATAACACGGCACAACCGAGATAACCTAAGATGCCGATACCACTGTAGTCAGTAGGAACAATCATAATAGTTGAAGCGAAAACAATCCCTAAAATAAAGTGGAACATCGGTGCAAAATAACGATTAAAAATCCAATCCATCACTTTTGACAAGCTTAATACAGTGACCAATCCGCCGATACCGATGGGGAAAATCACACTCATATCTAACGTCTTAAATCCATCAGCCATCGCCTTATACATACCCATATAGACTAAAAAGTTAGAAGGACTTAATCCCGGTACAATCAGGCCTAACCCGATCAGACCACCGGCAATCATCCAGGTAAAGAAGTTTTGATCCACTTCGCCAAACAAACCTGAACCCTGCCATAAAAATAGAAATCCAACAATAAAACTGATCACTAAAATGATGATATCTTTGTTTGAACGTCCGTGCTTACCTGCTTCATTCCATAACGCTGGAACAGTTCCAATAATACAGCCGACAAAGAACCACAGGATAATCGTTTCAAATTCTCCCAGCAAAAAACTTACGGCGAAGGATAATAGAAATACCCCCGTCAAACCACCCAGTCCAACTGGAATAAAGAACAAAACATTCTCTTTAAAGTTCTTAGTGATGTGAGCTAAAAATGAAATAATTCGTTCATAAATACCAAAAACAGCTGCTAAGGCTCCCCCGCTGACACCCGGCAAAATAAAGCCAGATCCAATAAACATTCCCTTAACAAAACGCAAGATCCAGTCACTTTTCGACTGTTTCGTTATTTTTTTGTTTTCCATCGTCTTTTTCTCCTCAACTTTCGTATTTCTACCTCAACTAGTGTACCGATAAAGAAATGCTGTGGCAAGGAGTTTAGTCAGCTTTATCGTAAATTTTGTATTTAATTGGTTTGAAAGTTCGGAAATGTCTTTCACTCATATTAATTAAGCAGCTTTCAACGTTGAGCGTTCATTCACTTAAAAAATTTTCCCGCTTATTTTAAATAAAAGGCTTGCATTGAAACTCGTTTCATACCGTACACTTCATTTAGATAGAAAATTGCTTCAAAAAACTAAGATGAAAATCAAGGAGGAATTATCATGCGAACTTATGTTAAAATTCAAAAAGACGGAACAGAAACATTGTATTATGCATTTCTCCAAGTAAAAAATAATTGCTTAATCATTACCCGATCCGCTGGATTATGGAAACCTTTTAAACGAGTGATTGATTTATCCAAGGTTTCATACTTAGGTGAGGATCAATATTACGGCGGCAAACGGATCATATTTTCATACGAAGATGAGCAGTTTGCCATATTCGAAAGCGGGACGGCAATTATTACTACCTTGCATAATCAATTATCCTTAACAAATGAGGTAATCAATTATGGCAAATATCCGCGATATAGCTAAGAAAACTGGTTATTCAGTTTCTACCATTTCAAGAGTGATCAATGAGTATCCCTATATTAAGGAAGAAAAACGTCAAAAAGTTCTAGCGGTTATGAAAGAGCTGAACTATATTCCTAATAAGACAGCTCAAAATTTAAGTCATGGAAAGACGAAAAATGTTGGTGTGATCCTGCCCTTTACTAACCATGCTTATTACGACCAGCTGTTGAACGGCATCATTAAAGAAGCCTTTCTTCACTCCTACAAGATCACTTTGCTGCCAACTAATTATGACCCAGCATTAGAACAGCAGTACCTGAATCAATTTGCTGCTAAAGAATTCGATGGACTAATCATCACTACCATGGCTAATAAGCCCCAATTTTATGAAGACTACTTGTCCTATGGTCCAATTGTCTTTTGTCAGGATGTTCATCTAGAAAATGCTAGTTGCGTCTTTATCGATTTGGCATCTTCTCTTTACGAAGCCCTCCTTTATTTGAAGGAGCAAGGGGTTAAAAAATTAGGTGTTACTTTAGGGCGCAGCAAAAAGATCAGCCAAGATTCGGTGTTGATTGAACGGCTTAGTCGCAAAGTATTTCCCGATTTTGATTCTGATAATATTTTTTGGGATTGTTTTTCAGCTGAGGATGGTCTTCAGGCGGCTACCTTTTTTGCTGAAAGAAAGGTTGATGGCATTCTCGCCAATGGAGATGAGGTTGCTGCGGTCATTTTAAGAAATTATTCGACGCCCAAAGTGGTGGGGCGGGAAAATCTCTTAATCAGTGAAGTGATGAATTTTTCCTCAATCGATCATCATCTGAAGGATTGCGGCCGACAAGCCTTTCAGCTTTTTTATCAAGGAAACTTGGAAAAAATTTGTTTGCCCTATAAGTTAATCCGACGCTAATCAAGCCAATCATTTTCTATTGGAAAATGGTTGGTCTTTTCTTTATACTGAATGAAAGGAGCTTGCCATGAATAAGATTCCTAATATCCTAACTATCTGTCGGATTATTCTTTCACTAATTTTATTATTGGTCAAACCACTTAGTCTTCTATTTTTAATTATTTACAGCCTGTGCGGCATTAGTGATATGGTGGATGGTTTAATTGCGCGAAAAATGCATTGGACCAGTGCGCTGGGAACAAAACTGGATACAATCGCTGATGCTGTCTTTTTGCTTATTGCTGGCGGAAGACTGCTTTGGGTCCTTTGGTTTCCAAAATGGCTGCTCTATTCAGCAGGAATGGTGCTGCTGATACGATTAGTCACCTACAGCATCGGCTTTTTACGTTATCGTCAGTGGACCAGTTTCCACACTAGGCTAAACAAATTGACTGGCCTGCTGCTATTTTTGGTGCCGTTGCTATATGTCACTAGTCCTTTGAGTATCTGGGGACCGTTGATCATATTCATTGCTGTTCTTTCTGCTTTAGAGGAATTATGTATGGTGCTGCTTTCAAAAGAGTTGGATCTGAATTGCCCCTCGCTTTTTCATGTGACTAGGAGGTCTGCTAATGGTAAATGAAGCAAAAAAAGATTTCAACGCGATGCTGCAGGATAATCGAGACATGCCGAAAGTTCAACTGGTGACTGATCCTAAAACGATTGAACGTTACGGTGGGGACAGAATGTTTTTGGCTCCACCACTAGTTTATGATGAACTAATGAAACGAGTTCCTGAAGGGAAAATTCTGACGGTTCCTGCAATTAGAGAGTATCTTGCTAAGAAAAATGGCGCGGATTTTACTGAACCAATGACGGCCGGAATTTTTATTTCGATTGCTGCTTGGGCTGACGAACAGCGCTCAACGAATCCGACTCCTTACTGGCGAACCCTTAAAACGAATGGCGAGCTAAACCCGAAATACCCTGGTGGAATCGAAGCACAAAAGGTTAAGCTGGAAAACGAAGGCCATACGATTATCCAGCGGGGAAGAAAAAATTTGCGTTACTATGTGGAAGATTACCAAAATGTGTTGTTTGAGCTAGACTAGAATTTGCCTTCAAGGACCGCTAAACTTTTGCAGCCCTTGAAGGTTTTTTATCTTGTTTCAATTTCCTCGAAAATTGTAATCGGTGCAACGGTCATGCATTTGGCAAGAATTTCTGCTATTTCTTCTGGCGGCTGCTTTGCCCCAGTTCGCAGCCAGCATTTAACCACCGCTATCACTCCGTAATAAATAAATTCCTGCCCAATATCACCTCGCAAAGTCTGATCATTGCTAGTGGAATTCTTTTGGGGTGTATGCTGTTAGTTCAAGTTTTTCTAAATCGTAAAATTAAACGGATTGATTTTGCTACTGCTTTGAAGCCGGCAGAGTAACTCTGCAAATTAAAAAGATCACCTTGCAAATTCTGCAAGGTGATCTTTTTCTTTTACTATTTGTTCAAACGTTCTACGTCACGCGCAATCATTAATTCTTCGTCAGTTGGAATTACGTAAACTTTGACTTTTGAATCTGGTGTTGAAATTTCTGCTTCTTTGCCGTGAATTTTTTCGTTTACGGCAGCATCTAATTCAATCCCGAACCAAGTCATTTGTTCCAAGACCATTTTTCTAACGATATCGCCATTTTCACCCACACCAGCAGTGAAAACAATTGCGTTAACGCCGTTCATTACAGAAATGTATTGAGCAATGTATTTACGAATGCGATCAGCATAAATTTCTAAAGCTAAGATTGCATCTTCGTTGCCTTCAGCAGCACCGTCTTCAATATCGCGCATGTCGCTGGAAAGACCAGTAAGACCTAATACGCCTGATTTTTTGTTCAAAATATCAATCATGTCGTTAATTGAAGAAATGCCTTCTTTTTCCATTAGGTATGGTAATAATGAAGGATCGATATCGCCAGAACGAGTGCCCATCGTTAAACCCGCTAATGGTGTGAAGCCCATTGATGTATCCACTGATTTTCCGCCTTCAACAGCAGTTACAGAACCGCCGTTTCCGATGTGAGCCGTGATGATTTTTGTTTCTTCGATTGGTTTTTCCAATAATTCAGCCGCACGTTCTGAAACATAACGATGGCTTGTTCCGTGGAAACCATATTTACGAGCACCATGTTTTTCGTAGTACTCTTTTGGAATACTGTACAAGTAATTTACTTTTGGCATCGTTGCATGGAAAGAAGTATCAAAAACAGCTACGCTCAATACGTTAGGTAAAATACGACGAAATGCCTTGATTCCCATAGCATTAGCTGGATTGTGCAGTGGTGCAAATTCACTTAGTTCTTCGATTTTAGCTAATACATCGTCCGTGATAACTGTTGAATCACTAAAGTACTCTCCACCAGCTACGACACGATGGCCGACACCAGTTAATTCATCAAATGATGCGATGATGTCTAATTCAATCAATTGATCTAAAAGCATTTGAACAGCAACTTCATGATCTTTGATGTCTAACACTTTTTCAAATTTTTCTCCGTCACCGTATTTGATTGTGAAAATAGAATCCTTAATTCCGATTCTTTCTACGATTCCTTTAGCGAGAACAGTTTCATCAGGCATTTGGTACAATTGCCATTTTAAACTTGAGCTACCAGCATTGATTGCGATTGTTTTTGACATTTTTACTCTCCTTTTGTTTTGCTTATAAATTAGAAGACTTCCAGCCTTCGAATTTTCCAAAAAATTCTGTTACTTTAGATGGATCCTTTAAGGTTGGCAGTTTTACCAACAGCACTTTTTCTGCTTGCTGCGCCTTATCACCCGTTTTTTGTACGATTAAAATACTTTTTCGGGAATGCTCTGACTTGAACAACTCATCAGGCAATTGAATAATCCCTTGTAAAAAGACTTCTTTCCCTAGCCATTGCTGCAATAATGGACCTTGTTCTGTCTCCATAAAATTGCTTGGCAAAAGGAATAGGCCAAAGCCATTCTCCTTAACATAAGTCATTGCTTGCTCCATCAATAAATGATGAGCATAGGTATGTTCCTTTTCTGATCCGGTCAAAAATTGACGGGCCTTTTCATCGTTAGGATAGTAGCCGATTGGCAAGTCGCCAATAGCAAAATCTACGGGATCCACTAATAAATCCTGTAGGCTGTCTTGGTGAAACAGCTGTACATTTTCTTCCATTAACGCACTATCTGAAGCAGCGATTGCTAATAATGTATCGTCAATATCAACACCAGATGCATCGATGGTATAACCAGCCAACTTTAGATTGTTAACGATCGTCAGCAGTAAATTCCCCATACCGGCAGCAATATCTAAGATACGAACCGGTTCTTTTTTGTCTAAGACTAGTTGTTCAATTAAAAAGACAAACAAAAATCCTAAACTGTCTGGAGTCAGCTGATGATTTGGCTGCAAGGTTTCTTGTTTAGAGCCCTTCAGCAGCAACAACTGGGTAATCTTACGCCATTCTTCCTTTTCCAGATTTAAGGCCAGTAGCTCTTGGTAAAGCTCTTCTACCTTGGCTACTGTTTCTTGATCAGGCGTCTGGTCAATCACGCGTACTTTTGCTCCATCCACTAGATTCTCCGCATTTTCGATATAGGCGTCAAAAAAGGAAGTGTCTAGTTTTTGCTGCAATAGTTCAATGGCTTGATTCATCAAAGAAAAAGCTGTTTCAATTTTTTCTGGATTCATCGTTTCTTACCTCCTAGTATAACACCTATGATACCTGTTCTATTTTAGCGGACAAGTTCAAAATAATCAATCGCTTTCTTTTCATTATTGTGGATTTTTACTGTTTTCTACCCGTTATCGCCTGTTAAATTATTCACAAGACTGTGTATTAGTCTATACCTAAGAAATTACAAAAAAAGTGCTAAGCCAGAGATTATCTCTTCGTTAGCACTTTCAGCATTTTATGGATCTTCAGTAGAACTTGTTGCAGTCTCCTCACTGCTAGACGAACTAGTCGTTTTAGTTCTTAGAACCTCATCGAAATAAAAATTCTTACCGCCAATCGTCACTTTAATTCTCACCATTTTTTTTGACTTTTTCTCGAAGTAAACTTCTCCTCTGTCAAACTGCCAGGTTCCCTGTGATTCTTTCAAGGGTTCATTCTCGATTAAAAATTCTTCCTTGGCAATTTTTGCTTGGTACAGTTGAATGGTACGGTTAGAAAAATCCGCCGTTTGATGATAGGTGAACAACAGCCGCAAGACTAAAAAACTAAAAAGAAATATGACTACCAGCACAGATAGCAGGATACCACCTCGTTTATTCAATCACCCAGATTCCTTTCTTCTTTGTTCCATCGTTGAATGTCACATTCAACTCCACGACCTGTCCAACTTGTCGGCAATTAAAAGAATAGACCTGCGTGAACAAGGGTTGATGTCCTCCTTTATAGCTTTTTCTGACCGTCGAATTGTTTCGTTCGATCTTCGCTTCATTTTCTGAACCGTCGTTTAAAACAATTCGAAGCGGTTCAGTTTTTACATAATTGAAGCCTTTCAATTCGTGTTCCAATTGCAGTATACCAACCTCCCATTCTCGACTATGGTAGACACTCAATTGCTCCTCCACTTTTCCAATATGCTTGATCAGTCCGTGCAACAACAGAATACTGCCGCTTAATACAAGCAGTGCAACTAAACATTCTAATAGAGTAAATCCACGTGATCTGCTTTTTAGTTTTGCTTTCATGGCTTTCTCCTTTGGCTTATCTATCAGATGGATACAATCGCTGATGATGAATTTCAATGTAGAGGTTGCGATATTCTTCAATTTTTTCCATTTGCTGTTTGGTTTGCCTTTGCAGTTGAGTAGTAATCGTCAAATAGCCAAAGGTCATTCCAACTAGCAGCGATAAACTCACAATACTCTCCATCAGAATATAGCCTTTATTTTTTTTCAAAACGACCACTCCCTAACTGAAATTGATAAATAACCTCTCCTGTACTGTCAGTAAATCTGATTCTAGGGATCGCACCTGACTCTGGTTGGTCTGTATTAATATTTCCCGTGTTTTTTTTAAACATGATTGAATGATCACTGTGCAAAACGATCGATTCAGGTATCTTTAACGATTGCCATGTCCAAGTTTCACCGGGTATTGTAAAAGAAATCCGTTTTTTATCAGGATGCAAATCAATCCGAGTATTTTTTTGATCACAGATAGCAATTTGCTGAATATAAATAGTCGACTTTTCCATTTGATAGTAGAAAAACTGACGCTCTAATTTTTGCTGCCAACTAGAAAATAGGATAGTTGGCAGCAATACGAAGCTGCAGATTACTACAAGAACGATTAAGGACTCGATTAGGGTGTAGCCGCGATTATTCCTTATGATTTTTTTCATAAATATCTTTCTGTTCAACTGTGATATATTTTCCCGTTACTAAATCATCCAGTATTGGCTCTTTGCCCGTATCTAGCTCATATACCTCCATCTGGGTTTGGACAACCTTAACAACTGATGCATCACTCTTCTTTTTTGCCATATCCTTTTGTGTGATAATATTCGGCACAAACAACAGTAACAAGATACTAATAATAAACAAAACCACCATCATTTCTAGCAATGTGAAGCCTTTCAACTTTTTCTTTTTCACCATATTCCCTCCAATCCGCTGGACAGCGGCAAAAGCATAGCGACATAGATACTGACAATTAACAAAGCGACGAACAAAAAAACTAAGGGTTGCAGCCATGAACACAAAAATTCTAAACGAGCAAAAAATCGTTGCCAAACTAATTGACTATAAGTCAGCAGCTCTTTACCTAAATTCCCCCGTACTTCACCTTGTTGGACGATCTGTCCGAACTCTTTGGTTAGAAACGGATATTCCTTTAGCTGCTGAGCTAACGACTGACCTTGAACTAATTGCTGCTGCAAGGATACGGCTAATTCTTTCATTAGAGAATCCTTTTCGGTAGCCAATAGACAGGCGATAATTTGCTGAAGCTCTAGGCCTTGATCAAATAATTTTCCCCATTCCAAGGCGAAATAGGCAGAATAATAATCCCGATGCAAGCGGCCGATTAAAGGTAACTTGGCTAAAAAAGTGTACTTGATCAAGTAGCTTTGCTTTTGTCCCCAACGATTCCACAAAATCAGCAGCAGCAAACCCACCAAAAGAACCACGAAAATGAGCCATGGCGCTGCTTGAATAAATAGAATAGACGGATTATCCTGTTCAATCATCCCGCTATCTAATAGTTGAGGTAAAAGAAATGTGCGCATCCCTACTAAAATCAGAGTTAAAAACATCAGCAACATTGCCGGGTAAGAAACCGCCTTAACAAAGTTTTGCCGTTGTTTTTGTACCAGCAGCATTTGGTTAGCTATGCCATTTAACGTCCGAGCAATTCCGCCATGCATTTCTCCTAAAGCCACTTGAAGGACTTGATCAGCCGAGTAATTCAGTTGAGAAAAACTTTTAGACAAAGACTGACCACTGTGAAGATTTTGCTGGACTAGCTCCAATACTTCAGCAGGCAGGCTGTCTGCTGTTTGAAGAAAATGCAATGCCTGCTGCAAACTAAATCCATTGGTTAATAAATCCCCCAACAGCTGACAGAAAGTTACCTTTTGTTGAATAGTTAATTTTATTTTCTTTTTTCGATGCATGCTAACCCCTCTTGCCACGTAAATCGCAGCGGTTCGTCGTCGTAAAAACTATAGCTCATTAATAATCCAACCTCCTTTTCCTGATATGGCAGTAATTCCTGGTAAATGACGCCTCGCAAACAATCATTTAATAAGTGTTTATCCCCTCCCAACTCTATGGCACGGTTTTCAGCCGCTTCTAAACTAGATGCATGCAAGGTGGCAAAGACACAATGTCCAGTCAAGGCCGCACGAATTGCTCCGTGGATTGTCTTTTGATCCCGGATTTCACCGATGATTAACACATCTGGATGGTGCCGCAGTGAAAGCTTGATCAACTCTTCGTACGTCTGATGAATCTTTTCGTTGACCTGCAGCTGCAAAAATCC
>LIDZ01000530.1_pt3 | contig 32693 bp, 32 predicted proteins | sample 644651 | NCBI WGS metagenome assembly LIDZ01 (sample SAMN03856242, study PRJNA289617) | food metagenome | isolation source: wine grapes on drying loft during traditional withering process | host: Vitis vinifera cv. Corvina | place: Italy: Gargagnago di S. Ambrogio di Valpolicella | collected 2014-01 | reverse complement strand
TAGAATTTGTACGTACAAATTCTATGAATTATTTGTTAACACCCTCGTCATCTGCTATAATACTTGTATCAAATAAGTTTTATTAGGAGCAAATTATGAAACACAAATATGAAGAAGTAATAGAAAAAATTATCGATTGGGCAGTTACTGAAAAATACAAACCTCATGAAAAAATACCAACTGAATCTGAACTAATGTCTCTATTCCAAGTGAGTAGGCATACTATAAGAAGAGCACTAAGCGATCTAGATGCTCAGCAATATGTATATAGCATACAAGGAAGTGGCACCTACCTAAGTGATTGGAAAGACAGTTTTTTATATTTAAAGAAAAATAAAAACGTAGGTGTACTTACAACCCACATATCTAATTATATATTTCCAGATATAATTCGTGGTGTTGAAAATACCCTCTATGCTGAATCTTATTCTCTGTTATTATCCTCTACTAACAATAATGTTATGCTAGAAAATAGTAATTTAAAAAATTTGTTAGCACATAAAATAGACGGTCTTATTTTAGAACCAACAAAAAGCGCATATCAAAGCCAAAACATAGGATATTTAAACAATATAATTTCTCAAAATATCCCCTTTGTTATGATAAATGCATCTTATTCTGAAATTAAAGCCCCCAGTTTAAGAGTTGATGATTTTGTTGGAGGAAGACTGGCCACAAACCACTTAATTTCTTTAGGACATAAAAACATAATGGGTATTTTTAAAGTTGATGATTCCCAAGGGATTTATCGAATGAACGGATTTATTACAGAATGTCAGAAAAATGAAGTTATGCCTTCTCAAAATCAAACTTTGACTTATCTTTCAGAGGAAGTGGAAGCTCTACTGCCAAAACGGATAGAGCTAATACTGAAATTGATAAACCGCCCTACAGGTATCTTTTGTTACAATGATGAAATTGCATACATGGTGCTTAACATTGCTAATAAATTAAATATTTCTGTTCCTGAACATCTTTCTATTGTAGGTTTTGATGATTCAGATCTCTCAAGAGTCATGGAACCAAAACTTACTTCTATAACACATCCCAAAGAGAAAATGGGCTGTGATGCAGCTAATTTAATTATAAAATTAATTAATAACGGAAATAATTTTGAAGATAGTGATTCTATATTATACGAACCTAAACTTATTATTCGTAACTCTACAACCACACTTTAAAAACAAAAGCAAGTTCATAGTTTACAACCTATGAGCTTGCTTTTATATTTTGTGACGATTTTACATATGATAATTTAACATTGAGTTTAAAGCTATACTCATTAAGAACTATAGTTTCCTATAGTCCTAGCAATTTTCATCTAATATTTTTACCCATGTAGCTTGCCCAACAACACCATCTTGTATTAATCCATGACTTGCCTGCCAGTTTTGAACATTAACCTTTGTAGCATTACCAAATATCCCATCTATTGAACCTCCTACCCTATATTGTATATACCTGGTTGCATATTCATAATGTGGATATTGTACTCCATCTACTGGTCTTGAATAAATCTCTTGAGCCGCCCCTGCCGTCATAGTCCCCCAAATACCATCTACTACTAGACCCATAGCTAACTGGAATTGTTTTATTACTGCTGTAGTTGCCGGGCCAATTATTCCATCAACTGCTAACCATTTTTTAAGAAGAGTATTTAATTGCATTTGAATTATTCTTACAGTAGTATCACCCTCTTCTACTTGCTTAAATTCTGAAATTGCTACAGTTGTAAAACAATTAAGCACTGAATCTGAAAATAAATTAACATCAGCATCCCCTTGAAGTCCATTGATTTTTCCATGCCATGCATACTGAATACCTGCATATTCACCTGTAGTTGAGGGTACGGAATAATTTGAATGTGGAATATCTGCTGGTTCTGCAATCCATATGCTATTTTTTGCTATCCCAGACCTGTCAGCTGTTGAATGTGAACCATAATATAATAAGTTAGCATTTTTACTCATAAACTGAGTTACGAAATTGAAATCAGGCGCCACTATCTCATAATCTAAAACAGGTTTTAAATCCCACCGATATTTTGCTACCTCTCCAATAAAGTGACTGTACTCATCAATTGGGTTGTTTTGTTCTGCGAAGTGGTAAGCACCAACTTTTAGCCCTACACTCTTTGCAGCTTCGTACTGCTGATTAGCTTTAGGATTTATATAAGTTAATCCATCTGTAAGTTTAATATAAACAATATCAACACCATCATTTTTAACTGCATTCCAATCTGTAATAATTGTCCCTGAATAAATATCTATTCCTTTCAATTTGATATTCCTACTCCTTCCTATTTAAAAATTTTTATTTTTACTTCTTCAATATCTTTTTTAACATCTTCAAGTATACTAAATTTATCCGTTAATTTTTCAATAATATCCTGATATTTTGCCTCCCTTTCTTCTGCTTTTTCATCCCTCTCTTCTTGCTTTTTGAGAATATAAAAAAGCAGCACTACGAATAGTACCGCCCACATCCCCTGCTGCATTGCCATCTTAAACAACTCATTTTCCATGTTAAAACCTCCTATTACACGCTTTCTACTTTCTTTAATAATTTGCTCTCACTCAAATCTCCAGGACTTGCATATTTAATACCTGGACATAACTCAACTCCCACGGCTTTATAAGAATCTGCTACCAAAGTGCTACAAATATGACTTCTAAAAGGTTCTTTGTATGGAAGTACAACATTTAAAGCATATCTTATTGCCTCAATTAGTAGGAGTAAGAAGTCATATCTAGTACCTATTTGCCCTTGAAGAAAGTTTTTAATCCCTTGCCTTTGAACCTCAGTTAAACTCTCACAGGTATATATGTCTAATTGGTTTTTATATTTTGTAATTGGAGCATCTCCAGTTGGATCAAATCCATCTGCTTCAATTAATATCCCATCCCCTACATATGCAGTTGCATGAGAATATTGACTATGTTCAAAATCTTCAATAGTTTTTGAAATCCAATCACTTCCTTTATCTAAACCTACATCACCTATTTTCATAAAATTTACCTCCTATTTGAAATATTAGAATCCTTGGTACTTTATATCGATAATTACAACTCTATAATTTACTTTGGTTTTGTTAAATTTTAATAATATTTATTAATTATCATTTATTCTTGTTCAACCTACTTAACCGTATTAAAAAAGCACCCTAATTTAGAATGCTTGATTTTGTAGTTTTGTTATTTGCAACTTTAAATCACTGATTTCAAATTGTAATTCCTGTATTGCTTTCGTTATTGTAGGAAGTATAATAGACTCATCTGGTTGGTATAACGAAGGCTTTTGAACACCTTCATCCGTTAAGCCTTGAGGTACTTCAAATGCAAATTGTGGATCTATATCCATTAATTCCTGAGAAATATAGCCTATGCTTGTATGCGGCTTTGTTATATCCTCTATCCAATCAAATTGCCTATGCTGAATTAACATTATTTTGTCTAATGCAACTATATCAGTATTGGCAATATTTCTTTTTAGACTCCTATCTGATCCATAAATTGCAATCCCCCAATTATAAGAGGAAGTATTACAAGCTATATGCGTATTGCCAATAACAGCTAAATAAGTTATACACTCTAACCCGGTAGATTCGGTTTCTACAAGTCTGTGACCATTAGCCATTATTGGAGTATTAAATGTAACTCCGCCAAGAGCATAAAACGCCAAATGGCCAGCGCCACTATTACCATCACTGTTGTTATTCGTACCTCCACTACAAATTATTCTTGCATCATTGTCATTCGCATATCCACTAGAATGAAAATCTAAATACGGCATATTTCTTACTGTTGCAGTTCCTAACTCTAGTCCAACATTTCCACCACCGTCATCTTCTACTGAAAATGCAGTGACACCTCCTCTTGTTATTTTAAAATATCCACTTTCTACAGACAATCCAGAAGTATCAATTTTAACACCTGCGGAATTTATAGAATTAAATGCTATCTGTACTGCACTGGCATTTTGCTTTATTGTGCTTATTACTCCATTTACATCTACTTTACTAGATATTTGTCCTGACAACACGCTTATCTGTGAATCCGAATAACTTTTAGCACTACTTATAGCATTGATTTGAGCAGTATTAGCATAACCTTTAGCCGTAATGTTTGCACTAGCTATTCCGCTGTTATACGTATCTGTTGTAACTCTTAAATCTATTCTATTATTTAACTGAGTTATATAACTTTCTGCTGTGCTTATTCTAGTAGATAAACCACTTAACATAGTGCCTTTAGTTATATTACTTATGCTGGTGTTATTGTTAGCGAGAGCAACATCAAGCACCAAAGGCAAAACTGGAACTTGTGTACTTGAATATCTTAGTAGTCCATTTTGATAATAGTTAACCACATTATTCTCTATAGCTATTCTAATAATATTCCCTACCGACCATTTCCAAATAGGAGTAGGTGTAGTGTTATTTTCAAATACTCTTAGATTATTATTTATATCAACATACCAAGCATATTGAATATTAACATAACCTGCATCTTTATCTGTGTGGCTTAGTCCTAGCATTGTTTGGAAAGAGTTACCTGTAATTGTTGCCTCTACATATTGACCATTGTTAAAACTCTCTACTGAGCTACAACCACTACACCAATTTCCATTTAATCCACTTGTATCAGTCACAGCGTTATTATTTACAGTACAATTCACTAAATTAGTAAAAGTTATACCGCTAATCTGTGATTGAGTATCTTCTATAGATGGTGTCCAATCTGTTGCCTTTGTTCCCTGCTCTAATTTGATGGCAGTTGCCCATAATTGTGCTGTTGTTCCACTTACTTTAGAACCGTTATTGTCTATTCGTATCCATACATAATTTTCATCTGAACCAGTTGTAAATGTTCCTGTATACCTTGTATATACTGTTGGTGTAGCATTAGGTGCAAAGTCACCATGATTATAATCATATCCATTATTATTAACCTTAGAGCCTAGTACATAGAAATCTATATTAGTAACATTACTATCTATGCCTATTACTGCTTGAACAGTATAAGTTGTATTTGGTAACACCCTAACTGGAGTACACTGAAGATAATTTTCACTTTTACTAGAGTCATTTTTAATGAACACATTTCCTCTAATTGGGTCGTTTCCTGTTCCATCTGCTGACCAACTTGCCGTTCCTAAATTTGCATGACCATTTAGTATATAATTAGTAACACCAACTTGAATGTTATTTATTGCGGTATTTACATCTGCACTGTTAGCTTTTGTAGCTACTGTCGTTTGTACACTACTTACAGTAGAACTTAACCCAGTTAAACTTTGTTGCAATACTGAAACTTTGCTACTAGTCGCATAGGTGGTGCTTGCATCTGCTGACTTTAAATAATTTTGCTGAACACTTGTAACTGTTGCAGTTAATCCATTTACTGTTTGACTTAATGTAGATAATTGATTATTTACAGAAGTAACATTTCCATTTGTAGTATCTGTTTTAGAATTTAGGCTACCAATACTACTGGCTAAACTACCTAGTGTTTGGGTCATAGTTGAATAATTATTGTTTATTATGGTAATTTGTGACTGCATATCTTCTGGAGCTGGTGTCCAATCAGTGGCTTTATTACCTATTTCATACTTTATATTAGCAACATAAAAAGTAGTACCACTAGATCCATAGAAGGTTATTGCCCCACCTGTACCAGTTACGACCCCGGTTCCACTAAATAGTTTCCAATTAGTTGATAAAGCACATGGCACTGTGCCCTTTGTTGTTTGCTCTGAGGTCATACTAATGGACGAAGCTGTATCTGACTTAATCCAAGCTGACCATGTATAGGTTTGCCCTATAACAGTCTTTGACTTAGGTGTATAATTGTACGCCCCATTTCCAGTAGATATAATCTTTAAGATAGTCCCAAAGGTTGTGTCTATAACAGTAGACGCGGTACAACTAAACCAACCCCATCCATTTAATCCACTATAGAAGTTACTATTTTCACAAAGATTCCTACCACCAACCTGTATATTATTAACTGCCGTAGTAATATCTGTATTCCATATTTTATTAGTAATATTACCCTGTATAGTGCTAATTGTAGTACCTTGACTAGATACAGTATTTAATGTACTTGTAACCGTATCTGATAAACTTGTAAATGCTAAGTCTAAAGTTTGTGCTTGTGTATCTAGCTTTACTCTACTTGCTTTCAATGTAGTTGTAGCTCCATTAATAGTAGCTATTAAACTCTCCTTTTCTATCTTTCCACCATTAATGTTTGCATCTTCAGCTATATTACTGTTATCAACTGAACCTTGGGTTATACCTTCATGAGTAACACCTTCTGTTCCAAATAGCACAGTTGAACCATCTGAACCTCTTATAAGTAAATTATAATCACTTCCGTTTAGACCTAGTGAAACACGTTCTTTCCCCGTTGTATCCCATACTTTTAAGTTGTTCTCTTTTATTTGTAGATTACCACTATCACTTTGCACAACAAATTTATTAGTAGATATATTTCCAGCATTCAGTTTTGACACATCTAAGTCAATAATCTGCGCTGATGCTATTGCCCCCTTTGCAATAACCGCATTTCCTGCTTGTATAGCATCTGTTGCCATGTTATCACTTTTAATATTTCCAGCTAAGAGTGTATTTATTTTAGCAGTACTGGTGACCAAGTTTTCAATATTTGCATTTGTTGCACTCAGATCATCAATGTTAGCCTTGCTAGATAACAAATTATTAATGTTGCCATTTACAGCATTTAAAATTGTTATGTCACCTTCTGTAGCATTTAATTTTCCTATGTTAGCTATAGTGGCATTAAGACTATCTACGTCGGCTATTTCAATATGAACATGCTGAATGTTATCCCAATCAATGTTGTCAACCTTGCTCCCGTCAATGGTTCCATCAGAAGTAGTAACGGCATCCACAACATCTGAAGTATCTTGAAATTTTATTTGTAAATATTCCAAGGATGGGCTTTTGTTCGAAAGTTCAATCTCATTTCTTTCTGGTTCTTCTGGGTATATGGTCATCTTTGCAATTCTTTGTTTTTCTTTTATATTTTTTTCCCTACTTAAAATTGTAACTGTATCCCCAAGACTATAATCAATTAAATTATATACAGCATAATTTTCTGAATCTATAGCTTTTGCTAAATCTACAAGATCCACTTTATAGGATTTTAGTGGTCTACTTAGATAATTCAATTGAATTATTGCATCCTCCATAAGTGCTGTGGGGTCCGTATATCTATTGTCCTCCCAATAACCAATTAAACTCTTATTGCTATACTGATGATTTTCTATATAATTTATTCCATTGTTTACAGCAGTGATATCCAGCCCATCTTTTCCTATTGGCACAAGTTTTGTAACATAGTCGTAAGAATTTCCCTGAACCTCTAATTTTTTTAGGTTTAATTGTTCTGCAAAGTATGCTCCCTTATCCTCTCCCATCTGATTGTAAATATAAACCTTTTTATTTATTGAATCAAAACTCATTTCACAATCGTAGGAACTCTGAATTTCTTGAAGTACATCATAAGCAGTGCATGTACTTTTGCTTACTGGTCTGATTTTTGATACATCACAGCTTCCAACTGTCCATCCCGTTCCAGCAAGTGCTAACCTCACAGCATCTATGCAGCTTTCAGTTTTTACTTCAAAATGATCTACATTTTGTCCTTTTATGTTTTCTATGTTTATTTTACATACATAGTCCACCCAATCATCATCATTATAGTTAACTTCTTTTACTATATACTCATTTTTTCTTGTTCTAATATAACATTCTTCTTGTATCAAATCCTGGTAAACATCATTACTTGGATATTGAAAAGAGAGGGTATCCTCTGAATTGAATTCCCTCTCTACATTGTATTCCCTATAATTTGTTAAACCAGCTATTTTGTTATGATTGTTATCATAAAATATTAGCATTTAATTCCCTCCTTATGAAGGATTATTTAATATCAGCGGCAACTGATTGGTTTCCTATATGAATAATATTTACAGTACTATTTATTGCTATAACTTCTTTTATCACATTCCCATCAGAAATTATCTGAACTAAATAGTTACTCTTATCAATTCCAGGATTCACATCATTTACTTCCTTAACTTCTTCCGCATCAACTATTTTTCCTTGCTCTTCTACTATATTTTCATTTACCATTTTAGTTTCCCCCTATTAAAATATTACGTATCCTAAGTCTTTAGCTCTACTTTTTACTGCTGTTTCAAATTCCGCGTATTGATTTTTCGCATCTGTAGCATCAGCGTTCAATAATTCTTTATTTACTACATTCATATTAATATTTAAATTTTCATTTTTTTCATCTAGTGTTGCACTTAAATACGCTACTAAAGTGTTAACCCCATTACTATCTTTAAGTGTTATATCTCCATTAAAACTTGTTGTTTCATTTACCATTACATTTCTCTCCTTTTTTTATATTTATAACCATTTAGGTTTATATTGAATAGTTACTGTACTATTTGAATTATCAGTTGAAATAGTATTTTCGCCAGGTTTTACCACAGGAAAACTCCACATATCAACATCAGAAAATTTGTTTTGTCCATTTTCTGTTACCATACATTTTTCTCCATCAATTAAAACTGCTATATTTGCATGAAGATTGTTCACCACTATGATATCTTCAAACCCATTTATTGTATAACTTATTGTATCTATAGGCACAACAATACTAACAATGGCTGCTGATGGAAGATTACCTGGTGAATTTATAATCTTTGTATGCTTATTATCCATATTTTCAGTAATTACAGTTTTATAAGTATATGCACACTTAAATTCTATCTCTAGTGTTTTTTCTAAAATATTATGGTGTACTATATTTGAACTTTCCAGTGTACAATCATAATAGAAATCTAGATCATCAAATTTTAGCGTGCATCTCTTTAATTCACTGGTAAAGTTACTAATATTACTTAGCACATCCTCATGACTTTTACCTCTTAGAAAGAACTTGCAGTTTATCTTTTTAAAATACTCCTTCTGATAATTTATCACAGGAGAAAGTCCCTTCCTCAGCCAATCCTCATAAGTTGTCACCTCTGAGAGCTGTATATCCCTATCTACAGACAAAACCCCAAAGGTAGCAACATCAATGTTATTTACTAGCATTTACTACCCTCTCCTTCTTTGTGTTACTAATGCTGCTTGATTTAGCATATAATCTACATCCTTCTTATCCTTAAAAGAGTAATTTCCATTAAAATTAATTACAGAACCAGCAGTATTTCCACCATTACTAGCTATAGCACCTGAATAAGCTACCTTTAGACTACTGTTAAACTTTGGTGACTTAATAGCTGAACTCATAAGAGAATCAAGCTGAGGTAATTGTTTATTAATACCATCCATAAACCCGCTAATCATATTAGAACCCCAGTTAACTATGTTTTGTCCTTCACCTTTTTTACTTGGTGAATGGAATCCTAAAAAGTTTGCAACTGACTTAACAACGTTATGAGCTGCATCCGCCGCTTTACCTGCCATACTTTTAATTCCTCCAATAAACCCATTAATCATATTAATTCCCCAACTACCAGCTGTTCTTGCTAAATCGCCAAATACACTTCCAATTCCACTTACTATGCTTCTAACAATAGAAATTACCGCATTTAAACTAGTACTTACTATATTTTTTAAAGTATTCCAAGCTCCAGACCAATTTCCATTTATAATCTGCATTACAAGCGTTATTATATTTAATACATTGTGTATGGTCGTATCAACCACTGTTTTTATTATATTAAAGGCTGAACTTACAACTTTCATTATTGTTTGACCATGTGCCTGCCAAAAAGCTGTTATAGCTGTAAGAACAGTTTTAATGATTGAGTTTATCGTATTCATAACTATTGTTATTGTATTTTGTATCAATGGCCAATTTGCTTTAACCCAATTTACTACGACTGAAAATTCACTCACCATAAAATTTAATACTGGCTTTAAAACTTTGTTGTATATACTTTGTAATTGTGTAAATACCATTTGGAATACTGCTTGAATTTTGGGCCAGTTAACTTTAACCCAATCTACTATAGCCGAAAATCCATTAACTATATATGGTTTGATAAAGTTTATAACTTCCTTGGTTTTATCCCTTATTCCAAACCAATTTTTTGTATATGCAGCTCCAAGAAGTGTCACTGCCGCTATACATAACGCTATAGGCAGATTGATTTTTCCTATAATATTACCTAGATTCCTAAGCACAGGATTTAATTTGACCATTACCGTTCCAACTGAACTAAAAGCAGTTTTAACCTTGTCAAAAGTTCCTTTTATTGAATCAAATGCCTTCTTAAATTCACCAACTGATTTTTTTATTGAACTGAATGTTGTCTTAAGTTTGTCTATGGTATCCTTAATTGCACTTATGGCTTTCTTAAAGTCTCCAATCGCTGAACTTGCTGATTTAAAAGCAACTTTAAAATTTGCAATGTTTTCTTTTACAGAACTAAGTGTTCCTTTTAAGTTCTTTATGGAAACATCCCCGGATTTAAACATATTGCCTGTTTTAGATACAGTTTCTCCTGCAGAACTAAATGCAGTTTTAAAATTACCAATAGATTCTTTTGTTGAATTAAAAGTTGTTTTAACCTTACCTGTAGTATCGTCAATACTTTTAATAGAGCTTTTGAAATTCGCTATTGGTTCCTTTGTTGACGCCATGGCTGAATTTACCATTGAAATGGATTCCTTTGTTGAATTAATGGCTTTTTTAAATTTATTTACTGATTCTTCAACAGAATTGAATGAATTTTTAGTATTTATCATAGTTTCACTAATAATACCCTTAATTTCAGCCATGGCAGCTTTTAAAGAATTAAAATTTATACTTTGAATTGATGATAATTCATTTATCATTTAATCACCTCCCCGTGCAATAAACATAAAAAAGACCACTCATATAAAGTAGTCTCATTCACATTTTTATTAATAACCCATGTTATCAAATTCAGCTATATTTTCTGAATTTTTCTTTTTTTCTCTATATAACAGGATATCAAAGAAAAAGAATATATCCCATTCATCCACTTCACTAAGACTAAACCCTGAATCCATAAGACTTGAGTATAAATCTAATATAAAATCATACGGAGATAAATTATCATTATCTCCGTTTATACGTTTGGGCTTTCATCTGCAATTTGATTCATCTTATCATTTAAGTTTCCAGTAACAGCTTGTATACATTCTGTAAACTTAGGTACAAGCGTATCTCCCGAAGTTCCATCTAAAAACTGATCATAGGTGAATTGTTTGCCAAATATATCTACAATATAATTTACCATATCATCAATTGTACCTTCATCTGTTTTTACATCTGAATCCCCAAATTGTTTTATAGTATTTTTTAGTATTCTAGCACTAATAAATGGTGCTAAAAAAGTTTTGCTCTCTCCATCTATCACTAAATCTATTTTTAACATACTAGTATCACCCTTTCTTTATTTAAGCTTTTGCGGTTGAAGTTACATCTTCTACAGAAGTAAACCAAGTTGCTGAAACATCTACATATCCTGTTTCCTCTTCATCTGCCATTCTTTTCCACTGTTTATCAAAGGCTCTTGGCATAGCTACTCCATCTAGTGTGTCACTCTGAAATTTTGGAGTTGCAGCTGAACTCTCTGCATCATCTTTGCTATCTCCAAATAGGCATTTTAATATTTTTATATATCTAGCCTTTCCATTACTCTTTTCACGTTTATACATAAGAGCTACATAAGGTGCTCTGTCATTAGATTCATACACAATTTCACCATTGTTTAGTTTATGTCCTAATAGATCCGTTACAACTGATAGTGGTAACGTACTTACTCCTAAAGAAACTTTAACTTCACCTAAGACCTGTGAATATTCCTGAATTATACCATCTGCATAAAATGAAGCCCTTCCTGTTGTCGCATCAACACTTAATTTAACTACTCCTGGTATTGGTTTTGGTGCCGCATACTTCACCCCACTCTTATCATCACCTGATAATACTGCATAATACAAATTGTCTACATTAATAAAATTACTCATTAAAATTCACTCCTTATTTTTTTATATTTTTTTCTTAAATCCAATTAAATCACTTTGATTTTAAGATGGACTTCTAATCCGAATTATCATGATTATCACCTCCTAAAACAATTTTATTTATGGTTCTATAATATAAAACCATACTATAGTATTTTTAAAGAATTTGACTTCACTCATCACAGTATATAAATTGTTTCCGTCTTGTATTTTTACGTTTGTTAGTGAAATACAATCGTGGCTAAAACTTTCTAAAAATCCATCATATATTATTCCATCAGTAGATTTTAACTTTACTTCGCACATGCTACTTCCCCCCTTACTGCACTTATCTTGTTTATTTGAAATTCTAATGTTCTTAGCCTTTTAATCTCTGAATAATTTAATATCAAAGCTGACACATCCTGTACAAAACCCATTACCCTTAACTTATCAATACATTTTTTATGATAATAAACTTTTATATTATAATCATATTTACCACCATGAAAATTTCCAATTACAAAACTAGCTGCACTCATATCAATAAGTTTTATCACAACCTGATCATTGGAACCTATTACTTCTATTAACTTTTCTAAACTTGTTTTTTGCTTTAAATAAATTTCTTTACCTCCTAACCACGCTCTAATCATTTTTGCACCCTCTTTTTAAGAAAAAAATAAAACCTGCATTTTCATGCTGGTTTCTTAAAAATAGTTAGAGCACTGACAATTGCCAGTGCTCTAACTGTTTTTCTTTCGCTATAGCTATAGCTATATTATATCAGGTTGTAAATCAAATTCACTGCACACTTTCTGCAGATTTTAATATATAACTTCAATTCCAAACAATTGAATTGCAAACTTTCTTATTGCCTTTGATTTATCGGAATAAAATTTTCTCTCACTACAATTTAGCTTTTCATAAATACAAAAATCCCTAAGCCCATCTATGTAATAATAAGTTAATATTTCCTTTTCATACTGTGGAAGATTACTTAGTGCTAAAACTATTTTTTTTATAGCCTTTATTGTAGTTTCTAATTTATTTTTATATTTATCCAATATATAAATTTTGTTGACTAGTTCATCATCGGGTTTATTTTTATTAGAACCAGTTGGCATGTCCGAATAATGAACTTCCTTAACATTTAGCAGTTCCTCTTCTATTTCTTCTATTCGTTCCTGTAAATTTCTCTCCGATATTTTTAAATCTGAATAACTCTTTAAATACTCGCTTGCTTCCCTCACATAATCCATATTACCCCTCCAAACAATAAAGGCACTGATTCTAGTCTCAGCGCCTTGAATATTTCTTATTACGTTATAACTAATTATATCACGCTTTAAATCAAATTCACTGCACACTTTCTGCATTTAAATATTACACTGCAACTCTTATATGAAATAAATTTATCGCAAATTTCCTGATCACCCTTGCCTTGTCTTCATAAAATTTTCTCTCACTACAATTTAATTTTTTATATATTACATTGCTCCTTAAATCATTAATATAATAAAGAATCAATATATTTTTCTCATATGAACTTAAATTATTAAGTGCATATGAGATTTCCATCATAACTTTTTTTGTGCTCTCTAGATTATTCTCCATACTTTTTATTGTAAAAACCTTATTAAATATAAAATCATTATTATATAAATTTCCATCCTTTCTAAATATTATTAATTCAGATTTAGTTTTGTCTATTTCAGACTCTAGATTTTCCTTTGCCACTTTTAAATCTAAATATATTCTTAAATATTTACTAGCCTCATTTATATACTCCATATTCAACCATCCTTTTATAAGTATTATTTTATATATACAATTCGTATCTTTATATACATTATAGTATACAATTCGTATACATTGCAATACAAAAAGCCTGTAATATTGAAAAACTACAAAATTATTTTCTATGTTCGTATACTGTTCGCTTTTATTTGATTAAAGTTTAGTCTACAATTAGTAGTATAAACCTACTTAGAAAGGGTGTTATTAATGATTAATATAGGTAAAAACCTAAGAGAATATAGAGAAAAATCAGGTGCTACGCAGCAACAAGTTGCAGATGCTATTGGCGTTAGCAAAGGAGCCATTGGTCATTGGGAAAATAATATTCGTTCTGTTAACGTGGTTATAATTGAACGATTAGCTAAACTCTACCATACTACAGTAAGTAATCTTATTGGAGACGAGAACTACGAAATTAAATCATTGGAGAACGTGAATTTATTAGATAAAATAATATTAGATCTAGCAAATGAAGGTTACTTTAAAAATGATGAAAGCTTTGAAGATCTTGATAAATCTCACAAACAGATACTAATTGGTGCCCTTGATAGCCATATAAAAAAAATACTAAATAAATAAGTCTATATTATTTATTTAGTATTTTACCATCTTGAAAGCCGATTTTATACATATGTTTTAACTGAATATTTTTAATTATTTCAAGTGATTTTTCTAGTTCTAGAAACAACAGTTCTTGATTTAACGACATAGTTTTTTCTAATGCATTACATTGATAAATTGCATTTTCATAAATTTCTTTGTCTTCTTCTGTATACTCATTTATCTTATCTATATACATTTCATCTATTGATTTATGTACATTATCCTCCATATAAAATTCATCCCCTTGTAAAACTTAATTATAAATACATTATATCCCTCAATATACCAGTTTTCAACGACTATTTACGTATGGGTATATATCTCTTTATTAAAGCTAATAATTTATTATTATTTATCAATTATTAATAATCGTTAAGATATTCACATTAAAAACCCTAAAATTCAGTTAAACTTCTTCAAGCTGAGAAACTAAGAGATAAATTTTTGTTTATTTCTTTAGGGGCGAGAATAACCGAGCAACTGGCAAGAGAACAACTAAACATAACATAAAAATGGCACTGGATATCTCTCCAGTGCCAAATGTATTTGAAATTGTTTAAGTTTACCTAATTAACATTTTAGTTCTCGTCCTTTGCATGTATTGCTGCTTGCATTTTATCTGCATGACCCTTGAATAATACTGATACAACTAGAGCTACTGCTAAAATACACCCTAGAACTGTAAAGTCTTTAGCAAGTAATCCATAATCTATTGATGTAGCTGAAATTACTTCTCTAAGTGCAGATACGCAATAGGTAAATGGCATATATGGATTTAGAACTTTAAATAATTTTGGCACAATCTCTAGTGGGAATGTACCAGCACATGCCGTTAATTGAAGAATTAATAGCACTATTGCCAATGCCCTTCCTACTTGCCCCAGTAAGAATACGAGACATTGAATTATGGCTATAAAAGTAAAGGACATAAATATGTTAAATACATAATATAACACTATATTAGTTGGATGTAATCCCAAAGTTAACACTACTGTACTTACAAGTAAGGCTTGTAGCGTTCCTATAAACCCATAGGATATATACTTACCTGCAACTAATGATAATGAGCTTGCACTTATATCATCATCGACTTTGTCAGTTATAACAAAGAACATCATAAGGGCTCCTACCCATAATGAAAGTGGTATAAAGTATGGCGCAAATCCTGTACCATAATTTGCTACTGGATTTACCGGTTGATCTTTTATACTTAATGGATCTGAAATAAATGCTCCCATATCTGTGCTGCTATTTATAAGATTATTATTTAGTTTAACTGAACCATCGTTTAAACCAGTATAAAGTGTACCTGAGCCGTCATATAACTTGTTCATACCATCTGATAGTGTACTTGAACCATCATACAATTTATTTGCACCATCAGCTAACTGAGGCACGCTACCGTTTAAAGTACCTAAACCATTCTTTAATTGTATAGTACCATCTGATAAAGTATTTACACCTGCTACTAAACTATTTGATCCACTACTCAATGTATTCATCCCAGAAGCTAATTGTTTTGAAGCATAATTTAGCTTATCCATGTTCTGAGAAAGTGCGGGGGTATTATTATTTAGTGCTTGCAGACCAGCTCCAAATGAATCTTTTGAACCAGCATATAGGGTATCAGCCCCATCACTAAGTTCCTGTGTTCCTGTTACTGCTGTTCCTAATTTCGTAGTTAAAGTTGTTGCCCCTTGTGAAAAATTCTGAGCTCCAGTTGCATAACCTTGTGCACCTTTTGCATAATCACCTACACCAGCTTGTAGTCGTTGCATACCCTCTGCTTCTGCAGCGGCCCCTTGTTGCAGCGCAGTTATCTTATTTGTATTATCTGTTGATTGTTCTGAAGCTTTTATCCCTTTTAGTGTAGCCAAATATTTTAGCATATCTGGATCTGCTAGTGCCTCTTTATGTTTTGCTAAGTATGCTCCTAGCTCATTAGTTGATGCATTATCAACTGCAGCTTGAGTATCACTAACAGATTTTATAAGGGTATCTACACCAGTAGATACCCCTGATGCACCACCTACTAATTTTGTCATTGAAGGATCTAATTGGTTAGCTCCTTCTGAAAGTTTATTTGATACACCACTTAATTTATCTGCTCCATTTGATAATTGTTCAGTTGCCGGTTGTGCTAATTTTAATCCACTAGCTAATTGATTAGCTCCGTCTTTTAATCCTTTAATTCCTGGAAGTATCGTTGAATTAAACCCAGTATTTAATTGATTTATTCCGGACACTAATGGACTTACAGCCTGTAATTTAAATTGGCCGATTCCTGTGCTTAATGCACCAGTCCCATTATTAGCCTGACCTAATCCTTGATTTAAACTATTAACTCCATTCTTTAACCCAGTAGGACTACCATTAGAATCAACAGCCGTGGTATTAACACCATTTTCTAAAGCATCTGATCCATCAGCTAATTTTTGAACTCCACTTGCTAAATCCGGAATTTTATTTTTGATTTGTCCAATGCCTACTTTAAGTTGATCTCCTCCATCTTTAGCACTACCCATTCCATCTTTAAGATCACTACTTCCTTTTGCTGCCTTCGTAAATCCATTTTTAACTTCATAAAGACTATCAAATGTTTGAGCTACGTACTCATTTGTAATAGTTTTTACTATAGTTGCTTTTAATTGTACTTCTACTTTTCCATTAATCTGTGCTGCTAAAAAGTTTCTTTTTTCATTAGCAGAAAAGATAATATCAGGTTGCTGAGGTTTTCCATTTTTTGCACTGAGTACTTTCTCAGAAAAATCTTTTGGGATAATAAATTCTGCATAATACTTACTACCCTTAACACCCTTGTCTGCTACATCCTTAGTTACAAATCTCCATCCCAATTGTTTATCATCTTTAAGTTTATTAACTAAGTTTTTACCGTAATTCACTGCCTCAGCGTTTTTTTCTCCGCCTTTATCAAGATTTACCACCGCTACAGGCATATCCTGTAGTCTACTATATGGATCCCAAAATGCTGCAAGATAAAGCAAACTATACAGGAGAGGTATTACAATAATACCTATTACTGATACCCTAACAATTCTGTTAGTTAACATACTCCTAAAATCTCTCCATGCTATTCTAAGAAAATTCATAAATTCACCTCTGTATTTTTTTTGACTTTAATATATAATTGCATTAATTCTATAAATATAAACTGACTGGTCAGTTATATTTATACCTCTTTTCTAACTGTATGTCAATGGTTCATATTACATATTTGAATCGTTTGTACTTATAAATAACAAAAAAACATGCATATAATCGTTGTACATTTATGGCAAACCCCATTGTAAATGTATTCTAAATTATATATGCATGTTTATATCTTCTAGTATATTCTGTTTAACTTTAGCCTTAATACTAAGTCTAAATGTTTACATCAAACACTTATTCCATGTAAAATATACGACATCACCTTTTCGATAACATCATCCACATTACTACTTTCGCCATATATTAGTTCATACACCGCTGCAGAACATATTGTACCAAAAAATGTATAAGCCATAAATTGCGTTTCTGATTCCCTTATATACCCAACTTTAATAGCTTCTTTAAGGTAATTTTCTATATGCTTAATATAATTTTTTATAGTATCTCTAAGTTCCAATTGCCTGAGCTCCTGTCCCCACAGTTGGCTCATGACTACCTTAAAAAAATCCCTATTCTTATTAACCACACCCAGCTGAACTTTGCAAACCCCTCTTAATTTTTCAATAGGGCTTTCTTCAATTTGTATAACTTCATCTATTTGTTCACTTACAATATTCATTCCTTCTGATATAATATATTTAAAAATTTCTTCTTTGCTTTTAAAATGATAATATAGTGTACCTTTAGCAACACCAGCATTTATAGCAATTTCATCCATAGTTGCACCAGTATAACCACTATTTGAGAAAATCTTTATAGCAGATTCAAAAATGGCATCCTTAGTTTTGTTCATAATATCACTCCATATAATTTGAACTGTAATTCTTAAATTTTTTATTCATACAACACGACATATTGATTAAAAACGATAATGACCAGTCAGTATAATAATGTTTTATAGTCATTATTATACTATTATAATAATATAACACAATAGTTAATTTAAATTATCACTAAAATAATTTAAATTAACTTAGAAAGAGTATGTGAATTTAGCTATACTTTTTATTTGAAATATTTCCTGAATATAAACAAATAGTCCAACCTGCACCTAGTTTGGGTATACACCACATCTAAGTACAAGTTGAACCAATATTTAATACAAAAGTTTACGTTCAAGAATTTTCTGTGTAAAGTTAAGAATGTTACATTAACCAGTGCCTCTTAGTTTACGCCATTAACATCTTTGCAATTTTTACTATATTATCAACAGTAAAACCGAATTTCTCAAATAAAATTCCAGCTGGTGCAGATGCACCAAAATGATCTATACTTATCACTTTACCGTCAATTCCAGAGTATTTATGCCATCCAAATGAACTGCCTGCTTCCACCGCTATTCTTTTTCTAACACTTCTAGGCATTACTTTTTCCTTATACTCATCACTCTGCTTATCAAATATCTCAAAACACGGCACATTAATAACTCTAGCGCTAATACCAATTTTATCAAGTTCACTTGCTGCTTTATATATTAATTCAACTTCTGAACCTGATGCCATTAAAAGCAAATCCGGTTCACTTTTATCAGTTTCTTTTAATATATATGCGCCTTTACTTAATCCATCTCCAGTTTCTTTATATAGAGGTAAGGTTTGCCTTGAAAGAATTAATGCCGTAGGACCATCTATTTTATTAAGTGCATACATCCATCCTTCTGCCGTTTCTTTAGCATCCGCTGGCCTTATAACTGTCAAATTTGGAATACTCCTAAGTGAAGCTAATTGTTCAACAGGTTCATGGGTAGGTCCATCTTCTCCAACGCCTATACTGTCATGGGTCAAAACATAAATTACTGGTAGTCCCATAATAGCTGACATCCTCATTGCACCTTTCATATAATCACTAAAAACAAAGAACGTAGATACAAATATTTTAAGTCCGCCGTGAATACTAATTCCATTTGCAATAGCAGCCATAGCATGCTCTCTTACTCCAAAATGAAAATTTCTTCCAATGTGATTTTCTTTAGAAAAATCTCCTTCACCTTCCATATATGTTTTGTTTGAAGGAGATAAATCTGCAGAACCACCTATAATATTAGGTATTAATTTGGCAAGTTTATTTATCGTTACATAAGATGCCATTCTTGTGGCTATAGGCTTTTCAAATTCCTTTAATCTTTCAATATCTATTGGATTTTCTGTGATTTTACCACTCATCCACATATTAAATTCCTTTGAAAGTTCAGGATACTCAATACCATAAGCCTTTCTAAGCTCATTCCAATTATTTTCTTCTTCCTGTAATCTTCCCTGAATAACCTTCATGTGCTCTTTTACTTGTGAAGGTACATAAAATTCTTCTTTATAATCCCAATTTAAATTCTTCTTTGTACTTTTTATTCCTTCTTTACCTAATGGCGATCCATGAACTGCAGAAGTTCCTGCATTTTGTGCTCCATACCCTATAATCGTATTAATTTTTACGAAGCTTGGTTTACCCTTTTCCAGTTTTGCTTTATGAATAGCACTATTGATCTCTTCAATATCATTTCCATCTTCAACTTCAATGGTTTGCCATCCATAAGCTTTAAATCTATCTATAACGTTTTCTCTAAAAGCTATATCTGTACTTCCCTCTATTGATATATTATTTGAATCATAAAGTAGGATAAGTTTTTCGAGTCCAAGGGTTCCAGCTAGAGAGGCCGCTTCACTAGAAATTCCTTCCATCATGCACCCATCACCTGCTAAAACATAAGTATAATGGTCTACTATATTATATTGGGGTCTATTAAATTTTTCTGAAAGATAAGCTTCAGCTATTGCCATTCCAACCCCATTTGCAACTCCTTGTCCTAGTGGTCCTGTACTTACCTCCACTCCAGGAGTAACCCCATGCTCAGGATGCCCTGGTGTTTTACTTCCCCACTGTCTATAATTTTTTATATCATCTATTGATAAGTCATAACCAAAAACATTTAGCAGTGCATATAAAAGCATAGAAGCATGACCTGAAGATAAAATGAATCTGTCTCTATCTACCCAATCTGGATTTTTAGGATTATGTTTTAAATTATTTGCCCACAATTCAAAGGTAGCAGGGGCTGCTCCCATTGGTGTACCAGGATGTCCAGAGTTAGCTATTTCTACACCTTCTATAGACAACATCCTAATAGTATTTATCGCTAATTCATCTATATCCATTTCTTTAATCCCACCTAAACGATTTATTTTATAGAATTATTATAATCATCCATGAATTTCTCCATGCCACTATCTGTCAATGGATGTTTAGTCATTTGTATTATTAATTTGTATGGTATTGTAGCTATATCTGAACCTACTTTTGCTACCTGTAGTACCTGCATAGGATTTCTTATACTTGCTGCAATAATTTCTGTTTTAATGCCATATATTTTAAATATTTCAGCAATATCAGCTACAACCTGAATTCCACCATTACCTACATCATCTAGTCTTCCTACAAAAGGGCTAACATAACTTGCACCTGCTTTAGCTGCAAGTAGTGCTTGTTGCGCAGAAAAAATTAAAGTTACATTAGTTTTTATACCACTTTTATGAAGCTGTGATACAGCTTTTAATCCCTCTAAACACATTGGTATTTTAACTATTATATTTTTATTTATTTTCGAAAGTTCTGTTCCTTCTTTAATCATACCCTGTGAATCAGTGCTTATAACTTCTCCACTTATTGGTCCGTCCACTATGGCACATATTTCATTTATTACTTCTTTAACGTTTCTTCCCTCTCTAGCTATAAGTGATGGATTTGTAGTAACACCATCAATAACTCCTAGTTCCGCTGCCTTTTTTATTTCCTCTACATTTGCTGTATCAATAAATATTTTCATAATAATCTCTCCTCTGATGATTTTTTTGAAAAATATAAATGACCGAGAAAACTTGGTCATTTATATTTTCTTTATATATTAGTTTATTTGGAATTTTCTAATTTTAACTTGGATTTTGATTTTGATTTTAAAGTGATTCCTACAAATATTAGGGCTATTAAAACTATTAACCCATAAATACCACCCTTAGAGAATGCTTGCCCAATATGTCCCACTACGATACCGTCAAATACAAAATCCGAATCTCCAAAAGTTGAATTTGCATATCCTAGACTTCCTAGAAGTGGAAGCAAAAATGCTGGTAAAAGATTTAGGATAGCTCCATTAACAAAACACCCTATTATTGTTCCTCTTAATCCACCCTGTGCATTAGCAAGGACACCAGCTGCAGCTCCAACGAAGAAAGCTGGTATTAATCCTGGTATCATAACTGCAAGTCCTGTAAATGGTAGTATAGCGAACATTGCTATAGCACCTGCTAATGAGGATAAAAAGCCTATTATTACAGCATTTGGTGCAAACGGAAATATTACCGGACAATCAAGTGCTGGAATTGCATTTGGAACTATATGCTCTGAAATTCCTTTAAATGCTGGAATTATTTCAGCAAGCATCATCCTAACACCCTGTAATACAATTACAAATCCTGCTGTAAATTTAAGTGCTGTCATAATTGAAAATACTATAAGATTTTCTCCTGCTGCTAGTTTTATTGCAATATTAGGCTCAGCTAGTTGCAATGTAATAATAAATAGTATGAGCATAACAATTGCTGTTGATATTACATTATCTTTAAAAAAACTTAAACCCTCAGGAACATTTATATCTTCAGTTGAATGCTCTTTGTTACCTGTTCGTTTTGAGACTTCTGCTGCTATAACATAAGTTATTGCATTAAAATGACCCATGGCAACAGAATCGCTTCCTGTTACTTTTCTGTAGTATGGCTGAACAAGTGCCGGCGTTATAACCATAGTTGCACCTAAAAGTAAGGATCCTACTATTATAAGTTCAGGACCATTAACCCCTATAACTGTTAGTATTGCTGCAAACAACCCTGCCATAAATAACATATGATGACCTGTTAAAAATACATACTTCAATGATGTAAATCTAGCTATTACAAGATTAACAATAAATCCAAATATCATAATTAAAGCCATTTGTGTTCCAAAATTCTTCTGAACCAATGCTATGATTGCTTCATTTGTTGGTACAACACCTTGCATATGAAATGCACTTTGAAATGCAGGTCCTAATATGCCAAGAGCATCTGCAATTGCACTTGAACCAATTTGGAATATTATAAAACCAATAATAGTTTTAAATGTTCCCGTAACAATCTTGGATATAGGTTTCTTTAATGCAACTAACCCTATTAGTGCCATAATTCCTACTATAATCGCCGGTTCATTGAAAAAACTAAAAACAAAATTCATCTTTCTTCCCCCTCGTTTTTGGTAAATATATATTCTGGATCTGAGAAACCTATTATTTATTTAAATTATTAATTGCTTCCATAACTTTTTCCTCAATAGCCTTTTTATCAATAACATTTTTTACGTAAACAGTGTTGTATCCTTTATCTTCAATTTGAGATTTTAATTCATAAGTTGTTATAACTAAGTCTGCCACTTTTCCTGACAAAGATCCTAAATCACATGCTTCAACTTCACACTTTATACCATTTTTCTTTAATATATCATCCATATTCATTTTAAGTATTAAACTAGTTCCCATTCCCATTCCACATACAGTTACGATATTCATTTTACATCTCTCCCTTATTTTTAATATAATTTGTTATTTCACTTGAACTCTTTGCATTTAAAGCAGTATCTATAAACTTTTCATCTCCTAAAAATGTAACTAATTCTGATAATGCCTTCAAATGACTTGAATGATCTACTGCACATAAACAAACTACCATAGTTACGGGATCATTATCTTTATTACCAAAGTTTATTGGTTTGCTTAAAGTTATAAGACTCATACCTATTTTTTTAACGCTTTCATCTGGTCTTGCATGTGGCATTGCAATTCCAGGAGCAATTACAATATATGGTCCTAACGTTTTAACACTATTAATCATGCCTTCTATATATTTTTGTTCTATTACGCCATTTCTTTTTAGTATTTCCCCTCCAAGCCTTACAGCTTGCTCCCAATTTTCTGCATCTACATTTAATTTTATGAAATCTTTTGTCAATATATCATCTAACATTGGTTCAAACACTCCCTTCCTATAGTCATTGGTTATTGAAAGATAACTTGCTAATTCTTGTGATAATTTTACACTATTTAAAATTGTGCAACTGTGACTTATTATTTCAATTATTTTCCCTAATGAAATATTATGATTATTTGTATATCCATTATCATATTTTCTTAAAACTGTACTAATATCATTTATGTTTTTTTCTGTTAAAAAGGGATTTACCTCAATGCATGGAATATTATTAGTATTAGCTTTAATGGGTACTGTAGTAATAATTAAATCAACATTTTCATTTTTAAGCACATCCTCCACTTGGTGGTATGCTACTGTGTCGATTATATTTATATTGAAAAGCGATTGTATCTTTGACGATACAAGTTTTGATGTTCCTATTCCTGTAGCACAAACTACAATAACGTTTACTCTTTTCTTATTACTGCCTTTACTACGTTCTATTGCTGCTCCAAAGTGTAATGTTAGATATCCTATTTCCTCATCGCTAAGTTTATTACCACCATACTCCTCTATGCCATAGTCAGACTGTTTAATAGCATAAAATACCTTTTCATAGGATTCTTTTATTTCCTTTAATATTGGATTTTTTAATGTAAGCCCATGTTTTAATCTATATATGGTAGGTCTTATATGCTGTATAAGTCCATCAAATAGTTGCTTATCCCCAAATAAATCAATACCAAGAATTGAACCAACGTTTTTGATAAAATTATCTGTAATAAATTCAATAGTTCCCCAATCAACATCATTGTTTTTTGATATTGAAACATTACTTCCTAATAAATGAATGGTCATATACCCAATTTCATCAATTGGTATAATAATTCCGAATCTATTTTCCAGCATTTTTGTTATACTTGAGGCAACAACAAATTCATTTGTGATTTCAAGGGATTTCAATTCCTTTTCTTCCATTACAATGTCTTTATCTTCTTTTATCCTCTTTATGGCAATTGCAATGTGTATAACTAAACCTGAATATGCTTCATCTGTAAATTTTGTCTCCAATTGTTTTTCTGCAATATGCAAACAATTTTCAATATAGGGGATATCAATATCCTTAAAAAATTGTTTTTTATATTTATCTAACCCATATTCTGATTTTGAAACCTTTGAAGCTTTAATTAGACTAAGTGCTTTATAAACGTCTACATTATCTGTAAGTAAAACAAGCGCTGCTTTTCTTAAGTATTTCTCCTCTCCAACAATCTTCACTCCATGACTTTTAAGTGGTTTAAGTTCCAAATTTCTATTTAAAAGCCACACCTTAGCTTTTTCCATGTCTTTTAATATTGTGCTTCTGCTTACAAGTATTATTTCTGCGAGCCTTTCCATTGTTATATAATTTCTACTTTCCAGTAATTCCGTAAGGATCATAGTAATTCTCTCATCTTGAGATAATACATACTGATTTAAATCAATTTCACCAAGTAAATCTAAAACTTTGTTTTTTTCTACTTCACTGCACTTATATGCTATGCCTTCGTTTGGCTTTCTTATCAATTGTGGCAAATTACTACTTTTTAAGAAATCATCTATCCTATCAAGGTCGTATCTAATGGTTCTATTACTTACTCCAAAGACTTTGGATAATTTTAAAACACTTACATACCCGTCGGTATTCATAATTTCGTATAATAACTTTGAACAACGTTTATTCAACATAGGTATACCATCATTCTCCCTTTGCTATTAATGTATTTCTTTTGTTTATATTCTCATTATAATATATTTATACGTTTACACAAGATTATAATCTTTCATTGTAATGTGGCAATAAAAAACTAAGCTTGCAACCATTATGATTACAGGCTTTTTATATAAATTTATTTTATTATGCTTTTTACTACAGGCAGGAGGAGCATTATCGCAGTTAACACTACTAATGTGGTAATGGTTACCCATCCGATAAAGTTTTTCAATTTCGTATTAACATATTTGCCCATCAAATCTTTTTTATTAACCATTAACATCATACAAACAAGTACAACTGGGAGAAGCATACCGTTAATCACCTGAGAACCTAGTGAAATCTGAACTAATGGTGCCCCTGGAATTAGTATAATTAAAGCGCCGATAATTATTATTCCAGTAAACAATCCATAAAACTCAGGAGCTTCTTTTAATTTATTATTAATTCCAGCTTCAAAACCAAAGGCTTCACAGATGTAGAAAGCCGTTGCTAGTGGCAGAATCGTTGCTGAAAACAAAGACGCTACCAAAAGTCCAAATGCAAATATACTTGAGGCAAAGTTACCTGCCAAAGGCCCTAGTGCAATAGCTGCATCCTTAGCTTCATTTATTTTAATACCGCTTTTATTAAGAGTTGCACCGCAAGCTACTATTATGAAAAAAGCTACTACTACTGTCACTATACATCCAAGTATAACATCCATAAGTTCATATTTATATTCAGTGATTTTTATTCCTTTTTCTATAACTGAAGATTGCATATAAAATTGCATCCAGGGCGCAATAGTCGTACCAATTAGCCCAATTACTGTACTGATCCATCCCTCATCAATACCTTTAAAATCAGGCCTAATTATTGATGTTCCTATCTGTTGCCAATCAGGATGGGCAAGTACTGCAGAAAATATATAAGAGAGTAAAAAAAGACTAAATACAAGGAAGATTTTTTCTACAGACCTGTATGTTCCTTTTACTACTAGAACCCATACTGCTATAGCTGCACATGGAACTGTAATATATTTTGAAAGACTAAATACTTGCAAACTTCCTGCTACACCAGCAAATTCAGTAGCAGTATTACCTATATCTGCTACGATTAAACCTAGGAAGATAAAGAAAGTAACTCTTACTCCGAAGTTTTCCCTTATAAGATCAGCTAGACCTTTTTGAGTTACAATACCCATTCTAGCATTCATTTCTTGTACTACTAGTAATGCAATAAAACATGGAATTAAGGTCCAAAGAAGCTTATACCCATAAGTAGCACCTGCTACAGAATATGCTGTAATACCACCTGCATCATTATCTACACTTCCAGTTATAAGCCCTGGTCCTAGTACAGATAAAAACATCATTAAACCAGCGATCCAAGGTGTTTTACTTTTTTTTGCTTTTAAATTCTCGCTCATTTTTCTCCCCTCCTTTAGCCAATATTTCTTTTATTTTTAAGTAATTCGTAAATAACATCGTTTATTATTACATTACCAATTAAATTCATTTTTTTATCAGTAACCGGAACCGCTACTAGGTTATATTTTGAAATATTTTTTATTAAATCATCAATGTCATCAGTATCAAACATAGATATAAATTTTTTATTCATAATATCACAAAGTTTTTCATTAGGTCCTGATACAATAATATCTCTTAATGAAATAATTCCAATTAACCTTTCCCCTTCATCAACTACATAAACATTATACATTTCATCTTCTTCAGGTTTTAATTGTCTTAATTTCTCCACCGTTTGGTCAACAGTAAAATTGTCTTTGAAACAAACAAAGTCCGTACTCATTAAACTTCCTACTACATTCAAATCGTATTCAAGTAATTCCCTGATTTCATCGGAAGCTTGCTTTTCCATATTATTAAGAAGTTCTTCAACTTTCTCTGAAGCCATTCCATCAAGAATGTCCGTAGCTTCATCCGCAGGCATTTCTTCTAAAACATCTGCAGCTTTATCTACAGATAGGCTTTCAATAAAACTTACTTGTGCCTCTGCCTCCATTTGCTCTAAAACATCCGCTGCTGTTGCATTATCTAATGAGGAGAAAATAGAAAGACCAGTTTTCGCATCAAAATCTTCGATAATATCAGCTAAATCTGATGGATGAAGGATAGATAAAGAATCATAGGTCTTTGAAAGCACAATATTCTCATTAGATAATGCCACGGTTTGAACATCTTTCCAAAGCATTAATCTAGTTGAAAATTTAAAACCAAGTTTTGTTAAAGGCTTTGAAATACCAATTCTTCTTAAAATACCATCCATTCCTATGTCAACTGCAACAACATAGGCTCCATCTTCTAAAGTAGCAAGCGAAATATCATTTACACGAACTACCTTTCTACCATTTACATCAATAATCTGCTTATCTAAAATATGCTTTTTTAAAAACAATGCAGTTATAGATGGAGTTTCTTCTAGTTTGTCGCATTCTAAAACATATTGACCTTTTTTCTTTGAAATAGAAAAATTCTTGAAATTGTAGTATTTAACACCTGTTTTTGTTTTTACCTTAGCAGTTGTAACATGAGGACTCTTTAACTCATTTGCAATACCAAGATCCTCAAGAATTCCAATTACTTTCATTTGGGGAGAATATACCTTATTCCCTAATATTCTACTTAAATAAAAATTATTTTTCATGATTTTCCCTCCTTTTCCTAGATCATAGCTAACTTTTCTATATATAAATTAATTCATCTTACGTTTTTATTATTATGTCCTGAATTTTTCATCACAATTAAATGTTAATAATTTTGAAAACTATATAGCAACCGGCTATGGTAGTGGTATACATTTGTTTAAAAAACATCATTAAATTTTGACTCAAAGGTCCATCGTCCATGCTAGTCACCTCCTTAAAATAAAAAATCTCCCCACAACAAGTGAAGAGATTCAATCCGAACCAAATAAAACCTTCTTCCCTCGTTGAGTTTTAGCACTGTACAGCGTAGAACATAAATATTCATATTATATATACGAATATCGTCAGCTACATTAGGTAAAACCTTAATCCGGTAGTACCAGCTGACCCATTGGCGTCTCTCGACATTTCTGGGCAGTAGCGTATTTCTTATACAGTAACCTCACCTAACAAGAATATTAAATTGTTATTCTCAATTAGCATTAATCTTATATTTCTATAATATGCTCAAAACTAATATGTGTCAATTATATTTTATGAATATGGTTTATGTTATCAATTGATAATTATTATTTTTTTATAAATAGTGAAGGCAAGATAAAAAAAGCTTGAAGTCTCAATATATAAGACTTCAAACTTTTTTATCCAATTCACCACAATTTCATCTAAAATAAATAATACAAAATTTGTATTATTTATTTTTTCCCGCCTTCAACTACAATTTGATCAGCAGTAACTTCTGCTGGAAAACTTGGCTTTAATGTATTATTGTAATCTTTATGAAAGAATTGTTCATCATTTAATTTACCTTTAATTAGACCATTCACATAGTTTAATAAAACTTTATTTCCCTTTTTAACAGCACCAGCTATATAATCTTTTTCGCCCAATTGTTTTATACCAACTACATAACCAGGATTCTTTTTTGCCCATACAAGTACTGTTGTATTATCTTGTGAGAAAGCCACTGCTCTACCAGAAATCAAAACTTGAAAACCATCCGAAACAGCATCTACTTTTGTAAGTTTTACATCTGGGACATTTTTAGCAAAATATGCATCTTGGGTAGTTCCTGTGTTAACAGCTAATGTTTTACCCTTTAATTGATTTACAGAAGTTATAGGTGCTTTTGCACTAGAAACCACACCTATAGAAACTTTTTCATAAGGTAATGTATAATCTACACTTTTTGCTCTTTCATCTGTAACTGTAAAATCTGCAAGCATTAAGTCTACTTTACCTGTTTGCAAATACGTTACTCTGTCTGCTGGATTTACAACTACCCAGGTAACTTTCTTTTCGCTGCCAAGTAATTCCTTAGCAATTTTTTTACCAAAGTCTATATCATAACCTTTAAAACTTCCATCAGCATCTTGATAGCAAAAAGGTGCGTCATCAGAAAAAACACCTATTTTGATTGTTCCTGCTTTCTTAATTGCATCTACTGAACTGGGTGCCGCGCTTGTTGTTTTAGTTGAATTTGAAGAACATCCTGTAAGCCCTACTAATAATACAAGGCAAATTGCTGCAATGATTTTTTTCATTTTAACCTCTCCTAAATTATAATTTCTATAAAAAAATATTAATAATATTTTTTTACAACACTTACTGGTCAGATAAATTTAAAAATTTTCTTACTTCAACTGTATCTGGGGAATGAAAAAACTTATCTGGTGTGTTTGATTCTAGAATTTTTCCATTTTCCATAAATATTATTCTATCAGCTACCTTTTCTGCAAATTCCATTTCATGTGTAACCACAATCATAGTAAATCCTTGCTCTTTTAGCCCTTTGATTACATCTAAAACTTCTCTTACCATTTCTGGATCTAATGCAGCAGTAACCTCATCAAATAATAATATTTCAGGATTCATGCAAAGTGCTCTACAAATAGCTACTCTTTGTTTTTGTCCGCCAGATAGCTCTCTTGGATAGGCTGATTTTTTTTCTAATAACCCTACTCTTTCTAAATGTTTTAAAGCCTCTTGCACAGCATCCTCTTTGCTTCTTTTTTCTACCTTCATAGGACCTAAAATAATATTATTTAAAACATTCATATGTGGAAAAAGATCATAGCTTTGAAATACCATACCTATCTTTTTTCTTACCTGGCACCAATGTTTATATTTAGCATTAGGTTTTGTAATTAAAGTTTCATCTAAATATACTTCTCCGCCTTCAATTTGTTCAAATCCATTAATACATCTTAAAAGTGTTGATTTTCCACAACCAGAACGACCTACTATAGCAATTACTTCACCTTTTTCTACATTAAAACTAATATCATCCAGCACAGTATTTTCTTTAAATGATTTTTTGAGATTTTTTATCCTTAACAACATGTGTTTCACCCCCTGTATGCAAAATTCTTTTTATTATGCTAAAATTCTTTTTTCTAGATATTTTGAAAATAATGACAAAGGATAACAAATAACAAAATAGATTAATAATAGGATGAAATACATAGTAAAAGATATATAACTTTTCGGATTACTGTAATATGCCACCTGTATAATGTTTTGAGAAACCTTTAATACCTCTGAAACACCTATAATAAAAACTAAACTTGTAGTTTTTATTAGACGTGTTGCTAAGTTAACTATATCTGGTAGACTCCTAATTATTATTTGTGGCAAAAGTACATATACATACATTTGTATTTTTGTAAGCCCTAAAGCAGCACTTGATTCAAATTGACTTTTAGGTAAACTTTCTATATAACTTCTTACTAAATCGCCTATTTCAAATGTGCCCCACAATGTGAAAACTACAATTGATACGATTATATTGTCAGTTTGTATATTGAAAATATAAGATATTCCGAAATAGAATACAAACAACCAAATCAGTGGGTGTATTAATCTAAATGCTTCTAATAATATCCTTAATACAACATTGATCAATTTGTTTTTTGAAGTCATTATTACACCAATTATAAAACCTAAAAATATTGATAGTATCAAAGAAATAATGGATATTTTTAAAGTCACAGAAAGACCCTGTAGTATCATTGGAAAAGCTTTTATTATGTAATCAATTCCCGAATTCTGCAAAGCGCACCTTCCTTTCTAATACAGAAAATCCATAAGACATTGGTATTAAAATAACTAAATAAGAAACAATCATAAGTATAATAATAAGGACAGTTAAGTCTGCACGTAAACTTATAATAGAAAAAGCCTGATAAACTATTTCTGGTAGCAAAATAATTTTCATAACAGAAACTTCTTTAGTTAAAAATAAAGCATTGTTATTAATTGCCGCAATGGACATTGATATTGATTGAGGTAAAATAAGATATTTTATAGTATTAAATTTTGATAACCCTATTGCCATTGCAAGTTCTTTTTGATTTTTTGAAATTGCTTTTATACCAGAATAAATAGCCCCACACATATATGACCCTCCTAAGAGAGAAAGCACTATTACAGAACAAGAGAAGCTATCTAGCTGCACAAATACTTTAGGTAACCCGAAAAAAATAAAGTATGCTTGTACTATTGAGGGTGTATTCCTAAAAAATTCGACATAAATATATATTATAGTTTTTAATACAGGTATTTTATAAAATAAAGTTATGCTACATATTAGCCCTATGATAAAAGCTATTAATATTGATAAAAATGCCACCTCTATTGTTACCAGTGAAGCTTTTGCGAATATACTAACTAGTTGAAACCCATTGCTTATATCCATAAATCCCCCCAAAATATAAATAAAATTCATATTATATAACCTCTGATTTCCCTGTCAGAATTTATATACATATCTTTCATATTTGTTTAGTAGTAATTGTATAACATATGTATTTTGATGTCAATAATATTTGTAAATATTCTGTTAACACATGATTGGATTATTTTAATATCTTATTAATGACCATAGACGTACAGCTTTTTAGTGTAAACAGAAAAAATCCCCTTCTATGGAAGGGGACATTTTCAAATTCAGTTTTCATAATTATTATATTAATGGATTTCATTCCAATATCCTTTATTGGCTTCAATCAAATCTTTCAATAATTCTTTAGCAACATCAGTATTTATCACCGTACGGTTTAATATAAGAGCCTGTAATGCTTTTTGATAACTTCCTTCTAAACAAGCATCCACTGACAGTTTTTCATAGGCATACTGATTTTCCATTAGTCCCTTGTAAAAAGTTGGTATACTCCCCACTACTAATGGTTCAACTCCATTACTTCCAACACGACATGGAACTTCTACCATCATTCCAGAGGAAACATTCTCAATTGTTCCATTATTCTCTGTAATTATCAGAAAAATTTCATTTGTATTATTAGCAATAGCTGTTGCTAAATCAACTATATACTCTGCATGACAACCTACATCTTTTTTAAGCTCATATTCCGTACCACGAATTTTACCTAATGATATGATTTTGTGTAACCTATCATAAGTTTCTTTCTCATTACCATCCATTACCTCATTTGCCCTTGTATATGCTGATTCTTGCTTATCTCTCATCTTATCTGGATACAAATAATATTGTAAATATGTGTTTGGTAAGTACTCATCATAATCATTAATAATCTGACTCATAAATTTGAAAGTTGATTTCCATGAAGGCTCATTAAAAAGAGGCTCTGTCTGTACATCCACTGGGATTTTTAGTATTTCTCTTAATTTAGGTAAATAATCTTCTCCTGTTTTTTTGTCTAAAATATGTGTGAACCATCC
>LIDZ01000138.1_pt1 | contig 32703 bp, 34 predicted proteins | sample 644651 | NCBI WGS metagenome assembly LIDZ01 (sample SAMN03856242, study PRJNA289617) | food metagenome | isolation source: wine grapes on drying loft during traditional withering process | host: Vitis vinifera cv. Corvina | place: Italy: Gargagnago di S. Ambrogio di Valpolicella | collected 2014-01 | reverse complement strand
CCCCTAATTCTTTTTTTATGCAGACTTGGATTACATCCGCCTGCACACATAATGTTAGTTAAAAAGCATAATTATTTATTTGTCATTAATTTGTGGTTAAAATCTAAATGTTTACGTACAAAGGCATTTATTTTCTGATTTTTTGAAGCGGTGCTAAAGGCTACAACAAGAACTAACATAACACCTACGGGGATATCAAGATACTGGTTCGACATGCCTGCCATGGAAAGACCAAATCTTAATATTCCAATTACGATGGCTGCTAATGCTGAACCAATTACACCACCTTTTCCACCTAAGATAGATGTACCACCAAGTATTACAGCTGTGATAAGTGGCATAGTTAAATCACCACCAAAATCAGATTTTGCAGATCCAAGATAACTTGTCATAACAATACCTGCAAAAGAAGCTGCCATTCCAGAGAAAATATATGTACTCATAACAATAAGTTTTGTGTTGATACCAGAGAATTCTGCTGCATTTTGATTAATACCACAAAGGAATACTTTTCTTCCGTATTTCGTACGGTGTAGAATGAGATATGCAATAACAGTTAGTACAAGTAACAGTAATATTTGTGCTGGCACAACACCGAAGAAACGTACCTTGGTAAATCCGGTGAAGTATTCAGGAAATCCACTGATACCAAGATAAGCAGCCGTATTTGAAATATTTGATACGGCTATGGCAAGTCCTGAGAATAAGAATGACCCGCCTAACGTTACTACCATGGGCTGAACACCAGTAAATGCTATAAAAAATCCACTCAATGCACCGCATAAACAACCGATGATTATGGCAATAAAACATGCTAAAATTATATTCATCCCAGCATTTTTCCAAAGCACACCAATGATGATTGAGGATAACCCTACTATAGAACCTGCCTGCAAATCCATGCCGCCTGTAATAAATACGAAGCACATAAAAATTGCAATGATGCCAATTGATATAAAATCATTTACGCTACCAAATAAGATACGAGGCTTTAACAAATTCGGGTTCATGGTACCAAATATCACCACTTCTGCAATAAGGAATATTATTAGAAAGTATTCCCAACGGAACTTTAATCTTATAGAGTTTCTTTTCGACATCTGTTTCATTTATTGTTCCCTCCTTCCATTGCACCCTCTAAAACTGTTTCTGTTCTTGCTAATAAACGTTCTCGTCTGGCTTTTGTTGTATTATGGTTCTGTACTACTGCATCGATAACAACTATAGCAATTAGTAAAATACCTGTAATGGTATTATTATAGTTAGAGGATAATCCTATAAATACTAAAATACGACTGATAGATGCCATAATCAATGCTCCAAATGTAGCACCAATCATATTTCCGATACCACCAGAAAGACTTATGCCTCCTATAACACAAGCAGCAATAGCTTGCATTTCATAACCACTTCCAGATGTAGGTGTTACAAATCCAATACGACTTACAAATATAATAGAAGCTATAGATGCAAAAACTGAACTTAAAATGAAACTTATCATCTTAGTTACATTAACAGGAAGACCTATATGAATAGCACCATCCTCGTTGTCACCTACAGCTTGAAAATAGTGACCTCGCCTTGTTTTCAGCAAAATTAAGTGGACTGCCACCATTGTAACTATGGCGCCTATATATAACCAAGATAGTCCTAATACGCCTTTTTGAGAAATTGCCTTAAAGGTTTTGGGAACGTTTTCTACCCAAGCACCATTAGTATATAAATATGACATACCTCTTATGATACCCATCATGCCGATTGTCATTATAATGGAAGGAACCTTAAGGATTGCTACACCTAACCCATTGATGACACCGATTACAAGCCCAATACAAACAGCCGCAAATATTGCCAATGGCAATGATCCACTAGTTTTCATTATAGTGGCAACAACCGCAGCTGATAGACCTAAAGTCGCACCAATTGAGGCATCAATTTCTCCTGTATATATAACAAATGACATACCAATTGCACAGAGAGTAAAGACTGTAGCACCATTTAAGCAAAGCATAATATTTGTTGTTTCTAGAAATTTGGGATTTATGATTCCCACAATTAAGTACATAACAATTAAAAAAATAATGGAGGAGAACTCTCTTCTTTTTGTCAATTTCTTTATTATGTCCATACTTTATTCACCATCCTTTTTTTCTTCATAAACACCAAATGCAGCGCTCATTAAATTATGCTCATTTATGTCTACCTTCTCAAAGGTATGATTTATATGTCCCTGAAACATTGTCACCGCACGATCTGAAAGTTCTATAATTTCCTCCATATCTGATGAAATCAATAAAACAGAGAAACCTTGCTCTTTTAAATGATTTATAATTGCATACACATCACCACGAGCTGGAGCATCAATACCACGAGTGGGCTCATCCATAATAATAAGCTTTGGGTGTGTTGCAAGCATTCTAGCTATTACAACCTTCTGCTGATTACCACCTGAAAGACTCCCAATTAACTGATCCTGACCTGTTACCTTAATATGAAAATCGGCTATACATTGATCGGTGATCTCTTTTTCAGATTTATAATCCAGAAAAAATTTACCAAGATGATTTAAACATCCACAGGTGGTGTTTAATGCTACATCACCAATCTTAAAAATTCCATCCTGGCGTCTGTCTTCCGGGACATAATTGATACCCTTTTCCATTACACGCGATGTAGACATGCCTGTAATATCTTCTCCTGCAAGGTAAACCTTTCCACCAAGTACCACATCTTTTCCAAAAATCGTTGTTGCAAGTTCCGTACGTCCAGCACCAACTACACCTGCTAGTCCTAAGATTTCACCGGGATATACATCAAAGGAAACGTCCTTGAATCCATAGCCGCTATAATTTTTAAGGCTAAAAACTGGTTTTATGTTTTTGTAATCTGGTGCTTTACACCTAAAGCTCTTTTCCATCTTCACATCTGTAGGAAGTAGACCCTGTAAAAGCATGTCAAGGGTAAAATCTTTAATATCCCCATTCAGTGTGATAATACCATCTCTCATAATGGAAACGTTTGTAGCAATGGTAAAAACCTCTACAAGACGATGAGTAATATAAATGATGCCAATATGTTTCGCTTTCAAATCATTAATAATTTTAAATAGAGATTCTACTTCATCAAATGTCAATGCACTGGTAGGTTCATCCAAAATCAATATCTTTGCATTTCTAATTAGACCGCGAAGAAGTTCTACTAGCTGTTGTTCTGCAATAGATAAAGTCAAAGCTTTCCTATTTAAATCCATATTCCAACCAAGTTGGTTAAGTAAATCCACAAGACGTTTGTGCAATTCTCCAGGTTTCTCATCCATCCCAATTACTACATTCTCTTCCACACTCATATTAGGAAAAAGCATGGGCTCTTGGGGTACAAGATACATACCTAGCTCCATTGCATCTAATGGCTTGGAACTTTTAACCTTTTTACCTAACACATAAATGTCACCTATATCTTGCTGATAAATGCACATGATAATCTTTACTAAAGTACTCTTCCCTGCACCGTTACCACCAATTAGAGCTAATACTCCACCTGCATTAACATCTAAGTTAACACCTTTGAGAACCTGGTTCTTTCCAAATGATTTATGAATGTTACGCACGGAAAGCAACGTATTATCGAGATTTGTTGCTTTTTCCTTAGATATATTTTCAACCATAATCTTAGCCTCCACTAATTAGACTTGATATCATTTGTTATGTACTGTTTATTTTTGTTCGTTGATATCATGATAAAATACTTTAACCGTCTTGTCAACTATTAAAAAAAATTTTTATGATTATTTTTATTTTTTGTCTAAGTTTTTGCCAAATATGGTATATATAATGTTAAAATACATTTATAGCAATCGATTTCACGGTATTGTTATGATTATATAGAACATTTTCTATGCAAAGTTATTTCTATATTGACATTAAAAAAACAACTTGTTATACTATTAATATATTATCATATGTTTGTATGTAAAACATATGTACATAAACATTTATAGATGTATCATGTACTTTTATAATGGGATTTGATATAATTTTACTTATATCTCCAATGTAACAAAAGAAACGTTGTATAAAAAATGTACTTATAGTACAAGCGTTTTTAATAAACTTATATTAATATAGAAAGACAGAGGTGACATTAATGGATTATGAAGAATCTCTTATGATTAAAATTACATGGTACTACTATTTTGATAATATGACCCAGCAACATATTTCAGAACTTTTGGGCATTTCTCGCATGCGAGTGGTGAAGCTATTAGACAAAGCGCGTAAAACTGGCATTATTCAATTTAATATGCGAAGTGATTTACTAAACCCAATGGAACTAGAAAAAAGGCTAGCCGATACCTATAGTCTTAAAGATACATTTATTGTGCCTTCTTCCCCAAGTGAAATTGGGGTTAACGAGAATATCGCAAGGGCAGCTGCTATGTATATAAACAATCGGCTGGAAAACAACACCTTCATTAATATGGGCTATGGTGATACACAGAGCCGTGTTCTAAATAATTTGGCAACTATGACCGAGCAACCACTTTCCGTAGTTTCAATGACCGGTGGAGTAAGTTATTATCTGCCAAACAATATGTCTACAATCTTCAATGCTAAACTTTATCTGCTTCCAGCGCCTATTTTGGTTTCATCCAAGGAAGTGGTGGATGCAATCCTGAATGAAACACCTGTTAGCGAAATCTTACGCATGGTACAGCTTTCTTCTATGTCTGTCGTAGGTATTGGATCCATTGGAGAAAATGCCACAATAATAAAAAGTGGAATTTTAAATAAGAGCGATTATCTCTATTTGAAAATGAAAAATGCGGTGGGTGACATATTATGCCATTTTGTTGATAAAGAGGGGAATCTAGTAGATTCAAGTATTGAACACCGTCTAATTGGAACTTCCCTTTCTACTCTTCGCAACCTTGATAATGTAATTGGAGTTGCTGCAGGTGATGATAAGGTAGATGCAATCAAGGCTGTTTTAAAGGGTGGATACATTGATATCCTTATTACAGATGAATCCACTGCCTTACAACTATTAGAAAACAAGGAAGAACTTTTGGAAGATCATAAGGAATAAATTTCATTCATTCTTATTATAAAGGAGGTTTTATCAATGCAAAAATATTTGATGGCCGTTGATGCTGGAACTGGTAGCATACGTGCTCTTTTATTTGATTTGAAAGGCAATGAGATTGGTTGTGTGCAACAGGAATGGACTCATAACGAAGATCCTAAATGGCCTGGAAGTATGGGATTTGACTGGAATCATAACTGGGATTTAGCACGTAGTTGTATCAGAGGTGTACTAGATGAAACAAAAATTGATCCTAAGGATATTGCAGCTTTATCTACTACATGTATGCGTGAAGGAATTGTGCTATATGACAAAGATGGAAAAGAACTTTGGGCTTGCGCCAATGTGGATGCCCGCTCTAATGATGAAGTAGAAGAACTCATACGGTTGAATCCAGAACTTGAAAAAGAAATATATCTTGAATCTGGACAAACTTATGCGCTGGGTGCTCTGCCTCGGATTCTATGGGTAAAAAACAAGATGCCTGAAGTGTATGAGAAAATTGCAACAGTAGGCATGTTCAATGACTGGCTTATTTATAAAATGACTGGAAAACTTGCCGTTGAACCCAGCAATGGATCTACCACTGGTATATTTGATCTTCAGAAACGTACCTGGGATTCATCTATTGCTAAAAAATGTGGTATTAGGTCAGATATCTTTCCTGCAATTGCAGAATGTGGTTCTATAATTGGCAATGTAAATTTAAAGGGTGCAAAAGACACGGGGCTTGCTGAAGGTACTACCGTTGTAGTTGGCGGTGGTGATGCACAGCTTGGATGCATCGGTGTCGGTGTAGTAAAACCCAACGAAGCCGCTGTATTTGGTGGAAGTTTCTGGCAATATGAATTTAATACTGACAATGGTAAAACTGATCCATGTTGCCGTATACGTGTTAATTGTCATGCCGTACCAGGTGTATGGCAATACGAAGCTTTGGCTTTTAAGCCAGGTCTTGTTATGCGTTGGTATCGTGATAGTTTCTGTCAGCTTGAAAAACAAGAAGCTGAAAAGACAGGTAAGGATGTTTATGATCTAATGAATATTGAAGCTGCTAAAATCCCGGCAGGAAGTTATGGTATGATGTGTTGTTTCTCTGATGTGATGAATTTCATTTCGTGGAAGCATTGTGCTCCTACTTTTACAAATTTTGAATTAAATCCTGAAAAATTCAACCATTACACCTTTTACCGTGCAATTCTTGAAAACACAGCTATGATTACCAAGGGTCATCTTGACCTTGTACGAGATGTCACGGGTAATATGCCAGAAAGCATTGTATTCGCAGGTGGTGCTTCCAAGAGCCATTTATGGTGCCAAATCCTGTCAGATGTTCTTAATCTTCCAGTTCGTGTTCCTATAGTAAAGGAAGCAACTGGTCTTGGTGCTGCTATCCTTGCTGGTTATGGTGTAGGAATTTACCCAGATATCTCAAAAGCAGCCTGTGAACTAGTACGCTGGGATAAAATCTACAAACCTAATAAAGAAAACCACGACTTTTATGAAAAGCTTTACAAGCCATGGAGCAAAGTATATGCTGCACAGCTAGAGCTTTGTAACCAAAAATTTACAAATAACATGTGGATTGCCCCTGGACTATAACATTTATAATAAAAATAAGGAGGACTTAAGTATGTATATTATTGATGAAAGAAATAAAGAATATCGTTTTGGTGACAGTGGTCCTAAATATTTAATGAAAGGTCCTCGTATGAACTTTTCTATTGTACAGTTTCAAGCAAACCAAGATTTTAAAGCTCATTATCACAATATAATGGAGGAAAATTTTTATATTATAGAAGGGGAAATTGATATTGTGGTAGATGGTAAGGTTAACCATCTTATAAAAGGTCAGTTTATTCACATTGAACCAGGTGAAGTTCACTACTGTGTAAACCATTCTAGCGCATCCATAAAAATGATTTCCACGCTTGCTCCTTACCAACAGACAGATAAAGTAGAAGTAGATAATTACAAATATTAATCCATTTGTTAGGTATAACAATGAAAGAAATTAAAGCTATTTCCATTACCATTGAAAATTTCCTTCCATATTTCTATATTGCTAATGTCACTGACCCATCGAACTACTATGGTATCGGTGAGTATCCTACTGTATTCCATCGGGATATAGTGTTTGCACCAAATGTTAATTCTGCACCTATGGCTTTTTGTTCTCTGAAAATTTATATAATAGAGGATGTAGAATATCACACTGATGCCTGTGAAGTCATATAAACATAAAAGACCTACTAAGATAAGTTAATCACTTACTTGTAGGTCTTTTAATACATTTCAGAATTTACTACGTAAATATATGATAGAAAGTTGTAAGATATTAATTTTTTATTTGGTATATTATTTATAAATAAAGATTAGTACATAAATATATGAATTACCTATGCTATAAGTATAACGGTGACAGATGACTTACGTATAAAAGAAGGAGCCACATCACATGTGATGTATCCCATTCTTTTATGTTTTATGGGAACGTACATAGATTTGTGTAAATCAAATCTACGTACGTTCTTTTTATGTATATGTAGCTGGTAATAATAGTAATAATAACATTAAAATATTTTTGAAAGGCGGAAAGTTATGAAAAACTTAGTGTTACCAGATATAGATTTAAATAAAGAAGTAAATAAATGCAGCAGTATGGAAGATCTAGTAGGTAAAAATGGCTTGATGCAACGATTGTTTGGTGATATAATTCAACAATTTCTAGAAGCAGAAATGGAGGAACATCTCGGCAGATCCAAATATTCAAGAAACTCTGATGAAGATAAAAATTATAGAAATGGATTTAGTCCTAAAAATATTAAAACTAGTTTTGGTGAGGTTGAAGTTGGAGTTCCAAGGGACAGAAAGGCAGAAATCGATGAGCTGTACGGGGTAGATATTTCACCTGCTATGATATCCAAAATAACTGATAAGGTCATGGATACAGCTATCGCTTGGCAAAACAGACCACTGGAACCCATCTATCCAATAGTATATATGGATGCTCTCTATTACAAAGTTAAGGATGATCACAGAATTGTTAACAAAGCAGCATATGTTTGTATGTCGTTAGACATGAAGGGTCATAAGGATATATTGGGCATTTGGATAGGTGAGCAAGAAGGCGCTAAATTCTGGTTGTCAGTATGTAATGATTTGAAAAACAGAGGAGTTAAAGATATTATAATTGCTTGTATGGATGGCCTCAAAGGCTTACCTGACGTGATTAAAACAGTTTTTCCAAACGTAAACATACAAAGTTGTATAATACATCAAATTAGAAATTCTATAAAATATATAGCTTCAAAAGATAGTAAAGCTTTTATGAAGGATCTTAAGACTGTTTATAAAGCTGTAAATGAAGAAGAGGCCTGCAATTCATTGCAAATATTAGGAGCAACATGGGGTGAAAAATATCCTATAGTAATAGATTCATGGAATAACAATCGGGAAAACCTATCAACATATTTCGATTTTCCTCCGGAAATTAGAAAGATAATATATACAAACAATGCGCTTGAAGGATTCAACAGACAGTTACGAAAATTTACTAAGATAAGAACCACATTTCCTAGGTCAGACTCATTAAGGAAAGAATTATATTTAGCTACAGAACAAATTATGGCAAAATGGACATCACCATCACCAAATTGGGCATATACATTGGCTCAGCTAACTATAATGTTTAGAGAAAGGCTTGAACAATATATCTAAAAATTACTACAGTAAAATTTTACCATAGTAATTTCCAATTAAATTTCTTGTCTTATTTTTAAATTTACACAGACTTATGAACGTTCTCTGTTTTATTTATTAATTCATGTTGCTGTTGATGTGTCTATATTCTCTTTAGCTCTACTAAGCTATAAAGCTGCGTATTTAAATTTTTTTATATTATCAAAAACATATATATATCACCAGAACGTACTGCATTTTTAAGTTCAATATATTTTTCATTAACTAAAAAAGCAATTACACCAGTCCAGCGTCTGCTTGTTTTTTAACTTGTCACTTACTTCACTGGTATCTGGCACTTGGAATCTGACAACTGCTTCTCTGTACTACTTCTCTGGTATTTGGAACCTGGCAACTGCTTTTTAAAGTTCTTCTTTGAAAGTTTCCATATTTTCTATGGCTTCATCCACAAGTTTATCTATTTCCATTACACTTTCAGCCTTAATTATTTCGCTTAGTACTGGCCTTATCTTTGGATGTTTTGCTACAAATATTGTACAACAATCCTCATAAGGTAAAATAGATGTTTCATATGTTCCTATTTTTCTTGCAATATCCATAATATCTATTTTATCAAAAGCAATAAGTGGTCTAAATGCTGGTCTATCTGCTGCATCATCGCTAACAACAAGACCTTCCATAGTCTGACTGGCAACTTGGCCAATACTCTCACCAGTAGCTACTGATTGTATGCCATGTTTGTCGGCTATTTTGCATGCTATTCTCATCATATATCTTCTCATAATAATGGTAAGTTCATCTTCTCTACACTTATCCATTATCCCCATCTGTATATTGGTAAATGGAACCACGTAAAGAGTAATGCTTCCAGTATATCCTTTTAGAATCCTTGCTAGTTCTTTTACTTTATCTTTTGCTCTTTCACTTGTATATGGATGACTGTGATAATATACGCAGCTAAGCTCTACTCCACGTCTAGCCATCATATACCCTGCAACTGGAGAATCTATTCCACCAGATAGCATTAGAAGCGTTTTGCCATTAGTACCGTATGGCATACCCCCTATTCCTTTTACTCTTTTTGAATATATATATGTTTTACCTCTAATTTCTACATTAATTCTACACTCTGGATTTCTTACATCCACTGAAAACCCTTCTGAATTATCTAATATATATGATCCAACAGTTTTATTTATTTCCATTGAACCCATTGGAAAATCTTTATTTGCTCTATTTGTATCAACCTTAAATGTTTTTGCACCACTTTCATTAAGGGCTTTAAGCGCTTCTACATTTATATTTTCAATGCTTGACTCAATTTCTGTTACAATACATAGTTCTGCTATTCCAAACACTTTTTTTAGTCTATTTATTAGTTCTTCTAAATCATCTGAATATATAAAACATCTGCCTTGATCAGTTATAAATTCAAACTCCATACCAGTTAATGCCTTTTTCATGTTATCTTTTAATTTTTTTTCAAATTTATTTTTGTTTAATCCCTTTAAAAATATCTCCGCAGCGTACTTTACAATTACTAGTTTCTTCATTTTTTTATTCTCCTTAGCATTTGTAGACTCTCATTTAGTTTTTTTATAGTGTAATCAACTTCTTCGAAGGAATTGTTTTCATTAAAGCTAAAACGCACTGCTCCCTCAATCTCTTTTGAAGTTAAACCTATTGATTTTAATACATAACTCATCTTATTTTTCCTTGCAGAACAGGCAGACCCGTTTGAAACATAAATATGGTTTTCCTCAAGAAGATGAAGCAAAACCTCTGCTCTTACTCCTCCAAATGATACATTTAATATATGAGGAATGTAATCTTCACTAACTTGACTATTTATCCTTATATCATCAATACCTCGAAGCTTATCTATAAAATAAGCTTTGATAGAATTTACCTTTTTATAATTCTCTTCTCTATTACTATACATTATGTTAGCTGCTTTAGCCATACCACAAATTCCGGCAAGATTTTCTGTTCCTGATCTATAATTTCCTTCTTGACCGCCACCATTTATAAGTGCCTTAGGCTCTAGTCCCTTCCTAACCATTGCAAAACCAATACCTCTAGGTCCGTGAATTTTATGCCCACTTGCCGATAATAAATCTATATTGAATTTATTAACATCTATAAGAAGTTTTCCATAGCTCTGCACTGCATCAACATGGAATTTGGCTCTACTACTTTTTCCTTTAATTATCTTGCCTATCCTTTCCAAATCCTGTACTACTCCGAATTCATTGTTGGCATGCATTATACTTACTACTTGAGTGTCCTTTGTGATAGCATTCTCTAGCTGATTTAAGTCCACATGGCCTCTATCATCTACATCCAAATATGTGACATTCACACCTTCTCGTTCAAGCTCTGCACATGTATTGATTATACTTGGATGCTCCATTTTCGTAGTTATTACATGACTTCCCGCTCTTACAAACCCTTTTAGTAAAAAATTATTACTCTCACTGCCCCCTGAAGTAAATATTATTTCCTCTTTAGAAGCATTTATAGTCTTAGCTATGCAATTTCTTGCTTCATTACATTTTCTCTCAGCCTCCAGTCCTAAGCTATATGCAGATGAAGGATTTCCATAATAATTCTCCATCACATTAACCATCTCATTTATTACTTCTTTATAGGGTCTAGTCGTTGCACTATTATCCATATAAACTTCCATTTAGTAATCACCTTCTAAAATATTATTAGATTTTATTATATACACTACATTGTAACACCAAATATTATAATATAAGTATTTACTTATTATTTCAATATATTTTTGTAATATATTGAAGATTATATTACAAAAATATGCCCGACAATATCAAAAATTTTGACAAATGAAATTTTAAAGTTAAAATGACTTAAATGTAGAAAGTTATCCACATCTTCAACAGTTATCCACAGTTTTAGAGTTTTAATCCACAGAATATGTGCATAAGTCTATAAATTCCCCTTACTATCCCGGAATCGACGTTCGTAGCGCAACTTTTCTTATCCACATTATCCACAATGACCATGTTGATAACTTGTTTAGATAGTGTAAAAGCTCTAAATTCTCATGAAAGATTTCTTTCATTTGTTGTAATATTGATATATTTGCATTGTACTTTCGACAGTAGGAAATTAAATATACACAATATTACTTTTCTCATAAAATTATTATATTTTTAAACAAATCATTCAATTCATAAAATATTTTATGAATTGAATGATAATACCAGTGTTTGTACCATTTTAAATAAAATATATATTATAAAATTTTATTGACATTTCTATTATTTGGTAGTATATTAACTTTTAGTGGGATTTTATAAGATATTTGTAACGAATTATGAAAAAATCGTTGACTTTATCTGTAAACTTTGATATTATTTAAATATAGAATTTGTCGAACTATGTAATTTAAGGAGGAATATAAAATGAAATCAACAGGTGTAGTAAGAAAAGTAGATGAACTTGGAAGGATAGTTATTCCAATAGAATTGAGAAGAACTTTAAGTATCGCAGAAAAAGATGCTTTGGAGATTTATGTAGATGGTGAAGAAATCATCTTAAAGAAATATGAACCAGCATGTATCTTCTGTGGCGATGCAAGAGATGTTGTTAACTACAAGGGTAAAAATATATGTAAAAACTGTATGGAAATATTGAAATCCGAAAAATAATAATCTATAAGAAAAGCTGTATTATTGTAGAAGAAACTTCTACAATAATACAGCTTTTTTAAGTTTTATCTTACTCTTCTAGCTGCTGAATAATCACCATATAGATTATGTACCCCTATAGCTTCTCCTGTTTGAGGTGAATCTAGCATTTGATTATTGCCAACATAAATACCAACATGATGTGGCGATGTTGCACTACCAAAAAATACTAAATCTCCAGGTTGTAATGCTCCAGTTACTGCAACTCCATCTGTTATTTGTTCGTAAGTTGTTCTACCTAATGACACACCCATCTGAGCATATACATACTGAACAAAACCAGAACAATCAAATCCTGCTGGTGTTGTACCACCATATATATACTGAAGTCCAATAAATTGTGATGCATAACTAATTACATTATTGCTTCCTGTATATGGTGTTATTTGTGTTCCGCCTCTATTAGCACTTACAACAGGCTTTGATGCTTCAGCTGCTAATGCTGCTGCTTTATCCTTCATATCCTGTGACTGTTTATTTAATGCATCAACCTGTGCCTTATAGGTTGATGAGGATGCCATAGCTGCATCTTGTTCTGCTTTAGCTTGTACTACTAAAGGTGCTATTTGTGCCTTCTGAGCATTTGAATCAGCTAATTGCTTCTGGCTTTGATCCTTTAATGCACTTAAGCTTACCTTATCACTCACAAGGGAATCCTTTTTAGTTTGTACTTCTTGTTTCCTTTCTTTTAAACCTGTTACTATCTTATTGTCATATTCTTTTAGTTTTTTTATTATATTCACTTTTTCTATGAAATCGTTTAACCCTTTAGAACCAAGAATAATATTTACATATCCACCATTGCTCTGATTAGTATATGTAGATCTCATCATCTTATTATATTTATTTTGCTGATCATTAATATCACTTTCAGCTTTATTTACGCTTTCCTGATTTTCATTTATGTTAGCTTGTAGCTTGTCCATCTTTTGATTAATGCCATCTATGTCATTCATATTTTTTGATATCTTTTCATCTAATGTTTGGACCTGAAATTGTATGTCATTGTATTTTTTTTCTGCTACTGTTAACGTACTTTGACTTTGATCATATCTGCTTTTTGAGGTATTTATTTGATTATCTAGTGCTGGATCTGCCATAACTTGAACACCTGTAGACAATACTAACCCCAAAGCCATAACTGCAGAAATAACTTTTTTATGCAAAACATCACCCCCTGATTTTTTTGGTACAATATTAATGATAATTCTCAAAATTTGTAACAATTTATTATATTGTACACTAAATACCCAATATTCTCAAGTTAAATCTCTCACCATATGTATTCCCAATATGCCGTTTCCATAATTCTAAATACATTACCTCTTTCATGTTACCGTTTTCGACCAATACCTGTTCTATATTATAAAATTGATGATATTACAAAATAATTATAAACCAGCACATGATTCTCAAGTTAAGAGTCAAGAGTTAATTAACATTTTTCTGCTAATGCAGAAAAAAATAAAAAAAAAAATGGTATATAAGAAGACTTGTTTACACAAATCCACCTACATATCCAAAATATTTTCATCAACTATAAAATCTTTTAACTTTTAACTTGTCACTTGATTTATTTGTATCTTCTTGCACCTGCATATCCGCCAATTCCAACTGGAGCTATTCTAACAACGTCACCAGTATGAGGAGCATGTATCATAAGTCCTCCACCAATATACATTCCAACATGTCCTGGACCACTTCCACTATCATGGAAGAATACTAAGTCTCCAGGTTGAAGATCCGATTGGGCTACTGATGTTCCAGCTCCAAATTGCGCCTCACTTGTTCTAGGTATAGATATTCCAAAATGAGCGTAAACATACTGAACGAACCCAGAACAATCAAATCCAGAAGGAGATGTTCCACCCCATACATAGTGAACTCCTTGAAAGCTTGAAGCATATGTAATCATAGAGTCAGATGAAGCATTACCAGTTGGATGTGAACCACCTCTATTTACGCTTGCAACACTTGCAGTTGTTTTAACACTTGCTGTTTTTGCTGCTTTTGCTGCTTCTGCCGCACTTGCTGCTTCTGCTATCTTCAAATCACTAACCTTTTTATCTATTGAAGCTATTTGTGCTTTGGCTGAGTCACTTAACTTTTGAGCTGAATCTTCTGAAGCCTTAGCCTGAGCCATTAGTGGTTCTTGAGCAGCTTTTTGTGCATTAGTAGAATCAACTTGTTTTTGAGCATCTGATTTTAATGAAACAAGCTTCTGCTTTTCTGCTACAACAGCATCTGTCTTTTGTTTCAAATCTTTTGTTCTATCATTTAATGCAGAAATTGTCTTATTATCACTGTCAGTTATCTGCTTAATTATATCCACTTTTGAAATAAAGTCGCTTAGTCCTTTAGAATCCAATAAAACACTTAAGTATCCTGAACTTCCTTTAGTATACATAACTTTCATTCTCTTATTGTAAAGATCCTGCTCTATCTTTATATTGTCTTTTGCTTTTTCCATACTTGCCTGATCTTTATTTACTTCAGTTTCTTTACTACCTATACTATCATTAAGTGTATTTACTTTAGTCATGCCTTTCTCTATTTGGTTATCCAAAGCCTCTATTTTAGCTTCTAAATCGCTAGCATTTTTATTTGCTGCACTAAGGGAGTCTTGTCCCTGTTTATAACTTTCCTGTGCTGAACTCTTTTGAGCATCCATGTTTGGATCAGCTAAAGCATTTTGATGAGCCATTAGTGTTAAACCTAGTGTTACTACTACACATAGTATTCTCTTATGCACTGGTAATCCCCCTCTTATCTTATGTATATTTCAGTTGCTATATGAATTATCATTAAGTTCTATCTTTCTCTATGCAATGTCTATTACTATAACATTAAACGTCATTAGACCACAACTCTCATATATCCTTGAAATCATTACATATTACACGATTACCTTTTTTAACCCTAACATAGTGCCAATTGAGTGTATTTTTTCTCATATCCTTTAATATGCTTATGTTTATTGCAATATTGTGTCCAAAATTTGTAATATAAGTCGTATTATATTCTATTCTAGCTTTATTGAATGTTTGTAAATCTCATTTTTGGGTACTTTTCTATCTTTGGCAACCATTTTTATTGCTTCTTTTTTTGAAGCACCTTCATCCATATACTTTTTAATATGTTCTTCAATACTTAGCTTTTCCCAGGCTGACTTTTTTTCGTTTTCAATTGCTTCATCACTTTTGCCAGCTATTACAAGTACATATTCTCCTCGAGGATCATTTTCCTCATAATGTTTTATAGCATCCGATAAACTTCCTCTATTTATATTCTCATATAGTTTCGTAAGTTCCCTACATATTGAAATATTTCTATCACCAAGCTCCTCTAATAGATACTTTAGCGTGTTTTTTAGTCTATGTGGTGCTTCATAAAATATAATTGTATCTCTATAATCCTTTATTTCTTGAAGTAATCGATGCCTATCTTTATTTTCTCTTGGCAGAAAACCTCTAAAAACAAACTTACTTGTATCTAGTCCTGAATAAACAAGTCCCGTTACGAGAGCTGTTGCCCCTGGAATAATTTCAAAAGGTATTTCTCTTTCTATGCACCTGCTTATAATTACGCTTCCTGGATCTGATATTCCAGGCATTCCAGCATCCGTAACTAGAGCAATTATTTTACCATTTTCTATTGTATCTATAATATCATTTGATTTGTCATTTTCATTAAACTTTTGATAACTTATCATTGTTTTTTTTATTTCGAAATGATTCAGCAATTTAAGTGTGTGCCTTGTATCTTCAGCAGCAACAATATCGCATTCTTTAATAATTTCAAGTGCTCTTAGAGTAATATCCTTAAGATTTCCTATGGGTGTTCCTACTATATATAATTTTCCTGACATTTTCTCAGTTCCTTTCAATGTTAAATTATCTATTTAACTCTTCCATAAATTTCATCTATTTTCTCAGTATAGCTTCCATCTTCGTTATGCACATATATCGGCTCCTCCCACTTTAAGAAGGCACCTCCATCTTTATGTCCCTCTACCAGTATAATATTAGGTGCTTTGCTAAAGCTGGGGTGAACCATTTGAACTCTTTTGGGCTCCATTTTATACTTTCTCATAATACAAAATATATCTGCAAGTCTTTCCGGTCTGTGCACCATGTACATCCTTCCATTGTCCTTTAGAAGATTTCTAGCTGCAATTATCACATCTTCAAGAGTACAACATATCTCATGTCTAGCTATTGCATTTTTATTATTTGAGTTTATAATACCGGAATTTTTAAGCTTATATGGTGGGTTCACTGTTACTATATCTGCCTTAGGTAACCCTTTTATAAGCTTCATATCCTTTATGTCTCCATTTAAGAATTCAATTTTATTTTCTAATGTATTTAATTTTAATGATCTATTTGCCATTTCAACCATATCTTCTTGTATTTCAATGCCCACAATACTTTCAACTTCCGTTTTCCCTGCAAATAAAAAAGGAATGATACCTCCACCAGTACATAAATCCACTACTCTCATCCCCTTCTTTATCCTTGCAAAATTCGATAAGAGTACAGCATCTATTCCAAACCTAAACGCATCCTTCTTCTGTATTATATTAATTCCACCAAGTTGTAGATCATCTAACGTTTCATCTTTCTGCACTAACTCCATTTTTAAGCCACCTTATCATTAGACATCTTTTTAAAAGACTAACAGTATAATAGCCTTTTTCCTTTGAGATGCCTTAATTCTAATATTAACATATCATAAATCAAATTATGTATATAGTAAAGCCTTAATAATAAGCAATAAAAATAGCCTTATATAATCATAAGGCTATTTTCCTGCATTACTTTCTGTTGAACTATATTTGCTATCAATAACTACTATATCAACCCTTCTATTCTTAGCTCTTCCTGCTTCAGTTTTATTATCAGCTGTAGGCCTATTTTCCCCATATCCTGTTGATGACAATCTAGCAGGTGTTATATGGGACTGAGTTTGTAATAACCTAACAACGTTACTAGCTCTATCACTAGACAAAGCTAGATTGTCCACATACTGTGAGTTTTTTATAGGAACATTGTCTGTATTACCTTCAACTCTTACAAAATTGTCAATAGTATTTAACATGCTCCCTATTCCAACTATTTTTCCTGAGAATTCAGGTTTTATATCCGCTTTCCCCGAATCAAAGAAAGAAGCTTCTTGAAAACTAACTACTAACCCTTTATCTTCTATTACGGTAGCAACACTTGCTGTCATTCCATTTTTTTGTATGTATTGGTCTATAGCTTTTTTTACTTGTGACAATTTATTCTGCTCAGTCTGCGTTGCATCTGCGGTGCTATCATTTTTTTGTTGCGCACTTTCAGAATCTATGTAACTTGGTGTGTTTTTTATACTTACAGCATCCACATTGCCAATAACACTCTGTCCTGATCCACTATTCATGCCCTGTCTAATAGATGCCGCTACTTTTTGATACTTAGTCTGATCTATTGAACTAGACGCATACATAACTATAAAAAATGCCATAAGTAGTGTTACTAGATCCGAATATGTAAGGAGCCATCTTTCACCATTACTAGGACTTTCCTGTTTCTTCTTTCTCATGATTCTTCACCATCATTAGCTTCGTTCCCAATCTTTTCATAAGCTTCAAGCTGACCTTTATCCAAAAATCCTTTGAGCTTTTCTTCAAGGGTATTTGGATTTACACCCTCTTGAATACATATTATAGCTTGAGTTATTAAGTTTTTTTCATCCATTTCAATTTGATTATACCTTTTGAGTTTACTTGCTATAGGTAAATAAATTAAATTGGCTGTAGATATACCATAAAGTGTTGCTACGAAAGCACTAGATATGGCAATTCCTAAGGAAGAAGTGTCTCCACCAAGGTTACCAAGTACTACTATAAGACTTGAAACAGTACCAACAACACCAATAGTTGGTGCATATCCTCCTGCAGCTTCAAAAATACCTATACCTATTTTATGTCTTTCATCTATAAGTTCAGCATTTAATTCAAGTGTATCCCTAACAGTTTGAGGTTCAATACCATCCACTACCATTTGTAAACCTTTTTTGGTAAATGAATCTATATCATCCCCAGATATCATTTCTTCTATACTTAACAATCCTTCTTTTCTAGTTTTAAATGCAATTTGTTTGAAATATGTAACTAGGTTGGGCGTGTCTATTTTATGTTTTGAAAATGCCACTTTTAATATTGCTCCTAATTTTTTTAAATCAGATAATGGAAATGATGTTCCAACAGCACCTATTGTACCACCAATAATTATTATGGCTGGTGCAAGCTTTGCAAGCCCCGCCATATTTCCATCATCTACTGAATATCCAAGTAAAACTGCACCAATACTTATTGCTATAAATATTAAACCTTCCAAAATTTTTTCCTCCTTAAATCCAGTTGATTAACCAATACAATCTTTTTAATTAAAATAATCCAGATTATATATTTTTATAATCTTACAAATTAAAAAATAAAACTACCTATGATTATATTATCGTTAGAAGTATATTTAAATTTATAATTATATCGATATTTATTATTATATTTATTATTATATTTATTATTAAAAAGTAAAAAGTTCGCATAAAGCGAACTTTTTACAAAATATGTTTAAATTATTCTTGAACTGGAGCTCCAACTGGACAAACATTCGCACAGTTTCCACAATCAATGCAAGTATCAGCATCTATAACAAATTGAGAATCTCCTTGGCTAATAGCGCTAACAGGACATTCAGAAGCGCATGCTCCACAGCTTACACAAGAATCTTCGATTTTATATGCCATTAAAATACACCTCCTTAAAGTGTTTTTGGGACAAGTTTCCCGAAACTATTGTATCACGTTTTATTCAATTTTAAAAGTTGATTTTATATAACAGTAAAGCCCAACTCTTCAAGTGTCTCTATAACCTTATCTACGTTTAAAAAATACCGATCATAGATAATTTCTACCTCCCCCTTCTCCATACTTATCTGGCAGGCAACAACTCCCTCATTTTGGGATATAGCGTTCCTAACTATACTAACGTCCCGTAAATTTTTCATATTGCGAACTTTAAGAGTTGATTTCATTGCTATCCTCCTACTCCGTTTTAAACAATTCCTTAATTATTTTATCATTTTGACCTTCTACTTCTTTCTTAATTTCTGATTCATCTATTGTGCCTTCGAATGAACCCGATACTAATATAAGACCTTCATTTATTGAAGCCTCCCTAATTACTTCTTCTCCATCATCGGCTTTCATCCTAATTTTGACCATTTCCTTTACTACATTGTTTGATACTACCTCACCTCTACCATATTCATCAGTCTCAACAATAGACCCTACTTTAGGTAGCCTTCTTCTAATATCTTCATAAGTACTTTGTTCATAATTAAGACAACACATAAGCCTTCCACAAATCCCGGATATCTTAGTTGGATTTAGTGACAAATTTTGTTCTTTTGCCATTTTTATTGAAACCGGAGCAAAGTCACCTAAATGGGTAGCACAGCACATTGGTCTACCACAAGGTCCAAGGCCACCTATCATCTTAGCTTCATCTCTTACCCCTATCTGTCTGAGTTCTATCCTTGTTCTAAAAATAGATGCCAGATCCTTAACAAGTTCTCTAAAATCAACTCTACCCTCAGCGGTAAAATAAAATATTATTTTATTGTTATCAAATGTATACTCAGCATCTATTAGTTTCATAACTAACTTATGTTTTTTTATCTTTTCACTACAAATAACGTATGCTTCCTTTTGCCTGGTTTTGTTATCCAAATATTTTATTCTGTCATCATCTGTGGCTTTTCTTATTACACCTTTTAGTGGCATAACAATTTTATTGTCCTCCACATCTTTATGTCCTATAACAGCATTACCAAATTCTATTCCCCTAGCAGTCTCAACAATTACATCGTCTCCAGTTTTTATATCTATTTCACCAGGAGAAAAATAATAAATCTTACCTGCTCTTTTAAAACGTACCCCTACAACGGTTACCATTTCTAACCCTCCTGTATTTTAAGCAGCATAATATGGTAAACCATAGCTGCATTTACGTTGCTTTGCAAATTATTTTTTGTGTTATTTACTATATCAATGACATTGTTCAATTTTTTATACGAAAACGTTTCTGCTAATTGTTTTATGGCTTTAATCTTATCCAAATTTATAATGTAATCCTCATTACCTACTTCTTTATATACCATAATATCCCTCACATAAGAAAGGATACAGGTTAATACTTCTTGCCATTCATTTTTATTTTTAACTAAAAAGTCCTGATATTTAAGAAAAGCTGGCAAATCTCTTTCATTTGCATCAAGAAACATTTTAATTGTATTGTCCCTTATTTCACAATAAACAGAGTTATCTAAAAAATCCTCTATTCTCCCAGGTATTCCATCTGAAAATACCTTTACAGTTCTCTTTTCTTGTTCCGAAATATCAGGATACTTTCTAATTAAAAACTGGTCTAATTCTTCCTCACTTAACCCTGTAAGTTTATATGTTTGGCATCTGGATTTAATTGTATCCAATAAATTCTCTTGATTCTCGCATAACAAAATTAAAAATACACCATTAGGTGGTTCTTCAATACTTTTTAAAAAAGCATTTTGTGCCTGAACTGTCATTTTATCAGCATTATGAAGTATAATAACTTTTTTATTACCTTCATAAGGTTTTTTGTTTATTTCTTCTGTTATTTCTCTAATCTGATCAACAGAAATAGATTTTTTATTTTCAGGAATTCTATATTCCTCTATATCAACATACTGTTTGTACTCACTCTTACCCAAAATATTAACAGCCATTTCATAAGCAACATAACTTTTGCCTATTCCATCTGTGCCTACAATCAATGAAGCGTGAGAAAACTTTTTCTTTTTTATAGAACCTACAACTGACTCTCTAATCTTTAAATGACCAATAATGCTATCAAATAACATATTTTTTCACCATCAAATCTTTAAAAATTTATCTACATCAATTACAAAAACATTGGCACCACCAACTTCAACTTCCACATCATATGGCACATATACACCCGTAGCTCCAGCAACGGGAGATGGTGATGTGATTAGTTGGTCTCTTGTTTTGCATTCTTGTTCAATAATCCCAAGCACCTTATCTACATCTTCTTTATTAACACCGATAATAAGTGTGGTATTTCCAGCTTTAAGAAATCCACCAGTAGTAGCGAGTTTCGTTACACCAAATTTACCATCATTTAATACATCTATCAAATCACCAGCATCATCATCTTGAACAATGGCAATAATAAGTTTCATCTAAAAAACCTCCTCAGGTTAAATATTTTCCTTACATTAATAGATCCCTATTGCTCCCTAACTACATTTTACTTGTCATCACCATTATAATGTTTGCGGCGCATATATACAATATTATTTTTTGTGACTTTAGAGTCAACTAGATTGTAAAATTAAAATGCAAATCCTAATTTTCTTCTTCTTAACTCAAATAATAGTTTTAGAACTAAAAGTCACTTTATGCGCCACTTTTAGTTCTAAAACTATTATCAAAACATCACTAAGTATTAATACTTTTCCATTTACGCCTAATTTTTTTGATGATGCCTTGATCTAGAATTTAGCTTTGAATCTCCTTTCCCACTCCTGAATTAGCTCAAGTCTAAAATCCGGATGTGCTATATTTATCAGAGCTTTTGCTCTTTCTTTTAAATTTTTTCCTCTAAGCTCTGCTATTCCTTGTTCAGTTACAACGTATTGTACCTCATTTCTTGAGGTCGTTACTGCAGCACCTTCATCAATAAATGGAACTATCTTTGAAATTTTACCTTTACTTGCAGTTGAAGAAATTGCTATGATTGATATGCCACCCTTAGCCATTGATGTTCCTCTTACAAAATCAATTTGACCACCAACTCCGCTAAATTGTTTTAACCCTATTGAATCAGCTACTACCTGTCCCATTAAATCCACTTGAATACATGAATTTATGGAAACCATCTTATAGTTTTGAGCTATTATAGCTGGATCATTTGTATAATTAACTGGATACATTTCTACACCTGGATTATTATCAACAAAATTATATAGTTTCTTTGTCCCCATTAGAAAAGTAGCAATTGTTTTTCCTGGATGTAGAGTCTTTAATTTATTTGTCACAACACCACTTTCAATTAGATCAACTACTCCGTCAGATATCATTTCTGAATGAATACCTAAATTTTTTTTATCCTTTAAAAATAACAATACAGCATCTGGAATTGCTCCTATACCAAGTTGAAGTGTAGAACCATCTTCAATGAGCTTTGCACAATTCTCACCTATAGCTCGTTCTACGGCTCCAATTTTAGGAGGCTTAAGCTCTATAACGTCATTGGATGTCTCAACTATATAATCGATATCAGAAATATGAATAAATGAATCTCCCATTGTTCTTGGCATTTTGTCGTTTAGCTCTGCCATAACTATTTTTGCCGATTCTGCTGCTGCCTTTGTGTAATCATTTGAAACTCCAAAGCTACAATAGCCATGTTCATCTGGACGACTTAATTGGACTATTGCAACATCTACAGGTAACGTGCCTTCCTTAAAAAGATCTGGTATTTTAGAGAAAAAACATGGTGTATAATCTGCCCTTCCATCGAAAACTGCTTCTCTTGTTGTTGCGCCGACAAATAATGAATTATGACGGAAATGGCCTGCCATGTCAGGCATAGCATATTGACTTTTCCCCATTGAAATCATGTGTACAATTTCTACATTCCTGTAACTATCCTTATTTTTAACCATTGCAGCAATAATCTGTTGTGGTTCACCACAAGCATGTCCAGTTACCACCCTATCGCCTGATTTAATGTTTTTTACTGCCTCTTCAGCTGTAACTATTTTGTTATTATACATGTCTTTCCAATCCATTTTTAGCACCCCTTTATCATATTTTTAGCATTCTTAATTAAACTGTTTCCATATTTCCTGATTATTAAATTAATTATCAAAAATATTGCTAACTAACTCTATTTGATCATTTAACAATTCTTCATCTATATTTTTTTCAATTTGTTTTATTAGTCTATATATTTTTTCTTCATCCACATTATAGATTTGTTGAATTTCATTTATTAATTCATAAATTTTGGACTCATCTGTATTATAAATTTCTGGATCCATACTCTTTTCAATACGGTAAATTTCTCTTAATAATATAGAAGCCTTAAATTTATTTTCCATCATAATAAAATCACTCCTCATCTTATAATATTATTCTATAGATTTAAATATTCATTGTTAAAAATTTAACATTTTACGGCAAAAGCTGAACAATAATAAAATATCATATTTTATTATTGTTCAGCTCTCTTTTCTCAAGCCTAACCTTTATGAAATTAAATTCCACCCTCCTTATTTATGAAATCGTTTTCTTAAAAGTTCTAGTTTATTTATTGTCGTTTACATCAAACCCATCATGTACAATTGTGCTATTAATTTTAGTAGTTCTAGAGGCTAAGCCCAATTGCAACTATAGGATTTATTGTAAAAATGTTCCATTAATTTGATAATAGCACAATTTAGTAACGCAATCAATACTATTTCACAATTATTTCTTTTATCTTATATCTTATATCTTTTAACTTAGAATAGTTCCATCTTTTAAGTTAATTATCCTAGTGCCATATTTTGCATATTCATCAGAATGAGTAACTTGTAAAATGGTCTTTCCCATTTCAGAATTTATTAACTTAAAAAGGTTCATAATTTCTTTTCCAGATTTTGAATCAAGATTACCAGTAGGTTCATCTGCTAAAATTATTTGTGGATCAAAAATAAGTGCTCTTGCTACATCTACCCTTTGTTGTTGTGCCAATCATATTAAATTGTTTTGTACTGTTATTTTTAACATATCCACCTATATTCATCATTTTGAAACTATCTTTAACTGAGGACATATTGATACTAGATGAGGTAAAAAATGGATCCACTGCTTTTTCATTTGAACTTATCACCACATTAAAATTCTCATAAGCACCCTTCATTTCTTGGTTATAATTATTTATAATTGAATCTGCTGAACCTGATGCAGCAACTAATAGTGCTGTACTTATTGATATAGAGACAATGATAAGACATAATCGTCCTTTTTTCTCTGATATAGATTTTAGTAAATATTTTATAAGAATACTCATTACACATCCTCCAAAAATAAAATCATAACGTCAATTTAAATTACCATATAAATGGTAATAGACGATAGGTTGACTTACAATAATCATTAAACTCTTGCTTAAACTGTTCTCGAAGTGCTTTTTCTTCAATTTTAATCCTGATTCCATAACATATTAAACAAATCAACAGAACTATAATTGGGGCAAATGCACTTTTTAATGCTAACGCTATTCCAATCAAACTACAGATACTTCCAGTATAAGCTGGATTTCTTATATATTTATAAAACCCGGTTTGTATCAAATGTTGTTCTTCTGTTGTCTGTACTGATAGGGTAAAGGCTCTTTTCAACGTCAATACTGAAATATCTCTGATTATCGTACCTGTTATAATCATAAAAATGCCTACGTAGTATATCGCATTAGGTAATACTAGCTGTCTTATAAAATAACTGATATCTTGACTCCTAAAGTAATAGCTTACATAAATACTTGTACAATAGCCAATAATCACTATCCAAATTGAACCTCTATCTGTATTTCTTTTGGATTGTTTATTAACAGATCTACCTAAAGTACTAATCCAAATTATAAACTCTGATAAAAATAAGAAAACAATTGCATAAATATATATCTTATATTGAAAAATATTATTAAATTTTGTTGGATCGTCCATTTTATAACCTCCAATTTTAAAATTTCGCAACAGAATATTCATTACATCACCTCTTGAATTTGTTATTATATTTATACTTTATTACTAAAAGCTTGGGTGCGTAATGTGTATTAAGTAACAATATACACAAAAAATAACCAATCCATGTTACTTTAGTAACATGGATTGGTTATTTAGGTATTTTCAATAAAATAACAAGCAAGTAATCTAATCTATTTTCTTTTCAAATTCTGCATTGTTTTTTATAAAAATTGCAGATAATTGAGTCCTTCTTTGAAGACCTAGTTTTTTTAAAATTTTTGAAATATAATTTTTAACTGTACCAACAGACAAAAAAAGAATCTTTGAAATTTCACTATTACTTTTACCATCTATAACTAGTTCTAATATTTCATGCTCTCTATCCGTCAAAGTACTAAAAATTTCAGCGTCATCTTTTATTGCTTTATTTTCATTATTCAGAGCATTTATAAGCTTTGGAGTTACACTTGAATCAAATAACATCTTATTCATAAAAGCATCTTTAATACTTTTTACTATATAGTCAATTTCACTGTCCTTTAACAAATAGCCACTTATACCATATTTTATACCATCAAAAATATATTCATCTTCATTAAAAGTTGTAAGAATTATTATTTTAATGTGTGGATATTGTTTTTTCACAAGATTTGTTGCCTGAATGCCATCCATCTTTGGCATTCTTACATCCATTAAAATAACGTCTATAAATTCTTTTGCAAGTTTTTCAAGAACCTCATAGCCATTTGTAGCTTCACTCACTACCTCTATTTCATTATCAAGACTTAATATTTTTTTTATGCCTTCCCTTATAATAGCTTGATCATCAGCAATCATTACCTTAATCATTTAAAGAACCTCCCGGAATTAACACTTTTATTGTAAATCCCTTGTTCATTGAGCTTGTAAAGCTTACATTTCCATTAATTCTTTTTATTCTCGCTGTAATCCCGTTAAGTCCATTTGATTTATTTATAGCTTTACATCCTTCACCATTATCTTTGATTATCATATGTAAATCATCATTTATAATTTCCAGGGAAATATCTATAGTAGTTGGATTACCATGTTTTAAACTGTTTGTTATTGCCTCCTTTATAGTTGTAAGTAAAATATCTTCCACCATGCTCCCTGTAAAATCAATATCACAGTCAAAATTTATTTTAACTATACCGAAGTTGTTAAATTTTTTAATAATTTTTCCTATCTCATCTTTAAGGTTATGTTCTTCCTCTAATTCTTTTAGATTGTAAACAGTGGACCTTAAAGTATTAATACTTTCTTTTACTAATGTATCAATTTCGCATATTTCACTTTGAATTTTTTCTTTATCGCTCAAAGCTTTAAGGTACCTTATATTCATCGATAGTGCCATAAGACTATGTCCTATAGAATCATGTAATTCTTGGGATATTCTCGTTCTTTCTTCTGAAATTAGGTATTGTCTCTCTTTAAATGAATATTCAATTAGATTGGAATTTAATATTTTAAGTTTATCTCTTTCGTGTTTATAATTATGAATAACACCAAATATTGATAATGTTAAAATATAAACAAAGATACAAAATATAAGGTCATATAGATTAAACTTATCCATTTTATTGGAAAATATAAATGCATGCACTATAAAATATAGTATAAATTCACAAAAATGTAAAAATATAAATTTGATTCTAACTTTAAATTCACCTATGTCGAATATATCGTCCATTAAGAAAAAAAAGTAGAGATTATCACCATTCCCAATAATCCAAATAAATGAAGCTAAAGATACTGATATAATTAAAAATTTGGAGTCATTCCTCTTTTTAGATGAATAATTCAAATAAATAAAAGTAAAAATGATAAGAAAAATATCTAATAAAAAAGGAAAAATATAATTTATGTGGCATTGCTGCCTGTATATTAAAATATGAATAGCTGTATAGACTAAAAGTAAATATCTTATAGTAGGTTTGATAATGTTCCACACTTTCAATATAACATTCAAAGTAAAACAACTCCTCTGCAACTTACAAGGCATCTTTAATAAAATAGCCTAGCATACTGCTTGATATTTTATTGAAGATGGCTAAAACAAAATCATACAAAATAGTCAGTAAGTATACTAGTCTATTTTACATCATACTATATGTTTGAAAATCAATGAGATACAATATTTATTGGCTTACCCTGATTAAATGCTTTTATATCACTAGCTAAATAGTCAATAAGTCTTTGTCTAGATTCTTGGCACTTCCAACCTATGTGTGGTGTTATAATCACATTATCCATTAAAAATAATGGACTTTTTTTGCTTAGGGGCTCTACTTCCTGAACATCTAAGGCGGCACCTGCAATTAATCCTTTCTGCAAAACTTCAATTAAATCAATTTCATTTATAATTGCACCTCTTGCAGTATTTATTATAAATGCAGAAGGTTTCATGATTTTTAAATTGTCCCTATTAATCATATATTTAGTCTGCTGTGTAAGCGGACAATGAATTGTAATAAAATCGCTCTCCTTAAGTAAAGTTTCAAGGGAAGCATTCTGTATTTTATCATCATTCCATTGTTTTGGAGTTCTACTGTTGACTAATATGTTCATATCTAAAGCTCTGGCTATTTTTATTACCTGTTTTCCTATGGATCCACTACCAATTACCCCAAGTGTTTTCCCATGAACTTCAGAATGCGGTACCCCAAGATATTTTGTAAAATTATTAAAATCGCCTTGCCTAATCATATTTTGTTGAATTGATATGGAAGAACTTAAATCTAAAATAAAGCCAATTACAAGCTGTGCAACGCCTTGGGTGCTATATCCTGGAAGATTACAAACTACTATATTGTTTTCTTTTGCAGCTACTATATCAATATTATTATAACCGGTCCCTGCTTCGCAAATAAGTTCAACTGAATCAGGAAATTTATTTATTAAATCACTACCTAAAGGCATTTCTTTAGTTATTATAATATTTTGATTTTGCACTCTTTCTAAAATTTTCTCAGGATTACTCTCTTTATATTTTGATAGAGTTGTAACCTTTTCTAATGGTGAAAAATCAAGTTTACCATCAAAGTCCACCCTAGCTGAATTAAGAAATACTGTATTTTTCATATTCTCCTCCCAATAGGAAATATTTTTTTTATGCTTTTAATACATTCATCCAATTTATAATTACAGTATTTAACTGTAATATTTGAGCATTCTAGTTTTTCTTCACTGAAGTCTTCATTATCTGCTAAGAATCTTCTACATAACTCATTATAATTAGGTATATCCTGCTCCATTTCTCTTTTTAAAGCGCGCTGTAGCCGGATCCCATCATCCAATGAAACATAAATGGGTATTATTCTTTCTTCGCCAAAATTCAACCTAAAGCTCTTATAAGCCTCTAGTGTTACTATTCCTAAATAATCATTTTTATTCAAATCTATCTGTCCATCGTCTATAGTACAATAATACCATTTTCCATTAATAGTATCATATTCTCTCATCTCTATTATTTTGTCCATTTTTTTATATTTTTCAAGTTCATTGTTGTCAATAAAAAAATATTCCTTGCCCTCTATTTCATTTTCTCTCTTTGGTCTTGTAGTATAAAGTATTATTGGTTTTAAATCTAAACTCTTATCATTCATTAATTGTTCAAATATAGTGTCTTTTCCCGAACAACTTTTTCCCATTAAACAGTATATTTTGCTCATTTCTTTTATACCCCCAAACATAAATGCAGTTGCCAGATAACAGTTAACAGTGATCAGTTAAGGTGATTTTGCTTTCAGCAAAATCATCATTAACTCTTAACTCTTAACTCTTAACTCTTAACTCTTTTTCGCCTTGTTTTTTGTTACTTTGATTTTTAGTTCGTGGTCCACACCTAGTATAGTTACATTCCCTTTTATATAGTAATCTATAGCCTTAATGGTATCTTCGTCTATAGCTTCCCCTGGTAAAATTATAGGTACTCCTGGTGGATATGGAACTATGGCTTCCTTGCAAATCCATCCAATTGTTTCGTTATAGTATTTTGATTCTGGCTTCATTGATAATACTTCAAAAGGTTTGAATTCCATATGTGGTATGTTTTGTTCTAACACCATTATACTTGTCCCTTTAAAATCATCAATACAACATTCATAAAGAATTTTATATAAAGATTTAAAGTCTTCCTCTATATTAAATGGAGAGAATATAAAAATTATGTTAACTCCATCACACATCTCTGGTTGAATCTTTTTATTTGTTAAATATTCTGATAGCTTGTACATGTCGATTCCAACCCGAGTTTGTAAAACATACCTTGTAATGTCCATATCATACACTTCTACTTCTTCTTTAGAAATAATATGAAAGCTATCTAGATCATTTATCTTTTTTCTATAAAAGTTACACATATAAATTAATTTTTCGTATGCTTCTTTTCCCTTCTCTTGTATAAAATACCTGGCGTAATCCATTGAACACATGAGCATATACGAAGGACTTGTGCTTAAAAGTGCACTTACATAAAAATCTACCCTCTCAACATCTACATTGTTTCCAATGTGTAAGTATGCCGTCTGCGTAAGGCTTGGTAGAGTCTTATGTGAACTCATAACCACATAATCTGCTCCTAACATAACTGCACTTTCAGGTAATCCTTCAGCAACTCCAAAATGAGCGCCATGAGCACTATCAATAAGAACAATTATACCTTTTTTATGCGCTTCATTGATTATAAATTTCAAATTACAACAAACTCCATAATAATTGGGATAAGTTATTATAATTCCTTTAGCATTTTTATTATTTCTAATTAAATGTAATAAACACTCCTCATCTACAGAAAGAGGAGTATTAAACTTCCTATAAATTTGATTTTTTATATAAATAGGTTTCAGTTTCTTCATTATTATCCCATTAAAAATAGATCTATGACAATTCCTCTCCACAATAACCTCATCACCTTCATCAAAACAAGAAAATATCATGGCTAAATTGCCACTAGTACTCCCATTGACTAAAAAATAAGATTTTTTGCTTCCATACAATTCACTAAGTTTTTCTTGTGCTTCTTTAATTATTCCCTCTGGATGATGTAAATTATCTAGTCCTTCCACCTCAGTAATATCTGCTTGAATGAAATTATTATATAATTCCATTCCAATCTGAGTGGTTTTAAATCCCTTTCCACCCTTATGTCCAGGCATGCAAAACAATTTATTATTTTCTCTTATGTATTTCATTACACCATCTACAATTGGTAATTTTGACACTTATCCTCCACCGCCTTAATCTGTACAATATTCTTTTTTATACATTCCTTATAATGCTCGTAAAAGTCACTGCCTACTTCTAAGTTAAGCAATCTTTTTTCACAAATCTTACAAATGCATTTACCATTAACTATTATACCATCACTTAGAGGCTTTCTGCATATAATACAATTTTGTTTTTTCATCAAATCCTCCTTATAAATTATTCATATCTCTTGATTAGATTATTGCCTCCTATATTATATTTTATTCAATTCATTGTCCAAATTTAATTTGTCCAATAAATCATTTTAAAAAATATTTGTAAACATAACCGTTAAAACTTGATACTCTTTTAAATTGAAAGTATTATATTTATATAATGCATGTTTAAAAATAACTAGTCAGTTCACCACCCTATTTCTTTCAAACAACTAACATAAACAAATTTTATTATAAAGGAGGCATCCAATATGATTGCAAAAAAAATCAGTTTAGGTGATACAATTGGACTAATATCTCCAGCTAGTCCAGCAAATATTGATGTTATAAAAAGCGGGATAGAATTTTTGAAAAACAAAGGTTTTAATGTAAAAGAGGGAAACAATATATATAATAAATGTGGTTATCTAGCTGGAAGTGATGAAGAAAGAAGTGAAGATCTAAATAATATGTTTTTAGATAAATCTATTAAAATGATTTTATGTATTAGGGGTGGATATGGCTGCATGAGAACATTACCCTATATTGATTTTAATATAATAAAAAACAATCCTAAAATATTTGTTGGGTTTAGTGACATTACCACTTATTTAAATATATTTTATGAAAAATGTGGTTTAATAACCTTCCATGGCCCTATGCTAAATTCTAAATTTGACCAAATTACCTTGCGATGTCTTTTTAATACAATAATGAACCCAACTGATTCGTTTACAATTTCTAATCCTGATAATATAAATGCTGAATGTAACTTCGACAAACCCGTTGAAGGCGTATTAGTGGGAGGTAATCTTTCACTTATATGTTCAACTTTAGGAACTATTTATGAAATTAATACAAAGGGTAAAATTTTATTCCTAGAAGATGTGGGTGAAGAACCTTACTCCATAGATAGAATGTTAACACAACTTATTTTATCTGGAAAGCTTGATAACTGTAGTGGTATTGTGCTTGGCCAATTTAAAAATTGCACTCTACCTCACTATGAGCGAAGTCTTACCCTTGAACAAGTGCTAGATGATAGAATTTTAAAATTAAATAAACCAACTATATTAAATTTTATGTCTGGACACGATTATCCTAATCTCACATTACCAATTGGAGCTAAAGTTAGGCTTAATCCGATAAATGGTAGAATTGAAGTATTGGAGCCAGTGGTATACTAAGACACTTTAGCGAAATATAGTTACCATGAATGATTTGATGATGGCGAAAGAATATAAATATATTTACGAAAATAGTTATATATCAAATAAAAGAAGCCTACACAATCTAAAGTGTAGGCTTCTTTTAACTCTTCTCTATTCTCTGAAAACTGTATTACTCTGGAGGCGCCACTCAGATTTGAACTGGGGATAAAGGTTTTGCAGACCTCTGCCTTACCACTTGGCTATGGCGCCAAAACTTGGTGGCCAGTCCCGGAATCGAACCAGGGACACGAGGATTTTCAGTCCTCTGCTCTACCGACTGAGCTAACTGGCCAAATAGTCTTTAATAAAATTTAATAAAAAATATTGAAAGAGCAATAACTCTTTCAATATAGACCCAGCGACGACCTACTCTTCCACCGGGCTACCCCTGCAGTCCATCAGGGCTTTAGAGCTTAACCTTCGTGTTCGGAATGGGAACGGGTGTTGCCTCTAAGCCATTATCACTGGATTTAAGCAGGTGTTCCAAATCTTCGATTTGGTACATTCGCTTATGCAAATCGCAAAGCGATTTGTATTCCTTTAAAAATAAACCCTCAACCAAGGAACCTTTCAACCCTCAAATCCAAGCCCAAGAACTCTTAATCAAATATAAGAATCCAAAACTTAAACCCAAGAACATCACAATCCTCAAATCTAGTAATTTATATTCTAAAACGAATATGAGAATTTGCACTCTCAAAATTGCATAGTAATCAAAACA
>LIDZ01009211.1_pt1 | contig 32706 bp, 30 predicted proteins | sample 644651 | NCBI WGS metagenome assembly LIDZ01 (sample SAMN03856242, study PRJNA289617) | food metagenome | isolation source: wine grapes on drying loft during traditional withering process | host: Vitis vinifera cv. Corvina | place: Italy: Gargagnago di S. Ambrogio di Valpolicella | collected 2014-01 | reverse complement strand
CCGCCACGGATGCCGCGGTGGAATCGGTCGAGGTTCCCCGCCGGCAGCCACGCCTGGCGTCGATCCCGTTCCTGAAAATCTTTGTCCCCCCGGAATCCCTCGCCCCCGCACTAACCGGGGACGAGAACGGCGCTGCGCTGCCTATGGGTAAGCCGTTGGACGTGAGCCCGTTCCAGCTCCCCGGATCTCCTTTGCGCACCTCTCCGTCGGCGGCAGCTCGCGGCTGGTACGCCCCGATGCTCGATGGTGCACCGACCACCACGCGGCAAGCGGAAATTCTGAACACGGGAATCATCGGTGCCCCCACGGGCATTGAGGGCGTCGTCAACGGCACCGACAATCTGTCGTCGACGATGATCTCCCACGACGCCCCCACGGCGTACAACATGACCCCACGACGGATCACGAGCCCGAACGTGTTGGTGCTCGGCACCGTCGGTTCGGGGAAGTCATCGTTCACGAAAACGGTGTTGGTGATGCGGCCGCTGCTGCTGCGCAATCACCGCGCGGTGGTGTTCGACAAAAAGGACCAGGGCGGCGAAGGCGAGTACTCCGCTGTTGCCCGTCGCCTCGGGGCAGAGCCGCTGCGGTTCGATCCCGACGGCTCCGGAACGCGCCTGAACCTGATGGACCCGTTTATTGCCCAGGGCACGGGCCTGCAGGGTCAAATGCTGCTCATTAACGCCGTCGCGCGCATCGCCCGCAATGACCTGCCGGCGTCGGAGTGGGAAGAAAAAGCCACCCGCCACGCACTGCACAACCTATTTACGGAAATGGAAGCTAACGGCCACAAGCGAGCGGCAACCACCGTCGATCTGATGCCCCACCTGGGCGATGTCCCGATGGATGAGAACCTCTCCGACAGTGCCAAAGAGCGGTTCCACCAGGCCGGGTTGTCAATCCGGTTCGGTTTGGAAAACCTGCTCGATACCTACGCCGGCGTCTTCGACGGAGAAACCAGTAAGAACGTCGATCTGACCCACAAGCTCACCTCCTTTGACGTGTCCCAGCTGCCCGATGATGGGCCCGCGGTGCCCACCGTGATGGCAATCGGCAACATGTGGCTAATGGGACGGCTCAAGAAAGAGCGCGGGTACATCACGAACGTTGTGTACGAAGAGGGTTGGCACATGATCGGCGGCCCGTCGGCTCGCCTGGTGAAGGCCAATCAGAAACTGTCGCGCTCTCTCGGTATCTCCAACGTGTTCGTGATGCACAAGGGCACCGACATTCCGGAGGACAGCCCCGGCTACACCGTTGTTCAGGAAGCCCAAACCGTGTACGCGTTCCGTCAGGACCGCGACGAGGATGCCCGCTGGGTGACACAGACCTTCAACTTCGCCCCGGACACGGCGGAAACGTTGATGAATTTGAATCCCGGTAACTGTGTTTTCAAGTACGGCTCCAACCCGGAAACGCATATGCGGCACATTCGCTCGGATTGGGAAATCGACGTGACCAACACCGACGAAGCAATGGCCGCTGGCGCGGCGACCGCCTAACCGTGCCAGGCACCCACACACGCGCTCTGATGGGGGAGGGGCAGCGGTGAAGAAGCTTGCCCTCGCCGCGGTGCTGGTGGTGCTCGTTGTGGTCAGCATGGGCTTGGTGTTCATCACCGCAGGGGGCGAACGCCCCACCGCGTGCGTACCCTCCACCATCACTACCGCCTCGGTTGCGGAAATTCCTGCGGTTGCCGGCTACTCCGGAGACCAACTCGTGAACGCTGCAGCGATCATGAACGCCGGAACCGCTGCCGGTGTAAACATCGCAGGTCAAACCATCGCCGTCATGACGGCAATGGGCGAATCCGGATTGCGGAACCTCAACTACGGCGACGTCGCTGGCCCTGATTCCCGGGGACTGTTCCAGCAGCGCACCAGCTGGGGAACGCTCGCGCAGCGGCTGAACCCGGCGGAGTCTGCCGGCTTCTTCTACGCGAAACTGGTGAAGGTTCCCGACTGGGAAACAATGACCCCCACCGCTGCCGCTCACGCCGTGCAAGTCAACGCGGACCCGAACCACTACACGCCTTACTTCGAGCCCGCACAAACAGTTGTCGCAGCCCTCAGCGGCGGCAGTACTGCGTGCTCGACAGCCGTTGTTGCCGGTAACGCCCAAGAACTCGCCCAAGCGTTGGTGGTGAAGATCGATGCCGGCACCATCACCGGCATTGCACCGGACCACCTACGCGAAATCCGGTGGATTGCGGCCGGCGAAGCTCACGACAATTGCGGTATCAACCTGGCTATTTTGCAGGTCATCACCATTGCCTCTGACACCTTCGGGAGTATCGGCATTTCGGACATCAACCGGCTCTGCACCGGCCAGTACCTGGGCAACCCGGACTCGTCTCACTGGGCCAACGGCGGCGGCCACGCAGTCGACTTCTACGCCTTCGACCGCACACCGACCACCGGGGCGGACGCGAACGCGATCACACTGCTGAACATTTTGGGGCCGATGATGCCGGACGGCTCCGCCGCCGGACAAATCCAATGCCGCGTCAACGCGGGATCCACGGTGCAGCTGGCGACCATGACCCAATTCGAGGACGGCTGCCACCACCTCCATCTGCAGGTGCCCCCGGACAATACCGAACCACTGAAAGCAGCACACCAATGACTTTCCCTCTCTTCACTATCGAGGCTGAGCGGCCGCCGCTGGAAGCGTTTGCCGCCCTCGGAAACGTCGCTGTCGCCGTCGCGGTGGCCGCGTTTGCCGTGGCGATCGCCGCCACACTGCTACTCACCGTGGGGCAACCCGATGGACGGTTTTCCGGCCTCCGCGAGCGGGCCGCCGGCACCTTGTTTATCGCCGCGGCGATCGGCATTGTGGGCAGTCTGTTGGCGGTGGCTCTGCTTGTCTGAGACACGCTCGATCGCGAACCTGGCGGATGAACACTGGACGATCACCAATCCCGCCCACAACGTGGCCACTGAGGGGCTGTGGCTGGATTCGGCACTCCGTGAGCACACGTACCAACTCGCCCCGCTCACTGCTGATGAGGTGCATGTGGTTTACCAGCTGGACGGGGTGGACATCGACGGCGATGTGCAGGAAGTCCGCTCTGTTCTGGTGTGCCTGCAGGAGGCATACCGGGCGGCGAAAACTCAGGAATCCACCTCCAGGCCGGAACGCTACGCGCTCTTGCAGCGCCTGGCCGACAACCGTGTGATGCCGTCGGAAATGACCGTGATGCTCGGCGTCGATTTGACGATCGCTGAACGGTTCGCCGGCAACGACCACGAAGCGCACATCGCCCGCTCTCTCTTGCACCAACTCCACACCGCTAACGAAAGGGGTCACCCGTGAACGACACGAAGGCCAAGTGGCTCACCGCGCTCCTCATCGCTCTACTGCTGGGTGGGGTGTATCTCGCTGTCCACGCTGGGGCAGTAATCACTCCCACCGGGCACGCCTACTCCTGGAACATATTTGCCCTGGCCGGCGATTTCCTGCTCCGCGGCGCACCGTGGCCGCCGGCTGCAACCTGGACCACCATTGCCGCCCTCGTAGTAGCGTTCGCGCTGTTCGTCGGCCTCATGGCCTGGCTGGCGCGCCGCGCAGCAAACAAGCGCGGCACGGTCGCCATTCGCCACATGGCGACCCGCAAACAGTCCGCGGTACTGCGGGAGAAAGCCCGCACGAAAGAATCCGCGCAGCTGCACCCGAACGCGATCAACCTGCCGGCAGGCCAAAGCGTCGGCCGCCTGGTCGGCACCAAGAAATGGGTACTGCAGGGCTGGCGCGAGCTGGGCGTGTACGTCTTCGGCCCCGGCCGCGGGAAAACCTCCGCCATCGTCATCCGACACATGATCGAAGCCCCCGGCGCGGCAATCATGACCTCTAACAAAATTGACGGAGTACGTGAAGTCCTCGCTGGTCGGCGCGGCCGCGGTCAGGCCTTCGTCTTCGATCCGAACCAGATCTACCGGCACGACGTCACCCCCGATTTCGTGTTCAGCCCGCTCGACTACATCGAGACCGCAGCGGACGCGAAAGAGCTGGTAGCGATCTTCGAAGCCTCCACCACCAAAAGATCGGACAAGGGCGGCGATTCCCAATTCGATACTGCCGGCCGCGACATGCTCGCCTATTTCTTCCTCGCCGCAAAGCTCGAGGGCGAACCGCTATCCCAAGTGTTCTCCTGGATCGCCCGCGCGCAAGGAGTCGAGGTCAGCGACATCCTGGAGCGCCACGGCAAAACCGGCCCCGCAGCCACCATTGCCGGAATCATGGAATGGCCCGAACGGACTAAAGGCAGCGCCTACGCCACCGCGCAACGCATGGCCTCCGCGTTGGCCGACGATGACCTGCTGCGATGGACGTCGACCGAAGGCGTCCGCACCTTCGACCCCGCCGAGTTCATCACCAGCACCGACACTCTGGTGCTGCTGTCCAAAGACGGCGAAGGCTCCGGAGGGGCTTTGCTGACCGCGCTGGTGCGGGCAATTTGCAAAACTGCGCAGCGCGCCGCCGAAGCCAACGGCGGCCGCCTCACTGTCCCGTTGGTGATGGAGCTGGACGAGTGCGCCAACATCGTCAAATGGCCGGAACTACCCTCGGTATATTCGTACTACGGCTCCCTCGGCATCATCCTCAACACTTACTTCCAGTCCCGCGCCCAGGGCATCGAAGCATTCGGCCGCGACGGCTGGGGCACCCTGTGGGACGCCGCCTCTAACCGCGTATTCGGGGGAGGGGTGCTCGACGACGAGTTCCTGAAAACAATTGCGAACCTGATTGGTGAACACGACGAAATCACCTACGGCAGCTCCACTAGCCGCGACGGGCACATGTCGACCTCGACCAACACCCGGAAGGTCAACACCATGGATGTCGCCACACTTGCTGCGCTGCCCGAATGGCGCGCGATCGTGTTCAATTCCAAGTCCCGCCCGGTGATGGTGCAGACCGTGCCCTGGTTCAAAGATCCAGTGTTGAAAGCACGAATAACTGCAGCGGCACAGACGGCTGCGGTTGCACCGACGCCGGCAATGGCACCGACGCCGGCCGCGGAGGCTCCAATTGAGAAGGTGGAATCCCATGAGTGACGGCAACGTCACCGGCCTGACCGACGACGAGCTCGCAGAGCTCACTGACGAAGAGCGCGACGCTCTCAACGACGAAGACACCGACGAGGGTGACGAGTTCGTTGATATTCGCGAGCAGTTCCTCGACTGGGTTGTCGAACAGTTCACCATCGTCGAAGTGACCGGGTCGAAAGATCGGGTGCGGTGGTGCGACCGCTGGTACGACCACCCCGAAGTCGTCGCCCGCCTTTACGCCCTGTGGAGTGCACGCGTGCAAGCCGACCAGGACGAGAACGATCTTGGCGCGGTGTCGTCCTGGTGGATCAACAATTGGGACCGACATGCAGCGGTCCTCTTTGACCCTCAAACAGGACCGTTCCGGTACTGCGACCGTACTCGAGGCCATATGGCTGACCGGAAAGACACGGGACCGATTGTGCCGTTGAGTATCCCCTCGGCCGAATGGCAACTACCGATCTAACTGCGGCAAGGAGCCTGACCTATAGCCAACTCGCACCTCATCCATAACTAGGGTGAGAGTGGAGGGCCATCAATTGCGGGCTTAGTTTGCGTGTGTCACATTCAGCAACCCGATGACAGCCAGCTCACTGGTCGCCGACAGATTCAAGCGCACAAAAATAAGCTCGGTTTGCCAGTACTGAGCCATCGATGGTCGTAATAACTATCAAGGGATTCCGGTGTTGCGCCAGTGTCGTGCGCCACGGACAGAAGCAGGCCGTGGGCGTGAGCAGAGCCCGATGCGTACCGCGCTATTGCGGGGCACGCACCGGGCTCTGGAATCAGTGACCGGCGTTAGAGCTCCGCCAGCAATGACTGCATCGTGTCGATCTCTTCGGTCTGGGCGTCGATGATCTGCTGCGCAAGCGTCAGGGCGTCGGGATTTTCTCCGGCGTCAAGTTCCGTCTGCGCCATCTCGATGGCACCTTCGTGGTGAACAGTCATCTGGGTAAGGAACAGTTTGCTGGCGTCGAGGCCAGTGGCCTCATCGAGAGCTGCCATGTCCTCGTCCGTCATCGCCATGCCGTGGTCCATGCCGGACATATCGTCCATCGGCACCTCCCACTTCTCGATCCAGTCGTTCATTAGATCGATCTCGGGGCCTTGGGCATCTTTGATGCTTTGGGCAAGGTCGGTGACGCGGGGGTCAACGTTGTCTTTGTCGAGGACGGTTTGTGCCATCTCGATGGCTTGCTCGTGATGTTCGACCATGCCCATGGTGAAGGCGACATCGGAGTCGTTAAACGCACTGGAGGCTTCGGCCGTGGTGCTAGTTGTCGGGGAGCTCTCCGGGGAGGAAGAGTTCGTTCCTGCTGAGCATCCGGCGAGAACTAGGGAGCTCGCGAGAACGCCAGCGGCGATGAAGAAAGAACGGGATTTTTGCATGATGGACCTATCAGTAGATGTTGTCGATAACGGAGCCGCACAGCGGCGTGGTAACGCGTCCAGTTCCAGGACGCTCCGGTGACTGATCAGGTTCTACAGATGGAGAGAACTGCTAATGACGGCGGCCGCGGGCTCATGACCCGGCGTGCAGATATGTGGATCGCGCGCAGAGCAGCGACACGGGTGTAGCCAAAGATTGGCGGTCGCAGGAACAGTCCCAGTCCGATAACCGCCGCGCTGAGGCCCAGCATGCAGGCGGCCTCAAGCAGCGTGCAGTGCCCGGCACACATGCCAGCGCAGTGGTCCCCGTGCGGGGCGACAATAGCGGTCGCGCTCGGGGTTCCCCCCGGGAGTGCGACATAACTGACAACGACGGCGACCGCGAGAACCGCGTGCGCGGTGCTCGCGCCCGTCTCAGCCATCTTGGTTCTGGTCACCTCCGTTGTAGCCGCCGCTGCCCCGGTCGTTTCTAAGTGGGGTGCTGTGTGCGTTGCCGCTGCGGGAATTAAACCCGCAGCCTCGGTTGTCATCGACGCGTGCATGGCGATGATGCCGAGGAGAATTGCGGCCGTCGCGAGGGCGGCAAGGAGGGTACGGCGTACCGTTTTGATGGTCGGTAGGGGGTACTGGGGTATTCGATTTCTCATCCCGGAACTCCCTTCTGCCGTTCTTGCATCGAATTGACGGTAACGCCTGCATGTATTTTTCTGCTGTGAGGGCTGCTAACGCGTGCTCGCAAGCTGTCCCGCGACGCGGTGCCTTGTCGCCCCGTTTTCTCCGGTCGGGACGTGGGAGATCGTGCCGGCGAAGCGACGCAGACGGAGGCTGTTGCTGACAACGAACACGGACGAGAGGGCCATTGCCGCTCCGGCGATCAAGGGATTCAGCAAGCCCAGCATGGCGATCGGTATCGCGGCGACGTTGTAGGCGAACGCCCAAAAGAGGTTGCCTTTGATGATGCTGAGGGTGCGCCGGGCGAGACGGATGGAATCTCCGACGACAAGCAAGTCTCCACTGAGAACGGTGATGTCGCTAGCGGCGATAGCGGCGTCGGTTCCTGTTCCCATGGCGATACCAAGATCGGCCGCAGCTAGTGCTGCGGCGTCGTTGACGCCGTCGCCGACCATCGCGACCACGTGGCCTTGGGCTTGCAGCTCCCGGATGACGTCGAGTTTGCCTGCGGGGGTGATACCGGCGCGCACGTCGGCGATCCCCACGATGTGCGCGATCGCTTGCGCCGCTCCGACGTTGTCTCCCGTCAGCAGGACCGGCGCCAGTCGCAGTGTGGTGAATGCGCGGATTGCTGCGGCGCTGGAGGTTTTGACAGTGTCGCTGACAGCGATGAAACCGCGAACTTCTCCGTCCCACGCAACAACGATCGCCGTCGTTCCGGCGGCTTCTTCCTCCGTCACGGAGGTGCGAAGGGACTCTGGCACGTTAATCGACCAGTCGTTCTCGATCCAGGACCTGCGACCAGCTAATACGAGACGTCCGGCAACGACGGCCTGCACTCCCGCTCCGGCTGCGGCGCTGAAGGATTCGGCGCCGCCAACGGTGATGCCGCGGTGCTGTGCTGCGGCCACGATGGCGTGGGCGATGGGGTGCTCGGAGCCGTGTTCGGCAGATCCTGCGGCGTGGAGGAGCTCTGTTTCAGTGGTGCCGTCGACGACGGCGAGGGCGGCGACACTCATCGAACCGGTGGTGACGGTGCCGGTTTTGTCGAGCACAATGGTGTCGACTTTTCGGGTCTGTTCCAGGATGTGCGGTCCGCGGATCAGGATGCCGAGTTGGGAGCCGCGGCCCGTTCCCACGAGGAGTGCGGTGGGGGTAGCAAGTCCCAGGGCGCACGGACAGGCGACGATGAGAGTTGCGATCGCGGCGGTGAAAGCGACAGTGAGAGAGCCGCCGATGAGTGCCCAGCCGAGGAAGGTGAGAATGGCCAGAGCGATAACGATGGGGACGAAGATGCTGGAGACCCGGTCGGCCAGCCGCTGCACTTCCGCTTTCCCGGTCTGGGCTTCTTCCACGAGGCGGCCAAGGCGGGCGAGTTCCGTTTCCGCACCCACGCGGGTCACTTCGACGGTCAGACGACCACCGACGTTGAGGGTCGCACCCACCACACGGTCACCGGGTGCAACTTCCACGGGAATCGACTCTCCGGTGAGCATGCTGGCATCCACGGCGGAGGCGCCGTCAATGATGATGCCATCGGTAGCAATTTTTTCCCCCGGCCGGACGATGAAACGATCACCGATAGCGAGCTCAGCCACCGGAATTTGTGTCTCGATGCCGTCGCGAAGAACGACGGCGTTTTTCGCGCCGAGTTCCAGCAATGCCTGCAGTGCTGCCCCGGATTCTTTTTTCGCCCGCGCCTCGATGTATCGGCCGGTCAGGATGAAAACGGTGACGGCTGTGGCCACTTCAAGGTAGATGTCGCCCGCTCCGCCGCCGGGCTCGGTGATGAGGGAGAAACCCATTGTCATCCCAGGCATACCCGCTGACCCGAAGAAGAGGGCATACAGCGACCATCCGAACGCGGCGAGGACCCCGACGCTGATCAGAGTGTCCATCGTCGTCGCCCCGTGCCGGGCATTGACCCAGGCGGCACGGTGGAACGGCCACGCACCCCACACTGCGACGGGGGCGGCGAGCATCAGGGCGAGCCACTGCCAGTTGGTGAACTGGAGAACAGGGATGACGGACATCAGCAGCACGGGTACCGTCAGTGCCGCAGAGACTATAAGACGGTTGCGAAGCGCGCGCGTCTCATCCGATCCAGCCACGGGCGGATCGTCCACCGATGGCGCGTGGGGTGGCAACGGTACGGCTGCGGAATATCCCGCCGATTCAACTGCCGCGATCAGCGCCGCAGTGTCCACCGCGCTTTCCGTGCGGACACGTGCCTTCTCGGTTGCGTAGTTCACGGTGGCATCGACGCCGTCCAGCTTGTTGAGTTTGCGTTCGATGCGCATCGCGCAGGACGCGCAGGTCATCCCGCCAATGTTCAGTTCGACGTCGACGGCAGTCATCGTGCTGGGCTGACCAGGTCGTATCCGGCCTCGGTGATTGCTGCGCGAACGTCGTCAACGTTGAGCGCGGATGCGCTGGAGACCGTGACTGTGGAGAGCGCCGTGGGTTGGAGGTCCACAGTGACGGCCTCCACGCCGGCCAGCTCGGAAAGTTCCTCGGTGACGCTGGAGACGCAGTGGCCGCACGTCATCCCGGAGACGACAAAATCGGCGGTCACCGCTGCGGTTGTGACGGATCCGGTAGCCGCCGCAGGGGTGGCGGTGCTTGTGGCGGTGGAGTCACAGGAACAGCCGACTCCGCCGCAACATCCACCTGCGCCGGCATCGTTTTGGCTCAGTCCCAAGTCGGTCCTCGACGTCTCACTCGCGGGTGTTGTGCTGATTGTCTCGGTCATTGGTGTCTCCTTCGTGATGGAACAGGTCGTGCACATGGTGCGGGGCAGGCTCTTAGGAACGAACCAGTCGGGCGATCGCCGCGGATGCCTCTCGGAGCTTCTCCTCGGCGACCGCACCACCTTGGGCACTGGCCTCGGCGACACAGTGGCTGAGGTGATCCTCGAGCAGGGACAGCGCGACTGTCTCTAGCGCTTTGGTGACGGCCGATACCTGCGTGAGAACGTCAATGCAATACGTGTCTTCGTCGACCATGCGTTGGATCCCGCGCACTTGACCTTCGGCCCGGCGCAGTCGTTTCTGCAGGTCGTCTTTTCTGTCGCTATAACCGACCATGTTCGCCATCTCCTATACCCCCTGGGGGTAACAACGTTACGCCTTCTCGCTCGGTTGTCAAATTTTGCGCACACTGCGAAGGCAATTGACACATACCCCCTAGGGGTATAAGTTCGCGACTAGACACCGATGCGTTCGAGTGTTCACCTCCAGGAGGAATGTTTCGTATGAGTGAGAAGACCCAAACCGTTGTGATGCAAGTAGGTGGCGTCCATTGGGCATCATCCAAGACCGTTGCCGAATCCGCACTCGCGCGGCGACCGGGCGTATTACAGGTCGACGCTAATCCGGTTTCCCAAACCGCAACAGTGACGTTCGACCCGGACCGCACGTCGGTGAGTGATTTAGCACAGTGGGTTCGTGACTGCGGATATCACTGCGCTGGAGAATCGGTACCCGACCACATCTGCGATCGTGCGGGGGAGCCGGCCGGACACGCCACGGGCTCTACCGAACAAGAAATGGCCCCACATCCACACACCGCTGCCGCCGTCACCCACGATCCCGGAGTTGCTCATGACGGGCAACCGGGGCGGACGTCGCAGGACACTATGGGTCATGGTGGCGGCCACGCGGGAATGTCGATGGCGTCGATGATCGTCGACATGCGCAACCGTTTCGTTGTGGCGGCCGTGCTGTCAGTGCCGATCATTCTCTTCTCGCCCATCGGCCGAAACGTCCTCGGATTCACCCTCCCCGCCCCGTTCGGCCTCCGCGATGACGTGTTCTCGCTGATCCTGTCACTACCGGTGATTTTCTACTCGGCGTGGATCTTCTTCGATGGTGCGTTCCGTGCGCTGCGGGCGCGGACGCTGGACATGATGGTTCTTGTCGCCGTCGGCGTCGGCGCCGGCTGGATCTACAGCCTGGTCGTGACGCTGACCGGCGGAGGCGAAGTTTTCTACGAAGCCGCGACGGTACTGGCAAGCTTTGTGCTGCTCGGCCACTGGGTCGAGATGCGTGCCCGCGGCGGCGCGAATGACGCCATCCGTACTCTGCTGGAGCTTGCGCCACCGATGGCCCTCGTCATTCGTAACGGGGAACCGGTTGAGATCCCCACTTCGGAGGTCGTCCCGGGTGACCTGATGATGGTGCGGCCGGGTTCGAAAATCCCTACGGACGGTGTTGTCGAAGACGGCGATTCCGACATCAACGAGTCCATGGTCACCGGGGAGAGCCTTCCCGTCGCCAAGACCGCGGGCTCCACGGTGATTGGGGCAACCGTCAATACAACCGGAACACTGCGTGTGCGGGCCACCAAGGTCGGGGCCGACACCGCACTGGCCCAGATCGTGGCGCTGGTACAAGAGGCCCAAAATTCGAAGGCACCCGGGCAGCGACTCGCTGACCGGGCAGCGTTCTGGCTCGTTTTGGTCGCCCTGATCGGCGGCGGGACCACTTTCGCCGTGTGGCTCCTCGTCGGCGCAAGCGTACCAACAGCAATCCTCTTCGCCATCACCGTCGTCGTAATAACCTGCCCCGACGCCCTAGGACTGGCCACCCCGACCGCGATCATGGTCGGTACCAGTCTTGGTGCCAAACGAGGGGTGCTGTTCAAAACCGCGACCGCTCTGGAAGCCTCGGCCCAAATCGACACCGTCGTGATGGACAAAACCGGCACCCTGACCAAAGGCCAACCAGAAGTCACCGACTTCGTCGCCGTGGGCATTGACGACACGGAACTGCTGGCACTGGTCGCCGCGGTCGAACGCGAGTCCGAACATCCCCTCGCCGCCGCGGTCGTGCACTACGCCGAGGACGCTGGTGCGGAAGTGCTGCGAGCATCGGCATTCCGGAATGTCCCCGGTCACGGCGCTGGCGCAACGGTCAACGGCAAAGCAGTACTCGTTGGCAATCGAAAGCTGATGCTGGCGCAGGGAGTCGACATCGCCTCCATCGCCCAGGACCGGGAGACGCTTGCCGCGACCGGCCGCACAGCAGTCCTCGTCGCAGTAGATGGCGCCGCCGTCGGGGTCATCGCGCTAGCCGATGCCGTCCGTGAAACCGCCGCAGCCGCCGTCGCCGCGTTACACGACGCGGGAATTCAGGTGGTGATGCTCACAGGCGACAACCAGGCCACTGCAGAACGCATCGCCGGACAGCTGAACATCGATTCTGTTATCGCCGAGGTGTTGCCGGAAGACAAATCGGCAAAGATCGTCGAGCTGCAGGCTGCCGGCAAGCGCGTCGCGATGGTCGGTGATGGAGTTAACGACGCTCCCGCGTTGGCCCAGGCTGATCTGGGTATCGCGATCGGCGCAGGAACGGATGTCGCCATTGACACCGCTGACGTCGTCCTGATGCGCTCTGACCCGCTCGACGTCCCGGTCGCACTGCGCATCGGCAAGGGCACTGTGCGAAAAATGCGGCAGAACCTGGGCTGGGCCGTCGGCTACAACGTGATCGCGCTGCCAATCGCTGCCGGCGTGTTCGTGCCCTCGTTCGGCATCATGCTCAGCCCCGAAATCGCGGCCATCTCCATGTCCGGCTCTAGCGTCATCGTCGCCGTCAATGCACTCCTCCTCAAGCGACTTCGGCTCCCCGTACCCGCCGCCGCAACCGAGAAGGTCATGTCGGCGCGGTAACCATCGCCGGGTAGCCGGAATGGGGGTCGCCCGGCAGAGAAGGCAGCGCTGCGTCATATCGCGCCTAAGCATGCAGATACGCGGATGTGCGGTCGTGATCCTGATAGTTGATATGTTGAGTTGGCTGTCGAGATCTTCGGAATGCTCGCCGTCCCGACCGGGTCTAGATCGTCCTGGTTCGTCGCGACCAAGAACTCACGGTCAACCATGTGGCCGACATGCTGGACAAAACACCCACCTCGGTGTCACAGCACCTCACCGAATTGCGGTTAGCGCGCGCTAGCTTTCCCTTTGAAGGGGGCGATCACGCAACTTATTGCGGGACGTGTGCAGCGGGAGCAAATCGGGCTCTGCCGTGACCACAAGGGCGCGGCGTCGATTGTGAATCACGATAATCAGCACACCAATCAGCGCGACAGTGACAGCGGTGATTATGTTGATTTTCACCCCGAGCAGCTGAAACTCGCTGGGGTCGAGCCGAAACGATTCGAACCAGGACCGGCCGATGCCGTACCAGATGAGGTAGCTGCCTACTGACCATCCTGTGCGCCGTTTCAGCTGGCGTTCAATGAGGAGAATCACGCAGACGCCGAGGATGTTCCACAGCATTTCGTAGAGGAAGAGGGGATGGAACAGGGTGCCTGCCGGGAACCCGTCAGGGAAAGCGGGGCTGGTTGAGCGTATGTGTAGTCCCCAGGGCAGTGTGGTGGGAGTGCCAAACAGTTCTTGGTTAAAGTAATTGCCGATCCGGCCGATGGCCTGAGCCAGAAGCAGTGCGGGGGCTACCGCATCGGCGAAGACAATGAACGGAACGCCGGCCCGGCGTGATCCTAACCAGGCGCCGAAAGCGCCAAAGACGATGGCGCCGAAAATTGCCAGACCGCCCTCCCAGACGTACAGGGTTTTGAAGAGGTCTGCGCCAGCGTAGAAGTAGTCGCCCGGGTGGGTGACGACGTGGTATGCCCGTCCGCCGACGATACCGAAGGGGACCGCCCACAGCGCGATGTCCAACGCCGCGTCCTGTCGGACGCCCAGCTGCGCCATTCGTTTGGAGGTCATAACTACTGCGACGCCAATACCAATGAGGATGAATAAGGCATAGAAGCGGATCGCCAGCGGGCCGAGTTGAATCAAGTTCATATCGGGGCTGGGAATGGAATACGGGATCATCATCGGGAGCCGATCGTTGCGGGTAGGAGCGGTGTGGTCATCGTTTTTCCTTCTCGCTGTCGCGAAGGAGGGTCTCGAGAATTGACTAATCGGCGATTTGGCCGACGATGAGTGAGGCGATCCGGCCTCGGCGGTCGAGTATCACTGTCGCGGGAACGGCGTTGGGCGAAATCTGGCCCGTGAATGCCAACCGGAATTCCCCGTTGTCGTCGAAGATCGACGGGTAGGTGATACCGAATGTTTCGCGAACCAATTCGCTGTTCCTGCTTTGTCTCGAATATTCACATCGGATGCCACGTCGCTAGGTCGGTACCGGCGACAAACGGATCGGTTGACAGGATTCGGTCAACTGATTGAGCGGAATTCCCGGTTGTACTGCAAGACGCGAGAGCAGCAGCTACCGTCCCCGCGCGAGACACGCCGAGAAAGTTCCAGCGGCTGAGGCTTGTAATCAATTAGAGCTCCAAGGGTGTGGTCGAGCAGACGGCGCCTATGCGGCCCATTCCACGGCGGAAAGGTGGCGGCGCAGTTTCTTTTCCGACAGCCGTCCGTAGCTGAAGAATTCCCCGTCAATCAGGATGCCGGGGGCGAACACGATACCGAGACGGAGCGCCAGTTGCTGGCCCTCATAGGTGGCGATCGGCACCTCGACGACGTCGACGGGGTAGTCATCCTTAATCAGCGCGAGGGTGTCTTTCGCTTTGACGCATGACGGGCAAGATTCCTGGGTCAGGATCGTGATCGTCATGATCCACTCACCCCGGCCGCCTTCATGTCAGACAGCAGGTCGGGAATGGAGACATACATCGTGTAGTCCGGGGCACCTCCGTAGTCGGCGCGCCATTGGATGGTTCCATCAGGGCCGACGAGAATGAAGCTATGGCCGGCTCTGGAGTCGCCCATCATCCCGTAGTCGTTCGCACCGTATTCCTTAATAACGTCCATTTTGGTATCCGCCAGGATCAGGGAGGAGAGCCCGTCGTCGTCCATTTTCTGCGCGATCAGGTTCACTGGTCCGCTGGTAATGGTGACGACATCGTCGATTCCCGCGGCATTGAGCTGGTCGGTGGCAGCGTCGAGGTCACCCATTTGGTCCCAACACGGTTGGCAGCCAAGCCCTTCGTGGAGATACAGGAGCACCGATTTGCCGGTGTAGTCGCTGAGTTTCACAGTGTCTCCGGCAGCGGAGGTCATGGAGAACTCCGGGGCTACTTCTCCGATGCCGGGTGAACCGACTGCGTAGTCGGCCGCGTCTGCGCTTCTGCTGCTGGGGCTGGATTGTGCGGGTGCGGCGGGTTGCTGACTGAGGAGAAGGAAGAACACACCGAAAATCACAACAACGACTCCGGCGCTGACGGCGAAGGGGAACAAGCTCTTCTTCTGCTTTTTCTTGCCTCGCAGTTTCGCGACGGGTTGGGGGGTACGTGGTGTCATTACTTCATTTCCTTTATGTTGACGTTCGCCGTGTCATGGCAGGCGGCGCCAGACGCTACGGTCTCGGTCTCTGCCACCTCCGGGTCTATTTCGTCGCTGTCGACAGTTCTAGTTCGCGTGATGCGCGCACGGAGTGCTTTCCAGACCAGGCCGGCGAGGGCGGCGAGAACGATGATCGTGGATACCCAGCCGGGTATGAAAGCAATCGATCGCTCGATTACGACTGCAGCGTGTCCCAGCCATGCTGTGACCTGCACCTGCCACCCGTCAGGGGCCATACCAATGCCCCGCACGGCGATGATCATCGTGACGATCCCCATCCCGAGCATCAGAACGCCGGACAACAGACTGGACAGCGGCAGCCGTCGGCCACCCGGCCAGAGCGCCACCGTTCGTGCGGTGAGCAGCCGACTGTTGCTCCAATTCTTCTTGTCCCAGACCAGCGCGAGAATGCACAGCGGAGCGACCATGCCAAACACATAGGCGACCCCAACCACAGCTGCCGTGGGCAGCGATGATGCAGCGCCAGCCATCGCGGCGACACCGGCGATCACCGGTGCGCAGCACGCACTGGCGGCACCGGAGAAGACCCCGAGGCCGTAGACGGATCCGATCCCGGAGCCGGAACTCTTGCCTGAGGGCATGGGCAGCATCATCTTCCAACCGATCAGGGTTATGATGCCGGCGGCGACCATGGCGATGCCGACAATGCTGAAGATCCAGAAATGGTACTGAGCCAGCGCCCGGCTGACGATGGCCGCGCCGAGGGCGATGGGCAGGATAATTGTGCCGACCCCGGCGGCGAACACGAGGGTCATCCCCAGGATCTGGCCGCGGCGGCGGAAGCTAGAGGCGAAGAATGCGGGCAGCATCACCGACACACAACAGGGGGCGAGGAGGGCGACGATGCCGCCGAGGAACGACGCGAGGATGGTGGTGGAGAGCAGGACCTGCTCCATGTGGTGCTCCTTCAGGGTGCGAAGATCGGTCGCGGTGTGGTGTGGCGCTAGTGCGCCGTCGGGCGCGTGGACAGGAGCCTGGTCAAGGTTGTCGCCGACCCCGACAGCGGTGTCGGGCGCCCCATATGGCGGATTCCTGACGGATCATTGGTGGGTGGTTTTTGCTGACACCAGGGGAGTGGGGGTGACCGTTATCTCGGCATCTTGATCGTGGCCGCTGGTGTGAGTGTCACTGTTTTTGCCTTTGCTACCGCGCATCATCATGAACATCATGCCGATCATCATCACCGGGCACGCCAACACTGCAGCGAGAGGGAGGGCTTCGCCGATAGACCTGCCCGCGATGAGCAGCCCGCCGAGGAGGACCGCGCCAATCAGGAGCATTCCGATGAGATGGGATTTTCCGCTGTGGTTGTGACCGTTCATTGTTGTTCTCTTCTCTGCGGTTGTTGGTCGAGGCCATCGGGCTGGTGGTCCCGCTGTTTTTCGTGTGACAGGGTTGGGCATATCGGCTTCGCTGGGAAAATCTGCGCGACCGCCCACACACCCAGGGCCACGAAGAACACGCAGATTGCTGCAAGCACCAGTAAGGCGCTGCCGATCATGGTGTCCTCCTGCCAAGATTTGTTTCTCCGAATCTGCACCCCGCGCTGCGGGTTACCGGTAGAGGAATGACGAAGAAACGGTAAAGATTTCCGAGCCGCGTCGCGTCCGAACGATCAGTGCAGCGCCCGAAAGCGGCCGCCTGACGGGGCATCCGTCGTAGAGCGGCGACTACGTGCCTGCCGCCACAGCTTCCGAAATTTCGAAGAGGGCTCTTGAAGCCCGGAATTTCTACACAGAATCTTCATCGTTTCTGGACCGGTTCGATATCTCGGACTTACACACTGAAACAGGTCGATGCATGCAGCATCGCGTTAGAAGGGAAGAATCATGATGGGATACGCAGGAGGGATGGGCGCAGTCGGTTGGATTCTGATGAGTGTCGTCTGGATCGCTCTGATCGTTTTGATTGTGTGGATGATCGTTGGCATCGTTGCCCAGTCGCAAGGGCTGTCCCGCAACACTGCACGCGCGCTGGAGACGGACACACCTACCGATATCCTCAACCGGAGGCTCGCGAAGGGCGAAATCGACATCGACACCTACGAAACGCTTCGCGCCAAACTCAGCACTACGCGCTAGTCACCCTCACATCGCTCCGCCCGATCGCCTTCGGGTATGAAATGGAACCATGACATTCCCGTCGCCCAGCCACGAACCTCCCTCACGGGTTCTGGTTGTCGACGACGAAACGCCGCTCGTGGAGTTGGTGGCGGGGTATCTGCAACGGGACGGGTTCGACGTTGCGACCGCAGCTGACGGTCGCGAAGCTATCTCGGCCGCGCGCGACTGGAAGCCCGCGGTCATCATCCTCGACCTCGGTCTTCCTGGACTCGACGGCATCGAGGTGTGCCGTACGATCCGCACGTTTTCCGACTGCTACATCATCATGCTCACCGCCCGCGTCGACGAGATCGACAAACTCATCGGGCTGTCCGTGGGCGCTGACGACTACCTCACCAAACCGTTTAGTCCCCGCGAACTGATCGCACGAGTCCGCGTGATGCTCCGCCGTCCCCGCCCCAGCGAATACGACCTCGCGCACACACCGCCTCTCGTATTCGGATCACTGACAATCAATATCGCTGGCCACGAGGTCGTTCAGGACGGGGAGTCGGTCGAGCTGACTCGGACAGAGTTCGACATACTGGCGGAACTCGCCTCCCAGCCGCGCATCGTCCTCAGCCGGGAGCAACTCATCCAAGCAGTGTGGGGATCCGGCTGGATCGGCGACCCCCATCTGGTCGACGTGCACATCGGGCACCTCCGCCGCAAGATCGGGGACGACCCGATGATCCCGACATACATCCGAACGATTCGAGGGGTCGGCTACCAAATGGGAACCGGACAACGCCCCTGATGCAGCTCTCACTTGTGCGGCCCCGAAATCTGAGCACTCTCCTGCTGCTCGCAATCACTGTGGTTGTCATCGTGGGGGCGGCAACAGCGTGGATCGTTGCGGTCGGAATAGGGCCGACAGTGTTCCACCAGCACATGATGCAGATGGGGGGTTCAATGGCCAATACGGCCCTCCACGCAGAAGAGGCCTTCCGTACCGCCTCCACACTGTCGTTAGGAATTGCGCTGCTGGCAGCGCTTCTCGCATCGGTCGCCGTCACGGTCTTCCTCACCCGGCGCATCACCAAATCGCTCGAGCCCGTCGCGGAGGCCGCTGGCCGGGTCGCGGCCGGCGACTACACTGCCCGTATCCCCGCGGCAGGTGTCGGATCAGAGTTCGACAACCTCACAATCGCTTTCAACACCATGGCCGATGAGCTCGGTCGCATCGAAACAACACGCACCCAACTGCTCGGCGACCTCGCCCACGAAATGCGTACTCCGGTCACCACAATCGGCGCCTACCTTGAAGCGATCGCGGACGGTGTACAGCCTGCGAATGCGGCAACCCTGGAAATGCTGAGCGACCAGGTCACACGCCTCACCCGGCTCAGCGAGGACATCTCCCTGGTGTCGACCGCCGAGGAAGGACGCCTGACGATGCGCCGCACCTCTATTGGCGTCGCGCAGCTGGTGACAGCGGCGGTCAAGCAGGCCGCCGCCCAATACTCAGGCCGCGGAGTCACCCTCGAGACTCAGTTGGCACCGCAAGCCCGGGCAGCGATGCTTGAGGCGGACGCTGACCGAATCGGGCAGGTGCTCACCAACCTTCTCGACAATGCGCTGCGCCACACACCGGAGAAAGGGACCGTCCGCATCATCGCGAAACTGGACGACCACGATCACTCACAGGTGACGATCGCTGTATCGGACAACGGCAGTGGAATCCCTCCAGAACACCTCCCACATGTTTTCGACCGCTTTTACCGTGTCGACACCAGCCGTGACCGTCTTCACGGCGGGTCCGGGGTAGGGCTTGCGATCGCTCGGGCCATCACCGCTGCCCACGGTGGCACAATCCGCGCCGAAAGCCCCGGCACCGGACGGGGAACGGTTTTCACAATGACGCTCCCGTTGGCCCAAATGCCTCGCGAGTCTCACCACACCCCGTAGGCGACACGGCAGCCTCGCCCGCCCTCGGGCGACTAACCGATTCTGAGGTTGTGTAAGGCCAGCGCGCTCTGCACGGCGCTGCCATGCATATCCAGGTATCCCACGTCGATGTGCTCGAGGCGTGAGCTGTGGCTGCCGTCATCGGAGCGCTCGAAGATCGCCCATAACTCAAGCTCATTGCCGTGCCGGGAACGAAAATGAATCCCATCAAAGGACGGATTCCCCTCGGGGTCCGACATCCGATAAATCGCACGCCCCACTTTTTGAGTCAATTCCCGTGGTCGGCTATTTTGCAGGGCTGATGCGTCGAAGTCGTCTAAGCCCGCTTCCATGGCATCCCTGATAAAAGCGGGACGAAGCGTGGAGATGGTGCTCGACTGCGTGACGTCGCAATATCTCCCGTGCAGTGTCGCTTGGGCAGCGCGGCGCACAGAGAACCATGCCGGATCCACAACACCGGCGGGCGCCGTCGCATGGAGCGCACTGTCAGATTCGTCTTCGACGATGTCGTCCATCTGCGATGCCATCACCGGGTCAACCCGGAACCGCGCCAACACCTCGACCAGACACGTGAAGAGAGTCGACCCGGCATAAATGGTTCGGTATGCACCGTCGAGAGCATCCCACCGGCCATCAAAGTGGCCATTAGAGGCATGCACCCAATCGGTCCAGTCCCAGGGCTCGGGCCCATACCCAACCCGCCACACTGTGCCGGGCTCTTCCCAAGTGACAAGGGTGGGAGCGTCGGGGTGAGTGTCCTCCACTATCCGACAGCGGCGAATGCGCGCGCTGCGGCCAGGACCTGACGGCCGGAGTCGTCATCAGCGCCTTCGCGCAAAATTCTTGCCGGAGCCGAATCATCCAGCAGAGGATTCATGCCCTGAAACCAGGCCTGGATAACGCGCGGCTGGTCACGCTCGGCGAGCATACCGGCCACATGGTAGGCCAGCCGCAGCCGTCGAATAACGTCACCCGAGGGCACCCGGTCCCCGTCAGCCCATTGGCGGACCGCGCGCGTCTCGTTGACCGACCCGATGTACGCAACAAGCTTGGCCCCCAGCAGCTCACGGAGCTTGACCACAAGATCAGCAACATCAGAGCGCACCGACACTTCGTAGGCTCTCAGACCCGGCGTTGTAATGGACATGAGCACAGTTTACAACGCAATTGCGCTAGACACTGCAAAACACAGTTTTAAACCCGTCTTTAATCACACCATAAATCACGCCAACAATCACTGATAACGATTATTATGTCAAGAACCGCTAATCGGGGCGGTCAGCATCGAGACCAAGAATCTGACGCGCGACTGAAGTGAGGTCGTTTGGGCCGGTAACTGCAATCGTGATCTCACCGGCGTAGACCTCATTATGATCGCGGGCCGTCAGTTCCCAAGTGCCGCGAATGGCCGTCAATGACTGATTGACCACAACCAGTACAAATTCCTCGTCCTCGGACTCGTAAAATCCTCGCGGACGCAATTCGCCAACGTCGAGTTCCAGATCAACCGATCCGCCGTTCCTGAAGCTGACTGAGGACGAGATATATGGGGCTTGGTTCATCGCATAGGTGGGAAGCAAGCCGTAATTCGGAATGCCCATAGCGCGCTGCGTTGGTCCCCACTTGCGCGGCGGATGAGGCAACTCGAGATCCGAGAAATCATCCGCTCGTTGGGGTGGAGTGTAATCAAAAGCGGAGACATCCCCTTCCAGGTGAAGCTTCACCTGAACATCGTGAAAAAAAGTGGATGTGCGATTCGTGATGATGATGATGGCGGGTTCGAGTTGGCTCCCGGTGATCTTTAGCTTCGCTCCTTGCCATGCACTACGGAAGCGCTCCGTCCAACGGTCAATGGAATCGAGGTATTCCTCCTCGGTGCGCGTTTCTGGTTCTGACATGAAGCCAGCAATGGTGCTAGCCGTGGAGACATACCCCGTCAAACCGGCGAAGCGCGTCCCCAAAACAATCGGTTCGCTACTTGGAAGCGCAGCGACGAGACGCCTTCGCACTGCGGTCAGATAGTCATCGACCGTTGTTGCTTCGTTGAGGATCACCGACGTTACTTCGCCTTTTACCTCTACGAGAAAGTCCACGTCGACAGGCACTCCAGCCCGTCCTCGTTGGAGCAGCAGGTCAAGTTCCGCAGACCCTGCTTCCCGCGTCTCGCCATCGGCACGAATGTAGATGCGCCCGTCGGTGAGAGACTCGCCGCTTGCTCGACAGGGAAACGGACCGTGCCCGAACTTCGGAGGATCAACAAGGACGACGAGAACCTGGTTGCTCGATCCTTCGATCGGCACCCACAAGATGTCCCAACGTGGGCCAGCAGCGCCTACATATTGCTGCACGACTTTGGAGATCTCCATCATCTCCACCGGGGGAATACCGATGATGGCTCCCTGTGAGACACCAATAATCATGACGCCATAGCCTTCAAATGCGGTGGATGCGACGTCCGGCATTCGGTTCGCGGCGCCGAGTATGAACTTGGCGATCTTCTCTTTGTGCTTCTTCGTGGAGAGGTCGAGAGTACTTTTGAGCTCAAGGTAGTGACGTTCGGCCAGATCGCCCACCGCGGCGACAGCAGCAATTAATTCGTTAGCTGCGAGAACACCCCGGGGAGCACGAGATAAGTCGAGATCGTTTGCCATGCGCTAACAGTCTCCTCTGCGCCAAAGAGACGCTAAATCGTGCTCAGGTGCGACCGCAGGGACCGAAGGTCCCAGTCGAGCTGTTTGTAGATCTGAGTGTAAGTCAGTTGAGTCAGCCGCCAATGGACGACTGGCAAAAGCACGAACCTCATTCATAAGTTCAGTGCGTTCCTGCTTGGCCAGGCCGCTTTTATCGAATCGTTTGATATCGACCAAGGACACGGAAGACACATCCGCGGAGCCTGTGGGTTGCACCTTGTCGTTCTCTAACTACGACCAAAGATAAAAAGCGGGTTCAGACCAAACATCGATTCGTTGACGAATACGGTGGGGCACCCGCGAAAACACAACTTCGGACTAGGTGTCTATGAGCGGTCGTCCGATGGCTATTGTCGGCCGCCGGCCGCGGCCCGTCAGCGATCCATAGAGGCCTATTGTTTTGGATATGCGTATCTCACCTTTTCAATCGGAGTACGCCAACGACGCTGTTGCAGACTTGCACGGAGCGCCATTGACGCATTCGGTTTTGGACTCTCTGGATGGTTCGATACCTCTCCGGGAGAAGGTGAGCGGCTCAAGTCGAGAATTATTAGTCGAGGCAGTACGCAGCTTCTATTTCGCAAAGCAGTTCCACGTCGAGTGGGAACGCCTCCGTGATCAGATACCTGAGGGAGTGCGTCAGACAATGCCGGTCCTACGGACCGACCTGATCCGAGTCGCGGTAATTGCGGTGTGGAAGATCTTCGACACCTCTTCCCGGACCCGGTCTATCGATCGCACGATCTCAGCCCTATCGTCCGCCCTCGACGGAGAAGAGGGCGACGATGCAGTCGCAGCACGCGACCTGGTGAAGGACGTCCGTCGACGTACGAACGCAGACCTACAAATTTCACTGAAGTATGTACGACACCTGCGCAACAAGTGGGCAGGGCACGCATCTATCGACCGAGACTTTGATTCCTGGGCTGGGGCAGACTCGACAGTGTCGCTCGCGCTTATCGAAAAGGCGCTTGAAGTTCTTATTAATGCTCACCAGGACCTATACGAGATCATCGCCATGAACGAGACTCTTGCACGCTCTCTGAAAACGCCACAGGCGACTATAGATCCTGACGAACACATCATCGAGATGGACTTCGACTGGTCCGCCGTGGTCCCCCTTGCCGAGTTAGTGCGAATGGCCGCAAAGAACTCTGCCACTCGACTCGTCGAACGGATCGCGCTCGACGGCGCAAACCCGGAATAACCCGACCGACTGAAGACATGTGAGATCATGTCGAAGAGGACGCCTGGTCGAGAGCGAAACCCCTCTGATCAGCTATTCTCTGGCCGAGACGCGAAGCGCATCACCTCTCCCGGGACCGACCCGGACATGAACTGCCAACGATGGAATGTAGCTATGGACTATGAAAATTGACAACGAACTTTCAGTAGCACGGCTCCGCGACATCGTCCAAGACACACATTTGAACTTTCTTGTCGGCGCAGGCACCCCAAGCGCGCTGTTCTCGCCGCTCGGAGACATCGAGGAAGTTCTAACTCAACTGGACACTGACGCGGTGCGCTATGAGGGAGTCCGCGTTATCGCTCGGGCTTCGGTTTATGCGTATTTTTTCGACAACGTCCTAGTTCGCAATAACGATCTTCTGGCCGGCACCGGCAACGCGCCTGTCGTACTTGCTACATACCAGGAGTTCCTTCGTACGATTCATCGGATTCTCCTGCGGCGGAGAAGCACGCTGCTAAATAAACAGGTGAACGTGTTCACTACGAACGTTGATTTGACCTTTGAGGTAGCGCTCGAGGCTCTAGGGATCGAAGTGAACGACGGATTTGCCGGGAAGATCAAACCTCAGTTTGACACTACGAATTTTGGATCCATCCGCTTTCGCAAAAGCAGCCGATACGAAAATCTGTCCGAAGTCCCGACGTTCAATGTCTTCAAGATTCATGGATCAATCGGGTGGCGAACTCTTCCCCGCGAAACCGCGGATCGTATGCCATCCATTGCGTTTGATACCGGGCTGCATCTAGTTCACGACGTGTCAGACGCACTTCATTCCGCCCGGCCTTTTCTAAAGCCCCTTGGACGGGAACCTGCAGAAACTCCGATCGACGAGTTCGTGGCGTTCGCGGCTACGGCCCCCGACGATGCCGTAGTTGACGACAACGTCAAGAAATTCATGGCGGCGTACGACAGATTGCCGATCGTGAATCCAAATAAGACAAAATTTCAGACCACGGTCATGAACCAGACCTACTACGAACTCCTTCGGATCTTCGCGAATGAACTAGAGAAGGAAAACAGCACACTATTTGTGCTGGGCTTCTCGTTCCGTGATGAACATCTGCGTCAAATGGTCTTGAGAGCCGCGGGCGGCAATCCAACTCTTCAAATTCTAGTATTTTGCTTCAGTCGCGCGGACAAAGCCGAGTACGAAAAGCTCATGCCTACCACCTTGGTAAAAAACGGAAATATCAGCTATGTCATCCCCCCGGAAGACGACGAGAATGGCACTGTTCATCACCTCGACCTCGATGCGGTGACAGACAACTACTTTGCACCACTTATCCCGGAACTCAGGGCACGAGGAATCCCCGCGGTCGACCTAAATATCACGGTGGATGGTGCCACGGTGGCCGGGACCGTGTCCGATGAAGATTGATCCGGATGCAGGCAACGCTGACGCCGTCTTCAAAATCGGCCACGTTGTTTCCGTGCAAGGACGCACCGTTCAGATTGCGGTGGACAAAATGAAAAACGGTTCCCACCTCATCTATCAAGGTGACCTTCTCCGCAACACCTCCGTTGGCGGCTACGTCAAAATCGCGAAAGGCTTCAGCGAGATAATCGCCAAAGTTGATGGCGAACGAGTCGAAGAAGATAAGTTTGCAAGCCAGTCCTATCGGCGCAACAGCGACAAAATATCGCGCATTTTGGATGTCAGCCTGATTGGCTATCTCGAGAGCGGCGGCTTCGAACGTGGAGTTCGCGAGATGCCGCTTCTCGACAATGAATGCTTCCTTTTGACTGAAGATGAATTCGAACGCATCCACAACTTTGTTTCGATATCGGACACAGCGCTTTCTATAGGCCACCTCGCCATGGAGCCCAACCAAGCGGTCAACGTCGGCATCGACGCCATCTTCGCTAGCCATATCGGAATATTCGGCAACACTGGCAGCGGCAAGTCCTACACGTTAGCCAAGCTGTATCACGAGCTTTTTTCCTCTGTCGGAGACAATCCCGCGTTCACCCAGAACGCCAATTTCGTTCTCATCGACTTCAACGGCGAATACGTTGACCGAGAACCTTCGGACAACGAAGATGCTTCTTCAGAAGTCATCACTGGACCGTCGATGAAGCAGTCCTATTCGCTCTCTACGGGCAATCGCGAAGGCGACAAGCTACCTCTCAGCACCGATGCAATCAACGACCCGATATTTTGGACCGTCCTGCTCGACGCCACAGAAAAGACACAAGCACCATTTCTCACTCGAGTTCTGACGAGCGATTTTTGGGAACGGAAGCTTCAGGACCCAGACGATTTGAAGGGAATCATTGCAGACCTCGTGCTTCGCGCAACCAAGAGTGGGGACATTTCCATGGACCCCCATGTCGTACTCAATTTTCTTGGTGAGATCCACACATGTCTTGGCGGAGACGCGCCCTTGGAACTACAGGCTCTAATAGACAATTTTCAGGTTCACTTGAAATATCACAGCAGCCAAAAGAAGTTCTACTGGAGTGATCCGACGAGGACCGTCTATGAAGATAATCCAGCATGGGACTCGCTAATCAGAAGCCCGCTGATGGCGATCCCTCTCGTCTTTGACTCGCTTAAAGACATCGATCTGATCCGCTTCAAAATTGTAATCCAGTACTACAACGACATCATTAGTGGTTTCTCGAACCGTGAGCACATCAGTCCGCTGATCAAGCGACTGGAAACCCGAATTCCCGATATCAAGAAACTCATACGCGTCGATGACGCCGCGCTGCTGCAAAAACCGCTCACGGTCGTTTCTCTCCGCGATGTAAATATCTCCATGCGCAAAGTCATCCCGATGATCCTCTGCAAACAGCTGTACGACGACAAAAAAACCAACGATGTAAACAATTCGCGGTATCTCAACCTCATCATCGATGAGGCGCATAACATTCTGTCGGCCGACTCAGCCAGGGAATCTGAAGCTTGGCGAGATTACCGGCTCGAGACCTTTGAAGAGATCGTCAAAGAAGGCCGCAAATTTGGAGTTTTCCTGACGATAGCAAGTCAACGCCCGCACGATATTTCGGAGACGATCATCTCCCAGCTACACAACTACTTCTTGCACAGATTGATCAATAATCTTGACATTCACGCGATAGAAAAAGCGGTTTCATACTTGGACCGCGTCTCGTTCGAATCTCTGCCCATATTGCCCACCGGCACATGCGTTCTGTCGGGAGTCTCCGCGCAGATACCGGTTGTGGTCAGAATCGACTCGCTGCCCCCAAGGCACGAGCCGAATAGCAAGACCATGACGGTGGCGGCCAGATGGGGTGTTCCAGACGACACCGCTTGATTGCACGCAATTCAAAACGTTGGTTGGCAGAAAATGAAAGTGCACGGGCCATTTCGCCCACTAATGTCGCCGAAATCTATCGGGGTGACCTTCGCTACGCTCGCCGCTTATTGCGCGTTTCTCAACCACATTTGTGGTACCGTTACACGCAACAGAGCGGAGCTTCATGTCGAACATTCATTCCATAAGCCCAGAAGACGAGTCCAGCGACGAGCAGCGCCTCAACGATTTCGGTTTGTCTACGTCGCTTTTCCATACCGCGCTAACACCCGGAGCCAGCCGCGCTCGTAGCAGGACAGCTCTTGCCTTACGCACAACGCCGGGTAACGATATCTACCACAACACCATGGAAGAGCTCGCCCTAATGTTGACGCCGCAGGGTTGGCAGCCAGTCGATATTGACGGTCAGCCGAGGCTTCTCCACCCTGAGGGTGCGATGTCTTTCACACTCGCATCTGCCATCAATGTCGCCCATCCAGATCGGCGAAAGTCACCTCGTGCTCGAGGCAAGGGCACCGCGACCCGCAATGCTCTCGCTGCCCAGCCTGTTCAGGAATTCTCACTGTTCGAGCTTCCCGAGTCCGCACATAACACCGCGGTAGAGAAAGCTACGCGCGCCGCTCCATTTTGGATGTTGCTCCACGAACGAACTACTGCCGGTCTCAACCTTGAGTTCGCACGGCCATCTGCAATGACCTCGAGCGGCACCGTCTTTGGTTGGGCAGACAGGATCCCTGTTGCGGCCCTGGAGCTGGACGGAGATCTCTCCGTCTTTTATGGCCCAGACGCTGACGATGCCTTTGACGTCCCCGTCGTACGCCGCTAAGAAGTCGGCTTCGGCTGGAAGAGTGATAAATCGATGTTTAACCCAGCTCGACTCAAACTGGCGCGCCAACGTCGTGGGCTCAGTCTCACTAAGGTCGCCGAACAAAGCGGCGTTTCCCTACGCTCGCTCACTAACTACGAGAACGCGGCGTCACCACCAAGCGAAGAGAATTTAGTCAAACTCGCCCATGCGCTTGATGTACCACGCCAGTTCTTTGAGCGCGAGTCTGTAGACCTTGTGCCTGTGGAAGCCGTGAGTTTTCGAAAACTGAGTAAGACGACTGCGTTAAAGCGAGATGCGGTCCTCGCCGCGGCGGTCCTCGCGATTGAGTTCTTTCTCGTCGTCGAATCAAAATTCCAGCTGCCCACCTCAGATATTCCGTCGCTGGACAAGCTGGGCCCTGAGCAGGCGGCTGAACTCGCCCGCCGGCGGTGGGGTCTGGGCGACCGCCCGGTGTCTAACATGGTGCACCTATTGGAGTCGAAAGGCGTTCGAGTAGCGGCTATCAATCACGAATATCGAGATATAGATGCCTTTTGTTTTGTCCGCGACAGTACCCCTTATATCTTCCTCAATACTTCAAAGTCGGCTGAACGTCAGCGCTTCGATGCGGCCCATGAACTCGGCCACCTAGTCCTGCACGCCGACCTCGAAATGGACCCAAGTCAGTCCAAAGAGCGCGAAGTAGAAGCAAACCGTTTTGCAGCAAGTTTTCTGATGCCGCAGTCATCTGTCCTTGCCCAGGCGATGAGAGGTGCGAGTATCGAGCGCATACTTGCCGCCCGCTCTTACTGGAAGGTTTCCGCGATGGCGATGACCCATCGTTTACATGAGCTACATCTTTTATCTGACTGGCAGTACCGGACAGCGTGCGTAACCTTGTCCGACAGCGGGTATCGATCATCGGAACCGGGCGGAATCGTCCGCGAGACGTCGCAGTTGTTGAAAAAGGTCATGTTTGGCGGCAGCGGCAAGTTCAGTGCGCGAGAGGCGGCACGGGAACTCAATCTCGAATCAGCGGATGTAGCCCATTTTGTTCACGGACTCGTCCCCGTTGCCGCCTGATAGGTTCCGCGTCGTAACACCTGAGCCGAAAACGTTTTGTCACCGCGGATGAGCGCAGCAGCCCATCGATGATTACCATCAACCAGTACGGTTCGCCCGTCTGCCAGCTCCACGGCAAGAGGACCAAGTGCACCCCACGATGAAGGGGAATCGTCAAAAGTCTCTTCGTGATGGGTGAGATAGAACTCAAGGACGTCTCGCCGCAAAATTCCCTGGATACTTGCGTCAATGTCTGTCAGGGCGATCGGCATGGGATCGGCAAGAATGAGCGGGCCCTTTATCCAATCGCGCAGAACCATGTTGGCTTGCGTATCGTCATGTGTCGAGGCCTGCGGCAGCGATAACTCATGCGTCGCGATGTAGTGAACGTCGTCATCTTTGTCCCACCATCCCATACCTTGAAGTTGAGGGAGGGTCATTGGGAAACTCCACCAGGATCGCGCTGCTGATTGAGACTGTCCCCCATATTCGTGACCGCAGAAAATTGCCCGATTGCTGAGGTCACGGGCTCACAGGGCTGTTTTGCGTTGTCGCTGTCGGCGAACATGCGGGCGGTTATCGCTTTCTGCAGGATGTTCTTGCTTTCATTGTGCTCTCGAATTTTGGCGGCGTTTGAAACTTTCGAACAGCTCGGATCCTTTTCCCTGAGTGCCGTCTCGTGCACGTTCGTCAACGAAGACGACCTGGTGTGCAGGCCGCCCACGAAGTCAGTCAATGCCTTCACCAAATTTGAAACAGTGTTCAGGGCGGTGTGGAGTGTGTCATCGAATGCTTCCCCGACGCCGTCTATTTTCTCAGCCATCATTTCCCCGTTGTGACGAGTTATGTGTTCGATCAATCTAGAGATGATCGAGGTCTATCGCTCTCGATCATCTCTATTGCGGTCCAGAGCGGGTTTTACTGGTTGATCATCGTGGGCAGCGCCAGCGTCGCGGCCTTTTACCTTGAGTCCGGCAACTCGCAGTAGCTCGCGCTGCCGCTCAGCTTTCTTCGCGACCTGGGCACGAAGGCTGTCGCCAGACCGCGGCGACTCACCCGACGCGCTTTGTCTCTCGCTTCTCTGTCGTGCGCGGAGAGCGGCTGCTGTGGGTTCTGCGGCTGCTCGTGCTCGGGTGTCTTCGGTCGCGGGCGGCTTTGAGCTCAACGCCTGCGCCTTGTGCATCGCGGTCACACGGGCGGCGAGCTCGGCGCCCACGGCCCGTTCCCGGTACTCGGCTGGCACGGCGGTTTTTTCGGTCGCCTCGACCCGGTATTGGGTGCGGAACACATCGACTTCCGAGGCGAGCTGCGTCCATTGGTGCCGGCGGTCGGTGTCTGCCGGAACGTCGCCCAGCTGCTGGGCCCAGTCGGGTTGCTCGGCCGCGATCGCAGCTCCCCGTTCCGCAAGTCGCACCTGCAGGTAGTCGTAGCGCTCGGTGAGGTGTTCGCGCCACTCGGGCTCGGTGTGGGGTGAGTCGATCGCGCGGCGATCGGCGATCCACGCCGGCACCGGCTGGTCCGTTGCGCGCTGCGCGGCCGTGTCGCGCTGTTCATCCCTGCCGTCGACGGGGAATTGTGCGGTGTACCGAGTGGTGTTGTCCACGATCCGGGAAGCGAGCACCGCAGGGCGGTCCTGGGCGTCAGACATATCGCGTTCGGTCCACGACTGGTGCAGCACATCAGCCGGGTCCATGCCGGCCGTCTCCGAACGGCGAAGCGCTGCCTCCACGACACCCCAGCTTTCATGGGCGCGCAAGCTCGCCGCGGTATCCCCACCCAAGGACTGTTCTGCGATCCTCTGGAAGCGCAGCTCATCGGCGCGCTCGTGCACATCGCCGTACTGGTCGATAAGGGTAGCCAGGTCATCCACGCGGGCCTGCTCAGCGCGGATCGTTTCGGTGGCGGACAACATGCCGTCGGCGTTGCCGGCTATCTGGTCAAGCACATCGCTGACCGGCTGCGCGTCGGCGGTCTCGACGTAGAGACGGTTTTCTTGTCTGCCTCGGGTGAGCCCGACGTAGGCCAGCTCGCGGGTGGTGCTGCTGTCAGCCAGAACGTGGGCGGTGTCGGCGGTCATGCCCTGGGCGCGGTGAATCGTCGACGCGTAACCCAACTCCACCGCACCCGTGACGTACTCCTTGGGCAGAGTGATCTTTCCCCCGGTGCCCTGGTGGATCACGGACAACGTTCCGTCGCGGTGGGTTTTCTCCACCGTCCACAAATCCCCATTTTTCACAATGTCGCGGCCGCTGCTCACCTTGAGCTTCGAGTTATTTACTCGGGTAACAACGGTGTCCCCGGCGTGTGCGGCGAGGCCGTCACGCAGCTGCGCGGATTCCTTGCCCGTCACAACGCCCTGGCTCATGCGGAACGCCTGGGCGCGAGCGTTCAGCTCGGCCACGGTACTGTTCTGTTGCGCCACCATCACGGAGTGCAGCCCGTTGGTGGTGTCGCTCTGCCAGGCCGCAAAGACTTCGCCGGTCATCCGGTCGACGCTGCCGCCGGTCACACGTTCGTTCTTGACGTACCAGGCGAACGGATCACCCGCGGTCGCGGGATCTCGCAGAAGCTTCGTCGCTTCGGCTTCGTCCTTATTGGCGAACCGGTGCAGCTGGTCGAGTTTCACGGAGCCGATTTCGTTCTCCAACAGGCGCAGCGCCCCGCCGGCCTCCACCGCGGACAGTTGTCGATCGTCACCGATGAGGCGCACATGTGCGCCGTGCAGTTCCGCGATGCGTGTCACCTTCGCCAGGTTCGTGGTGCCGGCCATTCCGGCCTCGTCCACCACGATCACATCGCCCGGGTTGATGTCCACGCCTTCGATGCGGCCCTGAGTGCCAAGCAAATCGACCAGGCTTCCTTTCCCGAAAGTGAGGGAGTGAATGGTGGTGGCGTCGATGCCGATTGCCTCGCGCATCACCGCGGCCGCGGTGGCGGACGGGGCCAGGCCGATCATCTTTCCGCCGCCAGCTTCGACCGCGCGAGCGGCGACCCGCAGCGCCGTTGTCTTACCGGTGCCGGCGGGACCGGTGCCGACCACCAGGCGGCTACTGCTGGTGGCAAACTCCCGGGCAAGTACTCGTTGGGAGGCGTCCAGGTGCTGCCCCTCGACCTGAGCAATGCGGTCGAATATCTCACGGCTGACCGGCTGCACCGTGCGGGTGCGCCCGGCAGTAAGCAACGTGTCCTCGGCGGTGAGGATGCTCTGTGAAGTCAGGAGCTGTCGGCCCTTGTGTTCGTAGATGCTGCTGCCGTCCCGGCGGGTCAACGGTTGGAATGTGCCGTGCGGTGCGGGAGGGGTGACGGTGATCGAGTTGGTCTCTAGTGCGTGCTTGGTTATCTGTTCCACGGTGCCGTCAACGACGTTTCCGCGGATGCGCTGCGCCTGGACGAAGCGGCGCGTTTCGGCCTCGATGGTGTGCGGTCCCCACACCGCGTGATGCTCGGAAACTGTCTCCACCACCGCCTCTGCAGCCTGGTCGAGAGTGAACCGCTCCGGTGGTGCGGAGGGGGCACTGTCGCCACGGGCGAGCGACTGGGCGTTGCTCAAAAGACTGTTGACGGTGCGCTCCCCCACTGTCTCTGCGGCCTGGGCACGCCAGCCCGTGCGCAGCTCGGACAGGGCGCGGGCGTGGAGCTTCTGCGGGCGGGTATCCAACGTGGCTTGCTGGGCTAGGGCGATGCGGGCTTTGGCGTCGGGTGCGCGTCCGTGGGTGGCGCGGTAATCCTTTTCGAGCTTCGCTACGGACTTCTTGATCCCGGCAGAGCGGGTCGAGAATCCGGCCGTGAGGCGGGTGTCAATGCCGGCGATTTCTACCACGGGACGCTTGCCGGGGGTAACTTCCCGCAGCTCCGTAGCGAGCCCGAGGCGGTCGGTGACGCGATCCATTACCCGCTGGTTGTAGTACTCGGATGCGGCAACGCCCTGGCGGTGCAGCAACTTGGAATCGATCGTGCGCCACTTCCCATCCACGCCTTTGACTTTGTTGGCGACCACGACGTGATCGTGCAGCTGGGGGTCTCCGGTGCGGGAATCGTAGTGGCGGAATCGGGTAGCGATCAGCCCGCCCTCTACGTCGATTTGGGCGACTCCGTTGGTGCCGGCGCGAGTGGCGATCGCTTCGCGTTCGAGGTAGCCGATGGTGTCTGCAATGGC
>LIDZ01014242.1_pt2 | contig 32732 bp, 29 predicted proteins | sample 644651 | NCBI WGS metagenome assembly LIDZ01 (sample SAMN03856242, study PRJNA289617) | food metagenome | isolation source: wine grapes on drying loft during traditional withering process | host: Vitis vinifera cv. Corvina | place: Italy: Gargagnago di S. Ambrogio di Valpolicella | collected 2014-01 | reverse complement strand
CTAAGACGATCCCTTGTAGGACCGGCTTCAGCCGGGAAGGCGTCAGTCGCCACGCTGCAAAATTCATGGTGTTCACGCTGGCCTCTTCCCGGCTAAAGCCGGTCCCACTAAAAGCGCCGCGTACACTCCGACGTAACTGGCAACGACCATCCCTGTAGGACCGGCTTCAGCCGGGAAGGCGTCAGTCGTCACACCCGAGATTCATGGTGTTCACGCTGGCCTCTTCCCGGCTAAAGCCGGTCCCACTAAAAGCGCTGCGTACACCCCGACGTAACTGGCTACGACGATCCCTTGTAGGACCGGCTTCAGCCGGGAAAGCGTCGGTCGTCACACCCGAGATTCATGGTGTTCATACTGGCCTCTTCCCGGCTAAAGCCGGTCCTACATAAAGTCCTGTGTACACCCCGATCTAACTGGCTAAGACGATCCCTTGTAGGACCGGCTTCAGCCGGGAAGGCGTCAGTCGTCACACCCGAGATTTATGGTGTTCACGCTGGCCTCTTCCCGGCTAAATCCGGTCCTACAAAAAGCGCTGTACAACCGGTTTACAGATCGCGGCGCGGAGCAACTTCACTATTGAGGCAAGAGTGCCGCGAACGACGTCCAGGGTCTTGACCGATTTCACCCTCGCCAATGACGAAATCGGCATAGCCACGATTCGTTCAGATCTCGCTGAGCACGGCATGAGGCAGGTGGGCGTAGAGGGTTCGGCAGACGCCAATGATGTGGTGCTCGATCAGTTCGGCCGCTTTGTCCACGTCACGATCGGCACAGGCCTTGAGAATCTCGCGGTGTTCCAGGTCGGCGCGCTCTTTGCCTTCTTCAAAGCTCATCTGCACCCGCAGGTAGCGTTCAACCTTGTCGTGGATCGAGCGAATCATGTTCAGCAGAAACGGCCGCTGCGCCGCTTCATACAGACAGGTGTGAAACGCCCAGTTCAGCTCGGCCCAACGCCCGATGTCGTCGTCGCGCATGAATTCGTCACAAATGGCCCGGGCCCGGTCCAGCTGAGCAGCTGTCATTCGCGGCACGGCGAGGCGGATGGCTTGCACCTCCAGCAACACCCGCACTTCAAAGATCTGCGCCAGCTCCGGCTCGGAAATCCGCGTGACCACGGCACCCTTGTTGCGCTGGAATTGCACAAGCCCTTCGGCTTCCAGACGCTTGAGCGCTTCACGCACGGGGATCTTGCTGACGTTGAACACGCGGGCGATGTCGTCCTGACGGATCGGCTCGTCCTCGGCGAACTGGCCGGAGATGATCGACTCGCGCAGGTACTTGGCAATGACCTCGGACGCGGAGGGCGCGACACCGAGGTTGGGGGCGTCTGGAAGAAGAAAAGGCACGCAGATGACTCGAAAAGGGCGGATGCCGAATATTGTATACGACCTCCGATTTGTTACGCGCTGTGTCTGCTCACTCCACCGGCAAAACGATCAATGGTTTGCCGTGTACGACAGCATCATCGACAGCTGGCACATCGGCCGGCCGCTGTCCGCATGCCACTGGTTGAACGCCGCTTGCACCGCCGCCTGATCACGCTGACTGCTGGGGACGCGGTCGACGATCTTCTGCGCATTCAGCGCAGCGACCACGTCATTGCTGGGAATGAAGGTGTCTTTGCCAACCATGCGCAAAAAGCGCGGCGATGACAGCCCGCCCATCTGATTGCCGTGTTTGAACAGGTAACGCCACAGCCCGACGATATCGGTCACCGGCCATTCGGCGATGAAATTGCCGAAGCTGCCATGTTCGTGGGCGATGTCCAGGATCAACTGCGCATTGCGCGGCACGCTTTTGAGCTTGCCCAGGTGACGGATGATCCGCGCGTCCTGCATCAGGCGTTCAAGGTGATCGCCGCCCATCAGCGTGACCTTTTCCGGATCGAAGCCGAAGAAGGCCTGCTCGAAGGCCGGCCATTTGGCGTCCACCAGGCTGTGCTTGAGGCCGGCACGAAAAACCCGCAGCGCCATGGTCGACAGATACCGGTCGTCGCTGAGGGCTTTGAGTTTTTTCGGCGTGGCGGGGGTCGGCAGATGCGCCTCAAGGGCGGCGACGGAACCAAAGCGGTTGAGGCAGTATTCATGGAGCCATTTGTAGTCTTGCATGCCCTCTCCAAAACAAAATTCATGTGCGCGATTGCTGGCGTAGCGCATTCCGAGTGCTGACGCAGAACCCCCGGCAGGGGCTCTGTGCTTTGACCCGGTTTGAGCAAGGGGTTCCAGCAATCGCGCGCGAGCAATGCCTTGAGCTGTTAGCCCTTGGGCGGATCGAGCAACAGCGCGGTTTTCGCCAGCCGCTGACCCAGGGAACGGCACAGCGTGGTTTCGTGCTCATCCAGCGCGCGCTTGCCGTCGGCGCCGGCGTGATGACTGGCGCCATAAGGCGTGCCGCCGCCACGGGTTTCGATCAGCGCCGCTTCGCTGTAGGGCAGGCCGCTGATGAGCATGCCGTGGTGCAGCAGGGGCAGCAGCATCGACAACAACGTGGTTTCCTGACCGCCGTGCAGGCTGGCGGTGGAGGTGAACACGCTGGCCGGTTTGCCCACCAGTGCGCCGGTCAGCCACAGGTTGCTGGTGCCGTCGAGAAAGTACTTCAGCGGCGCGGCCATATTCCCGAAGCGGGTCGGGCTGCCCAGGGCCAGGCCCGCGCAGTTTTTCAGATCATCCAGTGTGGCGTACAACGCGCCGGCCTCCGGAATGCTCGGCGCCACGGCTTCGCAGTCGGTAGACACCGCCGGCACCGTGCGCAGGCGCGCTTCCATGCCGGTCATCTCGACGCCACGGGCTATCTGCCGCGCCATCTCCGCGGTCGCGCCGTTACGGCTGTAAAACAGAACCAGAATGTACGGCGCGCTCATGGCAGGATCTCCAGAATGTTTTCCGGCGGACGACCAATTACAGCCTTGTCGCCGACGACGAGAATGGGGCGTTCGATCAACTTGGGATGGGCCGCCATGGCGGCGATCAGTTGTTCGTCGCCCAGGCCGGTGTCGGCCAGGTTCAGGGTTTTGTACTCGTCTTCACCGGTGCGCAGCAGTCCGCGAGCACCGATGCCGAGCTTGCCCAGCAGCTCGCGCAGTTGCGCGGCATCGGGCGGGGTCTCGAGGTAATGAATGATGGTCGGCGTCAGGCCGCGGGCTTCAAGCAATTCCAGCGTGCCACGGGATTTGGTGCAACGCGGGTTGTGATAAAGCGTGAGATCGGTCATTTGCGGGTCGCATCTTGCCTGAGGTGGCGGCTATTCTACCTGCGTCACGGTAACGACCGGTAACACGCGGCGAGCGATGCACAATCGGCGCAGCGTGCAGCTGGAAATAAAGAGCACCTAGAAGGAAACGGCATCATGGCAAGGCGATTGGCAGCGGCGGCAGCACTGATTGGAAGTCTGTTGCTCAGCGGGTGCGGCGTGGATCTGGGCACGGACCAGAATGGCGAGAAAGTCGCCAGCAGCCGCGTCGACAAACACTGGCTGGTGGTCAATTACTGGGCTGAATGGTGCGGTCCGTGCCGAACTGAAATCCCCGAACTGAACAAGTTGTCCGAGCAGGTCAAAGGGCAGAACGTCAGTGTGTTCGGCGTCAATTTCGACAACCTCCAGGGCGAAGACCTGAAGAGCGCCAGCAAAGCGCTGGGCATCACCTTCACCGTGCTGGCCCAGGACCCGGCCGATCACTACGACCTGCCGAAAAGCGAAGCCCTGCCGGTGACCTACATCATCGACGACAAGGGCAAAGTGCGTGAGCAGTTGATGGGCGAACAGACGGCGGCGGGGGTGATGCAGAAGCTGGCGGAGTTGAAGGGGAAGGGCTGAGGCAGATCAAGTCAGCTTAGGTTCACAACGGGATTGCTCGCTGATTAACGCTCATCGGCCAGAAGCGCCCAGCGCTCGTGATCGCACCAGACTCCGGCGATCTGAAGGTATTTCGGGGAGAACCCCTCTTTCCGAAATCCCAGGCGCTTGACCAGCGCGATTGATCGCACATTTTCAGGCTGAATATTGGCCTCGATACGGTGAAGATCCAGCTCTTCAAAGGCGTACCGCGTCGTCAGTTTTACCGCCTGGGACATTCTTCCCGTCCCGGCAAACGAGACCATGCCCCAGTAGCTGAGATACGCGTTCTGAAATCCTTTATAGAAAATCTGGCTCAGGTTGGTGACTCCAACGATGTGACCCGATTCGGTATCGCGAGCCAGCAGCCCAACGCTAGCGCCTGTGGTCTGAGCGGAGTACCACTCCTCGAAGCCTGAAGCGGTTATGAACGGCTGTACCCAGCGGCCGTGATAGTCCCGGCTTTCCCGATTCGCGTGTAGGAGCTCGTCGATATCGGCGCGCGTTACCCGGGCGAGCTTGACGTCTGACATTTCCATAATCTCTTCTCTTTGCCTGCTTTCCCGATGGCTTATTCGGATTGCTGACGCCTATGTTGCCGGGAGCCTATGTCCTGTGAACCTGTGATTTCATAATGAGGACGAAACCACACTAAGTCCAATAGGCTAGAGTGGGGTTGTGCGCCGGCGGCCTATAGCGGCCTGGCACCAGCGTCCGCTACCGGCCAAAAGCGGTCTGTCACCCATCCTATCCGCGCCGCCTTCATGTGGTGCAGCTCGAAACTCCGCTTATCAGAATTACGACCCGATCAGCCTGATCATCTTTTGCTCGCTGACCTCATATAGCTGACGAATAACGGTGTAAATGAAGGCCTTCTACAACGCTGCTATTCTGCCGCCCCTATCGCTGCGTGGCAGCTGTGGGAATCCGACTCCCTCGCGTGTGAGCAAATTGAAGAACCCTCTGCTATACCAATAAATCAGATACCCGATTCAAGCCGTATTGGGTCCATGCACACCCCTTCACGGCACCAGAGGGATCTCTCATGACACTTTCTAGACGTGACGTTCTTGTCGCTAGCACGTTAGCCGCCATCCTCCCCCGATTCAGCTTCGCCACTGACCCCGACTGGGTTTCACTAGCACAAGCGGATACTCAGGAACCTATCATTCCGTCAAGCTTGGGCAAGTTTAAGGACCAGCCATCTATAAACAATGACCAACTTTCTAGTTACACCCCTTTCGGCACTGATCCAGCAACAGCCCAAGAAGTGAAACTAGCTATGTTAGTACTGAACGACATACCTAAGAACTGCACTCCGATAGAGATTGCACTGTATTTTCACAATGTTGGCCAAGGTAATTTTGGAGAGGAACGCAGACCATACGCCACCGCTTGGCCTGTTCGTTGGAACCCAGTAATCGTCGAATTTTTCAAAGCAACGCAATCGAAGCCTAGAGGCGACACAACGGCGTGGTGTGCCGCATTCATAAACTATTGCCTAATGACTTCCCAAACAGGGAAGACACCTCCAGCTGGCGCCAGTCATCGCACCCAAAGTGCGCGTGCATTGTCGTTCAAAAACTGGGGGGAACCTACTAATTCTCCCAGGCCCGGTGACATTGTTGTTTTTCAAAATGTGAAATCTCCAAATCATGGGCATGTCGGCTTCTTTCTGGCTGACCAAGGAAGCAAAGTTCTTGTCTTAGGGGGGAATCAATTCGAAGGGACTCCAGTACGGCACACTATTAGCCGCAAGTCGCTGTTAAAAGATGGGCCAATACTTAAGTTGTTATCCTACCGGACAGAAGAACAGCTCCATGCTTAGGCATTTTCTGTCGGTAGCCATAGCGCTCTCGATTTTACCTGCTTTTGGAGAGATCTCCAGTGAAGCGTGGTCATCTGTTGTTAGGATTCGCGTATCCGGCACACTGAAGGTGGCAAATGCAAAAGGCACTATTGATCATGACGAGTGGGGTACTGGATTTATGGTTTCACCTGACGGCCTAATATTATCAGTGGGGCATAATTTTCCAGACAAAGATATTTTTGATGAAGATGGCTTCCAAATTGAAGGTTACTTGCCGGAAAAATTTGGTGATGAGCTACGGGCGGTAGACCCACCATTTAATCTTAAAGTCATCTATGCAAAACAATACCCCTACGATGTAGCTCTTTTGAAAACCCTAGATGAGGGTACGTTAAAACCTTTTTTACGTCTTTGCGATGGCTACGATAAAAAAAGCAAACCTAAACCGGAATTTGAAATCCAAGGTTATCAAGGTGGTGATCGGCCCTTGACGTCTTCCTATGGGAGAGTGGCAAATGGAGCTGGGCCAACGTCTAATCTGATAATTGATGCCGCCATAAACAAGGGCAACAGCGGAGGGCCACTTTTCAACGAACTAGGAATGGTTTTCGGAATAGCAATAGGCGAGCGAGAAATAGATGGCGAACGAATGAAATCTTCAACGCTAGCAGTCCCTATGGCTAGAGCTATTGAAATATTGGGGGAAAATGCGATAAGTTTGTTAGGGGTTAGCTACGACCCTGATTGTAATAAATTACTAAACCCTGAATTCAGAACAGTACTGAAAAACCCGGTAGAAGTGCAGACACATACATTCGCTTCAGCTGGAGGTATCTTAGGGTCCCTCCCGATGGCAATACAAATCAGAATGATGCATGCTAGAGTCCGACCACCAGAAGGTTATCGTGTAGTTTCGGTAGAAGGTGTCACATTTGACTATGCCGGAATTACGGGAACTGCTTTTATTAACAATGACGGAGGCAGTGTTGATGTTATGCCTTCAGGGTTTAGTGAATCTATAGATCGCGATGTTACAGCCTCAGTCCCAGTTATTCTTGAGAAAGTTACGCCTAACAAACAAGCGCCATCGATTCAGCTTCGCATATTCCCCTACTCAAAAACGCTGGATAAACACGGCATTCATGTGACAAGTACGAATTTTCACGACACTATAAAGGCTCCGGATGGTTTCGTTTTTCAGTCCGTCGTGAAAATTGACTATCAAAGTTTAAATAACTCGCCATCCAATGGAGCATCAGCATCGGTTAACTCGGACGGAACGGCGCTCGATATTAATTACAGCCTGCAAAGTGGACCTTTTTACGATCAATGGAGAGGATGGATAGACGCTTACATTACCGCGAAAATTGCCCCTAAAAATATAGATAGATAAGATAAACCTTCAAAAATATACGACCACTTTGTATTTTAATTCGAAGATAGGAATCGCGAAGGCTCGCAAAGGTCTCGTCCCACCCCGGTAAGGTCCTCTCGAGGTGAGATCCACAGTCGGGTGTCGGAACACCCCTTGTTGGCGTTGGCGCGGTCTAGTTTGCTACTCCATGCTGGCATGGACATGGGCATGGGCCGGGTAGTGCATCAGTAAAGTTGGGCCGATAGGTTAACCAGTACGATGGCTACAATGAACTGGGGATGCATTCTTCGGTTTTTTGGTGTGAACGTGACTGAACGCTAGGCATGAACGCATCGGAATTAAATTCCTGCAGAACATAATTAGGGCGCTCGACGTCTGCTTTGGGTCGATAGCTGCCTATGTGAGGGGCTGCTGTCGACCCAAAGCAGCCCCTAGCCTGTTCGAACCGCCGACTCCAAAGACGAGCTCACCGCCTCAAACACCCCAAGCAATCAGCAGCGCACGCTTACCCCACCAGAACTTCCCAAAGACCGAAGCGGTCACATCGCTAGTCCCGACGAGTGATGCGTATGAGCCTCTTAGAGCAGGAAATGCAGGACCGTGTACACCCCGTAGCCGAGGACCTTACGCTGCAGCGTAAAGTCTGGCGGTTCCAGAGGGTGGGCTGGTATGTGCTGACGGCGGTTGTCATCCTGACGTTGCTCGGTTTGTTTTCCAGAGGCCCGCTCAGTTCGCTCGAAACGGTGAGTGAGCAGGGTGACCTGACGGTGCAGTACGAGCGTTTCCACCGCGCCGGCGGGACCAATCCGATGATTGTTCAGGCCACGGGGCAGCCGGGCAAAGAAATCACGCTGTCGATCAACAAGCCTATGCTGGATGGCTTCAGCATCGAGTCTATCCAGCCGCAGCCAGTCCGCTCCGTGGGCAGCCCCCAAGGTTTAAGTCTTACGTTCCCTACCGACAAGAGTGGTCAAGTCACGCTCTTCATTTCATGGCGCAGCGACGGCATCGGGCTGTTTAAAAGCCAGATCAGTGTCGTGGGCGGCGGCCACATTCCCCTCACTCAGTTCATCTACCCATAGGTGCTCAATGGATGCCGTACTACGCGCGGGTGCGATTTACCTTGCACTGATGGTGCTCTTCAAGATTTCTGGCCGACGATCATTGGGCGAGCTGACGTCGTTTGATTTTGTGCTGCTGATGGTCATTGGTGAAGCCACCCAGCAAGCGCTGCTGGGCGATGACTTCTCCGTGACCAATGCGATTCTGGTGATTGTGACATTGATGGTGATCGACATCGGCCTTTCCCTCGTCAAGCGGCGCTCCAAACGCTTGGCCAAGCTGATCGATGGGGGGCCGACGATCATCGTTGAAAACGGCGCGTTCCTGCGCCATCGCATGCACGAGGCCCGTGTCCAGGAGGACGACATCCTGGAGGCCGCCAGAATAGAGCAGGGCTTCGAGCGGGTGGAGCAGATCAAGTACGCGATCCTCGAGCGAAACGGCAAGATCTCGATCATTCCTGCGTGATCATCTGCCCCGACACAGCCTGATGGGAGTAGCTTCCAGCGCCGCAAGCGGCTTGGTCAGCAGGGGCACCCCAAGGCTGGATATCAGATCTGGCCGTTGCTCCCTCCGCGCAGCTCGTTTGAAACACACCTCGCAAGCGTGGCCCCTATTACTGAACAATTTCAGCGAGTTGACGGCCATTTATTCAGCCAGGCCGATAAAGTTTTGGTCGCTGAAGACGATATGAATGGCAAGGTGCCATGGAGGAGGCCCGTCACGCATTTCGAGTGTGTACAACATGTCCAATTTTTTCCTTCTTCGCCGTGATCGTCGCGCGCTGAAGCAATTGCTGGCCTCGATCATGAGCGGCAACGATCCTGAGGTCGCCCAGTGCAAAGAAGGTCCAGCGGTCCTGGATGCCTGGCGCCTGATCCAGTCCTCTCATGATCAATACCAATCCCGCATCGGCCTGCTCGAGAAGGAGCTTGAGGATGCCCGCGAGTTGCTTCGCGAATCAGCGGCCTCCGCGTCAGCGCACGAGATCCGATTCGATCTCGTCAATCGCGCATCCAGTGAAGGTCTTTGGGACATGGAGGTCGTGGCCGGCGACCCCGTCAATCCCGGCAATCGCTTTTGGTGGTCGCAGCAATTCCGCAGCCTTCTGGGCTTCAAGGACGAAAGGGATTTTCCGAATGTGCTCGCCAGTTGGGCGGATCGGCTCCATCCGCAGGACAAGCAGGCAACGCTCGACGCCTTCGCTCGTCATCTCAACGACAAGTCCGGAATGACCCCGTACAAAGTCAATAACCTGCTCGCCATGAAAGACGGTTCGTATCGTTGGTTTCACGCACAGGGTGAGACACTCCGCGACGAGCGAGGCACGCCCATCCGTGTCGCCGGCTCGCTCCGGGATATCCATGACCAACTGGAGCGGGACCAGGAGCATGACGTCATCATCACCAGATTCGAGCTGGCTCGGGAGATGCTCTCGGATGGGCTGTGGGATATGGAGGTCATTGCCGGCGACCCTGTAAATCCCAAAAACCCGTTCTGGTGGTCACCCCAGTTCCGTCGGTTGCTGGGCTTCGAAACGGTCGAGGAGTTTCCAGATGTCTTGGACAGCTGGGCATCCAGGTTGCACCCGGATGACAAGGACAGAAGCCTCAGCGCTTTCGGGGCTCATCTGAATGACCGATCAGGCAAGACACCCTTTGATATCGAGTACCGGCTGAGGATGAAAAGCGGCGAATATCGGTGGTTCCGTGCGCGAGGCCAGACCAGGCGTGACCCCGCCGGCCTGCCTGTGCGCGTAGTCGGTGCCCTTGTGGACGTCAACTTGCAGCACGAGCAGGAAGTTCTGAGGGAAACAGAGGTCAAGCATCAGCAGACGCTTGAGCACAATATCGAGCAATTGTCCCAGATCGTGGGGACGATCCAGAGCATCGCCAGCCAGACCAACCTTTTAGCCCTGAATGCGGCTATTGAGGCTGCACGTGCGGGGGAGGCGGGTCGGGGTTTCGCAGTGGTTGCCGACGAGGTTCGCAAGTTGGCAACGCGCACCACTGAAGCCACTGAGCAGGCAGCCGGCATGATTGCCCGCTAGCCCTTGCTTCCTTCAACCCCCCTGGTTCCTTGAACCAGGTTGAGGTCTGAAAAGCAGTGGTTCGGAAAAAGACTCTCCAACGCAAACGCCCTGGGATCGGCAGGATCACTGTCGGTTTATGGCCAGGGCTAATGCGCGCCGACAAATCGTACCTATGTCCAGGGAGTGCCAAGGTTTGGGGATGAACAGTGGGGCATATCCAGACTCCAGGATTTGTTGCCCTCGTCCCCCCGAGGACAAGATCACGGGGATGCGGGGCCAATGAGCTTGCACCCGATTGGCCAGGCCGATACCGCTCAGCCCCCCCGGCATATGAATATCAGACAGGATGAGATCCGCCCCTCCTGAGGTCTCGCACAACCATTCCCAGGCGTCGTCGCCTGTCTCTGCTGTTACGACCTCGAAGCCTTCCGTCTCTAAAATTTCGTGGATCAAACTGCGGATGAGCCAGTCGTCTTCCACCACTAAAACGGTTGATAACACTGTCATGAGCCCATGCTGGTTTGTCGTGCAGTTGGACTGGGCCACTGTCTGCGGGTTCCCGCTTCCGATACAGCGGTAGTCTAGGTGGGTTTGCCCGGTTATACCGCTCTAATTCAATGGTGTGTTGTTGTATCCAAGGCCTGAATCGCCCCTGATCATCTGGACAGCTATGAACAAGATCGACAGAGCGTGCCGAACTAGTCGGTACAATCCCCCGTCACTGACAACCCGGAGCCTGGGCCTTTAATGTCGTTGTTCAATCGTTTGACTGCATTTTCAACCCAGAGCGGCAGGGCGGTCGGCCTGGTCTGGGCGACTTCCCGCCCCTTGTTCAGCGGCTTGATCGTGGCGACGCTGATCGCCGGCATCTTACCCGCGCTTGCCGCCTGGATCGGCCAGCGGATCGTCGATGCGGTGGTTCAGGCGATGCAGATCCATGGCAGTGGCAGCCAGGCGCCGGTATGGCCTGTCCTGCGTTACGTGCTGGCCGAGGCGGGCGTATTGGCGTTGCTGGCCGCGGCGCAACGGGCGCTTTCAATGCAACAAGCGCTCCTGCGGGTGCAGTTGGGGCAGAAGGTCAACCTGATGATCCTGGAAAAGGCCCAGACCCTTTCGCTGCTGCAGTTCGAAGACTCAGCCTTTTACGACAAGCTGGTGCGCGTGCGCCGCGATGCGTCGGCCCGGCCACTGGGCTTCGTCACAAAAGGCCTGGGGCTGACGCAAAACCTTATCTCGCTGGTCAGCTTCGCGGTGCTGCTGGTGCATTTTTCCCCTTGGGCGCTGCTGATCCTGGTGTTGGGTGCGCTGCCGGTGTTCTTCGCCGAGACGCATTTTTCCGGTAATGCCTTCCGCCTGTTTCAACGTCGCGCCCCGGAAACCCGCCATCAAAATTACCTGGAAGCACTGCTGTCCCATGAGTCGCACACCAAGGAGGTCAAGCTGTTCGGCATGGCGCCGTTGTTGCTGCAACGCTACCGCGACAACTTCACGCGCCTGTACGCCGAAGACCGTCGGCTCACCGTGCGACGCGACGTCTGGGGCTTTGTCCTCGGGCTATTGGGCACCGCCGCGTTCTACGTGGCCTACGCCTGGGTGGTACTGGACACCGTGCGCGGCCAGACCACTCTGGGGCAGATGACGATGTATCTGGTGCTGTTCAAGCAAGGCCAGGTCGCCATCACTGCCAGCCTCAGCGCGATTGCCGGTTTGTACGAGGACGGCCTGTACCTGTCCGACCTCTACGAATACCTCGGGGTGCCGGTGGCACCTGTACGCGGCATGCTCAAGGCCGGTGCATGCCCGGGCGACGGCCTGCGCTGCGAGGGCCTGGGGTTCCGCTACCCGGGCGCCGCGCACCCCACGCTCAGCGACATCAGCCTGCACCTGACGCCTGGCATGAGCCTGGCACTGGTTGGCGAAAACGGCTCGGGCAAAACCACCTTGATCAAGCTGCTCACCCGGCTCTATACCCCTGACGAGGGCCGGATCCTGCTGGACGGCAGCGATTTGCAGGACTGGGACGAACAGGCTTTGCACCAGCGCATCGGGGTGATCTTTCAGGACTACATCCGCTACCAGATGACAGTCGGCGAAAACCTTGGGGTGGGTGACGTCGACGCTTTCGACGACCAGGACCGTTGGCGCGAAGCGGCCACTCAAGGGATCGCCGCCGAATTCATCGAACGCTTGAGCAACGGCTATCACACGCAGCTGGGGCGCTGGTTCGTGGGTGGGCAGGAGCTGTCCGGCGGGCAATGGCAAAAGCTGGCGCTGTCACGGGCCTACATGCGCCGCGGGGCCGATCTGCTGATTCTGGACGAACCGACGGCCGCCCTCGACGCAGCGGCCGAGGCTGCCGTATTCGAGCACTTCCGCGAGTACGCCAAGGGGCGCATGACGCTGCTGATCTCTCACCGATTCTCCAGCGTGCGCAACGCCGACCACATCATAGTGCTGGATCAGGGTCGGATTCTGGAACAAGGCACGCACGTGCAACTGATGGCGGGCGGCGGGCGCTATGCGAGCCTGTTCGACATCCAGGCGCGTGGGTATCGGTGACGGCCCAGGCTGGCCACTGACGAGGCAACGCTCGGTTAATCATCCAGGTAGTCATGGTTGAGCAAACCGGCGGCCGGCAGGCCAATTTGCATTCAAATTGACTAGGCATCCCTTGCCTGCAGCATGGACCCTGCAATGACGCTCGAAAAAGTCCTTGAGCATTTTGATCTCTGGCTTACCGGCCATGGCAAACCCTATTTGCATGTGAACACGTGACGTTACGGATACGTAGGCTGTTGACGGGGACGATGCCGACAACCTGATCGCAATGGCACGGCAGGCCGGGATCAAGGCCGCGCTTAAGGCATTTTTAATGCCCGCACAGAGGTCAGCAGGTGCTAGTGGTGATTTAATTGATTCGCGCTGCCTCGCTTCTTGGCGGGCGGATCCGAGCCTCGGCTTTCGGCCGAGAAGCGGCCGGTGAGTACGGTCCGTATAAAATGGCTGCCGTCCTAGGCATGTTCACTTGCAAGACCGTCCCGCCAACGTTAAGGTCAGGCTCATGAATATCCCGGATTTCGAATCGACTACAACCTTCACGACCGCCACGCGCGGGTCGTGGGAGGTTATGTGAGTTAAACCAGCACGTAATCACTAAAGACCCGCCAGTAATGGACCGGGTCTTTTTTTTGCGCCGGTTTTGCTGGCACCAACGTAAGGAAACGCACATGTACGCACTTCTGATTCTCGACATGCAGGTAGGGCTTGTTCACGGCCCGGACAAACCTTGGAGAGGTCCAGCGCTTATCGATACATTGAATGGGCTCATGAGGAGTGCGCGGAAAACAGGGGCCCCTATTTTTCTTGCCCGCCATACAGGTCCGGCAGGGTCTCCGATTGAGCCGGGTAGCCCGCTCACCGAGCTTGTCCAGGAGTTACAGCTAATGGGTAACGAGGTGATTTTCGAGAAAAAACGCCCCAATGCCTTCGCTCAGACTGAAATGGCAACTCTGCTACGTGAGCGCGAGTGTGACGGCGTCGTTGTTACGGGCATGAAAACGCAATACTGCGTAGACAGTACTTGCCGCGCTGCCCGCGATTGCGGATTTGATGCTGTGCTCATCGCAAACGGACACACTTGCTGTGACACTCCAGAACTCAAAGCAGAGGCCATCGTTGCCCACCATAATGCAACGTTAGCGGGGCCATTCTGCCGAGTTGTCCAGGCTGAGGAATGGCGCTTCTAGTTGACTCTCGCGATCGACCCGGCCTGGGTCGATCAGGCCTTGGCGCCTTCCTTGGCACAGGCCGTAAGCGGCCGACCCAAAGGCTGACCGCAATCCTTTATCTTGGCCTTCACCCTCGCTGCTCTCTAAACCACAGAAGCCTGGACCTCGACTCGTAGCCGCCACCCGGCCGCACACGCAGGCCCATTTTCGCAAGCGGGTAGGGGCCTGCAACAAACCCTTACCCCACGCCACGAAAAGTCTTCGACCACCGCTCCTTGCACAAAACCGTCCCTGCACTATGGTTCTGCCTTAGGTAGTACGCGACCGAACCCCGACGGGTTGCTTTAGGCGCTTTCGAGCGATGGCAACTTATCGGGGGTTTACATGCAGGATGTGAAACGATTTCACGCGCTGGACAGCCTGCGCGGTATCTGCGCAATAGCGGTCGTCCTTTACCACACCCATCTTGTCGGCAGCATCACGGAGTGGACCTTCTTCGCCAATGCCGACTTGTTCGTCGAGTTCTTCTTTGTTCTCAGCGGTTTCGTCATGGCGCACGCCTACGGCAGCAAGCGTCAACTGGACTTCAGTCGCTTCCTGATTTCGCGCACCTTCCGCCTGTTGCCCCTGCACGTGTTCATGCTCGCGGTCGTCATTGGCCTGGAATTTCTCAAGTATGCCGCCTACAAGCGTGGCTTTTCCTTCAATCAAACGCCTTTTACCGGCATCTACGCGCCGTCGCAGATCCTGCCCAATCTTCTGCTGGTGCAAAGCTGGACGCACCTGACGGAAAACCTGTCATTCAACACCGCGTCCTGGAGCATCAGCATCGAGTACTGGACCTACATGTTGTTCGCCGCGACTGTGTTGATGGCTTCCACGCGGCGATACCTGCTGTGGGCCGTCATCGCCCTTTGCGGATTTGCGCTGCTCTACCGCCAGATCGATGTCCTGACCGTCTACGCGCAAAAAGGCGTGGGCTGTTTCTTTGCCGGGGCATTGGCCTACGCCTTTTTCACCCGCTCAAGACGCTGGATTGCCCCTGGCTTTGGGTTGCTCAGCGTGCTGGAAGCCCTGTCAGCGCTCGCCATCTGGTGGGTGCTGACCTCTGAGTTACCGCAGAAGGTATTGGCAGCCAGCGCAGTGTTCTGCGTGACCATCGTGGTGTTTGCCTTTGATGGCGGGGCGTTGTCCCGCGTGCTCAAGTATGAATTCTTCGCCCGTCTGGGGCGGTTGTCCTACTCCATCTACCTGACCCATCTGGCCATACTGTTCTTTGTTATTTCGGCCTTTATGGTGGTGCAGAAAAAAACCGGCTTTGACGCTGCGCCGATGCTGGGTGAAATTCGCTACCTGGACACCGGGCATGCCTGGCTGAATAACCTGATGGTGTTGCTGATTCTGGCGGTGGTCGTGACTATTTCCAGCGCGACTTATCACTATGTCGAGCTCAGAGGGCAGGGGGTGGGCAAGCAGTTATTGCGGCGCAGGATGGCGATGCCCGTGGGCTAAGGCAGTCAGTCCTGTTCCAGCCAAAACCGCAACCCATCCAGTGCCGAGCGGACCTACCAGGACCGTCAGCACGTCAACATTTTTTAATTTATCAAGGACATAGTCAGAACCAATTCAGGAATGGCGGGCTCGGACCGTAGGCTTCTACTCTCAGAACAACCAAAAACAGAGAGAGACCGAGATGTACTTACCCCGATCCCCTATCGCCGCCAGCCTGATTGGCGCGAGCCTGATGGTCAGTTCTGCAGCGTACGCAGACACCCTGACCCGCGACAACGGCGCCGCCGTTGGCGACAACCAGAACTCCCAAACCGCCGGCCCCAACGGCCCGGTCCTTCTGCAAGATGTGCAATTGCTGCAAAAGCTCCAGCGCTTTGATCGTGAACGCATTCCGGAGCGTGTCGTGCATGCTCGCGGTACGGGCGTGCATGGCGAATTCGTTGCCTCCGACGAAGCCTCCGACCTGAGCAAAGCCAAGGTCTTCAGCAAGGGCGAGCACACCCCGGTGTTCGTACGGTTTTCAGCCGTTGTCCACGGCAACCACTCCCCTGAAACCCTGCGTGACCCCCGCGGCTTCGCCACCAAGTTCTACACCGCCGACGGCAATTGGGACCTGGTCGGTAACAACTTCCCGACGTTTTTCATCCGCGACGCGATCAAGTTCCCGGACATGGTTCACGCCTTCAAGCCTGACCCACGCACCAACCTTGACGACGATTCCCGACGTTTCGACTTCTTCTCCCACGTCCCGGAAGCCACCCGCACGCTGACGTTGCTGTACTCCAACGAAGGCACACCGGCCAGCTATCGCACCATGGATGGCAACGGCGTGCACGCCTACAAACTGGTAAACGCCAAGGGCGAAGTCAACTATGTGAAGTTCCACTGGAAAAGCCTGCAAGGCCTGAAAAACCTCGATCCCAAGCAGGTCGCTGAAGTGCAGTCCAAGGACTACAGCCACCTGACCAACGATCTGGTTGCCGCCATCAACAAGGGCGACTTTCCGAAGTGGGACCTGTACGTCCAGGTGGTCAAGCCTGAGGACCTGGCGAAGTTTGACTTCGACCCGCTGGACGCCACCAAAATCTGGCCCAATATTCCCGAGCGCAAAATCGGCCAGATGGTCCTGAACAAGAATGTGGATAACTACTTCCAGGAAACCGAGCAGGTCGCCATGGCGCCCGCCAACGTTGTGCCGGGTATCGAGCCTTCGGAAGACCGCCTGCTGCAAGGCCGGGTATTTTCCTACGCTGACACCCAGCTCTATCGCGTGGGCACTAACGTGCTGAGCCTCCCGATCAACGCGCCACGGGTCAAGGTCAACAACGGCAACCAGGACGGCGCGCTCAATACCGGTCATACCACTACCGGCGTGAACTACGAGCCAAGCCGACTCAATCCGCGTCCAGCGGCTGAAGAGGCGCGCTACAGCCAACTGCCACTGACCGGCAGCACGCAACAGGCCAAGACCCAGAAAGAGCAAAACTTCAAGCAGGCGGGCGATTTGTATCGTTCTTACAGCGAGAAGGACCGCAAGGACCTGATTCAGAGTTTTGGTGAATCCCTGGCGACCACCGACACCGAGAGCAAGAACATCATGCTGTCGTACCTCTACAAGGCCGATCCGGAATACGGCACCGGCGTGACCAAGGTTGCCAATGGCGACCTGGCCAAGGTCAAGCAGCTGGCCGCTGCACTGAAGGACTGACCGACCCCCTCGGCCCGTTGGCACAGCGGGCCGAGGCTTTTGAGGACATCACCTCTTGGAGGACAACACATGCGCAGAACCTTTTACGCGTTGTTGCTGTGTCTGACCGCGAGCGTGGTCCACGCCGGGCCGTCAGATCCCGGCAGCACCGCCGACACCCAGACGCAACTGAAAGAGCTGTTTTTTCAAGCCGCCCGAGAGGGCCGACAAGATATGCTCAACGAATTCATCAATGCGAAATTCGACCTGAATGTTCAGGACGAAAAGGGCTATACCGCCCTGATTCTCGCCGCTTACCACGGCCAACAACCTGCCGTCACCCAACTGCTCAACGCTGGCGCTGATCCCTGCGCCAAAGACCTCAGGGGCAACACAGCGTTGATGGGGGCGATCTTCAAAGGTGAACTCAGCATTGCTCGGCAACTGGTCGCCGCTAATTGCGCGCCCGACCAACGCAATAACGCGGGGCAGACAGCGGCCATGTACGCGGCGCTGTTCCATCGCAAGGATGTGCTTGACGCACTGGCCGCCAAAGGCGCGGATCTCAATGCCACAGACGCCATGGGCAACCGGGTGCAAAACCTGGAGCGCGGCGAGTTCCAGCCATTGCCGGCGACCCGATGACTGCTCCCAGGCTCTAAAGGTGAGTGGGTTCAGCCTGACGTCAGTAATTGCTGGGTCAGCGTCTTGAGATGTTTCATCGCGAAAGGCTTGAGCAGCAATTCAGTCTGGCCGCTTTTCAAGGCGATCGCAGGGATGCTGTTTTCGGCGAAACCGGAGATGAACAAGACCTTGAGCGTGGGTCGTGCATCCAGTGCGGCTACGGCTAATTCATCGCCACTCATGCCGCCCGCCAGACCGATATCGGTGATGAGCAAGCTGACCTCAGGCAGTCGCTCTAGCTGCTGTAGCGCCTGCGCAGCGTTTGCCGCCTTGGCGACCTGATAGCCCATGTCCAACAGTGTCTCACTGATCAGATCGCGGATGGCGTCCTCATCGTCGACCACCAATATGGACCCGCTCAGCGTGTGAGCCTTGTCGTCGGCCGCCGTTGGCGAGACGACGCCGGGAGCCGGTGCCGTACCTTGATGCAAGGGTAGAAACAGGTTCACCGTCGTGCCTTTACCTACCTGCGACTCGATCTGGACGTCCCCGGATGATTGTCGGGCAAATCCGTGCACCATCGAAAGCCCCAGGCCAGTGCCGGAACCCAGTGGCTTGGTTGTGAAGAACGGATCGAATGCACGCTCCAGCACGCTGCGCGGCATACCTGTGCCGGTATCGCTGACACTGAAACGTGCATATCCACCTGCGCTCAGCGTCCCGGTGGCTTGCGCCGGCTCGATGCGCACAGCGGTGACCTCAATCTGTAGCCGGCCACCTTGCGGCATGGCGTCGCGCGCATTGATGCACAGGTTCAGTAGCGCGTTTTCCAACTGGTGCGCGTCGCAGAAGCACAGCACCGCGTCCTTGGCCGCCAGTACCTCCAGCTCTATGCGAGGGGTCAGCGTTCTGCTGATCAGGTCCTCCATTTCCTGAACCAATAAGGCCGGATCGATGACCGTACTTGCCAGTGTCTGGCGCCTTGCATAGGCCAACAGACGATGGGTGAGGGAGGCGGCGCGATCGGAGGCATTGCGGGCCAGACCCACGTATCGTTGAAGTTCGGCGTGCCTGCCTTGGGCAAGCCGTTGTTCGAGCATGTCCAGGCTGCTGGTGATCACTGTCAGCAGGTTGTTGAAGTCATGGGCCAGACCGCCGGTCAGCTGACCGACCGCTTCCATTTTCTGGCTTTGCTGTAATTGCGACCTGACCTCTTCGAACGCTTCCTCGCGTTCTTTTTGAAGAGAGATGTCTCGGGCTACCGCGAAATAATGCCCCTCGCGACGTGCAATTCGCCAGTTCAGGTGCAACGGCGTCCCATTGCTGCGCGGGCCCTGACTATCGAGCTCAGCGACCGGCAGCTCGCTGAGTCTGCGCAAGGCATCGGACAACTGCGAGGGAGAGATAAAGCTGAAAAATGCCCCGTCTTTGAGTGCATGTTCGGCGTGTCCCGTCTCGGTTTGCCAGGAGGGATTCATCGCAACGACTTCGCCACGTTCGGACAGCATGCAGATCAGGTCGGGGGAGACATTCCAGATGCCATCCCGCTCAAGGGTGCGCCGCTCAACCTCAAGCTCCAGACGATCATTGAGATCGGAAAGCGCGTTCAAGCTCTTCTGGAACAATGCGCAGATGACTGACATGCCGAAGGTCACCAATGCGAAGCTCGCGCTGCTGGCCCAGGTCGAAAACCCGTCGTTGAAACCGATTTCGCCGATGAAAAAATATTGCGCAGCGAGAACCGCGAGCACGCAACCAAAAGCGGATGGCCCGACCCCGAAGCAAAAGCCGATGAACATCAATCCGGGAATGAAAAACAGGTAGGGCAGGGCGGTGAAGGGAAGCAGCGAACGAAGCGCGCAGCACAGCATCACTATCAGAAGTGCGCCCGCATAACGAGCCGGTTTGCTCCGCCGAGTGCGGGCAAAGCGTCGAACCAGCTCAAGGCGCGATGACAAAATACTGATCAAGTGGGCTCCAAGGGTCCAATCCGTACTCTCGGGCACGCCTGGCAAGTCGTGCATCAATGGGAGGGAACACGGTGTAAGGGCTATCGGCCAAAGCGCGGGCTGCATGAGCGGCCTGCGGCATCCGGCTATATGCGCAGGATGGCGATGCCCGTGGACTACTGCATTCAGTCCTCTTCCAGCCAAAACCGCAACGGTTTGCCCTGCGCCGGCCACAACCGCAATTGCTCGATGGGCGACACATCCCACCTCTGCACCTTGCCCATCGCTTCAAGGAATCGGTGTTCCTGCTCCATCAGCGCCGGCGCGCACAGTTTGCGGGTGCTGCCGACCGGGCCGAAGGTGATGGCATCGCCCTGCAACTGGTATGACGCGAACCAGTGATTGCAGCCGGCATTGCCGTAGGCGCGGCCGTCGTTGCCGAGGGTCATGGTCAGGTGACTGTTGTCGATCAACGGCCGTTCACCGATCCATTCCAGCACGTAACCATGGTCCTGCTTGAGGGCAGGGGATTCGGTGGCGCATCCCGCCAGCAGGGTGCCCGCCAGCAGTGTCAGCAGAAGCGGTTTCATGCGGCTTTCTTCGCGCAGGCAGGGCAGAGGTGGTTTTCGCCGACGACCTTCCAGCCCAGCTCCTCGATGCGCGCGGTGGCGGCAGGCTTGAGGGCTTTTTTGCCGTCCTTGCCGTCAACCATGAACTCGATGTCGCGCTCTTTGCCGCAGTCGTTGCAGTTGACTTTCCAGTGATGGATCGCCAGCTCGGTGAACGCCGGGCCGTTGGCGACGGCCACCCACTGACCGGTCGGGTTGATCAGGTGGCGGACTTTTTCTACGTTCAGGCGCATGAACAGCTCTTTGCTGCCTTTGACGGTGACCAGCAGCACGTCGTCGGGCTTGATCGAGCCGCCGTTGCCGGTCACTTGATAACGACCGACGGCGAGGCTGCGGCATTCGATCAGGGTGTGTTGCGGGGTGAGCATGCTGTAACGGAAATCGTGTTCGGCCATGGGGGTCTCCAAATAGGCGCGCATGCTAACACTTTAGAGGATGAGTTCTCGCGGCCGACCACCCTGTGACCGGCAGCACGCATGCTTACTGCACCAGATTCTGCGGGCTGCCCGCCGCCCAGCCGGTGATGTTATCCAGCGTCGTCTGGGCGATGGCGCCGAGGGCTTCTTTGGTCAAAAACGCTTGATGGGCGGTGATGACCACATTGGGGAATGTCAGCAGGCGCGCCAGCACATCGTCCTGCAGTGGCAGGTCCGAGCGGTCCTCGAAAAACAGCTGGGCTTCCTCTTCATAGACGTCCAGTCCGAGGTAGCCTAACTGGCCGCTCTTGAGCGCCTCGATCAGCGCCGGCGTGTTCACCAGCGCGCCGCGCCCGGTATTGATCAGCATCGCGCCGCGCTGCATGCGCGACAGCGAATCCGGGTTGATCAGGTGCCGGGTGTGATCATTAAGCGGGCAATGCAGGCTGATGATCTGCGCTTCGGCGAGCAGTTCGTCGAGGGGCAGATAACGGGCGCCCAGTGCTTCGACCCGCGGGTTGGGGTACGGATCGTAGGCCAGCAATTGGCAGCCGAAGCCCGCCATGATCCGCGCGAACGTCGCCCCGATCTGGCCGGTGCCGACCACGCCGACGGTCTTGCCCACCAGATCGAAACCGGTCAGGCCGTGCAGGCTGAAATCACCGTCGCGGGTGCGGTTGTAGGCGCGGTGCAGGTGGCGGTTCAGCGAGAGGATCAATGCCACCGCATGTTCTGCGACGGCATGGGGCGAGTAGGCCGGAACCCGTACGACGCTGAGGCCGAGCCGATTGGCGACGGCGAGATCAACGTGATTGAAACCGGCCGAGCGCAGGGCTATTAATCGGGTGCCGCCTGCGGCCAGTTGCTCCAGCACCGGTGCGCTCAGGTCATCGTTGATGAACGCGCAGACCACCTCGTACTGATCGGCCAGCGCCACCGTGTCCAGCGTCAACCGCGCGGGCTGGAAATGCAGCTCGATTTCCGGGACGATCTGCGCGCCAAGAAAACTCTCGCGGTCGTAGGTCTGGCTGCTGTAAACAAGCGTGCGCATGGTTGCTCCTTAAATGGCCTGACGTATGGCTGTCGCAGCAAACAGAGTGAACGTGATCACACAGCAAAAATCAGTGACCTGGATCAAGCCGTCACGCGCGCCTCGGTTTCCAGTCGGCTGATGGCCTTCTCCAGTTCATCCAGGGCCTTGTCGCTGTCCGCCGATTCCTGTTTCAGCAGGGTCTCGCTGCGCTGGCACGCCGCGCGCAATTGCGGGACGCCGCAGTAACGGGTCGCGCCGTGGAGGCGGTGGACGCGTTCGATTAGCGCGACGTTGTCCCTGGCCTCGCGTGCAGTGAGGATGGCCTCGCGGTCAGTGGCGAGGGAGGCCAGCAGCATCGCCAGCATGTCCGCCGCCAGATCGGCTTTGCCCGCCGCCAGCCGCAGCCCTTCTTCGTGATCGAGAACCTGCAGATTGATGCCGCCCTGAGCGATTTCGATCGGCCGCTCCGGCGCTTGATTGCGCAGCGCCAGCCCGGTCCACTTCAGCACCACCTGCGCCAGTTGGCGCTCGCTGATCGGCTTGGTCAGGTAATCGTCCATGCCGCTCTGCAACAGCGCGCGCTTCTCGTTGGCCATGGCGTGGGCGGTCAGGGCGACAATAGGCAGCGACGTGGCCTGACGCTCGCTCTCCCAGCTGCGAATTTCTTCGGTGGCCTGACGCCCGTCCATGCCCGGCATCTGCACGTCCATCAGCACCAGATCGAAGGGTTCATCCTGCACCGCTTGCACCGCCGCATAACCACTGTCAACAGCCTTGACCTTGGCACCCATGTCTTCGAGCAAGGTCTGCACCAGCAACAGATTGGCCGGGTTGTCGTCGACGCAGAGAATGCGCGGCGGCCGGCTCGACAGCGGCTCCGGCACCTCGTTGCGCAACTGCTTGGGCTGGATCAGCTCCGACAGCGCGCGGCGCAGTTTGCGCGTACACGCAGGTTTGGCCTGCAACTGGTTGTAGGCGTCGGGCACGGAAAACTGATACAGCGCCTGTTCGGTGGTCGGGCACAGCACCAGCACTTTGCAGTTGAGGTTTTCCAGGTCCCAGATCTGCTGGCGCAGGCGCTCGGGCGGCAGTTCATGGGCGGTGACGCCGAGCACGGCCATGTCGATGGCGTGGGGCGTCTGGTGCACCACCGTCACGCCGTTGATGAGGTTTTCCAGATTGTTGAAGACCATCGGCTGCAGACCGCAGTCTTCCAGCTGATGCTCAAGCGCCTGACGCGACAGGTCGTGATGCTCCAGCACCGCCACTCGACGGCCCAGCAGCGGCGGGGCGGGCAGGTCTTCGAGGTCGTCGCGGGTTTTCGGCAGCGTCAGGCTGATCCAGAACTCCGAACCTTCCCCCGGCGTGCTCTCGACGCCGATCTCGCCGCCCATTTGCTCGACCAGCCGCTTGGAAATCACCAGCCCCAGCCCCGTGCCGCCGGAGTGCCGCGACAGGGAATTGTCCGCCTGGCTGAACGCTTGGAACAACGCGCGCACGTCCTGGCTGGAGAGGCCGATGCCGGTGTCCTGCACGCTGATGCGCAACTGCACGGTGGTGTCGTGTTCCTCCTCCAGCATCGCCCGCGCAACGATGGTGCCCTCGCGGGTGAACTTGATCGCGTTGCTGACGAGGTTGGTCAGTATCTGCCGTAGCCGCAGCGGATCGCCCACCAGCGACAGTGGCGTGTCGCGATAGACCAGGCTCACCAGCTCCAGCTGTTTGGCGTGGGCGGCGGGGGCGAGGATGGTCAGGGTGTCCTGCAACAGGTCGCGCAGGTTGAACGGGATCGCGTCGAGGACCAGCTTGCCGGCCTCGATCTTCGAGAAATCCAGGATCTCGTTGATGATGCTCAACAGGTTGTCGGCGGATTTTTCGATGGTGCCCAGGTAATCGTACTGACGCGGGGTCAGTTCGCTTTTCTGCAACAGGTGGGTGAAGCCGAGGATGCCGTTGAGCGGCGTGCGGATTTCATGGCTCATATTCGCCAGAAACTCGGATTTGATCCGGCTGGCCTCCAGGGCTTCCTTGCGCGCCAGGTCCAGCTCGATGTTCTGGATCTCGATGGTTTCCAGGTTCTGGCGCACGTCTTCGGTGGCCTGCTCGATGCTGTGCTGCAATTCTTCCTGGGCGTTCTGCAACGTCGCCGCCATGCGGTTGATGCCCGACCCCAGTTCGTCCAGCTCGTAACTGCCCATGGGCGGCAATCGCGCTTCCAGATTACCGTCCTTGAGCTGGGCGACGACGTGTTTGATCTGGGTGATCGGGCCGTTGATGGTGCGGCTCATGCGCAGCGACAGAATGGCGGTCAGACCGAGACCGATGACAATCAGGATGAGGCTGGCGAACAGGCTGCGATAACCGCGCAGCAGGGTGCCGTTGTGGGACAGCTCCAGCTCGACCCAGCCGAGCAGGCGGTCGGCTTCGGCGGGAACCACATCGCCGGTGAGGTGGCGACTGCGCCCGAACACCGGCATCAGGTAGCGGGTCGCGTCGTTTTCCGAGCGCTGCAGCATGTGCGTGCTGTTACCGATGGGGGCCTGATTGATCATGCTGGGACCGGCGTGGGCCAGCATTCCCCGCTCGGCATTGAGGAACGACACCGCGCGCACGTCGGCCTGCTCCAGTACCTGGCCGGCGATGCGTTCGAGCATGGCTTGGTCACCGCTGGCCAGCGCGGCGGCAGACAGCGGCGCCAGCTCGTTGGCAATCATCTCGCCACGCTTGAGCAACTGGGTCTGCAATTCGGTGAGCTGCATCCAGGTGAAATACCCGCCCAGCAGCGCCGCCATCAGGCACGCCGGCAGCAGAGTCAGCAGCATGACGCGGCCTTTGATGCCCACTTTTCTCAGCACACTTCTTCTCCAACAACCCGGCATGAATTCAGGCAACCGCTGCGCCAGTGCAGCGTGTGGCGCTCGATCACTGCGCAGTGTAGTCATTTGCGCCTCGTGCACACAGTGCGCCGACGCGTGCCGACCTGATGGAACTGGACACTCCCCTCGTAGGACTGGCTTTAGCCGGAAAGGTATTGGAGGTCACACCGCGAAATTTGACGGTGCCCAAACCGGCCTCTTCCCGGCTAAACCCGGTCCTACCGAAGCACGTTGCTCCCATTGGAGAACGCATCGCCGGCAGGCCGGCATTGCCCCATGGCGCGCAATCTTGAATAATCCGCTGCTTGAGAATCAATCGCAGACGCCAATGACTCCCGCCAGCACTCACCGCCCCCACATACTCGCCATCGAGGACGATGTCGTGCTCGGTGCGTTCGTTCATGATCAGCTTGATCGTTGCGGGTTTCAGGTGACCTGGTGCCAGAACGGCGTCGAAGGGCTGGCCTGCGCGCAACGCGAACCGTTCGACGTGGTGGTGATGGACATCCTGCTGCCGGGCATGAACGGCCTCGACATCCTCACCCATCTGCGTCGCCGCCACAGCATGCCGATCATCCTCATGTCTGCCCTCGGCGCCGAGGCCGACCGCATCACCGGCTTCCAGAACGGCGCCGACGATTACCTGCCCAAACCCTTCAGCGTCGATGAACTGCGGGTGCGCATCGAGGCGATCCTGCGCCGGGTCGACCTGGAACGTCGCTTCCACGCCCTGACGGCGATCGAGCCCGAGCCCAGCGTCGAAAAAGTCGATGAAGACAGTTTGACCTTCGACGAAGCGCGCTGTGACGTCTTCTTCGCCGACGCCCCGGCGCAATTGACCGGCAGCGAATACCGTCTGCTGGAAACCCTGTGGCGCAATCCCGAAGACGTCCTCAGCAAAGCCTTCCTCTATCAGCACGTCTTGCAGCGCGGCTACTCGCGGCATGACCGCAGCCTGGACATGCACATCAGCCAGATTCGTCGCAAGCTCAACGCCGTCGGCTATCAGGCGCGGCAGCTGCGCACGGTCTGGGGCAAAGGCTACGTCCTCACGGCGGCGGTGGCGGATGCTTGAGGTGGTGAATGCCTGAGTCACGCAAACGGCTGCCCGGCCGGCATTCGCTGTTCTGGAAACTGGCGGTCCTGCTGGTCGGCTTCTGCCTGCTGATGATCTGGCTCAGCTGGTATTGGGGCCGCTACATCGAGACCCGCAACGCCTATCTCAACGCCGAGGCCCATCAGGTGCTGAACGACTATGCGGCGCAGGCCGAACGGGCGTGGAGCCGGGGTGGCCGGCGCGGCGTCGACGAATGGCTGAAGCAGGTCCGTCAGCAGGAACCCGGCTGGGTCGGGGTCATCGGCAGCGATTTGCAATCACTCGGCAGCGCGCGGCTGACCCGCGAGCAGTTTCAACGCCTGACCTTCATGCGCGGCATCGACTGGCCGATGAGCACGCGGCAGAAAACCGTGCCCTGGCTGAAGATCCCGTTTCCCGGTAACCCGGACGCGGGCAGTCTGGTGATCGAACTGCCGGAGCGCTTCAAGCCGGGCCGTTATGCGCTGATCGGGCAGATCCTCACCAACGGGCTGATTCCCGCGCTGTTCACCCTGCTGTTGTGCGTCGGGCTGTATCGCCTGCTGATTCGTCCGCTCAATCAATTGCGCGAACAGGCCAACGCATGGCGCGCCGATCGGCTGACCAGCCGACTGTCGCCGCAAATGACCGAGCGCCGTGATGAACTGGGTGAGCTGAACCGCGCCTTCGACCACATGGCCGCGCGCCTGCACTCGACGGTGCAGGTTCAGCAGCAGTTATTGCGCGATCTTTCCCACGAACTGCGCACGCCCCTGAGTCGCCTGCGGGTGGCCTGCGACAGCGAGCAAAGCCTGCCCGAACTGCGCGAGCGCCTGAGCCGGGAGGTGGATGGCATGCGCCGGCTGGTGGACGACACCCTGCAACTCGCCTGGCTCGACACCGAGCGCGAAAAACTGCCCGACGAGGACATTCAGGTGGTGGCGCTGTGGGAGATGCTGGTGGATGACGCCTGTTTCGAAACCTGCTGGCCGTCCCGTCAGTTGCGCTGCGATCTGGACAGCGAGTGCTGGGTCAGTGGCCATCTCAACACCCTGGCCCAGGCGCTGGAAAACATTCTGCGCAATGCCATCCGCCACTCACCGCCCGAGGGCATCGTGCGCCTGGACGGTCGGCGTGAGGGCGATGACTGGCTGTTGTGGCTGGAAGATCAAGGCGGCGGGATCGACGAGGGCGATCTCGAGCGGATCTTCGCGCCGTTCATCCGTCTGGACGGCGCCCGCCCCGGCGACGGTGGTTTCGGCCTGGGTCTGAGCATCGCGCGCAACTCGCTGCGCCTGCAGGGCGGGGACTTGTGGGCGGAGAACACCGGGAAGGGCTTGAGGATGATCATGCGGTTGCCGGCGCGGAACAATCCGCCTTATTCCATTCAGCGATAACCCCCTCACTTTGCGTGATATGGGCTGGCGGCGATTGCCGGTATGATAGGCGACCCCCGCACGTCTGGATCGCGAACACGCCATGACCCTGCAGTATCAAACCATCGCCGATTGCGTCGGCAACACCCCGCTGGTGCGTCTGCAACGCATGGCCGGGAACACCAGCAACACGTTGCTGCTCAAGCTCGAAGGCAATAACCCGGCCGGTTCCGTGAAGGACCGCCCGGCGCTGTCGATGATTACCCGCGCCGAACTGCGCGGGCAGATCCACCCCGGCGACACCCTGATCGAAGCCACCTCCGGCAACACCGGCATCGCCCTGGCCATGGCCGCGGCGATCAAGGGCTACCGCATGATTCTCATCATGCCCGACAATTCCAGCGCCGAGCGCAAGGCCGCCATGACCGCTTATGGCGCCGAGCTGATTCTGGTCAGCAAGGAAGAGGGCATGGAAGGCGCCCGTGACATGGCCGAGCGCATGCAGGCCGAAGGCCACGGCAAAGTGCTCGACCAGTTCGCCAACGGCGACAATCCCCAGGCGCACTATGTCGGCACCGGCCCGGAAATCTGGCGGCAGACCGGCGGCACCGTCACCCATTTCATCAGCTCCATGGGCACCACCGGCACCATCATGGGCACTTCGCGCTTCCTCAAGGAACAGAACCCGGACATCCAGATCGTCGGCCTCCAGCCTATGGATGGCGCGTCGATTCCGGGCATTCGCCGCTGGCCTCAGGAATACCTGCCGAGTATTTATCAGGCCGACCGCGTTGACCGGATTCTGGACATGGGCCAGGCCGAAGCCGAGGACGTCATGCGTCGTCTGGCACGGGAAGAAGGTATTTTCTGCGGCGTGTCGTCGGGCGGCTCCGTCGCCGGGATGCTGCGGCTGTCGCAGGAAGTCGAAAACGCGGTGATGGTCGCGATCATTTGTGACCGCGGCGACCGTTACCTGTCGACCGGCGTCTACGATGCGCCCAACTGATGGCCAAGCGTGATGCAGGCCTGCGTTTCCAGCCCAGCGGCGGCACCCGGACCGCGCAGGTCCCCACCGGTAAAAAACAACGCCTGACCATCGAGCGGCTGGCCAACGACGGTCGCGGCATCGCTTTCGTCGACGGCCGCACCTGGTTTGTCATGGGCAGTCTGGCCGGCGAAGAGGTCGAGGCCCGCGTGCTCAATGCCCACGGCAAAGTGGTCGAAGCCCGCACCGAGCGCGTGTTCCAGGCCAGTCCTGTGCGCCGGCCAGCCGCGTGCCCGCATTTTGGCCGTTGCGGCGGCTGCAGCACCCAGCACATGCCCCACGCCGAACAGCTCGCCCTGAAACAGAGCATGCTTGCCGAGCAATTGAGCCGCATCGCCGGGGTCGAGCCGCAGGAATGGGCCGCGCCCCTGACCGGCGATGAATACGCCTACCGCCGCCGCGCCCGCGTTGCCGTGCGCTGGGACGTCCGCGCCAAACGCCTGGACGTCGGATTCCGCGCCGCCGCGAGTCAGGACATCATCGCCATCGAACAATGCCCGGTGCTGGTACAGGCCTTGCAACCGATCATGACAGCGTTGGCGCCCATGCTCCGCCGTCTGAGCAAACCTCAGGCGCTGGGGCATGTCGAGCTGTTCAGCGGTTCGGCCAATGCCGTGCTGCTGCGGCACACTGCGCCGTTGCCTGAAAACGATCTGGCCATTCTCAAAGCATTTTGCGACACCCATGACGCGCAACTGTGGTTGCACGGCGAAGGCGAACCGCAACCGGTCGACCCTTCCGCGCAACTGGGCTACCGCCTGGAACCGTGGAATCTATCCCTGGCCTATCGCCCTGGCGACTTCGTGCAGGTCAATGCTCAGGTCAACACCGCGATGATCGAACAGGCGCTGGCCTGGCTCGCGCCGGACAAGGACGAACGAGTGCTGGACTTGTTCTGCGGGCTTGGTAACTTCGCCCTACCGCTGGCGCAAATGACGCGCGACGTGGTGGCAGTGGAGGGCGTCGAGGCCATGGTTCAGCGGGCGACGGCCAATGCCGCCGGCAACGGTTTAAGCAACGTGACGTTTTATCAGGCTGATCTGTCGCAGCCACTGGACAAGGCGGCCTGGGTGGCGGAAGGTTTCGCCGCAGTGCTGCTCGATCCGCCGCGTGACGGGGCGTTCGAAGCAGTGGGCAAGCTCAAGTCGCTGGGCGCTCAACGCGTCCTTTATGTGTCGTGCAACCCGGCCACGCTGGCGCGCGACACGGTTGAAATGATCAAGCAGGGCTACCGTTTAAAACGTGCCGGAATCCTCGATATGTTCCCGCAGACAGCGCATGTCGAGGCGATGGCGTTATTTGAAGCGAGCAAGTGAGGCGGCGGCTCAGGAAATGCCGATGCCTTACACGGAGTCTCGTTTAATCCGACTGGCCCGCGCGTACACGACCTTGCATGGCCCGCAAGGCGCACGCGCTCAAGAAGGCCGGCGACTGATGGCGCATTTCATCGCGCCGTAGGGAAGGTAAGCAACATGGTACAGGTGAGACCCCACCAGCCGATCAACACAGACGGCAGTATCAACCTCGACGCGTGGCTGGATCACGTGGTCAGCGTCGACCTCGCAGTGGACCGACAGGCCCTTAAAGAGGCCTGTGAATTTGCCCGGCACGCCGAGCAACAGGACAACGCCGCCAAGAACCTCTGGGCGGAGGGCACGTCGAGTTTTCAGACGGGCCTGGAAATCGCTGAAATCCTGGCCGACCTCAAGCTCGACCAGGACTCACTCGTCGCCGCCGTGATTTACCGCGGCGTGCGCGAAGGCAAGATCTCGCTGCCCGACGTCAACCAGCGCTTCGGCCCCACCGTCACCAAGCTCATCGACGGCGTGCTGCGCATGGCGGCCATCAGCGCCAGTCTCAGCCCGCGTCAATCGCTGGTGCTCGGCACCCAGGCCCAGGTCGAAAACCTGCGCAAGATGCTGGTGGCCATGGTCGACGACGTGCGCGTCGCGCTGATCAAGCTGGCCGAACGCACCTGCGCCATCCGTGCGGTGAAGAACACCGACGATGAAAAGCGCAACCGCGTCGCCCGGGAAGTCTTCGACATCTACGCACCCCTGGCCCACCGGCTGGGCATCGGTCACATCAAATGGGAGCTGGAGGACCTGTCCTTCCGTTACCTGGAGCCCGAGCAGTACAAGCAGATCGCCAAACTGCTGCACGAACGCCGCCTTGATCGCGAGCGCTTCATCACCGACGTCATGTCGCAGCTTGAGAACGAGCTGCTGGCCACCGGCGTCAAGGCCGACATCAGCGGCCGGGCCAAGCACATCTACTCGATCTGGCGAAAAATGCAGCGCAAAGGTCTGGAGTTCAGCCAGATTTACGACGTGCGTGCCGTTCGCGTGCTGGTGCCGGAGATGCGCGATTGCTACACCGCCCTCGGCATCGTCCACACCCTGTGGCGGCACATTCCCAAGGAATTCGACGACTACATCGCCAACCCCAAGGAGAACGGCTATCGCTCGCTGCACACGGCGGTGATCGGCCCGGAAGGCAAGGTGCTGGAAGTGCAGATCCGCACCCACGCCATGCACGAAGAAGCCGAGCTGGGGGTCTGCGCGCACTGGAAGTACAAGGGCACCGACGTCAAATCCGGTTCCAATCACTACGAAGAGAAAATCTCCTGGCTGCGTCAGGTCCTCGAGTGGCATGAGGAGCTGGGTGATATCGGCGGGCTGGCGGAACAGCTGCGCGTCGACATCGAGCCCGACCGCGTCTACGTGTTCACCCCGGACGGTCACGCGATCGACCTGCCCAAGGGCGCGACGCCGCTGGACTTCGCCTACCGCGTGCACACCGAAATCGGCCACAACTGCCGTGGCGCCAAGATCAACGGCCGCATCGTCCCGCTCAACTACAGCCTGCAGACCGGCGAGCAGGTCGAGATCATCACCAGCAAGCACGGCACGCCGAGCCGCGACTGGCTGAACTCGAACCTGGGTTACATCACCACCTCCCGGGCGCGGGCGAAGATTGTGCACTGGTTCAAGCTGCAGGCGCGCGACCAGAACGTTGCTGCCGGCAAGGTGCTGCTGGAGCGCGAACTGGCGCGTCTGGCGCTGCCTCAGGTGGACTTCGACAAGCTGGCCGAGAAGGCCAACATGAAGATCGCCGACGACATGTTCGCCGCCCTCGGTGCCGGCGACCTGCGCATTGCTCAGTTGGTCAATCTGGCTCAGCAACTGGTCGAGCCGGAACGCGGCAACGAGCAGCTGGAGCTGATTCCACGCAAGGCCACGGGCTACAAACCGGGCAAGCGCGGGGACATTCAGATCCAGGGCGTCGGCAACCTGATGACCCAGATGGCCGGCTGCTGCCAGCCGCTGCCGGGCGATGCGATCGTCGGTTACATCACCCAGGGCCGCGGCGTGAGCATTCACCGTCAGGACTGCGCCTCGGTGCTGCAACTGGGCGGGCGTGAACCCGAGCGGATCATTCAGGTCAGCTGGGGCCCGGTGCCGGTGCTCACCTACCCGGTGGACATCATCATCCGTGCCTACGACCGGTCGGGCCTGCTGCGCGACGTTTCGCAGATCCTGCTCAACGAGCGCATCAACGTCCTGGCCGTCAACACCCGCTCGAACAAGGAAGACAACACCGCGCTGATGTCGCTGACCATCGAGATCCCGGGCCTGGACGCGCTGGGCCGGCTGCTGGGGCGCATCTCGCAACTGCCGAACATCATCGAAACGCGGCGAAACAGAACGCCGTGAGGCGTAGCTGCAAGCTACAAGCGGCAAGCCACAAGCTGCAAGCTGTACGCGCACGGCTTGAAGCTTGTGGCTTGCCGCTTGAAGCTGTGACCAAAGGGATCCCTCATGTATAGCCTCCAAGACCTGCTCACGCTCATGGCCCGTCTGCGCGATCCGCAATTCGGTTGCCCGTGGGACGTGAAGCAGCATTACGCGAGCATCGTGCCGCACACCCTCGAAGAAGCCTACGAAGTGGCCGACGCCATTGAGCGCGGCGATTTCGATGACCTGCGCGGTGAGCTGGGCGATCTGCTGTTTCAAGTGGTGTATTACTGCCAACTGGCGCGGGAAGAAGGGCGCTTCGAGTTCGATGGCGTGGTGGACGGTATCACCCGCAAACTGATTCGCCGTCATCCCCACGTGTTCCCGACCGGCGATCTGTATGCGCCGCTGGAAACGCCGCGTCTCAGCGAAGAGCAGGTCAAGCACCGCTGGGAACAGATCAAAGCCGAGGAACGCGCCGAGAAGGCCAGCGCACCCGAGCAGCTGTCCCTGCTGGACGATGTGCCGGGCGTATTGCCGGCGCTGTCGCGGGCGGCGAAGCTGCAGAAGCGCGCGTCCCAGGTCGGGTTCGATTGGCCGGACGCCTTGCCGGTGGTCGATAACGTCCGTGAGGAGCTCGACGAAGTCCTCGAAGCCATGGCTGACAACGACAGCGCGGGGATCACCGAAGAAGTCGGCGATCTGCTGTTCGCCGCCGTGAATCTGGCCCGCCACCTCAAGGTTGATCCGGAAAATGCCCTGCGCGCCGCCAATGCCAAATTCGAGCGGCGCTTCAGATTTATCGAACAGGCCTTGCGCGACACCCGGCGCCCCATCGAAGATTGCAGCCTCGAAGAGATGGATGCGCTCTGGGGCGAAGCCAAGCGTCAGGAAAAGATCACGCCCAACTGCGGTTGAGTTGACTATTTAGAGAG
>LIDZ01010572.1_pt1 | contig 32940 bp, 29 predicted proteins | sample 644651 | NCBI WGS metagenome assembly LIDZ01 (sample SAMN03856242, study PRJNA289617) | food metagenome | isolation source: wine grapes on drying loft during traditional withering process | host: Vitis vinifera cv. Corvina | place: Italy: Gargagnago di S. Ambrogio di Valpolicella | collected 2014-01 | reverse complement strand
ATGAAGGTGGTGTCCATCTCATGGTCGTAGGCGATGTTCTTGATCAGGCGCTTGAGCAGCACGGCGTAGTCACACGCTTTGATCGGATCGGCAACGTGGTGCAGGTTGACTTCAAACTGGGCGGGGGCGCTTTCCTTGACGATGGCGTCTGCCGGAATGCCTTGCTCCTTGGCACCTTCGAGGATGTCCTGGAGGCAATCTACATATTCGTCCAGGTCATCGATCAGGTAGACCTGAGTGGAGTGCGGGCGCTTGCCAGAAATCGGCGAGCGTGGCGGCTGCGGACGGCCGTTCACGTTCTCCTGATCGATCAGGTAAAACTCCAGCTCGAACGCGGCGCAGATAGTCAGGCCCATGTCGTCGAATTTGGAGACCACTTGGCGCAGCACTTCGCGCGGGTCGGCGAAAAAAGGCTCGCCTTCGAGCTCGTGCATGGTCATCAGCAATTGCGCAGTCGGGCGCTTTTGCCAAGGTTCGTTGGACAGGGTGTCCGGGATCGGGTAGCAGATACGATCGGCATCGCCGATGTCCAGGCCCAGACCGGTGCTTTCCACCGTAGAACCGTTGATGTCCAGGGCGAAGAGGGAGGCAGGCAGGTTGATGCCTTTCTCGTAAACCTTGTGGAGACTGGTGCGTTCAATGCGCTTGCCGCGCACCACACCATTCATATCTGCGATCAGAAGGTCAACGTACAGAACCTCAGGATGTTCCTTAAGGAATGCGTTCGCTTCATTCAGCTGAACGGCACGCGGGGGTACCGACATGATGCAACACCTTTGTTGTTGAATATATCAATCATTGGGCTACAGCGAGTTCAGTCAATCCGAAAGGGCTGTTGAAGTCAAGCTGGCCCACTTTTGCCCTAAAAAAGCGCTGATTCGCTATTTTCGCCGCAATTCAGGGCGCGGATTACACGATTTGCAACACTATCGCTTGTTGGTCACACAATGGTATTGGCGGGTGAAACCGGGGTGTTGTGGAAAAAAATGAACAAGGCTAAGCTCGGCTTCAACCCACAACAGCAAATATAAACGGGGGGCTCATGTCGCATTTGCCGTCGAACGGCGTCATCCGTTGCACCCCCTCGAGCCAGTCCGCCATGCGCTCGAATCGCCAGTCCCGGCCACGCGGCCTGTTTCACTCTAGAACTCTATCGAGTGCTCGGCCAAGTCCGGACGTCAGCCGCAGCCAGATCCCGTCGTGCCGTCCATACTACCCTATCCTCAGGTGTTCGCGTGGCGCGCGCCGGAGCCGCTCCCGGCTGCCCCTGCGGGCGCCAAGGTCTGGTACTTGCAGCGTTGAGCAATACTTGGTCACACAAAACAAGGCTTAATGGCGTAGTTTCCAGTGCAGGGCTTATGGCCTGCTGCCGTAGTCGATTCACCGCAGTACAAAGCGACGCGCATGCGTCACACAGCGCCTGAGCCTAGCGGCCAGGTTTTTAAAGTCCTGAGGTTTTTATGAGCACCAACCTCGACCAGCTCACCGATTGGTTGAAAAAACACAAGATTACCGAAGTCGAATGCCTGATCAGCGACCTGACCGGCATTACCCGTGGCAAGATCTCGCCGACCAACAAGTTCATTGCCGAGAAGGGCATGCGCTTGCCAGAAAGCGTATTGCTGCAGACCGTCACCGGCGATTATGTAGAAGACGAGATCTACTACGAACTGCTCGACCCGGCCGATATCGACATGATCTGCCGCCCTGACGAGAACGCGGTGTTTCTCGTGCCCTGGGCCATCGAGCCTACCGCGCAGGTGATCCACGATACCTACGACAAGCAAGGCAACCCGATCGAACTGTCGCCGCGCAACGTCCTCAAGAAAGTGCTCAAGCTGTACTCCGAGCGCGGTTGGCAGCCCATCGTCGCCCCCGAGATGGAGTTCTACCTCACTAAGCGATGTGACGATCCGGACTTCCCGCTGCAGCCGCCAATCGGCCGTTCGGGGCGCCCCGAAACCGGTCGCCAGTCGTTCTCGATCGAAGCCGCCAACGAATTCGACCCGTTGTTCGAAGACGTCTACGATTGGTGCGAAGCTCAGCACCTGGACCTCGATACGCTGATCCACGAAGACGGCACCGCACAGATGGAAATCAACTTCCGTCACGGCAGTGCATTAGCCTTGGCCGACCAGATTCTGGTGTTCAAGCGCACCATGCGCGAGGCCGCGCTCAAGCACAACGTCGCCGCCACATTCATGGCCAAGCCCATGACCGGCGAACCGGGCAGTGCCATGCACCTGCACCAGAGCATCATCGACATCAAGACCGGCAAGAACATCTTTTCCAACGAAGACGGGAGCATGAGCGAGTTGTTCCTGCACCACATCGGTGGCTTGCAGAAGTTCATCCCCGAGTTGCTGCCGTTGTTCGCGCCCAACGTCAATTCGTTCCGGCGTTTCTTGCCGGACACCTCGGCGCCGGTCAACGTCGAATGGGGCGTCGAGAATCGTACCGTGGGCCTGCGTGTACCGGATGCCGGGCCGCAGAACCGCCGGGTCGAAAACCGCTTGCCGGGCGCCGACGCCAACCCTTACCTGGCCATCGCCGCGAGCTTGCTGTGCGGCTATATCGGTATGGTCGAAGGCCTCAATCCTAGCGCGCCCGTGCATGGCCGTGGTTACGAGCGACGCAACCTGCGCTTGCCGTTGACCATCGAAGATGCGTTGGAACGGATGGAAAACAGCAAGACCATCGAGAAATACCTCGGGCGCAAATTCATCATCGGCTACGTCGCCGCCAAGCGCGCCGAGCACGAGAACTTCAAGCGCGTGATCAGTTCGTGGGAGCGCGAGTTCCTGCTGTTCGCCGTCTGATCGCAGCGGGCCTGCCGGCGACGGCGGGCCCCTTTCAAGGAGTCCGCAATGAGCGTCAACAGCAACCCGCAAACCCGCCAATGGCAAGAGCTCAGCAGCGAGCACCATCTGGCACCCTTCAGTGACTACCAACAGCTCAAGCAGAACGGCCCACGGATCATCACCAAAGCCAAGGGCGTGCACCTCTGGGACAGCGAAGGCCAAAAGATTCTCGACGGCATGGCCGGGCTATGGTGCGTCGCTATTGGTTACGGCCGCGACGAACTGGCTGATGTGGCCGCCAAGCAAATGCGCGAGCTGCCTTACTACAATCTGTTTTTCCAGACCGCTCACCCGCCCGTGCTCGAACTGGCCAAGGTCATCTCAGAGCTGGCGCCGCCAGGCATGAGTCATGTGTTCTTCACGGGCTCAGGCTCAGAAGGCAACGACACTGTGCTGCGCATGGTTCGTCACTACTGGGCGCTCAAGGGCCAGCCGCAGAAAAAAGTCATCATCAGCCGCATCAACGGCTATCACGGCTCGACCGTGGCGGGCGCGAGCCTGGGTGGTATGTCCGGAATGCACGAGCAGGGTGATTTGCCGATCCCCGGTATCGTCCATATCGCCCAACCTTACTGGTATGGCGAGGGCGGCGACATGACCCCCGAAGCGTTCGGGATCTGGGCTGCCGACGAGCTGGAGAAGAAGATTCTGGAAGTCGGTGAAGCCAACGTCGCTGCTTTCATTGCCGAGCCGATCCAGGGCGCGGGCGGGGTCATCATCCCGCCTGAAAGCTACTGGCCACGAATCAAGACGATCCTCGCCAAGTACGACATCCTGTTCGTGGCCGATGAAGTGATCTGCGGGTTTGGTCGTACCGGCGAATGGTTTGGCAGCGACTACTACGACCTGCAGCCTGACCTGATGACCATCGCCAAGGGCCTGACCTCGGGTTACATCCCCATGGGCGGCGTGATCGTGCGCGACGATGTGGTCAAGGTCATCAGTGAGGGCGGCGATTTCAACCACGGCTTCACCTACTCCGGGCATCCGGTGGCGGCTGCAGTGGCCTTGGAAAACATCCGCATCCTGCGCTCTGAGCAAATCGTCACCCGGGTCAAAGACGAAACGGCACCCTATTTGCAAAAGCGTCTACGCGAACTGGCCGACCACCCGCTGGTGGGTGAGGTCCGCGGGCTGGGGCTTCTGGGGGCCATCGAGCTGGTCCGTGACAAGGCCACGCGCGCGCGTCACGAGGGCCAGAGTGCAGGCATGATCTGCCGCCAGTTCTGTTTCGATAACGGCCTGATCATGCGCGCGGTGGGGGACACGATGATCATTGCCCCACCGTTGGTAATCACCAAGGCCGAAATTGACGAGTTGCTCGACAAGGCGCGCAAGTGCCTGGATCTGACGCTCGAAGCGGTGAATGGCTAAATGCTAGTCTTGCCGGCGGGGCGCATAGGTTGCTGGGGCCTCCCCCGCTGGAACACGTGAATGTCTAAAAGAATCTGGAGCGTTACGCATGAAGAAATTTGGCAAGTCTCTCCTCGCCATGTCCCTGCTGGGTGCTGTGGCCGGCGTCGCGCACGCGGACGACAAAGTCCTGCACGTTTATAACTGGTCCGATTACATCGCGCCTGACACCACCAAAAAGTTCGAAGCGGCCACTGGCATCAAGGTTGTCTACGACGTGTATGACAGCAACGAAACCCTGGAAGCCAAGCTGTTGGCCGGCAAATCGGGCTACGACGTGGTCGTGCCGTCGAACAGCTTTTTGGCCAAGCAGATCAAGGCTGGCGTGTACCTGGAGCTCGACAAGTCCAAGCTGCCGAACTGGAAGAATCTCAATACCAATCTGCTCAAGGCAGTGGAAGTCAGCGACCCCAAAAATGCCCACGCCTTCCCCTACCTGTGGGGCACCATCGGCATTGGCTACAACCCGGACAAGGTCAAGGCTGCCCTGGGCGCCGATGCACCGACCAACTCCTGGGATCTGCTGTTCAAGCCTGAGTACGCAGACAAGCTCAAGGGCTGTGGTATCAGCTTCCTTGATTCGCCAACCGAAATGCTGCCGATTGCCCTCAAGTACCTGGGCTACCCGACCGACTCCACCGACAAGAAGCAGATCGAAGAAGCCAAGAATCTCTTCGTCAAGAACGTACGCAAAGATGTGGCCTACTTCCACTCGTCCAAGTACATCTCGGACCTGGCCAACGGCAACATCTGCGTAGCGGTCGGTTACTCGGGTGACATCTTCCAGGCCAAGTCCCGCGCAGCCGAAGCCGGTGGCAAGGTCAAGGTCAGCTACAGCATTCCGAAAGAAGGCGCTGGCAGCTTTTATGACATGGCCGCTATCCCCAAGGATGCCGAAAACGTCGAAGGTGCCTACAAGTTTCTCAACTTCCTGATGCAGCCAGAGATCATGGCTGAAATCTCTAACGCCGTGTCGTACCCGAACGGTAATCAGGCAGCTACCGCGCTGGTCAACGAAGAGATTCGTGAAGACAAGGGCATCTACCCACCTGCTGACGTTCAAGCAAAGTTGTATGCCATCGCCGACCTGCCTTCGGCTACCCAGCGCGAGATGACCCGCGCCTGGACCCAGATCAAGACAGGTAAATAAGCCCCATTTGCCTCCGGCCAGGCGTTTTAATGCCTGGCTGGAGCAATAATCCGAGATTTGTTTTTGCGGGAAGGGTTTTCAAATGTACGGTACGCTGATTTTGCACCTCGGCCGGCCGAACTGACGCCTGACAACAGCACATTGAGAGGATCTCCCCTTTGGCTATTTCTTTGTTTCGCAAGGCTTTGCTGGCAAGTGCCGGCCTGACGCTGGCGTTCAGCGTTCACGCTGCACCCACCGTGCATATTTATAACTGGTCTGATTACGTCGGCGAGACCACTTTGGCCGACTTTGAAAAAACCACAGGCATCAAGCCGATCCAAGATGTGTTTGACTCCAACGAAACCCTCGAAGGCAAACTGCTGGCCGGGCGCACCGGCTACGATGTGGTAGTGCCGTCCAATCACTTTTTGGGCAAGCAGATCAAGGCTGGCGCCTTCCAGAAGCTTGACCGCGCGCAGCTGCCCAACTGGAAAAACCTCGACCCCGCCCTGATGAAGCGCCTCGAGGCCAATGATCCGGGCAACCAGTACGCTGTGCCTTACCTGTGGGGCACCAACGGCATCGGCTACAACGTCGAGAAGGTCAAAAAAGCCCTGGGCGTGGACAAGATCGATTCGTGGGCCGTGCTGTTCGAGCCGGAGAACATGAAAAAACTGTCCAAGTGTGGCGTCTCGTTTCTCGACTCCGCCGATGAAATGATCCCCACCGTGCTCAATTACCTGGGCCTGGACCCCAACAGCACCAACCCCGAAGACTACAAAAAGGCCGAGGCCAAGCTGTTGGCGGTACGCCCGTATGTGACCTATTTCAATTCGTCGAAATACATCACCGATCTGGCCAATGGGGATATCTGCGTGGCGGCTGGCTTCTCCGGCGAAGTGTTCCAGGCGCGTGCGCGGGCCAAGGACGCCGGCAAGAACGTCAAGATCGCCTACGCGATCCCTAAAGAGGGTGGAGCACTGTGGTTTGACATGCTGGCCATCCCGGCTGATTCCCCGAACGTCAAGGAGGCCCACGCCTACATCAATTACATTCTGCAACCTGAGGTGATCGCCAAGGTCAGTGACTATGTGGGCTATGCCAACCCGACGCCTAAATCCGTGGAGTTCATGGAGGGCGACGTGCATACCGACCCATCGGTGTATCCGCCCCAGGCAACGCTTGACAGGCTGTATGTGAGCACTGAATTACCACCCAAGATTCAACGCGTCGTGACCCGTAGCTGGACCAAGGTCAAGACCGGCAAGTAATCGATACCCGCCTGCGCCACGCGCGCAGGCACCTATTTTTGCGGGGAGTTTCATCCATGGCCGTTGCCTCCAGCGCCTACAAGAAAGCCCTCGAGGGCGACCGGACACCCAAGCAGGTGCTGGTCAAGATCGACCGGGTAACCAAGAAGTTCGACGAGACGATCGCAGTCGACGATGTGTCCCTGGAAATCAACAAGGGCGAAATCTTTGCCTTGTTGGGGGGCTCCGGCTCTGGCAAGTCGACACTGTTGCGCATGCTGGCCGGTTTCGAGCGACCCACCGAAGGGCGGATTTTCCTCGACGGCGTCGACATCACCGATATGCCGCCGTACGAGCGGCCGATCAACATGATGTTCCAGTCATATGCCCTTTTCCCGCACATGACGGTGGCACAGAACATCGCTTTTGGCCTCAAGCAGGACAAGATCTCGTCCGCCGAGATCGACGCCCGCGTGGCCGAGATGCTCAAGCTGGTGCAGATGAGCCAGTACGCCAAGCGCAAGCCCCATCAACTGTCCGGCGGCCAGCGCCAGCGTGTGGCCTTGGCCCGCTCGTTGGCCAAGCGGCCCAAACTGCTGTTGCTCGATGAGCCTATGGGCGCCCTGGACAAGAAGCTGCGTTCGCAGATGCAACTCGAACTGGTAGAGATCATCGAGCGCGTCGGCGTGACCTGCGTCATGGTTACCCACGATCAGGAAGAGGCCATGACCATGGCCCAGCGCATCGCGATCATGCACCTGGGCTGGATCGCACAGATCGGCAGCCCGATCGACATTTACGAAACCCCCACCAGCCGCCTGGTGTGTGAATTCATCGGCAACGTCAACCTGTTCGACGGTGAAGTCATCGAAGACATGGAAGGCCATGCCTTGATCGCCAGCCCGGAGCTGGAGCGCAGCATCTATGTTGGCCACGGGGTCAGCACCTCGGTGCAGGACAAGCGCGTGACCTACGCCATTCGCCCCGAAAAACTGCTGGTGACCACCACCCAGCCGGCCCACGAGTACAACTGGTCGCGCGGCAAGGTCCACGATATCGCCTACCTGGGCGGTCATTCGGTATTCCACGTGCAGCTGCCCTGCGGCAAGCTTGTGCAGTCGTTTGTAGCCAACGCCGAGCGCCTCAGTGCGCGCCCGACCTGGGACGACGAAGTGTTTGTCTGGTGGGAGGATGACAGCGGCGTGGTACTGCGCTCATGACGGCTCAACCGCGCAGCGCGAGCAAGTTCAAGCGCCGGTTGGCTCGCCTGTTGCCCAATGGGCGCCAGGCCGTGATCGGCGTGCCGTTCATCTGGCTGTTTCTGTTCTTCATGCTGCCGTTCTTCATCGTCCTGAAGATCAGCTTTGCCGAAGCAGACGTGGCCATCCCGCCTTACACCGAAATCCTGACCTATCTGGATGACAAGTTGCAGATTGCCCTGAATATGGGCAACTACCTGTTGTTGTCGGGTGATGATCTGTACATCGATGCCTACTGGGGCTCTTTGAAAATCGCGTTTATCAGCACGACCTTGTGCTTGCTGATCGGCTATCCCATGGCGTATGCCATGTCGACCGCCAAGAAGGAGAGCCAGACGGTCCTGCTGCTGTTGATCATGATGCCGACCTGGACCGCCATCCTGATTCGCGTCTATGCCTGGATGGGCATACTGAGCAACAACGGGTTGCTCAATGGATTCTTGATGTGGGCCGGGATCATCAGCGAGCCGCTGCAGATCCTCAACACTAACCTGGCGGTGTATATCGGTATCGTCTATTCGTACCTGCCGTTCATGATTCTGCCGTTGTTCGCCAACCTGGTGAAGCACGATCAGAGCCTGCTCGAGGCGGCCTCCGACCTGGGTTCAAGCACGTTCAACAGCTTCTGGAAGATCACCGTGCCGCTGTCCAAGAACGGTATCATCGCCGGCTGCATGCTGGTGTTCATTCCGGTCGTGGGCGAGTTCGTCATCCCTGAACTGCTGGGCGGCCCTGAAACATTGATGATCGGCCGCGTGCTGTGGCAGGAGTTCTTCAACAACCGCGATTGGCCGGTGGCCTCGGCACTGGCGGTGGTGATGCTGGCGATCCTGATTATCCCGATCGTGTTGTTCAACCGCAGCCAGGCCAAAGAACTGGAGGGCAAGATATGAAAGGCTTCAAGTTCTCGCGGCTGATGTTGGTACTGGGGCTGATATTCATCTACCTACCGATGTTGATCTTGGTGATCTACTCGTTCAACGCATCACGTCTGGTGACGGTGTGGGGCGGTTGGTCGGTGAGTTGGTACACCGGCTTGCTCGACAACACGCAGTTGATCAGCTCAGTGGGCCGTTCGTTGCAGATCGCTGCGTGCACGGCGGTGTCGGCGGTGATTCTCGGCACATTGGCGGCATTCGTGCTGACCCGCGTGCCGCATTTCAAGGGGCGCACATTGTTTGGCGGTATGGTCACGGCGCCGTTGGTCATGCCTGATGTGATCACCGGTCTGTCGCTGCTGCTGCTGTTTGTGGCCATGGCGCAATGGATCGGCTGGCCGCAGGAGCGCGGTTTGATGACCATCTGGATCGCCCACACCACGTTTTGTACGGCCTATGTAGCGGTGGTAGTGTCGTCGCGCTTGCGTGAGTTGGACCTTTCGATCGAAGAGGCGGCCATGGACCTAGGGGCGCGGCCTTGGAAAGTGTTCTTGTTGATCACCATTCCAATGATCGCGCCATCGCTGGCAGCCGGGGCGATGATGTCTTTTGCGTTATCGCTGGATGACCTGGTGCTGGCAAGCTTTGTGTCCGGTCCGGGTTCGACGACCTTGCCAATGGAAGTGTTCTCGGCAGTACGCCTGGGTGTGAAGCCTGAGATTAACGCGGTAGCGAGCCTGATCTTGCTGGTGGTCGGGACCTTTACCTTTATTGTCTGGTATTTCACCCGTCGCTCGGAGCAACAGCGGCGCAAGGCAATTCAGCTGGCCATCGAAGAAAGCGCCGCAGGCGGGGATACCAAACGCGATTCACGCCGCGATCCCTCCCAATCGGTGGTGTAGCCCCTAAGCCGCACAATTGCAGGAGCATGGCTTGCCAGCGAAGAGGCCGCCAGCATCGGCGTAAATGCTTGAGTTATGTGTTGATGCAAAGGGCCCATTCGCCAGCAAGCTGTGCTCCTACAGGGGCAGGACTGGCAGGCCCTGAGCCGTACACCTGTAGGAGCATGGCTTGCCAGCGATGAGGCCGCCAGCATCGGCGCAAATGCTTGAGTTATGTGGTGATGCAAAGGGCCCCTTCGCCAGCAAGCTGTGCTCCTACAGGGGCAGGACTGGCAGGCCCTGAGCCGTACACCGGTAGGAGCATGGCTTGCCAGCGATGAGGCCGCCAGCATCGGCGTAAATGCTTGAGTTATGTGTTGATGCAAAGGGCCCCTTCGCCAGGCTGGCAGGCCCTGAGCCGTACACTGTAGGAGCATGGCTTGCCAGCGAAGAGGCCGCCAGCATCGGCGCAAATGCTTGAGTTATGTGGTGATGCAAAGGGCCCCTTCGCCAGCAAGCTGTGCTCCTACAGGGGCATGGCTTGCCAGCGATGAGGCTAGTAGATACTCAGTAAACCTAGCGCCAAGCAAATTCTGGATAATTATGCCCCCCGTGACTTTCGACCCTACGGCCCTGCGTGCCAGCCTCAAGCCGTTGCTGGAGCATGGGCCACTGTCGAGCCTGGCCCAGTCCTACCAGCAGGCCTACGGCCTCGACCTGGGCCACCGGCCTACGCCTGTAACCAGCGTGCTTGGCCGTATGGGTGTGGGCGAGTTCGATATCGTCACCCAGCTCTGGCTCCCAGCCGCACCCGTGGCAACACTTTTTTTGCTGCATGGCTTCTACGATCATATGGGCCTGTACCGCCATATCATCGATTGGGCGCTGGATCAGGGGTTTGCAGTGATCTCCTGTGACCTTCCCGGGCACGGGCTATCAAGTGGGCCGCGGGCCAGCATCGATGACTTTGGCCATTATCAGCAGGTGTTACAGGGCCTGTTTATCGAGGCTGAGCAGTTACAACTGCCGGAACCGTGGCATCTGTGTGGGCAGAGCACCGGTGGCGCCATTGCGGTGGATCACCTGCTGCACTGCGGCAGTGACAGTCCGGCACAAGGCCAAACGATTTTGCTCGCGCCCCTGGTGCGCCCGCGGGCCTGGGGCTGGTCAAAGTTGAGCTATCGGCTGCTCAAGCCCTTCGTTTCAGGCATCGATCGGCGCTTCAGCGAGAACAGCAACGACCCGACGTTCATGCCCTTTTTGCAGGCCGATCCGTTGCAGCCGCTGCGGTTGCCCACGGCCTGGGTTGGTGCGTTGGTCAAATGGGTGGAGCGTATCGAAGCCGCGCCCAGGTGCCAGCGCTCGCCGTTGATCATCCAGGGCGATGCCGACATGACCGTCGACTGGCAGCACAACTTGAAGGTGTTGCGCAGCAAGTTCGATGCACCCAAAGTGCTGATGCTGCCCGAGGCTCGGCATCATCTGGCCAATGAACTGCCACGGTACCGAGAGGAGTATTTGCGGTTTTTGGGGGATGCGCTGGTTTAGGCTTGGGCTGGGAAATAAGGTTGAGGGTCAGGGCCTCTTCGCCAGCAAGCTGTGCTCCTACAATGCAGGTAGATCCTGAGCCGAATGCGCCAAACCTGCCATGCCAGACTTCATTACCCACCCGAACCCGCTTGCCCTACCGCCAACCCTGCCCGCACCGCCGCCAAAGCCGCCTTGTAATACGCCTTTCCTTCCGCCGACTCGGCAAAGGTCACGAACTCTTCGAGCTCCAGATCGCTGAGGTCGCGATACACATACAAAAGGGTATTGTCGAGCTCGGTGCCAATCTGATCCATCAGCCGCTGCCGTTGCCCGTCCAGCATGCCTTGCGCCTGCCCGGCACCCAGCAGCCCCGGAATCATCTGGCTCAGGCTGTCGGCTGCCACACCCGCGATCGCCAGGCTGACTTCGGCGCCGGCCTCGCGTGCGGGCAGTGCAGCGGACAAATGCCCGATCAATAGCAGGCGATCGTCACTGGCCTGGGTGTGGGGCAAGCCTTGGGCATTCTTGGCCAGTTGATCCTTGCGGGTGGCGAGCAGCTCAGCGGCAACGATCTTGTGCCCCAGCGGCGAATCGAAAAAGCTCAACGCTGGCAAGGGGTCGGTCAGGGTCTGGCGCAGCTTGGCTTCGGCTCGGCTGTCCATGGCCTGGGCGGCAAAGCGCTTGTTGCTGTTGGCCACGAGCGCCTGGAACACCGCAGGTGGCAAGCTGTTGCTGTAGCGCTGCTGGGCCGCCGAGAGTGCATCGTTGAAATGCGCACGTTGTTCTGGCCAACCGGCGACCTTGTACAACTGGTCATGGTTGTCTGCCCAAGCGGGCAGGGCGCAGAACATGATGAGCAAGAAACACAAACGACGCATATGGACTCCTGTCGGCAGGGCGCTATTGTCCTTGGCTCGATACAGCTTTGTCGAGATTTGCACACAACGGATGGCCCTCAAACATTTGCTGGCAGTTGACAGCCAAGTGGCGCTGTCTGTTTTGCGAGCTTGTGGATACTATGCGCGCCATGCTCAATTCCTCCGATAACTCTCTGCTGTTACGCATCGTCGATGACCTGGCCGAACGTGGCTGGTCGCAGCAGAATCTGTTCCTGCCCCAAGGTCTGACCCTGGAGTTGGCGGCTGAGTGCCGTAAACGTTCGCGCGCCGGCGAGCTGGCGCCCGCTGCAGTGGGCCGCGGAATGGCCCAAGAGGTGCGCGAGGGCATTCGCGGGGACCACATCCAGTGGATCGAGGCCGGCGAAAACGTCCCGTGCGACAGCTATCTGGCGATCATGGACGCGCTGCGTGAAGCGTTGAACCGCAGCCTTTTCATGGGGCTGGAAGAGTTTGAATGCCACTTTGCGCTGTACCCGCCGGGGGCGTTCTACAAGCGCCATCTGGACCGCTTTCGCGATGACGACAGCCGCCGTGTCTCGGTAGTGCTGTACCTCAACGTTGGTTGGGTGCCCGGTGACGGCGGCGAGCTGCGTATGTACCTCAAAGGCGATATCGCCCATGACGTCGCCCCCATTGCCGGTAGCCTGGTGGTGTTTCTCTCTGGTGATATGCCCCACGAAGTCCTGCCGGCCGCGCGCGATCGGTTGTCTTTGACTGGCTGGTTTCGACGCCGGCCCAACGAGCCTTTTTGATATGCACAAAATTCTGGTCAGCCGTTGCCTGTTAGGCCACCCGGTGCGATACGACGGCGGCAGTAGTGGTCCGTTTGATCGCCTGGCCCTGTGGCAGGCCGAAGGTCGGGTCGTGGGTTTATGCCCGGAGGTCGCCGGCGGGCTGCCGACACCCCGGCCCCCGGCGGAAATCTGCGGCGGGCAGGGGGCGGAAGTGTTGGCCGGCGAAGCTCAGGTATTGACGGTTCAGGGCGAGGATTTTACCGCTGCGTTTGTGCGCGGCGCGCAGATTGCCTTGCGCCAGGTCCGCGCGCATGGCATCCGTATCGCTGTACTCAAGGCCAACAGCCCTTCTTGTGGCAACCGCGAGATCTACGACGGTACGTTCAGTGGTGTCCGGGTAAGGGGGGAAGGGGTGACGGCGGCGTTGCTGCGCAGTGAGGGGGTGTTGGTGTTCAACGAGCATGAGCTGGATGAAGCAGCCTTGGCGTTGTTGCAGTTGGGGTGAGGTAAAGTTCACTGGCCGCTTCGCGGGCGGAGCCCGCTTCCGCAGATGTACACAGCAGAGCTTGCCCGCAAAGAGGCCGGCCCTGCCTGCCCAGTGCTAGCGATTCTGGCGCGCAAACCCTTCCATGAATTCGGTCAGCTTTTGTGCTGCCTGCAACGAGAGCGCGTTATAGATCGACGCCCTTACCCCGCCAATCGCCCGGTGGCCTTCAAGCCCTGAAAACCCCAGCGCCCGGCTCTGCTCGAAAAACGCCTGCTGCAGTTGCGCGTTGGGCAGGTTGAACGCCACGTTCATGGTCGAGCGATCTGCCTTGGCCGCCCAGCCGCGGTAAAAACCATCGGCATTGTCCAGCGCGCTGTATAGCAGCTCGGCCTTGCTACGGTTGATACGCGCCATATTCTCCAGGCCGCCGACTTCGTTGAGCAGCCAGCGGGTCACCAGCAACACCACGTAAATGGCGAATACCGGCGGCGTATTGAGGTTGGAGCGTGCATCGATGTGCTTGCGATAATTAAGAAACGAAGGCAAATCTTCCGAGGCCTGCTGCGCTACTTCATCCTTGACCAGTACCACCGTCACCCCTGCAGGCCCGATGTTTTTCTGGGCGTGGGCGTAGATCACCGAGAACTTCTCGGCCTCACAGGGCTTGGACAAAAAGTCCGAAGACATGTCGCAGATGCGCGGCACGTCATCGCGGCCCAGTACTCGGTGAAACTGCAAGCCCTCAACGGTCTCGTTGGCCACATAGTGCAGATAAGGGGCGTCAGGCGAAAAACTCAGTTCGGCGTCGGTAGGCAAGCGGTTGAAACCGCATGACTCACCGCTCCAGATGGTCTTGACCGGGCCTTCGCGCTTGGCCTCGGCGATAACCTTGCGGCTCCAGTAGCCGGAGTCGATGTATTCAGCCGCGTGCTGTTTGCCGCGCAGCAAGGTCATGGGCACCATCGAGAACTGCTGGGTAGCGCCGCCTTGCAAAAACAGCACGTGATAGCTATCCGACAGGCCCAGCAGGGTGCGGATATTGCGCTCTGCTTCGTCGACCACCGCGGCAAACCAGTCGGAGCGGTGGCTGATGCCCAGAATCGACAGGCCGGTTTCCGGCACTTCGACGATGGAGGCTTGAACCTCGGCCAGCACACTCTCCGGCAAGGCCCCAGGGCCACCGGAGAAATTCAGGGCATTGCGCGGATTCGTAGACATAAACCAAGAGCTTCCAGATCAGGTGGTGGACCTCCTGGTGTGATCAGCGGCGCGGCGCATGAGCAGATCCCGGAGGGCATTTTTGACTTTTTGCATGTGGTATTGCTTGTTTGGAAACACGCTTTCGAGGTCCATGGCATGGATGACCATGGCCGGATCGATCTCGAACACCAGCAATTCGCCGTCACGGGTTTCTGCGCAATCGATGCCCAGATAATCGAGCCCGGTGCGTTCGGCAATGGCTGTCAGAGCCTCCTGATGGCGCGTTACAAACGCCGGGAAATCGTCGAGAAACCGCGCTTCTTCCGCTCTGCGCTGCGGGTCTTCGTACATCCGCGCATTAAGGTAGTGAATCATCCAATTTTCTGACGTTGCCATATGGCAGGCATAAGCTGTGCCATCGATGAGAAACACCCGGGCTTTTCTGAACAACCCATCGGCCTTGCTGTAGTCGACGAACCTCGCCAGGAAATACTGCTCGGCCTGCACTCTACTCAGGTAGCCATGGATCGCTTCGGCCGACTCGATACGTTCCAGGCCATGGCCGCCGTGGGTGCCGACCGGGCGCAGGATGATCGGGAAATTGACGCCCGCAGTTACCTCCACCAGCTGCCGAGTGCCTGCAGCCAGTGCCTGCAAGGTCTCGGGCTCGATGCGCTGTACTGGGCACATCACCAGGCCAGGCACACCCTGCATGAGCAGGCTGGCGGTCTGGCGTTCCGAGCGAGGTACATGCTGGGGGAGGTTGATGACCGGTCGCGGCCAAGTGGCCAAGGGCTCTTCCAGCCCAACGAGCACGTCGCGGGTGCTGTCTGCAGCGCTGATACCCACGAGCAGCACATCGTGTTCGGGGATCGGTACCGCCAGCGGCTCGTGATCGCTGACGTAGTAGAAAATCAACTCGATATCGCTGTTTTCCAGCAGGCAATCGATAGGCACGTTGGCCGACAGCTCGCCGGGGACCATCAGCACCAGTAGTGTCAGCTTTGCGCTCTGCTGCGGGGCGATGCGATACACACGCTGCATGTCCAGCGCTTGTGCCTGGATCTGCAGGCCGAGTTCCTGTTCGTTGAGGCACAGCAGAATGGTAGACAGGTTCATCCACAGCTCGGCATCGTCGCGATGCAGCAGGGCACTATCAAGCATCTCGGCGGCCTGCTGGCTGAAATCGATCCCGGCGATGCTCATCCGCAGAAAAGGGGCCAGGCCGATAAAGGCGGTGGAAGGTATCGGGCTCAAGAGGGCTAATCCCCGGCAAATAAAAAGACTTTAGCATGGCGGTTGGCGGCTATAGGGGCCACGCAGCACAAAAAAAAGGAGGCCCCTTGGGCCTCCCTTTTCCACCCCGAGGGGGCAATCAGAACAGGACGCGGCAGCGAATGGTGCCGTTGACCTGTTGCAGTTTTTCTTGCGCCAGATCGGAGTACTCGGCATCGACGTCGATGACCACGTAGCCGACTTTCTCGTTGGTCTGCAGGAACTGACCCGAGATGTTGATGCCGTTTTCGGCAAACACCTTGTTGATCTCGCTCAGCACACCTGGGATGTTTTCGTGGATGTGCAGCAGGCGGTGCTTGCCAGGGTGAGCCGGCAGGGCCACTTCCGGGAAGTTGACCGACGATACCGAGGTGCCGTTGTCACTGTACTTGACCAGTTTTTCAGCGACTTCCAGGCCGATGTTGGCTTGGGCTTCGGCCGTGGAACCCCCGATGTGCGGGGTCAGGATGACGTTGTCGAGGCCGCGCAGCGGGCTTTCGAAGATGTCATCGTTGGAGCGCGGCTCCACCGGGAACACATCGATAGCGGCGCCGATCAGGTGCTTGTCCTTGATCGCATCGGCCAGTGCGTTCAGCTCGACCACGGTACCGCGCGCGGCGTTGATCAGGATCGCGCCTTTTTTCATGGCGCGGATTTCTTTCTCGCCGATCATCCACTGGGTCGACGGCAGCTCAGGCACATGCAGCGAGACGATGTCAGCCAGGCCCAGCAGCTCGGTGAGGCTGGCGACCTGAGTAGCGTTGCCCAGTGGCAGCTTGGTCAGCGGATCGTAAAAGAACACCTGCATGCCCAGGCCCTCGGCCAGGACCGACAGCTGCGTACCGATCGAGCCGTAGCCGATGATGCCCAGCTTTTTGCCGCGGATCTCAAAGGAATTGGCGGCGCTTTTTATCCAGCCACCACGATGGCAGGAGGCGTTTTTCTCAGGGATGCCGCGCAGCAGCAGGATGGCCTCGGCCAGCACCAGCTCAGCCACCGAACGGGTGTTGGAGTACGGCGCGTTGAACACGGCGATACCACGTTCGCGAGCGGCGTTCAGGTCGACCTGGTTGGTACCGATGCAGAAGCAGCCGACCGCGACGAGTTTCTTGGCAGCATCAAACATCTCTTCGGTCAGCTGCGTGCGCGAGCGGATACCGATGAAATGAGCGTCAGCGATCTTTTCCTTGAGCTCGGCTTCAGGCAGCGACTTGGTGTGATACTCGATGCTGGAGTAGCCAGCGGCCTTGAGGACGTCGACAGCGGATTGATGGACGCCTTCGAGAAGAAGGAACTTGATCTTGCTCTTGTCGAGGGAAGTCTTGCTCATCTGCTTAAACCTGTGTCCCGGAGAAATTGGCAGTCATAAAGCCCGCAGCCATCGGCGCAAAGCTCGATTGGCGGGGGCGTATGCTAGCATATGCACCCCGCACAACGCCCATCCCTGGCACGTGAATACGGCTCAGGGTGACCATGAATCGTTTGAGAGTTCACTATGAACAATCCTGCCCTGATTGATGAGTTGATGAACTTGGTGGAGCCCGGCAAGGTCCTGACCGACGCCGTCTCGCTAGACACATTTGGCAAGGACTGGACCAAGCACTTTGCGCCCGCGCCCCTGGCCATTGTGTTCCCCAAGACCATCGAGCAAGTGCAGGCAGTGGTGCGTTGGGCCAATGAGCGTCGTGTCGCGTTGGTACCCTCGGGCGGCCGTACCGGGTTGTCCGCTGCGGCCGTGGCCGCTAATGGCGAAGTAGTGGTGTCGTTCGACTACATGAATCAGGTGCTGGACTTCAACACGGTCGACCGCACGGTGGCATGCCAGCCGGGAGTGGTTACCGAGCATCTGCAAAACCTCGCCCAAGAGCACAACCTCTACTACCCGGTCGACTTCGCCTCGGCAGGTTCCAGCCAGATCGGCGGCAATATCGGCACCAATGCCGGTGGGATCAAGGTGATTCGCTACGGCATGACCCGCAACTGGGTGGCGGGCCTGAAGGTCGTGACCGGCAAGGGCGACCTGCTGGAGCTCAATCGTGATCTGATCAAGAACGCCACCGGTTACGACTTGCGCCAGCTGTTCATCGGCGCCGAAGGCACTTTGGGGTTCGTGGTCGAGGCGACCATGCGCCTGGATCGGGCGCCCAAGAACCTGACAGCCATGGTGCTCGGGACGCGCGACTTCGACTCGATCATGCCGGTGCTGCACGCCTTCCAGAACAAGCTCGATCTGACCGCGTTCGAGTTTTTTTCCGACAAGGCGCTGGCCAAGGTGCTGGGTCGCGGCGATGTGCCCAGGCCGTTCGAGTCCGACTGCCCTTTCTATGCGTTGCTGGAGTTCGAGGCCACCACCGAGGAAGTCGCCGACGAAGCTTTGGCGACCTTCGAGCACTGCGTCGAGCAGGGCTGGGTGGTCGACGGGGTCATGAGCCAGAGCGAGCAACAACTGCAGAATCTATGGAAGCTGCGCGAGTACATCTCCGAGACCATCTCGCACTGGACGCCTTACAAGAACGATATCTCGGTCACGGTTTCGAAGGTGCCGGCGTTCTTGAAGGAAATCGACGCCATTGTCGGCGAATTCTATCCGGACTTCGAGATTGTCTGGTTTGGCCACATCGGCGACGGCAACTTGCACTTGAACATTCTCAAGCCGGAGAACCTGTCCAAGGACGAGTTTTTCGCCAAATGCGCGACGGTCAACAAGTGGGTGTTCGAGACCGTGCAAAAGTACAATGGGTCGATCTCGGCCGAGCACGGCGTGGGCATGACCAAGCGCGATTACCTCACGTACAGCCGCTCGCCTGTCGAAATTGAATACATGAAGGCGATGAAGGCCGTGTTTGACCCCAACGGGATCATGAATCCGGGCAAGATATTCCCCCTGTAGGTTGTTCTGTTCACTTCAATTCATTGGGCACAGGAGTTTTTCATGGGTTATCAGCACCAGTACGTTGACGGTACGCGCATCCACTATCCGGTCGGTAAGGTGGTGTGTATTGGGCGTAATTACGCCGAACACGCCAAAGAACTCGACAATCCGGTGCCCACCGAGCCGCTGTTGTTCATCAAGCCGGGCAGTTGTGTGGTCGCCTCGGAGGGTGGCTTCAAGGTGCCGGCAGACCGTGGCTCGGTACACTACGAGACCGAGATTGCGGTGCTGTTGGGCAAAGCGCTGTCGACCAAGCCAAGTGCAGAAGAAGTGCTGGATGCCATCAGTGGCTATGCCCCGGCGCTGGACCTGACCTTGCGGGACGTGCAATCGCGACTCAAGGAAAAGGGCTTGCCTTGGGAGATTGCCAAGTCGTTCGATGGTGCCTGTGTGATCGCGCCGTTCGTGGCAGCGGCGACCTATAGCGACCTGACCGACATCCCGGTGCGTCTGACCCTGAACGGCGAAGTACGCCAGGACGGCAACAGTTCGTTGATGCTCAATCCCATCGTGCCGATGATTCAGTACATGGCGGCATGCTTTTCGCTGCAGGCAGGGGATGTGATCATGACCGGTACTCCGGCCGGTGTCGGGCCGCTGAGTCCGGGAGATGAGCTCGTTCTCGAGTTGCCGGGTGCCAGCCGGTTCGCAACCAGCGTTCTCTAGCGTACCGCTTGGCCCGGTGGGAGCGGCTTGCGGGTTGGGCGTCGAAGCTGGTGAAAGCTTCGCGGGCAGAGCCCGCTCCCACAGGTGCGCGGTCCGGGCTCTATTGCCACTGTAGAAGTGGTCGGCTACTTTTTCAGGGTTTTGACGCCTTCAGGCGTGCCCAGCAGCAGCAAGTCCGCCGAACGTGCTGCGAACAACCCATTGGTGACCACGCCGACGATGGCGTTGATCTGGCTTTCCAGCAGCACGGGGTCGGTGATTTCCAGGTTGTGCACATCAATGATGATGTTGCCGTTATCCGTGAGTACGCCATCGCGGTACACCGGATCGCCGCCCAGCTTGACCAACTGACGCGCCACGTGACTGCGGGCCATGGGAATCACTTCCACCGGCAGTGGGAACCCGCCCAGCACCGGGACCAGCTTGCTGGCGTCGGCAATGCAGATAAAGGTCTTGGCTACGGCCGCGACGATCTTCTCGCGGGTCAGGGCTGCGCCACCGCCCTTGATCAGATTCAGGCCTTCGTCACTCTCGTCGGCACCGTCGATATAAAACTCCAGATCACCCACGGTATTGAGCTCATACACCGGGATGCCATGGCCCTTGAGTCGCGCGGCGGTGGCTTCAGAGCTGGCCACTGCGCCGTCGAACGCGCCTTTGTGCAGGGCCAGGGCGTCGATAAAGCAGTTGGCTGTCGAACCCGTACCCACGCCGACAACGCTTTTGTCGTCGAGCTTGGGCAGAATGAAATCGACAGCGGCCTGGGCGACGGCCTGTTTGAGTTGGTCCTGGGTCATGCGAGCTCCGAAGCGGGCAGGGTCAAATCTGAGGGCGCATATTATAGCCGTATCCGTTGGGCAAAACCCGGCTCACGTGTGGTCGTGGCGCCGATGGCTGGGTTAGACTCCCCGTCCTTGCAACCACCGCCAGCAGTGATTTTTTCCGATGCTCGAACAGTACGTAAAGAAAATCCTCACCTCGCGCGTTTACGATGTCGCGGTCGAGACCCCGTTGCAGCCTGCTGGCCAGCTTTCCAAGCGCCTGGGCAACACGGTGCTGCTCAAGCGCGAAGACCTGCAGCCGGTGTTCTCGTTCAAGATACGCGGTGCCTACAACAAGCTGGCGCACTTGAGTGATGCCGAGCGCGCCTGCGGGGTGGTCACGGCCTCGGCTGGCAACCATGCCCAAGGCCTGGCGCTGGCGGCCAGAAAAATGGGGGTCAAGGCCACCATTGTCATGCCCCGTACCACGCCGGAGATCAAGGTAGAAGGCGTGCGTTCACGGGGTGGGCGGGTAGTGCTGCACGGGGATAGCTTTCCTGAGGCGCTGGCATTTTCGCTCAAGCTGGTGGACGAAAAGGGCTACGTGTATGTGCATCCCTATGACGACCCCGACACCATTGCCGGCCAGGGCACGGTGGCCATGGAGATCCTGCGCCAGCACCCGGCGCCCTTGCACGCGATTTTCGTTCCGGTGGGCGGCGGCGGCCTGATCGCCGGCATCGCGGCCTACGTCAAATACCTGCGCCCCGATATCAAGGTCATTGGCGTCGAGCCCGATGACTCAAACTGTCTGCAAGCCGCAATGGCCGCGGGGGAGCGGGTAGTGCTGCCCCAAGTAGGTTTGTTCGCCGATGGTGTTGCCGTGGCGCAGATCGGCCAGCACACCTTTGATATCTGCAAGGATCATGTCGACGAGGTAATTACCGTCAGCACCGACGAGATCTGCGCCGCCATCAAGGATATCTACGACGATACCCGCTCGATCACCGAACCCGCAGGCGCACTGGGTGTGGCCGGCATCAAGAAATACATCGAGCTGTATGGCGTGACCGGCCAGACCCTGGTGGCGATCGATTCCGGCGCCAATGTCAATTTCGATCGCTTGCGCCATGTGGCCGAGCGTGCGGAGCTGGGCGAGGGGCGTGAAGCAATCATTGCGGTGACCATCCCCGAACAGCCTGGCAGTTTCAAGGCTTTTTGCCAGGCGATCGGCAAGCGCCAGATCACCGAATTCAACTATCGTTTCCACAGCGGCCGTGAAGCGCACATTTTTGTGGGCGTGCAGACACACCCCGAGAATGACCCGCGCGATGTGCTGCTGACCAACCTTCGCGAACAGGGCTTTCCGGTGATCGACCTGACCGATAACGAACTGGCCAAGCTGCACATCCGCCATATGGTGGGTGGTCATGCCGAAAAGGTCAGTGACGAGCGGGTCATGCGGTTCGAGTTTCCGGAGCGTCCGGGGGCACTGTTCAACTTTCTCAGCAAGCTGGGCGGGCGCTGGAATATCTCGATGTTCCACTACCGTAACCATGGTGCGGCTGATGGCCGGGTAGTCGCGGGCTTGCAAGTGCCCGAAGAAGAACGCCACCTGGTGGCCGCCGCGCTCGATGCCATTGGCTATCGCTACTGGGATGAGACGGATAACCCGGCCTATAAGCTGTTTTTGGGTTGATCCCGCTGGCCCCTTCGTGGGCAGAACCCGCTCCACAGATCGCAGTGCAGGCGGTGTGGGAACGGACCCTGCCCGCTAACAGGCCCTAAGCAGCACTCCATCGAGGACCGCCCCATCATGCAAACCTACGCTAGCCTCAAGATCGCTTTCTTCGCCGCCATGGCGCTGTTCATCCTCAGCGCCGCTGCAGTTGCCTGGCGTGGATTACGTGCCAGCGATGACAGCACCGCCCTGGGTCGCAGCCTGCAGCGCCCGTGGCTGTTCGCATGGCTGATGATGGCTTTGAGCCTTGCGAGCCTGCCTTTCACGGGTTGGTGGCTGGCCCACCTCGGTGCGTGGCCGTTGGGGCAGCTGTGGATGCTGATGGCTGAGGCGCTGTATGTACTGGTCTGGGTGTTTTGGCTGCTGGCAATACGCCGGGTCAACCGCTTGCGCCGCGCCCAGGTGTATTCGCGGGCGTCGGACAAAAAAGACGTGGCCGCGCAGCGCAAGCGTGCAGTTGTCTATGGCGGGGTAGCGGCGTTGTGCTTTGCGGCGATTGTGGTGCTGATGGCCGTCAAGCCGGTGTGAAACTGGTTTGATGGGGGCCTCAAGGGCCCCTTCGCGGGCAGAGCCCCCTCCCACAGGGGAGTGCGTTTCAGACTGTGGGAGCGGGCGCTGCCGGCCGATATTACTCGCCGCGCAGCGAAATCTCTTTCCAGCCGCGCCGCTTGGCCTCTTCATGCAGTTTTGGATCCGGATCGACCACGACAGGGTGGGCGACCTGTTCCAGCAACGGCAAATCATTGATCGAGTCGCTGTAAAAGTAGCTGTCATCCAGATTGAGCCCTTGCTCTTGCAGCCAGCTATTCAAGCGCGTGACCTTGCCCTCGCGAAAGCACGGCACATCGAAGCTGCGGCCGGTATAGCGGCCATCGACCATTTCACATTCGGTGGCCAATAGCGTCTCGACTCCCAGGCGCTTGGCGATCGGCCCGGTCACGAAACGATTGGTAGCGGTAATGATCACCAGCTTGTCGCCTGCCGCGCGGTGCTGGTCAAGCAAGGTCAGGCCCTTGGGCAGCACGATCGGCTCGATGCAGTCACGCATGAAGTCGCGGTGCCATTCGTCCAGTTGCGCTACCTCGGTAGCAGCGAGAATTTCCAGGCTGAACTCCAGATAAGCGCCCTGATCGAGGACGCCGGCGAGGTAGTCCTCATAGAAAGCATCGTTGCGCGCCTTGTATTCGACCTTGTCGAGGATCCCGCGCTCGCACAGGTAATCGCCCCACGCGTGATCGCTGTCGCCGCCAAGCAGAGTGTTGTCGAGATCAAATAACGCCAGACGCATGAAATTCTCACCTAAAAATTGAAAAGCACGCCACAGAATACGGACTTTTGACAACTGTGCACATAAGGTATGCGGGCGCGTTGCCGCCTTGACTGGCTTTGTGGAACAATGCGCAAACATGCGTTTGCGAGGTTGTTGCCGTGATCGACCCCGATGGTTTCCGTCCCAACGTTGGCATCATTCTTACCAATGACGCCGGACAGGTGCTTTGGGCTCGTCGTATCAACCAGGATGCCTGGCAGTTTCCACAGGGAGGCATCAACCCCCAGGAGACGCCGGAAGAGGCCTTGTACCGCGAGTTGAATGAAGAAGTCGGGCTGGAGCGCCAGGATGTTGAAATTCTTGCCTGCACCCGCGGCTGGTTGCGTTATCGTCTGCCGCAACGCTTGGTGCGTACCCACAGCCAACCGCTGTGTATCGGCCAAAAGCAAAAATGGTTTCTCTTGCGCCTGATTTCCAACGAGCAACGCGTAAGAATGGATTTGACGCCCAAGCCTGAGTTCGACGGCTGGCGTTGGGTCAGTTATTGGTACCCGCTGGGCCAGGTGGTGACATTCAAGCGCGAAGTTTATCGTCGCGCGCTCAAAGAGCTTGCCCCGCGCCTTTTATCGCGCGACTGACGACGGAGTTCGACCCCGAGCCATGCTCAATACGCTGCGCAAGATCGTCCAGGAAGTCAACTCCGCCAAGGATCTCAAGACGGCGTTGGGGATCATTGTGTTGCGCGTCCGAGAAGCCATGGGCAGCCAGGTTTGCTCGGTTTATCTGCTCGACCCCGAAACCAACCGTTTCGTGCTGATGGCCACAGAAGGCCTCAACAAGCGCTCCATCGGCAAAGTCAGCATGGCCCCAAACGAGGGCCTCGTGGGCCTGGTGGGCACGCGCGAAGAACCTCTCAACCTCGAAAACGCCGCCGACCACCCGCGCTACCGCTACTTTGCCGAAACCGGCGAAGAGCGCTACGCGTCGTTTTTGGGCGCGCCGATCATCCACCACCGTCGGGTAGTGGGCGTAGTGGTTATCCAGCAAAAGGAACGTCGGCAGTTCGATGAAGGCGAAGAAGCCTTCCTGGTGACCATGAGCGCACAGCTCGCGGGCGTGATAGCCCACGCCGAGGCCACCGGCTCGATCCGTGGCCTGGGACGCCAGGGCAAGGGTATCCAGGAAGCGCGCTTTGTGGGGGTACCGGGTTCGCCCGGCGCGGCCGTCGGTACGGCAGTGGTGATGCTGCCGCCCGCTGATCTGGACGTAGTGCCGGACAAGACCGTGACTGATATCAAGGCTGAGCTGGCCTTGTTCCAGAATGCTCTTGAAGGCGTGCGCGGCGACATGCGCACGCTTTCGGCCAAGCTGGCCACTCAACTGCGCCCAGAAGAGCGGGCGCTGTTCGATGTTTACCTGATGATGCTCGACGATGCGTCGCTCGGCAGCGAAGTCACCAACATCATCAAGACCGGGCAGTGGGCTCAGGGCGCGCTGCGCAATGTGGTGACCGAGCACGTCAATCGGTTCGAACTCATGGACGACGCCTACCTGCGTGAGCGCGCCTCCGACGTCAAGGACCTCGGCCGCCGCTTGCTGGCGTACCTGCAGGAAGCCCGCTCGCAAACCATGGTGTACCCGGAAAACACCATCCTGATCAGTGAAGAACTCTCACCCGCCATGCTCGGCGAGGTGCCTGAGGGCAAGCTGGTGGGCCTGGTCTCGGTATTGGGTTCGGGCAACTCTCACGTGGCGATTCTGGCGCGCGCGATGGGTATTCCCACGGTGATGGGCGTGGTCGACCTGCCGTACTCCAAGGTCGACGGCATTCGCATGATCCTCGACGGCTATCACGGCGAGGTGTTCACGAACCCCAGCGAAATCCTGATCAAGCAATACAGTGCGGTCATGGAGGAGGAGCGCGAGCTCTCCAAAGGCCTGGATGCACTGCGCGAGTTGCCATGCGTGACCCTTGATGGCCACCGCATGCCATTGATGGTCAACACGGGCCTGCTGGCCGACGTGGCGCGCGCGCAGGAGCGTGGTGCCGAAGGCGTCGGGCTGTACCGCACTGAAGTCCCGTTCATGATCAACCAGCGGTTCCCCAGCGAAAAGGAACAGTTGGCCATCTACCGCGAACAGCTGGCAGCTTTTCATCCATTGCCGGTGACCATGCGCAGCCTCGACATCGGCGGCGACAAGTCGCTGTCGTACTTCCCGATCAAGGAAGACAACCCGTTTCTGGGTTGGCGCGGTATCCGCGTGACACTCGACCACCCGGAGATTTTTCTGGTGCAGTGCCGGGCCATGCTCAAGGCCAGCGAGGGCTTGAACAACCTGCGCATTCTGCTGCCGATGATCTCGGGTACCCACGAGCTCGAAGAGGCGTTGCACCTGATTCACCGGGCCTGGGGCGAGGTGCGCGACGAGGGCACCGACGTGCCGATGCCGCCCGTTGGCGTGATGGTGGAGATCCCTGCAGCGGTCTATCAGGCCAAAGAGCTGGCCCGGCAGGTGGATTTCCTGTCGGTGGGTTCCAACGACTTGACGCAATACCTGCTGGCTGTGGACCGCAACAACCCGCGGGTCGCCGATCTGTACGACTATCTGCACCCGGCGGTGCTAATGGCCTTGCAGCATGTGGTCAATGAAGCCCACGCCGAGGGCAAGCCGGTGAGTATCTGCGGCGAGATGGCCGGTGACCCGGCTGCTGCGGTGCTGTTGATGGCCATGGGCTTTGACAGCTTGTCGATGAACGCCACCAACCTGCCAAAAGTGAAGTGGATGCTGCGCCAGGTGAGCATGGCCAAGTCCAAGGACCTGCTGGCCCAGCTGATGAAGATCGACAGCCCGCAAGTTATCCACAGCTCGCTGCAGCTGGCCTTGAAAAACCAGGGTCTGTCTCGGATGATCAACCCGGCCGCGCCGAAGACCCTCTGAGCTGATCCCGTCTGTGATGTGCTGGCCGCCTCGCGAGCATGCCTTGCTCACACAGCGCCACCTGTGAGGAAGGAGGGGGCCGTGCAGGGCACCACTTCCTGCAGTGTCCTCCCTCCTCGCAGATGCCGGTCAGCGCTATCGGCGCTCAGCGGCTGGAGCCGGAGGGGCTGTTTCCGCTACCATGCCGGTCCTGATTCGCCCTTATGGCGCGGCGGGGCGCTTTTGTGCGCTTGCACGCTGCACGGATGTCACAAATTTCATCCATGCCCAGGCTGGTCGCAATGCGACAGCCGGGGCATAGTTCCCGCTATACCGAGGGTCGGTGCCCATCTGGCGCTGCTCTGAGTCCATAGTTTTATCGAGGAGTCGCAATGCTGGCTTACCCCCAGATCGATCCCGTCGCGCTGGCGATCGGTCCCCTGAAAATTCACTGGTACGGCCTGATGTACCTGATTGGCATCGGTGGCGCGTGGTTGCTGGCGATGAGCCGTATGCAGCGTTTCGACCCCACCTGGACCAAAGAAAAGCTCTCGGACATGATCTTCTGGGTGGCCATGGGGGTCATTGTCGGCGGGCGCCTGGGTTATGTGCTGTTCTACGACCTGGACGTCTATCTGGCCAACCCGCTGCTGATTTTCGAAGTCTGGAAGGGCGGTATGGCCTTCCATGGCGGCCTGCTCGGGGTGATGATCGCTACCTGGTGGTTCGGCAGGCGCAACGGCAAGTCGTTTTTCCAACTGATGGACTTTATCGCGCCGATGGTGCCGATCGGCCTGGGTGCCGGGCGTATCGGCAACTTCATCAACGCCGAGCTGTGGGGCAAGCCAACCGATCTACCGTGGGCGATGGTGTTTCCACCGTTCAGTGATCCAGCGCAGCTGCCGCGCCATCCTTCCCAGCTCTATCAGTTCGCGCTGGAAGGCGTGGCGCTGTTCGCAATTCTCTGGTTGTACTCGCGCAAACCACGGCCAACCATGGCGGTTTCGGGGATGTTCGCGTTGTTCTACGGCATTTTCCGCTTCCTGGTGGAGTTTGTGCGGGTGCCGGACGCCCAGCTCGGTTACCTGGCTTTTGGCTGGCTGACCATGGGGCAGGTGCTCTGCGTGCCAATGATCGTCGGCGGTGCCGTGCTTATCTGGCTGGCCTATCACCGCAAGCCGGCGCCGCAGAGCGCTGTGGTCTAACACTCGTCAGGCGGGGCTATGGCCCTGCCGGCATCGATGCAGGTAAGTCATGAAGCAATATCTCGATCTGGTCGCCGACGTTATCAAGCGCGGTTCCCTCCAGTCCAACCGGACCGGCATCAAAACCATCAGCCTGCCTGGCGCCATGCTGCGCTTCGACTTGCAGGAAGGTTTCCCGGCAATCACCACCCGCAAGTTGGCGTTCAAGTCGGCAATCGGCGAGATGGTCGGCTTTTTGCGGGGCGTCAACAACGCCGCCGAATTCCGCGCGCTGGGCTGCAAGGTCTGGGATCAGAACGCCAACGAAAACAGTCAGTGGCTCGACAACCCGTTCCGCAAGGGCGCCGACGACCTGGGCGAGATCTATGGCGTGCAATGGCGCCAGTGGCCTGCCTACAAGCGCATCGCCCTGAGCAACCCTGCTGCCATCGAGCTGGCGCTGAGCAAGGGCTACACCCAGATCGCCCAAGCAGAAGAGGACGGCGAGGCCTACGTGGTGCTGTACAAGGCCATCGACCAGATTCGCCAGTGCGTGGACACCATCATCAACGACCCCGGCAGCCGGCGTATTCTGTTCCACGGCTGGAACTGCGCGCAATTGGACGAGATGGCCTTGCCGCCTTGCCACTTGCTGTACCAGTTCCACCCGAACCCGGAGACGAAAGAGATCTCCCTGACCCTGTACATTCGCTCGAATGACCTGGGCCTGGGCACACCTTTCAACCTCACCGAAGGCGCAGCCCTGCTGTCGCTGATTGGCCGCCTCACGGGTTACACCCCGCGCTGGTTCACGTATTTCATCGGCGACGCCCATGTCTATGAAAACCACCTGAGCATGCTCACCGAACAACTCGACCGGGAGCCGTTGCCAGCGCCCAGGCTGGTGATCAGCGATCGCGTCCCGGAGTTTGCCAAGACAGGCGTATATCAGCCCGAGTGGCTGGAGCTGATTGAACCGAGTGACTTCTGGTTGGAAGGGTATGAACACCACGCGCCGATGACAGCGCCGATGGCGGTTTGATTAGCGCTGCAATCGATAGTAGAGCTTAAATAATGACCAAAATGGCTGCCTTCAGGGTGGCCATTTTGTCGCCCGTGGAAAACACTTTTCTATGCCGAAGCGGATGTGTTTAGGCTAGCTGCCGCAGCCTTTACTCAGTCTGCGTTGGCCGGGGGGCGAGAACTTGGGCTTACAGTGCCTCATATGCTCGAGGTAATAGCAGGGATGGATCGTGCGGACTTTTACAAGTCCATGACATGTCATCAGGATCATCGTCAGTGGCAGGACGTCTATCACCCCAGATTGCCCGACGGGCTCTTGCTCTACGTAAAGGTTACCTATCGACTGGGGAGGGGATCGCCAGTCATATCCTTCAAGGAGAAATGAAGGTGAATTACCAAGATTGTGTGTGCTGCGGTGCTCCGCAAGGAATGACGCGATTCGAGCAAGAGGCAATGGCTGTCTCTTATCGGCAATTCGACAGTGTGGTTAAGGGCCTCAGTGGCTGGAGGTGCCAAGACTGCTCAGAGGTTGAGTTTGACCCCGAAAGTGTCGTCAAGTACGGTCAGGCTGGCGATCAGCTTCTGCATGAGGCGCAGCAACATACTGCGCACGAAATGCGCCGGATCCGTAAAAAATTGAACATTACTCAGAAATCCGCAGTGCAAATACTGTCGGGTGGAGGGCATAACGCATTCTCTCGCTATGAGCGTGCTGAAGTCGAGCCACCCAAACCATTGATGGTTTTGATGTCGTTGCTTGATCGACACCCTCATCTGTTTGAGGAGGTCAAGGCATCGGCATGCGGTATGGTTTTGGATGGCGCGCGTGCTGCCCGGTAACTGAAATGCCCCATGCCGGCTGTGCCTTAATGCCCATGACTACGCCCCACATGCGAATGTTCTGCCTCTGGCAGAGTAACCGCGCCGGTGACTTCCAGGCGCTGAAGGATGCCGCACTGGTCGTTATCGGAGTCGCCGCCGCAGCGTTGGCGTAGCTCCACCAATTGCTGCTGCAGAGCTGTCAGGCCCTGAATGCGTGCGTTGACATGCTGGATGTGGTCGTCGATCAAGTGGTTGACCCCTTCGCAGCGGTCCAGCGGGCTATCGCGCAGGTCCAGCAGGCTGCGGATTTCTTCGAGGGTCATGTCCAGGATTCGGCAGTTGCGTATGAACGTCAGGCGCTCCACATGGACTTGGGTGTACAGCCTGTAGTTGCCCTCGCTGCGGGCAGGCTCGGGCAACAGAAGCTCGCGCTCATAGTAGCGGATGGTCTCTACGGGGCAGTCGGTGGCTCTGGCCAGTTCACCAATTTTCATGATGTATCCCTCGTCTCGTAAATGTTGCTTGACCCTATAGTCGCTACAGGGTGTTCACTTGGCAACAAGCATTTCAGAGACCTGACCCATGAGCCGTCAGCACAGCGATCGTCAGCACCCGCACGAACATTCCCCCGATCACGATCACGATCACGATCACGATCACGATCATGGCCACGTTCATGGTACGGCGGATACCGTTCACGCTGATCACGCCCCCCATACCGCCGACGCCTGTTGCTCTCATGCACCGGCTCCTGCGCAGGTGCAACTCAGCGACGCTACCAGTGCGGACGCAAACTTCAGTCAGTTTCGGATCGCCGAAATGGACTGCCCTACCGAACAAACCTTGATTCATAACCGTCTGGGCAAACTCGCGGGTGTGGAGCAACTGGAATTCAACCTGATCAATCGGGTACTGGGCGTGCGCCATACCCTAGGCACCACCGAGCCGATCATCGAGGCTATCAAGGGCATCGGCATGACAGCCGAGCCGTTGAGCGTCGACGAACATGGCCAACCCATGGAAACGCTGCCGCCAGCCAACAAGCCCTGGTGGCCGCTGGCGTTGTCCGGCGTTGCCGCAGTGGGCGCCGAGGTCCTGCATTTCACTGGGCTGGCCCCCACGTGGGTCATCGCCATCGTCGCACTGGTGGCCATTCTCAGTGGCGGTCTGACCACCTACAAAAAGGGTTGGATTGCCCTCAAAAACCTCAACCTCAACATCAATGCGTTAATGAGTATTGCAGTCACCGGTGCGGTGCTGATCGGCCAATGGCCCGAAGCGGCTATGGTGATGTTTCTGTTCACCGTGGCTGAGCTGATCGAGGCTAAATCCCTGGATCGCGCGCGCAATGCCATTGGCGGGCTTATGCAGCTCACCCCCGAAACGGCAACGGTGCAGCAGGCCGACGGCAACTGGCGGGAGCAACCTGCCAAGTCCATTGCCTTGGGCGCGGTGGTACGGGTCAAGCCAGGCGAGCGCATTGCCTTGGATGGTACGGTGCGCAGCGGCCAGTCGAGCATCGATCAGTCGCCTATTACCGGTGAAAGCCTGCCCGTCGAGAAAACTGCCGGCGACAAGCTGTTCGCCGGCACCATCAACCAGGCGGGTTCACTGGAGTACGAAGTGACCGCTGCTGCGGGCGACTCCACCTTGGCGCGCATTATTCATGCGGTCGAGCAAGCCCAGGGCGCGAAGGCGCCGACCCAGCGCTTTGTCGATCAGTTCTCCCGTATCTACACGCCCGCAGTGTTCGCGCTGGCGGTGCTGGTAGCGCTGGTGCCACCAGTGTTGATGGCTGCGCCTTGGTTCGACTGGTTCTATCGGGCGCTGGTACTGCTGGTGGTGGCTTGCCCTTGTGCATTGGTAATTTCCACCCCAGTGACCATCGTCAGTGGCCTGGCGGCGGCTGCGCGCAAGGGCATTCTGGTCAAAGGCGGCGTATACCTTGAGAGCGGCCATCGCCTGCAAGTGCTCGCGCTGGACAAGACCGGCACCCTGACCCATGGCAAACCGGTGCAAACCGATATGCAACTGCTGGAGTCGGCTAGCACTGACGCGCCTTTGGTTGCGGCCAGCCTGGCCCGCCGCTCCGACCATCCGGTGTCGCTGGCAGTTGCGCGCGCGGCCGAGAGTGATTCGGTGCAGTGGCTGCAGGTGCAGGTGTTTACAGCGCTGGCTGGGCGTGGCGTCAAAGGCGAGGTCGCTGGGCAGTTGTACCATTTGGGCAATCACCGCCTGGTGGAAGAGCTCGGGCTGTGCTCCCCGGCACTCGAATCAAAGCTGGACGTGCTTGAGCGCCAAGGCAAAAGCGTGATCGTGCTGTGCGATAGCACCCGTGCACTGGCGATTTTCGCTGTGGCCGACACGGTCAAGGAGACCAGCCGCGAAGCCATCGAACAACTGCATGCCATGGGTATCAAGACTCTCATGCTGACGGGTGACAATGCGCACACTGCCGCCGCGATCGCTGCCCAGGTCGGTATCGATGAGGCCCGCGGCGACCTGTTGCCCGAGGATAAATTGCAGGTGATCGAGCGTCTGGCCGCCGAGGGGCAGCATGTCGGAATGGTTGGCGACGGCATCAACGATGCGCCCGCCTTGGCCCGTGCCAACATCGGCTTTGCCATGGCCGCTGCGGGTACCGACACGGCCATCGAGACGGCCGACGTCGCCCTTATGGACGATGATCTGCGCAAGATCCCGGCATTTATCCGCCTCTCGAAGCAGACGCGCGCCATTCTCGTGCAAAACATCGTCCTTGCGCTGGCGATCAAGGCTATCTTCCTGGTTGTGACATTTGCCGGTATGGCCACGCTGTGGATGGCAGTATTCGCCGACATGGGCGTCAGCCTGCTGGTGGTGTTCAACGGCCTGCGTCTGCTGCGTCGATAACCCCTGCTTAATATCCACCAAGGGCTCGAAATACGGGCCCTTCGGATCTTTCCTACGCTTTATCCCCAACTCTTCAGAATGACCCTACAGCCCTGTCGGACTCGGCTGATATTTCCCTGCTGCGCGCCTCGACATAATCAATCCGCCCCCCAGCAAGCAACATCCGGTTTGCCGGGAGGTGGCGTGGTCGGGTGGCTGCTGTACGGAGTGCTTGCCCGGTCACGTCTTTACTCCCCCCATCCAGAACAACAAGACGAGGTACCACCATGTCTGCACAAGCACAGTTGGAAACACTTAGCGCACCTCAGGAGATGACCCTTGAGGACACCCAGGATGTACGCGGTGCCGGCACGTTCGCCGATATCGGTGCTGTGATCGACTCGGCCATTCCGGTGATTGCCAAGGTAGTCGCTCAGGTGAGCTGATGCCACTCGGCCCTCACGGGGCCGTTGGTATAAACAGGGGGGAGCGGCGCCGCTCCCTTCCCGAAGCTTTGGTCGGGGGCGATGAGATGTTGGAACTCGGTAAAGTAGCTCCGCGGGCACCCGTGCGCACCTTGGTGTTTGGCTGGCTGATCTGCCTGATGTTTTTCATGCTCGCCGCGCTGCTGTTTACCGGTGAATACGCTCGCAAGGAAGAGGTGCAGGGCCGTGTCCTGACCCGCGACGTGGTGCGCATCGCCAGCGAGAACAATGTCCATGTGCAGGAAGTGCTCGTAACGGCTGGGCAAGCGGTTCGCAAAGATCAACCGCTCGTGAGGATCCGCCCGCAAGAACCTGAGAATTTAGGTGACGCCGGTGGCCAGACCACGGCGAACCAAAGCGCCGAGCGTCTCGAAAGCCTCTTGGGCGACACCCACAGCGATGAGTCCCAGGAGCATAAGGCTTTCGAGACTCAGCAAGAGTCCGTGCGGTTACAAATTGATCAATTG
>LIDZ01013739.1_pt11 | contig 33003 bp, 30 predicted proteins | sample 644651 | NCBI WGS metagenome assembly LIDZ01 (sample SAMN03856242, study PRJNA289617) | food metagenome | isolation source: wine grapes on drying loft during traditional withering process | host: Vitis vinifera cv. Corvina | place: Italy: Gargagnago di S. Ambrogio di Valpolicella | collected 2014-01 | reverse complement strand
ACGATCATTATAGTGGGTATTTCATAAAAATCAAGAGGCTAAATCAGTTATTGCTGAATTATGCTGAATAAAATACAATAGGATTTATTCTTCCTTTTCTTCGGTATATACTTATAAATGGTAATTTCGAGTTAGGAAGTATAGAACTGTCAGGAAAGCAGGAGACGATTAGTGCAAAACAAAAACAAGACTGTCGTAAGATCCATGGACCTTCTTAACCTCTTTTTAACCCATACAAAGCTCAGCATAAATGAAATTGTACAACTATCCGGCGTTCCCAAAACATCCGTTCACAGAATGATTGGTTCACTCGAAGATATGGGATTTCTCAATAAGGATAAGGACGGACAGTACATCCTCGGCCTGCTATTTCTGCAATTCGGCAATTTGGTCTCAGAACGCTTGGACATAAGACAGGCTGCATTAACGGCGATGCAGAAACTCCGTAACGATCTTGGAGAAGCCGTTCATCTTATTCTCAGAGATGGCAAAGAGTCCATATATATCGAAAAGCTGGACGCAGATCACCCTGTAAGACTATTTACCAAAATTGGCAGAAAAGCTCCCTTATATGCCGGTGCTTCCTCCAGAATTATTCTTGCCTTTATGCCCGAGGACGAGCGGGAAGCTTATTTGGACGAGGTTGAACTAAAGCCCATCGGATCAGGAACCATTACCAGCATAGAGAAGCTGCGCGAGGTTCTGGAGCATACAAGAGCAAAGGGCTACAGCTTCAGCCTATCAGAGCTGGAAAATTATACTGCGGAGTTAAGCGCACCCATATTTGATCATACAGGTCAGATCGCAGCTGGTCTGAGTATCGCGGGGCTAGATGTACGGTTCGGAGATGACCAGATGCCAGACTTGATCTGCAGAGTAAAACAGGCAGCAAATGAAATCTCGCAAAAGCTTGGGTGGAAGGGTTCCCCCCTCTGATGGATTAAGACATGTAAATAGAAAATCGTAGGCGATCTATTCCTTGAATAGGTCTCTTTTTATTGCACCCTCATCAGTCTGGCTTGCCTCTTCCCCGCCTTATTACGGATGCGGTCCCCGCCTCAGGTCGAGACTACAAAACCGCCTCTAGACCGTTTTGGTTCATGTGGTAAAGCCGTACAATGAATACATAAACACCGGAGGCTTACGAAATACATTCTGGTTCACTCAATGAGAGGAAGCGATTTGTGATGAAAAAATTATACCGTTCCCAAGGAGACAAAAAAATCAGTGGTTTGTGTGGAGGCCTAGCTACATGGCTCGGTATTGACGCTACCATTGTAAGACTTCTAACCGTGGTTGTTGCCTTGTTCAGTCTTGGCACAGCAGTTGTTCTCTATATCATCGCTAGTATTATTGTTCCAAAAGAGAATTATAGTGGTTTCACTGGCGGACCTGACTTCTATTAATAAACATTAATAACCATTTAAAAGGAGAGATTATGATGAGTATATTCGAAAGAATCGCCACCCTGACCAAAGCAGCAATCAATGAAGGCCTGAACAAATTAGAGGATCCGGTACTGTTGACCGGACAATATCTGCGCGATCTAGAGGAAGGTATCATAGCCTTGGAACGCGACGAGCGCGACCTTAAAGCAGCAGCAGCTGTGCTTGAGCAGCGTAAACAGGAATATCAACTGCTGGCAGATCGTAGCGAAGCTGAAGCAGTTACGTCAATGGGGCAAGGAAATGAAGATGCAGCCAGATTTGCAGTATTAGCCAAGCTAAAATATATGGAGAGTGCACAGGAATGTGCCACTGGTCTGGAAGAAACCCGTCATAGACTAGCAGCTTTGGAAGCAAATATCCATAGCGCCAAAGAAGAGCATACCCGGCTGAAAGCGAAAAGAAACGAATTGGCGGCCCGCGCCCGCAAAGCAGCAGGCAAGGCAAGCCGTCCCACTGCAAGTCATGGACAAGGCCCTAACGTCAGAGGCTTCGTTAAAAACTTGAATACCAGTGCAGCCTCGCGCGGCTTCGAGCGGATGGAGGATAAAATCACAGAATGGGAAGCTGCCGCAGCTAACTTTTTCCACCCTTCCGATACAACTGCAGAGAGCAAAAACATAAATGCAGATTCCGCCTTGAACAGTGTTGTGGATGCCGAGTTGGAACGCATTCGCGCCCGCAAGAACGACGGTAACAAGTAAGCGATAGCCAAGTCTATCTGCCACCAGGCTTTCCTATAGCTGGTGGTTTTTTTGCGCTTTCTATAGGTCGATTCCACATTTATCGGCTTATGAATCCTTTTGCGAAATCCGAAGTACCCTACTTATCCATCTTTCGGCCGAAGTAATAGGATACAACTAAATATTACTTTGTGGGAGATTTGTAAAACATAACTAACAACAGGAAATCCATGACTATTCTACAATCGTAGAAAGTCATGGATTTTCCGTTGTTCGCATAAGTTAATACTATTACGCTCCGAGAATCCCTTTAGCCTTCGCCGCCTTAAGCCACTGTGGAAATTCATTCAGCAACTGATCATACAGCTCTTCATCAGACACATCCTCAATCCGGTCCAGATGTATAAAGCTGGCATTATCGACCAGCCGGCCTGTCATTGTATCCAGCTGCTTCAGCACCTCAAAGTCTGAATCTCCGATCCCCACAAACTGCCAAAAGATAGGCTGGACGGAAGAGGACATAATCACTTTTTTCGTGGGTCTCACCACACCTCCATCGTTGATGAAGATAATAAATACTGGCGTTGGATCATTTTCCTCCTCTGTATACTTTCGAATGACATCCTCCATCACCGGCGGTTCATTATTACGTCCGAACTTATGAATGGCATTATTGTTCATAATGTGTGTAAACACATAACTTCCGAACTCTTGCTCCGTTACCGGTGGCAAACGGCTGAACTCAGTATCATACACCCATACATCCAGCGAACCGTTATCATCAAATTTAGAGGCTACAGCCAAAATACGCTCAACCACTTCCTGTACCGTTCCATTATTGTATAAGGTTTTCATCGACCCGGTGATGTCCAGTACAATACCGACTCTAGCAGATCCCCCTGTCAACTGCTTCTTTTCCAGCGTAAACTCGACAATCTTTTTACGAAGATCAATAGAGGACAAGATGTTCTTCCCAGCTACTGCCGGCTCACGTACAGTTTCTACAATCTCAGCAGTGGCAGCAATCTCGGCAGAATCCGCTTCTTCAAGCTCAAGTCCATAATGGGTGCATAATGCAGCCAGGCCTCCATTAAATCCACTGCCAATGGCGCTAAACTTCCATTCCCCAGCATGCCGGTACAATTCCCCCACCACGATAGCCGTTTCTGCTGATAAATCCAACCCATACTCAAACCGAAACAACTCTTCCCCATTGTCATGATCCATAATCCGCAGATATGGTGCGACCACATCCTTCATGCTATGGCCCAATTTCTCCCCTTCATAGATCGTCAGCGTTAATGCAATCTTGGTTATATCTGCGGGAAGCTTGGACAGTGAAATGGTGACAGCTTCTTTATCCCCTTGATTTAAGTTAGAGTGTGCCGCCGCTCCATTCGTGGACAATGGATTACCATAAAATATAAAATTTTCATCCCGTTCACAGCGATTCTGCTCTGATAGTAGAAAAGCTGCTGCATCTATACCGATCTCAGCACTAACAGTCGACCAACCGAAATTTAAGGAAAGGCTAGATACCTTTCGCCCTCTAGTAATATCTACCTTCTGTCCTTTTAAGAGCTGCACTCTGTCATCTCCTTTGTATATTCACTAGATTGTGTTTAGCACCCCACTCCTTTAATATAAACATATATATGATAGATAAGGGGCTTTACTATGGACTTTACAGCAATAGATTTTGAGACAGCTAATTCCAGCCGCTCCAGTGCGTGTGCCTTGGGCCTTGTTCAAGTTAGAGCGGGAATAATTACGGCAGAGCATGACTGGCTAATCGATCCACAACAACGCTTTGATGGTATGAACATTGCTATACATGGCATTACTCCATCAATGGTGCGTGGCAAACCTACTTTTCACGAACTTTGGCCTACTATTGAACCCTTGTTGCAAGGTGAAATTGTCGTGGCGCACAACGCCTCCTTTGATATGAGTGTTCTGCGTTATTGTCTGGATGGCGCTTCTTTGACCTACCCCGACTTCCAATATCTCTGCACCTACTTGTTAGGCAAAAAAATACTGCAAGACCTGCCCTCCCATAAATTAAATGTCATCTCTGCTCATTTCGGCATCACACTCAAGCACCATGATGCTCTGGATGACGCCCGCGCTTCTGCTGCTATTCTGTTAAAGCTTATGGAACAGGAACAGCATAACGATCCCCTGCTGCTTGCCGGTAGCCAAGGCTATAAGAGCGGCAAGATGTACGCAGGCGGTTACAGCGCATTTTCGGCTCCGGCCAAGAAACCTCTCAAGAAACAGTCTGCTAAAGCGAATAGTCCAGTCATTAAGAGAACTTCAATAACAGTACCGCATAACACTTATGAGTTTTAGCCGGAAAAACAGAGAAAAGGAAGGTTCAGGATGAATTTCAAAGAGATTAAAATAGACCTGTTCACTTTGCCAGAAGATTACTATTTGGCTCACTGCATTTCTTCCGATGCCAAAATGAGTGCAGGAATTGCCGTGGAATTCAGAAAGAGGTTCAAGCTTAAATCTCTTCAAGATAAGGCAAATCTGCAGCCATTAGAAATAGGGTCATGCTATATAGTGGGTAGATCCTTGAATCTGGTAACCAAATCAAAATACTGGCACAAACCCACGTACGAAACAATTACACAAGCTCTTATTTCTATGAAGATTAGGTGTCTGGAGGAAGAGATTACTAAACTGGCTATGCCACAGATTGGCTGTGGTCTTGATAAACTGCAATGGGGCAAAGTCAGAGAGATCATTAAAGAGGTTTTTAGTGATACCAAAGTTAATATCGTTGTGTGTACCTTATAAATATACATACTATATCGAAAACACAAAGAAACCTCTTCTCATTTTACTTAGGAAAGGTTTCTTTGTGTATTTCATATTTCAAAAATGGATTATTACTTAAATCTTCAAACGATAAACCGCCTTATTCTCCAGTCCTCTGATAAAAGGGGTCCATTCCTCGGTCTCTGGCGTTGTATCCAGTGCATCCTCTACCATCTGCAATTTGGCATCCATGGCATCAATGTGATGCAGAGCTACCGCTTCAGCTGTTTGTGGCTGAACGGGACTGCCCCATTCGCCTAGATTATGGTGAGACAAGACTAAGTGCTGCAGGCCGAGTACTTTTTCCGAATTCAGATCAATATTTGAGCGTATAGCTGCTTCTGTAATCCAGCTGGAAGCCATGGAGATGTGACCGATCAGCTTGCCTTGCACACTATAATCCGAAACAATTCCGAGCTGTGATATCATCTCTTCAGGCTTGGCGATATCATGCAGGATGATACCTGCCGTCATAAGGTCTGAATTGAGAAACGGGCGTTGCTTGCACAAGAATTCGCCAATCTCCAGCATACGTACCATATGATAAGCAAGTCCGGCAAAATAAGCATGATGATGTGTCTTAGCCGCCGGGTAATGCATCAGCTTCTCTTCCACTTTGCCCACACAGAATGCGACGATGGTGGCAATCTCCTGATCTGAAATACTGCCCATCGCTACTTTTATGGTATGAACAAGATCAACAGGGCGAACGGGCGCGGAGCGGATAAAATCCGTTATAGCAACTCCATCGCTATCGTTAGCCAGTCTAATTTTATTGACTTTAATTTGCAGCTTCTCACGATACGTATGTGCTATACCGCTAACTTTAACTAGTGCCATTGGGAAAAAGGTTTCTTTATCGGTCGTGCTGACATCCCAATACTTCGCAGACAGCTGCCCGCTGGAGTCACCCAAAATAAGGTCAAAGTAATCCTTTGGAGGAGTACCGTTTGTTTGTTTAAGTGTCAGCTCTCGTAATAGATAAAAGCCGACGAATTCATCTTGCGGAGATAGCTGATTAATAAGTGTCATTTTTGAAGCCTCCCATTAATAACAGGCTTGAACCTGCTGTGTATATTAAACCTTTGACACGCACCTCCAAAATCCCTTTAAATCACTATACGATCACTTCCCAGAATTATGTGCAAGCAGAAAAAAGGGGTTATCCCCCAGCCATTTTTGATGGCCTTTGGGACAACCCCTTCATTTCTAATGAAACGACTTATTTACCAGCTGTTTCAAGTGCGAATTTGATTGCCTCTACTATCTTAGCAGAAACAGCCTTCTCAGCGTCATTATTTCCGAATGCCGCTGCATGGTAGCCGTATTTGTGCAAGCTGTTACCATCCGAAGTCGACTCGATCTCGCTCTTCACTGCCAGTTCAGCATCTGTTAACTGATATACTGTTTTTACCTTGCCATTAATATCAAGGTAATAAACAACCATTTTAACAGGAACACCATGTTCAACCGTAACCATAACGTTAACGGTCTTGTCGTTACTTGCACCGATGAAAATTCCATCGAAGTAAGCCGCTTTGTTCGCTTCTGCTAACTCAGCTTTTCCGTAAGCTCTATCAACCGCAGTTTTGAAACCTGTGCTGCTGTTAGTCGCGCCGGACACTGCATCTACATTTTGTACTGCTTCTCTTGTACCTGCAGCAAGGAAATTTGTAGTCAGCAATGGAATAGCTTTTTGAACTTCAACATATGCTGCCTTTCCTAAATCTACAAGGTTCATACCTACACGAGTTAGTGCAACATTAACAATCACACCATTACGTAGTGTAACGTCAGCTCTGTTAGTTCCTTTATCATAGGCATCACCATAAGCGGTGAAAGTACCGTCTTTATAAGTTCCTTGCACTTTGGAAGCACTTGTTAAAGCATCTGTCAGTGCTGCTCTAGCCGCTGCAGACAACGCTTCTTGACCCTTGATATCAGCTAATTGAACGCCTTTTTCCATCAAGCCAGTGGTTAATTGATCAACCAGTGTTTTTTGTTCAGGAGTCAGCTTATCATCAGCGATCAGCTTCTTGTCAGCTCCGAACAGGCTTACTTTAATGCCAGTTACTTGGTCTGAAGCGATATCAACCAATAACAGCATAGTGGATTGGCTATCAACGCCGCCAAATTTGCCGTCAAAATATTGACCTGCTGTAGGAACCTTCAGAGCTTTTTCAAATGCTCTTTCTACAGATTGGTTCCAACCTTCGCTACTTTCAGTAGCTCCGGAGATTCCATCTACTTTTTCATCATAATTAGCAATATAAGAACCGTTTGCCAGCAATTTAGCTGTCATTGGTGCATTTGCCTTTACAACTTCTGCATAGGCAGTAGCGCCTCTGTCGATCAGGTTAGTTCCCAATCTGAACAATTTAACATCAACAAGCTTGCCGTTGCGAATCACAACGTCAGCTCTTTCTACGCCAACGCTTCTAGCAGTACCGTAAGAGGAATAGAAACCATCTACGTAAGCAGAAGTATTGTTAATTGTTGCGTTCTGTTCAGCATCCCAGAATGCATTAACTGCTGCTTTGAATTCAGCTTCAAGGCCTGCTGTAGCTTGTGCCTTTGTTCCATTAGCAAGTAATGCAGGAGTGATCGCTGCGATTGCCGCTGTTTGTGCAGCAGTGTAAGTCTTCTCATCAACGAAATCTCCAGCGCTGTTTAATGGGTATACCTTAACAGCTGTGAGCTTGGTAGCATCATAAGAAGCAAATACCGCATATTTGCCTTCAGGATCTACACCCATGTGATCGCCTTCGAAATAAGTTGCATCTGCTGGTTTAACTTTAAGCGATCTTTCGAACGCTCTGTCAACCGCCAATTTCCAACCTGTACTAGAGCGAGTTGCACCGGAAACTGCATCTACCGCTGCTGCTCCATCTCTTGTCTTGCCGAGCAGTCTGTCTTTCATTAATGAATAAGCAGGCCATACGCCACTGTAATTGTTACGGGCGTCTCTGTCGATTATCTTAGGACTTGTTCTCAAAAGCTCAATGCTTATGATCTTTCCGTCTTTGATTGCGATTTTGGCACCTTCAGTACCCTTGGAGTAGGCGTTGCCATAAGCTACGTAAACTCCATCTTGGTATACGCTTTCTTTTACAGTAACTGGTTTAGCCGTTGCTACTGGTTTTGCAGTCGCTTTTGGCGTTGCTGCTGGCTTAGCTGTTGCTTTTGCCGTTGCTGCTGGTTTTGCTGTTGCTTTTGGTGTTACTGCTGGTTTAGCTGTTGCTTTTGGTGTTGCTGCTGGTTTAGCTGTTGCTTTTGGTGTTGGTTTTGCTGTTGGTTTTGCTGTTGCCTTTGGTGTTGGTTTTGCTGTCGGTTTTGCTGTCGGTTTTGCTGTTGCTTTTGGTGTTGGTTTTGCTGTTGCAGCCGGTGCTTCTTCCGAAGCTGCTGATACGGCATCCACCTTCAAGTTAAGAGCAGGTGCGTTAATCGTGTAAGCGATTGGCGACAACAATAGTGCCGCGCTGATAGTTAATGTAATTAGTTTTTTCAATGCTTATTCTCCTTTACCAAATCCCCAGTAATATGTAGCTTTTCTAAAAAAAATTCTAGCATTTATGATGTTGCACCTTTATGATGTTCCGCCCCTTCTTATGAAGAAACATATATTCTTCATAAGAGGTCATCCCCCCTCTCGCTCTCTTGTAAGACCCATCCCATAAATAAAAAAGAATGCATCTATTTCTTCAAATTCTTTTAAAAGGTGAATTAATTCACATAAGAAGATAAACGTCAACTTCCGGCAATTTCTGGCTTGATGTTATCAAACTTATCCAACTTTTCTCTGTATATAAAATCACATACCCTATAAGAAAAATCACTATTTGCTATTAACATTAAATACACATATTAATTATCGCTCAAATTCTCCCATCTCCTCCTTCTTATGAAATTAGTGTGATTACATTTATTGTATATTAGGAAGTATGTATGATATTTTAAAGCGATATAAAGTTAAAGAAAAGAGAGCTGAGCTATGATTAAACAACCTCCCATCGGTGTCATAATCGCCCAAATCGGGACCCCTTCCGCGCCAAGCGCAAAGGCAATACGCCCTTATCTACGACGATTTTTATCGGACCGCAGAATCATAGATTACTCTCCATTTTTCTGGCAGCCTTTGCTGCGGGGTATCATTTTGCGGACTCGGCCACGCCGCTCCGCGAAGCTGTACAGCCAGATTTGGAGTACGGATGGATCCCCGCTACTTGTCCATTCGCTGGCACAACAATTGGGACTGCAAACATTGCTCGGCAGCCAATATCAGGTTGAACTCAGCCTCTCCTATAGTGAACCAAGCATGGAGCAGGCAATGGCCAAACTAGAGGCTGCTGGAGTGACGCGCATCATCATTGCTCCATTGTTTCCCCAATACTCGTCTACTACAACTGCTTCCGTATTCGATACGGCGAGCTTTGCCGCCCTCGGACGCAGAAGCGCAGGTGGTCCTGTATCGAAGCGGTTTGTTCCGGCGCTTAGATTTATAGATGCCTACTATAATGCACCTGGTTACATCTCGGCGCTAAAAGCGCATCTGCTCCGGCAGTTAGAAGCTTTGCCTGCAGAGCCGGATTATTATGTGTTGAGCTTTCACGGAATTCCCAAAAGATACGCAGAGACCGGCGATCCGTATCCGGAACAATGTATGGAAACTGCCCGCCTGCTTGCATTAGCCATGAATTGGGATTCCGAATGCTGGCAGCTATCCTTTCAATCCCGCTTCGGGCGTGAGGAATGGCTGGGGCCTGCAACAGCTGCTGTTCTGGGAGAACTGGCGGATCGCGGAATCCGCAGACCGCTGATTTTCTCACCAGGCCTTGTAACTGATTGTCTAGAGACACTATATGAACTCGCTGTAGAAGGGCGTGAACAATTTGTCGCTGGAGGCGGACAATCAGCGGAATTCATGGCAGCAGCCTGTTTGAATGACAGCAAAGAATGGCTTCAGTTCCTGGCACATCATGTAGAGGAAAATGCTCAGGGTTGGCTGACCCCAACCAAATAGAGGTTCTTTCAATTTGAATAAGGAAGTTCAGGCAGTCAATTGTTTGTATTTCTCAGTTAGCTCCTGAAACCACTGCTTATCCTGCAGAGCCAGTGCGAAATCAATCAGTTCTGCGATCTCGCCAGGCTGTAATTCGGGTGAATCATGAAAGCTCACCTCAGCCGTGGCATTGGCTTCACCATTGGCACCCTCTGCGAAATCAAAAGAGAAGCTCAGCTTAATATCGCTCTCCAGAAATTCGTTACGAAGGAAATACAACACCTCACACATCAGCACGGGTCTAATATGATTATCAGCGAAGACACATTCCATAACCTTTGCCCAATAATGCTGGTTGCTGAGGTGGAGCTTATCATTCGTCAAGAGGTATTTCTCACCTTGAAAATCGTTAACAAATCTCAGCTCCAGCGGCTCCATTTTAAAAATACCGGCAATTTGCTTCTTTGTAACATTCACGATGTCTTGCGTTTCTAATCTGATCATCTCTCATGCACCCCATCTCTCTTATTTGGACTTTCAGTAACTTCTCTGCCTATTCGCAATTTAATAATAATTTTAATTAATTTAACATTAATATCGTCACTTTGCAGCAGTTTGTTAATATATTTCATAAAAAATGTTTCAAATTATGTTGAAGTGGTTAATTTTCTATCATTTTGTCGCATTTTCTAATCGTATGTATAGTAATTCCAGAAGAATAGAGCTCAGCAGTGGATAAAAGAATAAAAAAACGGAGTGTTCCCCGCAGCCATTTCTGACGCCGGAACACTCCGTTTCTTGATTGTTTTGGTCCGAAATTTGAATATTATATCCAGCAATCTAATCTTAAGAGGATAACTCTTCGCAAAATAAAGGGACTAACTGTATTCCCTCTTCCGGGGAAATCCGTACCAGACCTTTGTCGGATAAGCGCAAGGTTGGAATAACCGCCAAGGCCAGCAGGGACAACGTCATAAATGCGTAATTCAAGGTGCAGCCGGCATCGTACAGCGCTTTGCTGATCGCAGCCGACTGAGCCGCCACAATTTCAAAGGGCTCCGCAGACATGAGTCCGGCAATAATTAACGGGAATAAAGTTACCCCGTTTGCTGTAATAACAGCAACACCACCTTGTGCATCTGCTACAGCGTTAGCAGCCTGGGCCATCAGCTCATCATCATTCCCGATTACGAGCACATTATGACTGTCATGGGCCACAGTCATGGCAATAGCCGCCGGCTCATGGAAACCAATCCCTTCGACCACACCCACCGATTTGTTGCCAGTACCTTTATGACGTTCCAATACAGCGATTTTGCATAGGCCATTACCCGCGCCCACCTGCAGCCTACTCTCGATCACCGGAAGGTTCACAATTAATTCAATAGTCTCCACATGATTCTCCAAGACTTTAATAACCCGCGTAGCGAGAGAACCAGAAACAATGGGTGCAGGTATTACAAAATCTTCTGCAGTGGGACGTGACGGCAGGTGAACAGAGGCCAACACCTCAGCTGGATATTGGAACGAAGGCAGAGCGACCGTCATTACGCCATTCTCAGCAACAACAGCACCCGCCGCAATCGTAAGCACAACGTTGACATCTGCCAAGTTACCGTCCAGCAAAATAATATCAGCACAGGAGCCAGGAGTAATCGAGCCGATATCCCGGCTTAAACCGAAACGTTCAGCCGTATTAATCGTCGCCATCTGAAAGGCAGTGACAGGCTTTACCCCTTGCGAAATGGCATGGCGAACTACAAAATCCATATGTCCTTCGTCCCGCAGCGATTCCGAGCTGCGATCATCGGTAACCAGCATCATCCGCCGCGAATCAAGTCCATGCTCCGTGTGAGCTGTAATCGTCTTCGCTACATCATGCCAGGCGGAGCCTCGGCGCATTTTGGCATACATCCCCAGCCGGACCCGCTCAATGACATCTTCTGCCGTAACACACTCATGGTCGCCAGTCACTCCTGCCGCTGCATATACCGGAAGTCTCCAGTCACTGGAGGGCCAGGTAAAATGACCATCTGCATATCTGCCTGCACGCAGTGTGGCCTGAATTTCACCAAGCATTTTCTCGTCACCATACACAACTCCGGGGAAGTTCATCACTTCGCCCAGACCAATCACATCTTCACCCCAGGTATAAGCTTCCGCCACTTCTGCCGGTCCAATGGAGGCTCCGGTTGTTTCGAATTCCGCACCTGCAGAAGGTACACAAGAAGCTACCTGCATATAAGCGGCCAACGGTGTCCCGCGCATCTCATCCAGCATTAGCTTAATCCCCTTTAGCCCAAAGACGTTCGCAATCTCATGGGCATCGAAGAATCCTCCAGTAGTGCCAAGCGGCAGCACTGCGCGGGCAAATTCAGTCACAGTCAGTTGTGTGCTCTCAATATGACAATGTCCATCCAACAACCCTGGAGCGATATATTTACCGCCCGCATCAATTACCTGTGTTCCTGCACCAATCATATGGGAGACATCCTTGCCAACATAGGCGATTCGTCCGCCCTGAATGCCGACAGACATGCCTGCCAGGATTTCACCGGAGCAGACGTTAACCAGCTTTCCACCTGTTATAACCAGCGTTGCCGGCTGGTCGCCACGAGCTGTAGCCACAAGCTCGGGTACACAGTCTGCCAACGGTTTTCTTTTAAAAGTCATATCCATTCCTCCTCCGTTATTTTTCATTATATTGTGAAGCCTATAAATTCCTGTATTTTAAAAAGAAACGGCTTCAACATCCCTAGCGGGACGAAAGCCGTTTGTGTGCTAAAGTAAGACAGTTCCTTCCTGCGGTACTGCCCGAATCATACTCTTTCATCGGCTAGTGTATTCCACCGATTATCTTATGTTTGCCTCATATACGTCAAGTGCCGCCTGAACGGCAAGGCCGCGGGGCAGTGAAACTCCGTGACGCAGCAGGGTACCTTCGAGTGCACCCAGCAATCGCAGAACATTGTTCTCACGACAGCTGAAGCCCATTGTTCCAATGCGCCAGATTAAACCTTTTAAGGGTCCGAAGGAGCTGGCAATTTCTATTCCGAACCGATCCAACAGCATGGAACGTACCGATTCGCCGTCCACTCCTTCTGGGATGAGTACACAGGTGACAACCGTCAGCTTGCAGGAAGGGTCTCCATACAGTTCAAGCCCCATCGCCGTTAAACCCGCTACCAGCGCCTTCTCATTCAGTACATGTCTGGCAAATCTCTCCTCAAGCCCTTCCTCAAGGGTCAGCCGCAGACCTTCCCGCAGCGCATAGAGCATAGAGGTCATCTCTGTATGATGATTCAATCGCAAAGGACTCCAGTAATCCTGCAGCATGCTTAAGTCGAAATAATTGCTCCGCACAAAAGAAAGCTCTCCCGGCTGCACTTCGCTCGTTCTCAGGCCACGTTCCACCCGTTTGCGGGTTAATAGCTTGGCTTCAGCGCGCTCATTATACGTAATCGGCGCCATTCCCGAGGGGACGGACAAGCATTTTTGCGTACCCCCAATAACCGCATCCAGCATCCAGGCATCCGTCTCTACAGGAACACCTCCAATCGTGGCTACTGCATCTACAATAAACAAAGCGTCCAACTCACGGCAAGCCCGCCCGATCTCCGCTAGCGGCTGCACACGACCTGTAGAAGTCTCACCATGGACTATCGCTACCACATTAGGCTTGAAGCTGTGCATGGCCGCTATAACCTCATCCGGTTCAAATACACTACCCCAAGTCTTCTCTATAACGAACACCTCTGCGCCGCAGCGCTCGGCAATCTCATGCAGCAGATGCCCAAACCGGCCAAAGATCGGAATTAGTACACGATCCCCCGGTGCAATAAGGCTGACCATTACCGCTTCGATGCCGGAACGTGAGGTTCCATCAATGGGATAAGCCCACTGGTTGCTTGTAGCGAACAATTCCCGCAGCATTTCCATCGTTTCATTCATGATACTGGTAAACTCCGGATCAAATTGTCCCAATATTGGAAATGACATCGCCCGCAGTACACGCGGATCAACCTCCACCGGTCCCGGGGTCATAATGCACCGCTGAGACGGCGACAAATCTTCGTACCGCTTCATGATATCTCTCCCTTTCAATTCTCCAAATAGGCCAAATCATATAAAAGTGCTGTCAGTACATTGAGCCCGGCAGTGAGCTGTTCCGGTGTTGAATACTCCTCTGGGGAATGGCTGATGCCAGCCCGGCTCGGCACAAATATCATCGCAGTCGGACAGCGTGGTGCGAAGAGCTGGGCATCATGCCCTGCACCACTTACCATATTGCGGTATGTCCTGCCCTGGCTCTGGCAAATGTCCTCCAGTACTCCGCACAGCCCGAGGTCCATAGGAGCCGGGACTGTATTGAGCCTTGTAGTAATCTCTATATCCAAGCCACGTCTTGCAGCAATCCCGTTAAGGGTTGCCAGAATATAGATGCAAAAGTTCTCCAGTTCAATTGCTTCACTATGGCGAATATCCAATGTAAATAGAACCTCACCCGGTATGACATTCGGTGTATTAGGAAACACCTCAAGTCTGCCCGTTGTAGCCACGAGAGGAGCTCCTGCTTCTGCCGCTGAGCGTTCCAGCACAACCAGCATTTCAGCTACGCCAGCAAGTGCATCCTGCCGCATAGTCATAGGTGTCGTACCCGCATGGTTCGCGGTACCGCCAACCTTGACTACATAACGTCTTTGTCCGACAATCGCCTGCACAACGCCGATCTCTGTGCCAGTCTTTTCAAGTAAAATCCCCTGTTCAATATGCAGCTCCACAAAAGCACCGATATCGTCTCTGACACCTGAACTCCCGTCGGTATCCTTATCAGCATTAACCAATGTATCGCTTTCCAAGCCGCACTCTGCCATTGCAGTCTTCATCGTAATTCCATCAGCATCGGCGTTATCCTCCGCCTCACTTCCGTCATACATCCCGTTAACATAACCAGAACCCCAGTAAGTAAGTGGAAACCGGCTGCCCTCTTCCTCACAAAAGGATACCACCTCCAGCGTCCGCAGCGGCTGTCCAAAGGTTTGTCGCAGATAATGAAGCGCGGTCATAGCGGCAGCTATTCCATAACTCCCATCATAATCTCCGCCATTCACAACAGTATCGATATGAGAGCCGGTTAAGATCACCTTTTCCTCTGGCTTACGTCCATTCAGCCGTCCGTACACATTGCCAACCTTATCAGCCCTAACTTCAAGACCGATACGAGCCATTCTCTCCTGCAAAAAAGCTTGGGCCTGGCTCCACTCCGGTGTATACAGCAGTCTCGTAACCCCCGGCCCTGGAACGCTGAAGGCTGTCATTTCCTCAAGCAGCTTCAACATTTCTAGGGTCGGTGCCTGAATTATAGGTGCGTTCATACGTTATATAATCCCTCCCTGTGCTTGCAGCCATTGCCCACTATCCGTTGACACCACTCCATCTTCAGCAGTATAGACGACAGTGCCCCGGCAGATTGTAGCAGCCACCTTGCAGGAAAGGGTCATACCCATATAGGGACTATGCTTATGGCGATACTTTAGGTCCTCTGCAACAAGCGTATACGATTGTTGTGGATTCAGCAGAACCAAATCCGCATCAAGACCTAGGACTATGGAGCCTTTGCGATCCTGTAATCCAAAGCGCTTAGCTGGCAATCCAGAGAGCAGCTGTGAAATTAGCGTTATCGGCAGCCCGCGTACGTTCACACCTTCATGGAACATCAGCTCCAGACTGCTCTGCGCACCGGAGATGCCCCCCCAGGCTTCTGAAAAAGAAAGCCCAGGGGCAATCTTAAGCTCTGTTGGGCAAGGGGAATGGTCCGACGCGATCAGGTCAATTTTACCTTGAGCCAATACCTCCCATAACTTCTCTTGCTCCTCCGTACTTCTCAGTGGCGGTGCGCATTTGGCTACGGGTCCGAGATCTTCCATATGTGTTTCATTCAAGATCAGATAATGGGGACAAGTCTCTGCCGAAACATCCAGCCCGCGTTGCTTGGCATCAACAATCATTTCGATGGCTGCAGCAGTGCTGATATGAACAAAATGCAGACGGCACCCTGTTCGTTCGCTATAGAATAGCGCCCTGGCTACAGCTTCCCATTCTGCTTCAGGTGGACGAGAAGCCGCGAAATCGCGAGCGCTGTTAAGACCATTACGCTGGGCATCTGCCGACAAGGCAGCAGTGATATCCTCACTTTCCGCATGTAGGGCCAGAATTCCACCCAGCGCGGCAATTTTCTTCATCCCCTGATATAGGGTATCGTCATCTACCTCACGGAACCGTCCTTCACCCTCACCCCCAGGATTGGACAAAAAAGCCTTAAACCCCGTAACTCCAGCCGCTGACAATTCCTCCAGATCTTCCAGATTACCTGGAACTAGACCGCCCCATAACACATAATCTACTGCAGAGTTTCCAGCTGCAGCCTCTGCTTTGAGGACAAGTGCCGTCTTGTTCACCGTAGGTGGATTCCCATTTAAGGGCATATCCGCATAAGTCGTACATCCTCCAGCCGCCAGCGCCGCCGATCCGCTGCGAAAGCCTTCCCAATGTCCAAAATTCGGTTCATTAAAATGAACATGCATATCTATCATACCTGGCAGCACATATAATCCTGTTGCGTCGATGACCCTGGTATCTGGGGAAATATGGAGCTGTTCGCCTAATGCGACGATCTTCCCAGCAATCACTCCAACATCCAAACCCAGCACTTCATCAGGCAGCACTACATTCCCATTCTTGATTACAAGCTCATACATATCCTTCATAAAGTGGTCATCTCCTTCTTCAAGTATCCTCTAGCTGCCCCGATACGTACTGTATCCTCCGGGAGCAACTAGAAGGGGCACATGGTAATGGTCCATAACGTTAGTTATATTAAAGCGAATAGGTATTTGTTCGAGAAAAAATGGAGCCGCAGCCTCCAGCGCATCTTTAGCATTCTTTGCATCCGTACCCAATCTTGACTGGATGCTGCGAAAATAATCGCCAGCCATAAACAACAGTTCATAGCTTCCAGCTTTCATCTCTGCACCTTCCAGTAATGGCTTATCAAGCCTGCCATCAGCATTGGTTACAACCTCAAGCAGCAGCCTATTTTGACTACTCTCAAGCCTCCAAAGCTGAAGCACCATACCTGCTGCCGGAAGCCCCTGAGACAGATCAAGCACATGTGTAGTCAGCCGTCCGCTCATGATAGGCTTCCTCCATCCATTAGCAGATCCTGCAGGCGGAACTTGGTTATTGCGCCGATTTCAGATAGCGCCTGCTCCCATTCCTCCTGTAGCGAACGGTTTACTCTCTCGGATATGGCATTCATAATATCCTCTTTGTTTTTACCTCTTACAGCTAAAATGAAAGGAAAATGGAAGGTATCCGTGTACTTTTTATTCAGATCATTCAATAACGTGAATTCTTCAGGTGATAGCCGATCAAGACCGGCTCCCTGCTGCTCCGCCGCAGACAACGAGCTAACCTGCAGTTTGGTAGCCAGGTCCGGGTGGGCTCTAAATAGGGCTTCAACTTGGCTCCGTTCAGCCGTCCTTGCTATTTCCAACATAGTGTCATGCAATTGGTCCACTGATCGAAAGGGGCTATGCTGGAAAGCTCCTTCTGCTACCCAGGGCGAATGTTCAAAAATCCCGCCAAGACTTTCCACAAATTCCGTCTTGCTCATGCTATTAATCCTATCCAGTGTTAAGGAAGATGCAGACATCCCCATGTTAAATCACCTCTGTCGCATATATTATTGAAAATTTTCAATTATATTCCTGATTAGCTGAAGAAAAATCCAGCTTCTTGTATTCAAACATCTATCAGTATCGCTGCCTAAATTCCGTTAGCCTGCCCTGCTTATAGATGTGCGAAATGCAATTACTGGATTGTTGAGTTTAAAACCGTTGTTCGCGAATATATGGTACTCCCAGCGCTTCCGGTGTTCCGGATGGCTTATTGCGGTTGCGATAACCTAGGTACATTAATACCAATATGGTTACAATGTACGGAATCATTTTGAGGAAATAAGACGGAACCACACTTCCTAACAGTTGGATACGGAAGCCCAGCGAGTCCAATGCACCGAAGAAATAAGCACAGAACAATGCGCGCAGCGGATTCCATCTGGCGAATATAACCAACCCAACCGCAATCCAGCCACGACCCGCAGTAAGCCCTTCATTCCAGGTCGGTGCGTAAGCCAGCACCATATCGGCACCAGCAAGACCAATTAAAGCTGCACCAGCTATAACATAACTGTAGCGGATCAGCTGTACGCGAATTCCCATAACGTCTGCCGTAGCGGGGCTATCTCCAACCGCCCGCAGATGCAGGCCCCATGAAGTACGGTGAATTAGCAGATGCAGTACTAATACTAACAACAAGCTGAACCATGTCAAATAATCCATGTTGCTGAATATTTTACCGATGACAGGAATCGGCTCTAACCAGCTCAGGTGCAGTTTAGGCGATGTTCCCGGCAGTGGAATACCACTGATTGGCTTACCGAGATAAGCGCTCAGCCCGCTGCCAAACAGGGTCATGGCAAGTCCCGACATCGTCTGGTTCGCCCTTAGCGTGACACATAAGAATGAATGCAGCAGACCCAGCACAGCGGTCACCGCAACCGTAGCCAATAGAGCGACAATCAGACTACCGGAGCGGATATAGACGATACAAGTGATCACCGCCCCCATCAGCATCAGCCCTTCGGCACCCAACTGGATAATTCCAGCACGTTCATTCAGAATTCCGCCCAGTGTCGCCAATAACAGCGGCGTTCCTGCGGAAATTGCAGCTATTAATAACTGTGTAGTAAAATCCATGGGTTAAACTCCTTCCTATTATTTCAAACTAAGCGTTCCGGCGTATGCGGAAACGATGAATCATATCGCCGGCAATCAGGAAAAACAGGATGGAGCCCTGCAGCATTTCCGAAATAGACGAAGGCAATCCTATGGTCTGTACACTGAAGCCGCCGACGATCAGGCCACCGAACAGGATAGATGTAACGATTAGACCAACAGGGTTCAACTTGGCAAGCCATGCGACAATAATGGCCGTGTATCCATAACCCGGCGAGATGCCCTGCATTAGCTTATGGGTAACACCAGATACCTCAGCCATTCCGGCAATACCTGCCAGTCCACCGCTGATTAGCATTACGATAATAATATGGCGTTTGATATGAATGCCTGCATAACGGGCAGCCGTGGGATTGGCTCCAATCAATTTAAGCTCGTAACCCCACTTGGTAAATTTGATCATCAAATAATAAATAATTACAGCAACAAGACCAAACAAAAGACCTATATGCAGTCTCGACGTTCCGAGAACCGGCAGCGACTGGGCATCCGTGAACATGGGGGACCCGGGGAAATTAAAGCCCTTGGGATCTTTCCAGGGTCCAAACACCACATAATCAAGTGCCAGCAAAGCCACATAATTCAGCATCAACGAAGTAATCAGTTCATTGACTCCAAAATGCGTCCGTGGAACCGCGGTCAGCAGACCCCAAAACGCCCCAGCGGCAAAACCGAACACCAGCATCAATGTAATTGCCCAGAAGGAAGGTAAATCCGGAAAATAAATCGTTACTGCCGTCGCAGCCATCGCGCCTACTGTGAGCTGACCTTCGGCTCCAATGTTCCAGACCGATATACGGTAGGCCACAGCAATACCAAGACCACACAAGAGCAAGGGGATCGCTTTAACCATCGTTTCGGTGAAGCCGTAGGCAGTCCCGAAAGCACCATGGAACATTTTCTGATATACGGTAACTGGACTCATGCCATTCGCAGCAATAAATATGGCACATAGCAGCAAGGCCAGGATTACTGAGAGAATCGGTGTCCACCAAGGGGAACGAATCCGGCTTGAATCATATTCCAGACGAAAAGACATCCGTTTTGCGGGTTTGGAGGGAGTAGGATCGAGCACTGCAGTATTACTTACATCTTTTGGACTCATACTGCGCTCCCCTCTCTGCCCTTAATACCAGCCATTAATAAACCAATGGTCTGTCTATCTGCGTCTTCATGAGTTTCTTCACCAATAATCGAGCCGTTATAAATGACCAGTATCCGGTCAGAAAGCTGAAGCAGCTCATCCAGATCCTCCGAGATCAGCAGCACTCCGCTCCCCGAGCCACGCAGTTCCATCAACAGATCATGAACACCAGCAGTAGCGCCTACGTCCAGCCCCTGAGTCGGGTGAACAGCAACCATTAGCTTCGGCCGATGACTAATTTCACGGGCGAATAGCAGCTTCTGCTGGTTACCGCCTGACATCTGTTGCACCGGTGTATCTAGCTCCGCTGTTTTGACGTTAAAGCGTTCGACCAGTTCTTGTGACCATATCCGGTTCTTGGCTGCCTTCAGAAACCCGAACCTGGAATGCTCTTCACTGCGGTAGGACTTGAACAAGAGATTATCTACAGAGCCTAGTCGTCCAGCTAAACCACTCTTCATCCGGTTCTCTGGCACGTGGGAAATACCGGAATCAATTGCGCCCCGAACCGAAGCTGATTTTACCGTGTTGCCATCAAACGTAATTTCTCCGTTCTTCCATGTTCTAAGCCCTGTCAACACTTCTGCCAGCTCCTTCTGCCCATTGCCAGCTACACCGGCTACACCTACGATTTCTCCATTGCGTACAGTCAGAGACAAGCCATCTAGAGCCTTGCGGCCATGGTCAGCGAATACATCAAGGTCCTTCACAACAAGCAGTGTTTCACCTTCCGTAATCTCCCGCTCCTGCCGGGTGATCGTCACTTCTCTGCCTACCATCAGGCGGGCCAGCTCCAGCTCATCCGTGTCTGCCGTAGCTAGTGTGGCGATCATTTTCCCTTTGCGCATGACGGAAATACGGTCTGAAGAGGCCATAACCTCTTTCATTTTATGTGTGGTCATGATCACTGTCTTACCTTCACGCTTCATGACCTGCAGTGTCTCGAATAGCTGTTCCGCCTCGCCTGGAGTTAGAACAGAGGTCGGCTCATCCAAAATAATAATATCAGCGCCGCGGTACAACGTCTTCACAATTTCCACCCGCTGCTGTTCTCCTACAGATAACTGCCAGATAGGGCGATCTACCGGAAATTTCAGCCCAAAACGCTCTGCCAGCGCCTCAATCTCTTTATGTTTGTTCTTGATCCATTTGCTCCCGCGCCAGAAAGACGACTTTTCGCCAAGCACGATATTTTCCGCTGCCGTGAGACTTTGCACCAGTCTAAAGTTCTGAAACACCATGCCGACGCCGAGCTGTGCCGCATCCTTAGGGGAACGGATTTTGGCAATTTTACCGTGAATGAGGATTTCTCCTTCATCTGCTCTATATACGCCTGACAGCATGCTCATGACCGTGCTCTTACCTGCACCATTCTCACCAAGCAGCGCGTGAATCTCACCCGCATTTGCCGAAAAGTCGACTTGATCGCTTGCCGTCACTGAACCGAATTTCTTCACAATCCCTTGCAGTTCAACCGAATGTTCCTGCATCAATGAACGCCTCCTTTCCCACTCTAGTTGTAGTACGGGTGGGGAAGATCCCTGACAATCAGGAACCCGCCCCACCCATAGGTGTGCATAAATATATTATTTGAGACAATTATTGCGGGATTGTTCCTTCTACGCCTTTGACAAGCCAGTTCATAGCAAGCACTTCTTCAAGTGTCAGCTTTTGGCCTTCTTGAACCTTAACATTGCCTGCATTGTCAGAGATAGGACCTGTGAAGACATCAAGATCGCCACTGATGATTTTGGCCTTGGCGTCCTCTACTAGCTTCTTCACGTCATCCGGAACCTTATTACCAAACGGAGCAATATCGATCATACCGTCCGTCATATCGCCGGAGTACTGTTCGCTCTTCCAAGTGCCGTCCATTACGGATTGTACAGCCTTCACATAATAAGGGCCCCAATTCCATACTGGGTTAGTCAAATAATTGTCTGGAGCGTATTTGCTCATGTCAGAGTCATTACCCCCGGCAAAAGCACCGCGTTCTGCAGCTGCCTGCAGAGTAGCTGGTGAATCCTGATAAGCCAGAAGCACATCTGCGCCTTTGTCCAGCAAGCTGATTGCTGCCTGACGCTCTGTCGTTGGATCGTACCAGGTATTTGTCCATACTACGCTAACTTTAACATCAGGGTTAACACTTTGAGCTCCAAGGGTAAAGGCATTAAGGTTATAAATAACCTCGCTGATTGGAAAAGCCCCAACATAACCCAATTGGTTGTTCTTGGTCATTTTTGCTGCTGCAATACCCGTCAGATAACTGCCTTCATAGTTCTTACCGAAATAAGTACCCATGTTCTCAGAAGTCTTGTAACCGGAAGCATGCATAAATTTCACATTAGGAAACTTCTTGGCTACATTAAGGGTAAAGTCCATATATCCAAAGCTTGTTGTAAATACGATATCGTGGGATTGTGCAAGCTCAGTGATAATGCGTTCAGCATCGGCACTTTCTGGAACATTCTCTACGAAGTCAGCTTTAATGCCAAGCTCCTTCTCCATATACAGTCGGCCTTGATCATGCTGATACGTATAACCGCCGTCACCTGGAGGACCGATATAGACAAACGCAACTGTTGGTTTCTTAGCCGCCGGCTCAGTTGTTGCTGCCGGTGCCTCTGTTGCTGTTCCTGCATTTGCTGCAGGCGCTTCGGTCGCATTAGCATTAGACGCAGCGTTATTATTGCCGCCACAACCTGCCAGAACCACCGCCAATAGGAATATTAATACGAAACTGAAAGAAAATACCCGACCCCTTTGTATCATAATTCTCCTCCTCCAATGCAATCTCTCATAATGGCTACAGCCAATAATGTATCTCTACTATACTTACGCATAGTCGCTACGTAAATTTATATAACATACGTTTGTATCATACTATAAAAAAAATCACTTTTCTTGTGCTTTATGCACGAAAGACGGCGAAAAACTACTTAAAATATGTGATATTTTATAACATTAATCTGGAAATCGAGCTGATCCACCCTATTTCCAGTTCCTCAGATTCCATTCTTCACAAGTTTCACCGAGTTCCCGTTGCATGTCAGCATCCATAAATGAGTGATTAGAATTTGTCTCCAGATTAATCCCCTTGTAATCAGGCGAATGCAGAATTCCAACGGCTCCATTATCCCCATCCAGTCCCTGAAGCACAGGAAACAGAGCACTGGAGAACAAGGTAGGTGGCATACCCGAACCCTTATTAGGGCTCGTTACAAAATCCAGCTCCGGTGATTGTTCAAACGTTTCTATCAACCGATTCACCAAAGTCGCAGTAATAAAAGGTTGATCCGCTAACGCTACAACAACTGCATCTGGCTGCATAGGCAGCACAGCATTAAGTCCGCAGCGCAACGAGAAAGACAACCCCAAGTGAGCAGTCAGACAAGTTTCAGTTCGTCTAGCCCCCATTTCACCCACAGTGGGAGGCAGCCATGTTAGTGTATCATCGGCCCGTACTACAACAATTAGTGGCTCCAAGTTACAGCGGTCCAGTTCACTAAGGATGACGCTCCGGAGAGAAGCCTCCTGCGACAGCTGGAGAGAGACCTTCGATTCTCTCATCCGCCTGTTCGGCCCCGCCGCCAGATATATTCCTGCTATTTTCATGTTTCCCCCTCCTTTTTAGAAGTTTACGCGACCTGCCTTCTAACTCGGATCATTTCAGCGATTTTTTCAGTCCCGTCCCAGCATTCTGCGGAACATAAACACTAACTTCAATCTCATTAGATCACTTATTTTTTTGAAATCGACATCCAGCAATTCGCTAAGCTTCTCAATCCGGTAGGTAGCCGTATTACGATGGATAAACAGTTTTTTGGCCGTCTCATTCACATGACCATCATTCTCCAGATAAACCTCCAGCGTGTGCAGCATTTCCTTTACATATTCCGGCTCCCGGCTAAGCAAACCTCGCAAGCTTCCATTGATGTATTTCTCCATAATTTCTGCAGGCAACTGACCCAGAAGCAGGTCAAGTTCGAGCTGCCGATAATGCACAACGTTCCCGTGTCCACCCCACTTTTGGACCATTCCCATACATTCTTTGACCTCAGCAAAAGCTTCTTTAAGTCCTTCAGGCTTCGTCTTGCAGCTACTGACCGCTGCCCGCGGAACATAGCCATTGTCAAACTTCAGGTTCTGAAGACACGTATTTATCAGGTCACGAAATGGCTCTGGACTGTGTCGGTCTCCTGGGTAAAGCGACAGAAGTCCTTCATCGACAATAACATGTATCGCCTTCATCGTAAGCAACACAGGGTGTTCGATATACTCTTCCTTTACTCTAAGCAATTCGCTTTGGCGCGCTTCTCCGGTAGCAATCGTATCGGTCAGCACAAGTTGAAAAGGTGACGATAACAACTCAACCTCCAGCTTAACTGCAGCCTCTGCCAATTCCCCGCAGGACATACCTCCGTTCAGACAACGCCGCAGCATTCCACTGAATTCACGATGCTCTGCCTGCTCAAAATAATCCTCATAACCGGATTGAATATGAAATGATATAAGCTCAGCACCCTGAACGAACAGGCTTTCTTCTACAGGGAGCAGCAAAGGATCAATAGAACAATAGATTAGATAACCAGAGCATTCATCCCCCTGTAGAAGCGGGATGCGAAAGCCCGGCTTGTCGCCAATCCGAAAGCGCTGATTCCGCTTCTGCCAAGGCCAGCCTTCCAGCAGCTGCGGCTCTGAATATTCAGAATTATTATAGACAACGCCACCCCTGGCGCTGATTATGGCAAGCGGATGCTCGATCACCTCTGACACGGATTCAAACAACGGACGATTACGACCAGAACGCAGGGCAAACCGCATCAGCTTTCTCTGTTTCTCCATGATGCTCTGCAGAACATTAGTGGTGCGCGCATGCTCGGCGCGAAACAGACCATTCATCTGATCGGAAAAGGTAAACTGGAAGGGCAGCTCGATCAAAGGGAAATTCAGCATTTCCGCCTCGGCAATCAGCTTCTCCGGCACAGCATTCCAAAATCGTCCCAGCTTGATGCCCAGACCCGCGGACCCTCTTCGGTTCAATGTCTGCAGCAGAGCAGAGGCATCTTCCAAATTATCTTTAATCAAATACGCTGTCGTAAGCAGCATTTCTCCTTCCTTGATCCAATCTGAAATATCGGGAGCATCCATCACATTAATCGACTTGATAATCCGGTGTTTCCCTTTGGATCCGGCAATAAGTTTAGCTTCGGATAAAGGATAAATGGACAACGCTTCTTCAACCGTAAGATGCATGCCACCCCTCCTTATATAAAATCATTTTAATTATACGATCTACAATGTTACTTTATGTAACATTATAGAGAAAATGAATCCTATTGAAAAGAGAAAGTTAAAATTATCGCTAAATTATGTTAGATAATATTACGTATGACACACAATATTAGAATATTCCCTTTGGTAAAACAACACTACTTGCGATTATCAAACTCTTCTGCACTGCTAGCTGAAAATATATTTTTTTGTTTTGCCAAGATGAAACGGCTTTGCCGTCCTTTATATGGACGGCATCCGTTTCTTCGAGAAATATAAGGATAAATTATTGCGTGAAGCATATAAATTCTTATATTTGCAAAAAAACTCCCTAGCTCCACTAAAATAGCGGTGCCGGAAGTTCTATAGATGGCATTCTTTTAGGCTATTTCCATATTTTCTTAACCCAGGACAGCAGACGTTGATCTTGACCCTGTCCTCCAATCACAGAAAGTCCCAGCGGCAGACCGCAGTCCGAGATCACCGGCAGCGTGATCTGTGGCAGACCCGCCAACCCGGCGATACAGCTCAGCATCATTGCTCCGCTGCGATTCTGCTCCAGTTGCTGCAAATCCCCACCGAGCAGCGGTGCGGGCCCGGGTACTGTCGGAATCACGAGAAAGTTCTCCTCCCCAAGCAGTAGCCGCAGCCTGGCTGTAATAGTCTCGCGCAAAGATTGTGCCAGACTATGATCGTTGCCCGACAGGCTAGACGCCCAAGCGAAGCGAGCGGCAATATCTGGTCCGAAGCTAGGCTTCAGCTTCTCAATCCAAGCGCCATGAGTCGCCCATATTTCATCACCTTGCAGCTCTCGGAAGATATCCATCCAGCTTCTAAGTCCCTCTCGTGCGATTACCGTTTCACTTGTGCTCTCTGCTCCAGCCTGCAATTGTCGGAGACCTGCACTCAAGCTTGCCACAGTTTTCTGTTCAATAAGTTCCCAGCAATCTGTAGCAACTATAACCTTCGCCATTGTGCTCTTTTCTTTTTCTTCTGAGCCCAGCAACGCTGTTCCTACCTTCTGAAGTATGTTAACACTATCTGCTATCCAACCTACTGTATCAAAGCTTGGAGCGAGCGGGATCACTCCTTCCATCGATACCGCTCCATGTGTTGGACGGAAGCCGTATACCCCGCAGTAGGATGAAGGTACACGAGTGGAACCCCCGGTATCTGTACCTAGGGCGAAATCCACGCTCCCAGCGGCTACGGCTACTGCCGAACCACTGGATGAGCCCCCGGGAATACGATTCAGTGCACGGGGATTTACCGGTGTGCCGTAATGATAGTTCTCGCCTCCGAGACTGTACATCAGTTCATCTGTATGTGTTGCGCCCTTCAATGACGCCCCCGACAGCAGAAGCTTCCGCACCGCAGCCGCATGGCCTGATGATGGCCCATGACTGCGCAGCCAGTCTGGATTTCCGGCAGAAGAGCTGTGACCAGCAACTGCGAATACATCTTTTACCGCGAAGGTCAGTCCGTCCAGCATCCCGTGTCCAAGTTTCGGAACCGCAAGTTCTGGCGTTATATAAGCACCATACCGATTGTTCATAAGTGTCTCTTCCCCTCCTTATCTCCCGTAAGCCCGGGGTCCCTTCCTTCTGTATCTTCCCTTCACACTTACCATCCAATTGCCGCCCCGTCACAACGCGGGTCAGTTCCGCCGCTGCGGTAGCCGTTGCTATCAATGGAGATGACATGGGCGTGGCCGACTATTCCATCATATGCGTCCACCTTACGCACCAGATGTCCAGCTTCCGTAAGCTCTGATAGCACCTCATCAGCCACCCTGTTCTCTACCTTCAGCTCTTGCGTAGGCTCGCCCCAGGTTCTACCCCACACAAATCGTGGTTCATCTACAGCCGCTTGCGGATTCATGCCATAATGCAGCATCCGTGTAAGCAGCAGCGTTTGAGTCTGTGGCTGTCCTTCGCCACCTTGAGTGCCGTATAGAATAGCAGGCTTGCCATCCCGGCAGGCCATGGCAGGCATCAGTGTGTGAAAGCTGCGCTTATGCGGCTCGAGCGTATTGATAGACCCAGGATCAAGCGAGAAGAATGACCCTCTATTCTGCAGCAGAATTCCCGTATCTCCTGCTACGACTCCTGATCCGAATTCAAAATACAGGCTCTGGATAAAGGAGACCGAATTCCCCTCCGCATCCACCACTGCCGCATAAGCCGTATCCCGGCCAATGGGCTCGCTGCTCAGGTCTGCGGCCTTTTGCAGGGAAATTGTAGCAGCCAACTCGGCTGCATAGCCCTTATCCAGCAAATGATCCAGTGGAATGTGGCTGAACTCCGGATCGGTAAGCACCTTATCTCGATCGCGGAAGCTCAGCTTCAGCGCCTCAATCAGCAGATGATAGTATTCATAAGAACCATGCTCAATTGCACCAAAATTGAAATTTTCCAGTATATTCAGGCTCATCAACCCGGCAAACCCCTGCGAATTGGGGGGGACTTGATAAACCGTATGGCCATGATATTCTGTCGAGATTGGCTCAGCCCAGTTTCCCTGGTGATCTGCAAAATCATCCCTAGTAAGAAACCCGCCCGCAGCCAGCATATAATCACAAATATCCTCCGCGATCTTGCCTTTATAAAAAACTTCCCGGCCACCGGCGGCCAGACTTCGCAGCGTTGCCGCCAGCTGCCTCTGGACAAAGCGGTCCCCCGATGCTGGAACCACACCGCCCGGAATGTAGATTGCAGACGCTTCCGCTGACAGTGCAGCACCAGCAAGAAGCGTATTGTTTCGTTGGTCCGGCGACAACGGAAATCCCTCAGTTGCATAGCTGATCGCCGGCTCCAGCACTTCTGCTAAGCTAAGTCGACCATATTGTCGCAGCATAGCCTCCCAGCTATCCACCATCCCAGGAACCGTAATTGCGCTGCTGATTCCCCGTCTTGGAATTGAGGGTTCACCGGCATAGCGGCCCCTGCTGACTCCATAGCCCGAGCGTCCGCTGCCATTATAGGCTCGGACACGCGCTTCAGCGGCGTTATAGGTTAACCAGAAGGAGTCGCCTCCAAGCCCCGTCATATGCGGATACACTACAGCCAGTGTCGCACTGACGGCAACTGCCGCATCAAAGGCATTGCCCCCCAGCTGCAAAATGCGTGCACCTGCTGCAGAAGCTAAATAATGGGGGCTGACTACCATCGTCTTCGTGCCTATTACAGGTCTCTTCGTCATGCTTCCCATCCCCCTATGAACATGTCGCCTAGTTAGTGCTATTTAACATTACATGAAATTCATCTGTCAATCGGTTAGGAGATTACGTAAATTCTATCGGTGCTTTTTGTGATCCATGCACAAAGTTTCCGTTCTATGTATTGTAATTTCTAGGTAGAAACATACGATTTGTATAGAATGAGCTCTAAAGTAGGGAGGTCTCACATGAAATCGATTCATAATGATTATGTAGAATTAACGGTGGCCATGTTCAGAACCGGGATACTCGGCTACGGTGGAGGACCCTCTGTAATTCCACTAATCCGACATGATGCCGTTACCCGTTACAACTGGTTAAATGATGATGAATTTGGCGATACACTGGCGATAGCCAATGCACTTCCGGGCCCGATTGCTACCAAAATGGCCGCTTACCTAGGCTACAAGCTCCGAGGTGTAAGAGGCGCTATCCTGTCAGTTCTGGCCCATATTCTGCCCAGTTGTATTGCAATGATCGCATTGTTGTCAGCTGTCAATTATTTAAGTGGCTCTAAAGTGGTGGCTGGGATGATTGCGGGGGTGTCTCCTGTAATCGCGGTAATGCTTGGAATGATGGCTTACGAATTTGCGCAAAAAGCTTATAAAGGCTTAGGGAAAATTATGGGTTTCTCCTTATTCCTGCTGGCCTTTCTCTTACTTGAAGTGATGCATGTGCATCCGGCCATTGTCATTCTGCTCTATCTCGCATACGGAACGGTCCATTTTCGAATACTTGCCAAGAAGAATCAAGGAGGGACATCATAGATGGAATGGCTAAAACTGATTTACGGCTTTTTCATGGCTAATCTACTCGGTTACGGCGGTGGCCCCTCCTCCATTCCACTGATGTATCAGGAGATAGTTCCACATTATGGCTGGCTTACCAATGAACAATTCTCCAATATGCTGGCACTAGGCAACGCCCTGCCCGGTCCGATCGCCACCAAAATCGCCGCTTATGTGGGCTATGATGTTTATGGCTGGATCGGGCTGATCGTCGCTTTGTTGGCTACCATTGTTCCTTCCGCAACGGCGCTTATCATTCTGCTCGAAGTGATGCGGAAATATAAACAATCACCTATTGTTAAGGGAATGACCTTGCTGGTACAACCAGTAATTGCCGTGATGATGGCTGTGCTAACCTGGAAAATGGCCAAGGGTCCCGCGGACTCCATCGGAATTTGGCAGACATTGATAATCGCTGTGATTGCTTTTTGGGCCATAAAGCGACTTAAGATTCACCCAGCGTTAGTGATCCTTGTCGCTTTTGCCTATGGTGGGCTTGTGCTCCGTTATACTGTATAGCTGCTATTTCAATATATAATGCGATAGTACTGCCTGTACCTCGTAGATATTCACAGATTTATTGAACGTCTTCTTTACCGGCACTGTACTGCTGGAAATATAGAGACATAACTCTGCATCCAGGTCGAAGTGTCCGGCAGTCTCGACAGAATAATGTGAGATACTTTTGTAGGGAATGGAATGGTACTCGGTTTTCTTCCCGGTTATTCCTTGTTTGTCTACCAGAATAAGCCGCTTATCCGTAAAAATAAACATGTCTCTAATCAGCTTATAAGCTCGTTCAATCTTCTCCTGAGGGGCAAGAATCTGTGCATATTCCTGTTGTACGGCAGCAATATCCACCTGAGAAGCGTTACCAAGCAACCCGTCAAAAAGTGCCATAAGTTATCCTCTTTTCGTCTAATAGATTTAGCGGGTTGTCTTCCGCCATAGAACCATATTATTGTAAATATAATATAATATGCAAGAAAAAACGGCTTCGCCGTCCTCTGAAAGAGGCGGCATCCGTTTCTTCGAGAAATATAAGGATAAATTATCGGGTGAAACATATAAATTCTTATATTTCAATGGAAATCTTCTTTATTTACAAGGGATAAAATCCATTCCCAGCTTTGCCCCTTGCTTATTCTGTGATAATTGAATAATATGAATATAAATTTATTAAGAAGGAGGTGTGGTAGGAATGGATCATAATTGGACCAACAGTGTTATTAGCCGGCTGCCGATAGCTATGGCTGGCATCGTTCATGTAAATGGTACTAACGGGAGAACTCTGTCCATTTTCAAGAATCCAATAACACTAAACAATTGTGAAATGCCTTTCCTGCCCTCACCTCGACGGATCTAATAACCGAGAATGATCAGGCCGTGGGGAAATTTCCCTGCGGTCTTTTTTTATATTCAATTTCGGACTAGAGCAATATTTCCACTTTGTAGGGATAGATAGCAGTGAGAGGGTATTCCTAAAGGAGAATCCTAATGATTATTCAATGTCAAAATGTACAAAAATACCACGGTGCCCAGCTCGTGCTGAACGATATTACCTTCGATATTCGCCAAGGCGAAAAAATCGGTCTCATCGGCCGCAACGGCTGCGGCAAAACTACACTCTTCCATTTGCTGAATGGTGAGGAACGACCTGATCAGGGACAAATCTCGATACGCAAGGGGAGTGTCATCGGACTTCTGTCGCAGATCCAGGAGGTTAATGGGCAAGAAACCGTATATAGTGTCTTACAGCGAAGCTTCGCTGAACCCCTGAAATGGCAGAGCCGTCTGCGGGAGCTAGAGCAAGAAATGTCCGCCTCGAACGTGGAAAATGACCAACAAAGCTGGAACAAGCTACTGCAGGAATACGGCAGCCTACAGGATAAATTCGAAACTGCTGGCGGTTATGAGATTGAATCCTCTATCCAGCGTATATCTGCAGGTCTCGGGATTGGAACCGGGTATTACGACCGCAGCTTTGCCTCCCTCTCTGGCGGTGAGAAGACGAAGGTAGGACTTGCAGAGCTGCTGCTGCGCAAACCAGATGTCCTGTTGCTGGATGAACCAACCAATCATCTCGATATGAGTGCTATCGAATGGCTGGAGCAATTCCTACAGAGCTATGAGGGTACCGTGCTGGCTATCTCTCATGACCGCTATTTTCTGGATGCAGTAGTCAAAAAAATCATTGAGATTGAAGACGGAGAGGCTGTTACTTTTCATACGAACTACAGCGGTTATCAAGTCGAGAAGGAAACCCGGCTGCTGCTACAGTTCGCTGACTATCAAGAGCAGCAGAAGAAAATCAAACAAATGCAGGAGAGCATCAAACGACTGATTGAATGGGGTAACCGTTCCAATCCGCCCAACCCCTCCTTCCATCGCCGAGCCGCATCAATGCAGAAGGCACTGGACCGGATGGTTAAGGTCAAGCGCCCTATTCTGGAGCGCAAATCCATGGATTTGCAGCTGGAGCAGAAGGACCGTTCTGGCAATCAGGCCGTTATATTAGATCGAATTGCTAAATCTTATGGAGATCGTTGCTTGTTTCAGGGAGCCAGTGAAATACTGCGATACGGGGAAACAACAGCGCTTATTGGCGGCAACGGTGCTGGTAAGAGTACACTGCTGCGCATAATTCTAGGTCAGGAAGCCCCGAACAGCGGAACTTGCACACTCGGCTCACGAGCCGTCGTTGGTTATCTCGCCCAAGAGGCTGTTCCGGACGATGGCGGGCAATCCGTACTGCGCTATTTCCGCGAGGAAGCAGGACTTGAGGAGGGTGAAGCCCGGGGACAGCTGGCTCGGTTTCTCTTCTATGGCAGTGATGTATTTAAAGATATTACTAATCTGTCGGGCGGAGAGTGGACCCGGCTGCGCTTCGCAATATTAATGCACCGCCGCCCAAATCTGCTGATCCTTGATGAACCGACTAACCATCTGGATATTGATTCTCGAGAGGCGCTTGAGGAAGCACTGGAGGACTTTCCCGGTACCGTACTGGCCGTGTCGCATGACCGTTATTTCATTAATCGCCTCTTCCATAAGCTCTGGTCCATTGAAGAAGGTACATTTACCGTATTCTCTGGGAATTATGAGTATTATAAGGAAAAGCAAGCAGAGAAAGCTGCAGCTTCCGACTATCTAAAAGATGCGAGCTATAGCAAGACTACTTCTCAGTCGGCGAGTCAGCTTATAGCTCAGGCCGACAACTCTGCACGTATGGAGCGAGCACAGAGAAGTAGTTCTGCACGAACCGTTTCCCCTGCATCCCGTAAGTCACGCTCTCAGCCCTCCTGGGAGCAGGATATCGCAGCAGCCGAGCAGCTTCTGGGTATGATCGATGCCGACATGCTTGATCCCTTGATTAGCAGCGATGCTGAAGGGCTGACCCGACTCCAGCAGCAGCGAGATGCCGCGCAGGCGAAGCTAGATGAGCTTTATACCAGCTGGGTAAACGCAAGCGAGAATGAGGAATGAAGGTGAAATAACGCAAAAGCTGCTTCTTCTATACGAAGAGGCAGCTTTATTTTATAATTGTGTTCATAATTTATAGTATTGTTCGGTAATTTAGCGCCAAATCCCCATAACCCAACCTATTAACGAGATCCATAAAGGAATGCTGATTAAGATGCCCCACACCAGCCCAGTGGCAATATTACCCTCTGCAGGACGCACAACACCTTCCTTTTGTAATGGAAGTCTCAACTCTTCTTGTTCCATGCGATCCCCTCCTAAAATATGTATCGACACTTTAGAGGAA
>LIDZ01000128.1_pt1 | contig 33027 bp, 26 predicted proteins | sample 644651 | NCBI WGS metagenome assembly LIDZ01 (sample SAMN03856242, study PRJNA289617) | food metagenome | isolation source: wine grapes on drying loft during traditional withering process | host: Vitis vinifera cv. Corvina | place: Italy: Gargagnago di S. Ambrogio di Valpolicella | collected 2014-01 | reverse complement strand
GCACATGAAAATAAATAACAAGTCCAAAGTTGCCATGAATATTTTTCATCAGGCAAGGAGACAAATTGCCCTCATAGCGGGCCTATTAGGTCAATTTGCCGACGCAGCATGATGGGAAATAGGCTGGCAAATGGACTTGTTATTTTTTTGATTGTGCCTAAATTCCTGCTTTCTTATAAAGCTCATAAAAATGATTAGTAGGCCCCACTCCTTTTCCAAGTTTAAATCCATGTTTAATCGCACATGTTATATATCTTTTGCCTTCTTTAACTGCTTGTTCCATTGTCATATTTTTAGCCAAATTAGCAGCTATTGCAGATGATAATGTACATCCTGTTCCATGGGTATGAGTAGTATTAATCCTTTCTTGCTTGAAATAAATAAAATTTGTGCCATCAAATAATAAATCAGTGGCATCCTCTTCTAAATGTCCACCTTTAACAAGAACAGCTTTAGGTCCAAGTTCTTTAAGTCTTAAAGCAGCGTCTTTCATATCATCTAAAGTTTTTATTTTCATACCTAATATTTCTTCTGCTTCTGGTAAATTAGGAGTAACTAAAGTTGCTAAAGGAAATAGTTCTTTAACTAAAGTATCCTTTGCATCTCTTGATAATAAATTAAATCCACTTTTTGAAATCATAACAGGATCTAAAACTATTACTGGTAATTCTTTAATTTTTCTTAATGACTTTGATATAGCTTCTATAGATTCAATCTTAGAAACCATACCTATTTTAATAACATCCACTCTTATATCATCAAAAATAACATTAATTTGAGATTCAATCATTTCTGGATTTATATCTTGAATCCCAAAAACACCCATAGTATTTTGAGCAGTTACTGCTGTAATAACACTCATTCCATAAACTCCATTAGCTGAAAAAGATTTCAAATCAGCTTGAATTCCTGCGCCTCCACAAGTGTCAGATCCTGCAATTGTCAATGCTCTAAACATAAAATCATCCTTTCATTTACATATCATATTTAAATTATTTTACCTGTTTCTTATACTATGTAATCATCAGTTATTTAAATCTCATTAGTATTTCTAGAATCAGTCTCCTTTATTTGCAACTGATTATTTATTAATGTTTTCTTTATAATAGGAACTTTCAAGAAAAAATATGCTATAGCAGCTCCAGCACTACAACTCATTGTAAATGGAATTATGTATACAAAAAGTGCTACTTCTTTGCCTAAAAGTATTGATGCTATTGGATAAGCTAATAATGCTCCTAATATTCCTGTCCCAATTACTTCTCCAATTACAGCTATGATTGGTTTCCTAAATTTTTTATAAAAAATACCTGCAAGTAGTGCGCCTACCATGCTGCCTGGAAAAGCTAGCAAACTACCTGTTCCCATAATATTTCTTATAAGTGATGTAACGAAGGCATTTAAAAGTGCATAAATTGGCCCAAGTGTTATTGCTCCTACTACATTTACAAAATGTTGTACTGGTGATATTTTAGCTACCCCAATTGGTATTGAAAATGTTCCGAAAATAACTGAAATACCAATTAATACTCCGCTTAATGCGATTTTTTGTGCTTTACTTTTTTCTTGCATTTAAAATGTTTCCCCCTTTTTAATCAAATTAGTCAAATAACTATCGAGTACTAATTTGTGAAATTATATATATTTTTACGTAAAAAAAATGTATCCCCTAAGGAATACATCAACAAACTATGCACAAACACACTTTAAAACTATACATAAATATTAATATACTTCCCTACGTTGGCATTAACCAAATCAGGTTATAAGAGTCAGGAAATCCATATTTCCAATCTCAGCTAAAATATTAGCCCCTCTAGTTATTTTAATTATTAAATTCTTTTCTACGATTTAAACATATACTATTAATAATAAAACGTCAAGTATATCTTTTTTTACTTGTTTTTTGCTAACACATAATACTTTCCATATCTTTTGACAGGCTTTATTACTTTAAATCCATTAACAGCTTCACTTATAGGTTGATTTTTTGCAACTTCAATTAAAATCGTCTCTTTCTTTGGTTTAATTCTCTTTGTTGATATTATTGTAGTCTTTTTGCCTACACTATTCTTACTTCTATCTTTACTTGGCATTTAATATCATACTCCTGTTAATATTATTGATCTTGCAATTATTATATTAACAATTTCTATAAATATGTTAGTTTTCATGTGATAATTTCAATTTAATGTATATAGATAACAGAGATAACTACTTTTCAATGAGAAGTGGCTATTTTTAAAAAATTTATTACTTTGCTTGGCTCAAAGCATTATCCACTGCACTCATGATTCCTTTACAGCTATAAGTGGCTCCTGAGAGTGTATCTACTGATGTTGATTGTTTTGAAATTATATTATTTATTATTGTTCCTGAAACTCTTTCATAATATTTAGGTGTATCTCCATTAGATACAGTTTCTATGTTTGTTATATCTCCATTAGCTACAGTAACAGAAACTTTAGTCGTTCCTCCTTTAAATCCATTACCACTTCCTGTATATGTTCCATCTGTGTACTTCTGTTCACTGCTATCTAACATTGAACCATCTAAAGTAACATTACTTGAGATGGTACTATCGTTTGAAATTATGCCAGATTTAGTTAAAGCGTCTATCCCAAAATTTGTAAGTCCATAAACACCTAAAATTGTCGCCATTGCTACAGAACCAGCTATATTTTGATTTAAGTCTTGTCCAAGTATAGTTGCATTAGCATTATTTCTAGGACATACTTCTGCGCATTTCAAACAATTTATACAATCGCCACCACGAGCGCCATCTACTTTATAAAGATTTAATCCCATTGAACAATTATTTGTACAAGCTCTACATTTTCCACAGTCGGCTTTAGGCTTATTAATTTTTGTTATGCCAATCCTTGAAATTATAGCAAATACAGCTCCTAACGGACATAAATATCTACAAAAGAATCTTTCAATGAAAGCTGCTCCTATAGTAATTAGAACTAAAAGTATTAATCCAATAAGCAAGCTAGAAAATACTGTAGATAAATCAGTTATTTGCCCAAAAGCATCCCAAGGGCTTGTACTTGCTAAAATACTACTTCCCATTGTCCAAGAAACAATTATTATAAATACCAATACTACATACTTTACATATTTTAGTACCGAATCAACTTTTTCATTTACTCTAAATTTCACCTTAAATACTTTTCTTGATATGAAATATATCAAATCATTATATGCTCCAAAAGCACATATCCATCCACAAAACCATCTTCCCATGAGTATTGTTATACCCATAACAGCTACAAATTCCACTAAACTTGGAAATGCTTGAATGAAATTAAAATTCCCTGAAATAATCATTTTATAAACTGTTTTTAATTCACTAAAAGCCATTGCATAAAGACCTGGTAGCAGTAAGAATAAAATCAATTGTATACTATGTCTTAAAACCTGCGATTTATTTATTTTCTTAGCCATATTTATTACGCCTTCTCTAAAACTATAATTTTTCTTTATTATGCACATGAAAGAAATTAACAAGTCCAAAATGCCACAAAAAGTTCTTATATGCAGCATAGCTGCTCTTTTTAATATGCATATTTTCCAGTATCAATTATAAAAATTAAAATTCAACCTACTATAATTGTTATCTTTAATAATTGATCACTTATTGTACTTATAATCAATCATACCCTAAAAATAAATTACTAATTTCTTTACTAATTGAAGTATAACAAGTAAGTCTTAATACTTGCTTAACGCAAACTGAGAATTTGCTGATAAAAATAGAAACTGTGGAAATAAATAAATAGAGACTATTTCTAGCTTATTGAAATAGTCTCTATTTATATTGCATATATTATTTTGATTTACTCAATGCACTTTTTACAGCTTCAATTATTCCATTACTACTATATGTAGCTCCAGAAACAGTATCTACTGAGCCTGATTGGCTTGAAATAACACTATTTGTTATTTTTCCTATTGCTCTATTGTAATATTTTTGAGTGTCTTCATTTGATATAGTTTGTATACTTGTTATCTTTCCATTACTTATGGTAACTGAAATATTAGTTGTTCCCCCATATCCTGATCCACTTCCTGTATATGTTCCATCTTTATATTGACCTGTGCTTGTGCTACTATTACTTGTATTAGTATTCACATTAGAATTTGTATTTCCTTGTACTGCTGTTGAATTTGAAGTTGCACTTTTTTGTGTTTCTACTGGTGGAGTTGTAGTTTTTTGTGTTTCTACCGGTGGTGTATTGGTAGTTTTTTGTGCTTCTACTGGTGGTGGAGTTGTAGTTTCACTTTTAGTAGCATTATTATTAGAGGTGTTGCTGCTTGAAAGTGAACCACCTGCTTTATTTAATGCATCTTTAACTGCACCTATGATTCCATTTGAACTATAAGTCGCTCCTGAAACAGTATCTACTGCTGCTGATTGAGTTGAAATCATTTTATTTATTATACCGTTTGAAGCTTGATTGTAAAATTCTGGAGTATCTCCATTTGATAAAGTTTTTATATTAGCTATTTTTCCATTAGCTATAGTAACAGAAATTTTTGTGGTTGCCCCATCAAAACCTGTACCAGCTCCTGTATATGTTCCATCTTTATAAGATGAACCTGTAGTTTTAGCATTATCTACAGTATTTGAAGTTGAACTTTTTGCACTTTCTGTTGCATTTAAAGTTACAGTTTCATCTTTAGTTACACTAGTGTCATTAGAAGTATCACTATTTGAATCCGAAATGCTTGCTTGATTTAACGCATCTTTCACTGCACTTATGATTCCTTTTGAACTAAAAGTAGCTCCTGAAACTGTATCTACGTCTGTTGATTGTTTTGAAAGTATTTCTTTTATTATTATTCCTGATGCTCTTACAAAATATTGACGATCATCTCCGTTTGATAAAGTTTCTATATTAGTTATCTTATCATCAACTATAGTAACAGAAATTTTAGTTGTTCCTCCGTTAAATCCTATACCAGTTCCTGTATATGTTCCATCTTTATATTTTTGCAAAGTGCTATCTGAATTGCTTGAAGTTGCATCACTTGAAATTGTACTATTGTTTGAAATTATACCAGCGTTAGTTAAAGCACCTGCACCAAAATTTGTTAATCCATACACCCCTAGCATTGTAGCCATTGCCATAGAACCTGCTATATTTTGATTTAAATCTTGTCCAAGTATATTCACATTGGCGTTATTTCTAGGGCATACTTCGGTACATTTCAAACAATTTATACAATCTCCACCTCGAGCTCCATTTACCTTATAAAGTTTCAACCCCATAGAACAATTCATTGTACAAGCTCTACATTTACCACAATCATCTTTAGGTTTATTAATTTTTGTTATTCCAATTCTAGAAATTATAGCAAATACAGCACCTAGAGGACATAAATATCTACAGAAAAATCTTTCAATAAAAAATGCTCCTATAGTAATTAAAACTAATAATATCAATCCAATAAGTAATGTAGAAAAAATTGTAGACATATTAGTTATTTGTCCAAAAACATCCCAAGGACTCGTGCTTTCTAAAATATTGCTTCCCATTGTCCAAGATACAATTATTATAAATACCAATACTACATACTTTGCATATTTTAATATAGAATCAACTTTTTCATTTACTTTGAATTTCGTCTTAAATACTTTTTTTGATATAAAGTATATCAGATCATTATATGCTCCAAAAGCACATATCCATCCGCAGAACCATCTTCCAAGCGCTATTGTCAAAAGCATAATAGCTGTAAATTCAACCAAACTTGGAAATGCTTCAAGGAAGTTAAAATTTCCTGAAATAATCATTTTATAAACTATTTTTAATTCACTAAAAGCCATTGCATACAATCCAGGTAGCAGTACGAATAAAATTAATTGTATACTATGTCTTAAAATCTGTGATTTCTTTATTTTCTTAGTCATATTTTTATTACTCCTTCTGTAAATCATAATTTTTTTACTTAACTATATTAAAAAATTCCTCATCTGTTAATGTTAAAATATTTTTATCAATACCAGATGTTTTATATACTTTTTTATCTTCTGTGATAAATATTGCGTCAATGCCATCTATTGCTTCTATTATTCCCATGGCTTTTTCTATTCCAAGAATATAAACACCTGTTGATAATCCATCTCCATCAATGGAATTATCTGATATAATAGTTGCACTTATAATTTTACTTTGTGATGGATATCCTGTTTTAGGATCAATTATATGATGAAATCTTTGTCCATCTTTAATAAAATATCTTTCATAATTACCTGATGTAACTACTGATTTGTTTTTAACACTCAATATTCCAATATGTTCTCCTCTAGGTTTAAATGGATTTTGAATACCAACCTTCCAAGGCGTGCCATGATTTTTACTCCCAAGGGCAAAAATATTTCCGCCTAAATCAATTAGGGCACTTTTAATATTATGTGTATAAAAAATGTCTCTCACTTCATCAGCTGCAAATCCCTTAGCTATTCCGCCAACATCTAAAGCTTGTTTTATGTTATTTAGCATTATTGAGCGGGTACTTTCATCTATAATCACATCTTTATAATTCACAAGCTTCAATGTTTCCTCTATTTGAGATTTTTCAGGAATTGCTTCTTCTTTTGTGCCTATGTTCCAAAGTTTTACTAAAGGTCCTATTGTCGGATCAAAAGTTCCCTCTAAAATTTTGCTATACTCTACAGCTTTCTTTACTACTAAATAAGTTTCTTTGCTTACGATTTCTGCATTAATTCCAGCTTTAGAAGTTATTCTTGATATCTCACTATCTTCTTTAAATGCTGACATTTTGTCGTCAATATCATTTAATTTATTAATTGCTTCTTCTATTGCCTTTTCACTGTTACTGCCACGCACTCTTAAATTTATTATAGTTCCAAGCGCATAGCTACTCTTTACCACTTCTAGTCTTTCATGTTTTCCAGTAGCAAATATTATAATTAAAATCAGCCCTACTATAATTGCGATTACTAATAATTGAAAGCCTGTTGTACCTATAATCAAATCACACCACCTAACCTCTACCTTAATTTACTAATTGAAGTATAGCAAAGGAATCTGAATTCTTTCTGAATGTAAACTGAGAACTTGCTGAGAAAACACAAAAATTTTATATACCTAACGTTTACACAATAATTAAAGCATTCAATTTATAAAATTGAATGCTTTAATTATTCCTAAATTGGTACGTATTGCGTTCCAATTTGAAAAATCAATATAATCAGTAAATTCAGATCTATAAATTGTTGTATGTTTTTATTTTAAAACATATACCACCTGTTTTATAAGTATTCATACAGAAAAAAGCCATCAAATCTAATGGCTTTTTTACTAAATTTCCTGATAATCCTTTTTCAAAAATTTATTTTCTTTTGTATACACAGCTACTCTATGAGTATCAATATCCATCTTTATTAGTTTTATATGTTCTTCATTTTCTATTTTGTCTCTATTTAGAGTTAAAATATATTGAAAATCCTGATACTTTTCTTCCTGTTTATTCAAATAATTTAGGCATTGAACTAATGTATCCTGATCAACATCAAAAATATTATCATGCACTAGAAATAACGGATGTCTCCCCCTTGTATTGTCGTTAAACAACAATGCCATATCATAGATAAACACTTTAGTTCTATTTACACTTCGACTACCATCATCATATATTCTCATACTAATTTTAGCTGGCATTTTAGTTCTAGCGTTATCTAATGTCTCAATTGTAAATGAGCATTCCTTATTTCCCATAATAGCCTCATGAATCTCGAGTAATGTATTTATAAACTTATTTATAGTAGCCTCTTTTTCTTCAATACTAGAATCTATTTGTAGTATTTCTTGTGTTTTACGCAATTTTAGTGTTTTCTTTGTTTTCTCATTTTTTTCATACTGCTCAAAGAGAAACTTCATATGTGCACAGGAATCCTTTTTACTTTCATATATCTTTAAGCTAGTTTTTAAATTCTTTAATACACCCTTTTTATCAATAATTTTCATTTTTCTCGAATACTCATCATCTAAAATTCGAATTTGTTCTGCGATATCATTTAGCTGTATTTCTAATTCTTTTGCCTTCTGGTTCACAAGCATACGCTGAAACTCTTCAACCTTATTCTTAAAACCAACAACTTCATTAAGAGACTTAACAATAGCACTTCCCAAATCATTCTTAAATTGATTGTATACTAGTTCAATCTCACTATTATCTATTGCTTCCGGCTTCGGCATTCTTTTAATTTTATCATAATCATATCTTAATGCCTTTTGTCTTTTTCTTAGTTGTTCAAGTAGTGTTTCTAATTCTAAAAGTTCTGATTCCATTGAATAAAATGCTTCATTACTTTTAAAACTTTCAATAGCCGCTTCCATTTTGTCTAATTCATCATCTAGTGAATTTAATTCCGCCTTTACATCAGCTATTTTTTTCTGTCCGCTATTTGTCAACTCTTTCTTATTCTTTGATATAACAGTTGTTATACTTTCAATTTCCTTAATTATCCTAATACTTTTTCTATAAGACTCAATAGAAATTCCAAGTAAAAACAAATGTGCTGTCAAATCATCTGGTACACGCTTAATTAAATCATGACATTTTAATATATCAGTAAATTCAGAACGTTCGTCTCTCATAATTATCGAAAACAGGTTTCTGAAACTTGGTACACTATTTCCATCTAATTTTGCAAAAATTAATTCTGATAGATAATTACGTGCATCATCTAACCTTTCAAAAGAAACCTTTTTCCCACTTCTTATTATGACTGGTTGTTCATGGTCTTTTCTGCTTCGCTTTATCGTAATTTCCTCTTTTCCAATTTCTAAATCTAATATTATCACTTCTTCTAAAGGTACTACTTCTTTAGGTATTTTACATATTCTAGACCTTTCATAATCACTCAAGAAACAAAAATCCAAAAACTCAATGCTCATAGATTTTCCTACACCATTTGTTTTTCTTCCTTTTATTGTTGAGTTATCATATTTTTCACCCAAAATAATATTTACGCCATCATGAAATTCTATTTCATCAAAAATATTGTTTTCTGAATGAAGTTTGTTAATGCGAATCCTATTTATTTCTTTATCCATACATTCGCCTCCTCGAACTCTACTATATCAACAGAATATAGGAAAGAAAGACCTAACACTAGCTGTCTACTACTGCTTATTCCTTTCTTCTTAAGAACTCTTGAAATATCATATATGGATATCTTTTCTGACTTTTTCTCCTTGATTTCCTTAAGTATAAGATAACCAATATACATTACTGATGATTTAACACTATTACTATTTGCTACCATTATACTCCTCCCTTTCATTTGGAAATACTCTACATTTTATCATTTCATTAATTAGATAAAACTTAATGGCTGCCCTATCATATTTCTTTCCATTTGTACTAAGTTTATCTTCAAAATAACCAACTAACTTATTTAATGCCTTAATTGGGTTATCGTTTGTTTCATCTAGAAATTGCATACTGATTTCCTGTAAATAGAACACTATTATGATATCTTGTGCTTCATCTATTCCTATAGTTTCATTAATTGTCTCAATGGCATTGCCATACACAATATACAATGTAGTATATTGTGATATCAATTTTTCAGCAAAATCCTTAAATCTTTTAAATATTTTATAAGCTGGATCAATTTCTACATCTATTTTTTTCTGCACTTTCTTATGCTTAGAAATATACTCAATTAAATCTATAATTGTGTCTATTTCATTAGCTTGTGTCGCTTTAGCCGAATAGACCTTTTCGCATAATTCTCTTTCTAAGAAATCGTTAATTGCTCTTATTTTTTCTGTCTCCAATCCTCTTATAAATTTAACCAAATCTTTTATATCCAGAATATCGCTTTCATTACTAAACACAAATTTATCCTTAGTATCAAATGATGCTGAATATTTCTTTTTCCTTGTTAAAATTAGTACTATTAACCTATCATACTTTTCATATAACTTATTGTTATTATATTCACTAATTGTATGTTTTATTTTAGTACTAGAATTGTCTGAGGTTACTTGAATGGAAATTTTATTCTCTTCATCTATTAAATCAATAGCAGGCGCATTCTTTTCTATAACATTTGCATTTTTTAATTTATAATCAAATATTAAATTAAATAAACCCGTAAAAAAATCCTCAGCAATGATATTTATATCGTAAAGATTTACAGCATTTAGCAGTTCAACTTGCTTACTTAATAATGCAAGACTTTCCGCCACATTTTTAAGATAAATCCCTTTATTCATCGTGCTGTATCTCCCCCTTTATTATTTGTTAAATATACTTAATATTATCATACTTCAACTAAAATCTCCATTGATTTTAACTGTAAGCTCAAACACAAATTTTAACTGTTTAATCGTATTCAAAAAGTATTTTTCCTGATTCATCTACTTAATAATTTAAATTTATCAATTCTATTAATGAAAGATTTATCACTACCTACTGTATTGTATTTTGGCTTAATCGCTTGATTTATAAAAAATTATTTTCCCTCTTTAGATAAACAGAAAATGTTGTTCCAACTCCAACTTCACTTTCCACATGAATTTCGCCATGATTGCTATCTATTATTGATTTTACTATAGAAAGACCTAACCCATATCCTCCATGTTCCCTTGATCTATGTGACTCACTTCTAAAAAATCTATCATATATTTGCGTGATATGTTTTTGTGGTATTCCTGTTCCATTATCTGTTATTTTTAAGACTGCAAAAGTTTCATCATTTAAGACCTCTGTGTCTGTGGATATTATTATAATCCCTTTATTTTTATCTGTATGAAGTACAGCATTTTGAGTTAAATTAAAAACAACTTGTTTTATTTGGTTTCTATTTATATTAACAATTATATTATCTTTTAATTCTAGTTGTAGTTTCCTATTTTCACAAAGAATTTGAAGTGGTGGATAAATTTCTTCTATTAATTCATTAACATTTTCTGTTTTCATTTCCACAACTGGCGTCTGTTCTAACTTAGTTAACATCAAAAGATCATTTACAAGTTTCGTAAGTCTTTCGCTTTCCATCAATATGCTATTTAAAGCTAAATTTAATTGATCCTCATTTTTTGCCGCTCCCCTTAATAAAACCTCCACAAAACCATGAATTGAAGTCATAGGTGTCCGTAGTTCATGAGAAGCATCAGATACAAACCGTCTCATTTTTTCCTTAATATATTGCTCTTTTTGAAATGAGGATTCTATTCTTTCAAGCATAATATTAAAAGATTTTGCCAATCTATCAATTTCTAATTGACCATTTTCTTCATCCAATCTTTTATCTAAATCTGTTACATTTATCCCTTCAACAGTATCCGTTATATTATATAAAGGCTTTAATGTACGTTTAAAAAGTGCCAGTCCAAGTATTGTACCTAATATTAAAATTAAAATCGAAAGGCTCGTATGCATATATACTTCACGATTTAATATAGCCTCAATGTCTTCTATTGGTGTACTTAATTGTATTAATCCAGATGGTGAATCTAAATCACCTACTTTTTTCCACGCAACTAATTGAAAATTACAGTTTTCATCTTCTACAATTTCATATGTATGTTCTAAATTCCCCTCTTTATTGCAAATGCTTATATAGTGTTCTTTAGAAAGTACTGGAACTGGTGTTGCTTCTATTTTTCTTTCTTGCAACTCCTTAGAATCATCATCCCCATCATCATCTTCTTTAGGCGTATCTGCATTAGTTCTTTCAAATAACAACTCTCCATTTTTATCTATTATGGCTATACTCATACTTTTATCCCATAGTTTTTTTAGAATTTCTTTAGAAGCACTTTCAGTTATATCAGCCATATTTTCTTTTGACAAACTCCCCATATCTATATTATGAAACCTTTCTTGCAGTACTTGTACCTTCGTTTTATATAAATATTCCTTCATACTTATATACTGAAAAATCCCCATTGTAACTAGTAAAATAAATAAAATCATAAGAAAGCGAAATAATAGTTGCCATTTTAAACTCTTTATTTTAAATTTGAATCCTAATTTTCTCATTGTAGCACCATTTTATATCCCATACCACGAACAGTTCTTATAATATTATGCTCCTTGTCTTCTATTTTATCTCTTAAATATCTTATATATACCTCGACAATATTTTCTTCTCCATTAAAATCATATCCCCAAACTTTTTCAAGTATAAATGATTTACTAAGCACTATTCCATTATTCATAAGTAGAAATTTTAATAAATTATACTGTGTAGGCGGCAACTCTAATATTTTTTCGCAATATGTAAATTCGTGCGCTTTATCATCTAATTTAAAATCACCAATATGAATTACATCATCTAATTCTGGAAAATCACTTCTTAGTCTTGCATTTATACGTGCTAAAAGTTCCTTGAAGCTAAAAGGCTTAGCCATGTAATCATCTGCTCCAATATCTAATCCTCTTACTTTATCATCAATGTCATCCCTCGCTGTAAGCATAATAATTGATGTTTTTGTAGACTTTTTAATTCGTGAACATACTTCATACCCATCCATTCCAGGCAACATAATATCTAATATAATTATATGAGGTTTTATTTCTTTAGCTAATTCAATTGCTTTTATCCCATCAAATGCTTCATACACTATATATCCTTCTGATTCTAAACCCATTTTAATAAAATCAACTATACTTTTTTCATCGTCTACTATAAGAATATTAATTTGTTTTTTTAATAATGGATTCACTAATTTTCATTCCTCTCATTTAGGTATTATTCTTTTGTATACCTTAATAAATTAAACATAATCTATAAACTAACTTTTACCAAAAACTTTTTCTTTTAGTTTTTGTCCTTCTTTTGTTACTGCAAGCCCCCCTAAAGCTGTTTCTCTTAGTGCTTCTGGCAAGCTTTTACCTACTTTATACATAGCACTTACTGTATCATCAAAAGGAATTTTAGAAGCCACTCCTGCCATTACCATATCTGCTGTACATAATGCAGTTATAGCTCCTTGAGCATTTCTTTTAGCACATGGTATCTCAACAAGTCCTGCAACGGGATCACATACTAATCCCATAATATTTTTAAATATTATAGCTGCTGCATCTAAACTCATCTGAGGTGTTCCTCCCATCATTTCGATAGCTGCTGCTGCGCCCATTGCTGAAGCTGAACCGCATTCTGCTTGACATCCGCCTTCTGCTCCAGATAATGTGGCATTCAATCCAATAATAATACCAACAGCTGCTGCTGCAAATAATCCTTTTAAGAGTCCATCCTCATCTAATTCAAGTTCTTTTCCTGCACATAAAATTACTGCTGGCAAAATTCCACAAGATCCAGCCGTTGGACATGCAACTATCTTTCCCATTGAAGCATTAACTTCTGATGAAGAGAGTGCCATTGCCATTGCCATATTTGTCACATTACCTGTAAGTGTTTTTCCTTTTTTGGTATAATTATGTAATTTGAATGCATCTCCACCTATTAATCCGCTAACTGAATAAACTTCTTTTTCCATACCTTCATTAGCAGCTACAATCATAACCTTTAAATTTTTTCTCATCTTTTCTATAACTTCACCTCTAGTTAGTTCTTTTTCTTCTACTTCACATCTTATTGCATATTCACTTAATGAAATATTATATTTTTCACATATTTCTAATAATTCTAACCCAGTTTTTGCAATCATTATTATTCGCCTTCCTTTGCTGGACTTATTGAGATTACATTATGTACTAATTTTATATTATTAATCTTTTCTATTGATTCATTACTTACTTCGTTATCTACTTCAAAAATCATTGTAGCGTCTTTACCCTTATGATGCCTAAAAACTTTCATAAAAGCTACATTTATATCTTCACTATAAAGAACTTGGGTTACACTATTAATAACTCCTGGTACATCCTTATGAGCTATTATTAAAGTTTCGTACATACCAGTAAAATCAACTTCATTATCATTAACTTCTATAATTCGGATACTCCCCCCACCAATTGATGAACCCATGACCTCACAATATTTATCATTTATTGTTCTCATAACAAATTTCACTGTATTTGGATGAACATCACCTAAATCAGCTTCTTTAAATAAAAATTTAATCCTATTTTTATGTGCTAGCTCAAGTGAGTTTCTAAGTCTCTCATCGCTTGCTTCCATTCCTAAAATTCCTGCAACTAAAGCCTTATCTGTCCCATGACCTTTATATGTTTTTGCAAAGGATCCATGTAATAAAAATGTGACCTCTGCTATATCTTCGCCAGCTATGCTCCTTGCAATTTTACCAAGTCGTGCTGCACCTGCTGTATGTGAACTTGATGGACCTATCATAATAGGTCCTAAAATATCAAAAACTCCTATGCCTTTCATCATTACTCCTCTTTCTCATAACATCTATATGGAATTACATCCTTAGTTTGTTTATTTTTATATTAATTAAACCATAATATTATTAATTTTAATATATTAAATTAACTTTTTTCTAATAAAAAAGAGGGGTTCACTGTTGTAACCCCATCTTTTAAATGTATTTTCTATCATAAAGATTATTTCTTTTTCTAATATTCATAAAACGCTGAACCACCAATAAATTCTCTTAAAAGAGAATTCTTTGGTACTTCCTCAGTATCAATTTCTTTAAAAAAGCTTAGAAAAGTCTTTAATCTTATGGCTTCTGAATATACTGAACTTTCTTCGGTTATTTTATTTAATTCTTTTAATGCATGTGGCTTTAATACTCCAAGCTCATAAACTAAAGTAGAATTAAATGCAATATCTGCTTCTTCTTGATAAATGAATATATTATTTTTTTCTCCTTTTTTTATAGATTGCCACATCTTCAAAGTATCCTCTGCTTTATATCCTCTAAATAATGAATCTCTAACTATTCTTCTTACTTTTCTTGAATCAGTCGTAGAAATTCTATTATGATTATCTATATTTAATTGAGTTAATGCTGATATATATATTTTAAATAAATTACTATTTAAATCACTTGAAATTAAATTTGGATTTAATCCGTGTATTCCTTCAAGTATTAAAACTCCATTTTTAGGTAATTTTACTTTATAATTATTCCATTTTTTTTCTCCAGTTTTAAAATCATAGATTGGCAGATCAACTTCTTCTTTATTCATTAGTTTTTCTAAATCTTCATTTAATAATTTCAGATCCAATGCATTAATAGATTCATAATCATAATCACCATTTTCATCTTTAGGTGTATCTATTCGGTCTACAAAATAATTATCTAAAGATAATGGTATAGGTATTAATCCATTGACCCTAAGTTGTATACTTAATCTATTAGCAAAGGTAGTCTTTCCTGAAGATGATGGCCCTGCAATAAGTATGATTTTTACATCTTTTCTATCTAGAATTTCATCAGCAATATTAGCTATCTTCTTTTCATGAAGACCTTCTGAAACCATAATTATATTTCTTAATTCATTATTAATTACTTTTTCATTTAATGCACCAACATCTTCTATCCCTAATATATTTAGCCATCTTTCTGCTTCTCTAAAAATTTTAGTTAAACTCTTTTGTTCTTTGAATTTAGGAAGTACATTTAATTTTTTTATTTCTGGTCTTTGCAAAATAAAACCTGCTTCATAATTAAATACATCAAATATTTTTATTATACCTGTGGAATATCCCATAGGTCCATAAAAATAATCATATCGTCCTTCAAGTTCGTGAAGATGCACATCTTTTATATCACAATACTTTAAAAGATTAACTTTATCATCCATTTTATAATTTCTAAAAATTTTCATTGCATCTTCTTTTGAAGTTCTAATGCTGTTTATTGGCACGTCCTTATTAATTATTTCTTGCATCCTTATCTTAATTATATTGATATCCTCTTTATTTAGAGGACTTTCCTTATGCACTTCTCCGTATATTGCATTACTTATAGAGTGCTCTATTGTTATTTTACATTCTGCAAATAATTCTAAAGCTACCTTAATAAAAATAAATTGTAATGTTCTAGTATAAATTTTTATTCCAAGCTCCGTATCAAAACCTATGAGTTCTATATCCCCATCATCTTGTATTATTTCAGTTAGTTCATAATATTTGCCATTAAGCTTACATATAGCCACATCTTTAACTTTATCCTCATAGTTCTTGAAAATACAACTATAAAACGTGATTCCTTTTTTCGCTCTAATACTATTATTGCTTATCTCAATTTTTCTATCAATCATATAATTTAAAACCCTACCTCTCAAATTAGTTAATATCCTGTCTGTATCTTTAATTTTATAGATTCTGATGCTGATAAAAATATCCCTATGTTAGGCTTGCATTTAATTATCAAATTATCCAAATTTTTAGGTTCATATAATACCGTACCAAATATATTATATACATTTCCAATAGAAATGGATAAAACTATTTTTTTGTTTGCATATTAATTTCATTTTTTGCAAATATTACTTTTTAGAGGTGGTTTTTTATGTTTGTAGTATCTATTAGAACTGCAATTTTATATTTATTAGTAGTCCTCACTATGAGATTAATGGGAAAAAGGCAAATAGGTGAACTTCAACCTTATGAATTTGTAATAACAATTATGATTTCTGATTTAGCATCTTTGCCCATGCAAGATACACGATTACCATTATTACAAGGAATTATCCCTATAATAACTTTATTATTTTTAAAAACAATTTTAACTCAAATAGGATTAAAATTTCAATCTACACGAAAGTTCGTTGATGGAGAGCCCTCTATATTAATTTATAACGGAAAAATCAATTATTCGACTCTAAAAAAACAGCAATTAAATATTGATGAATTATTAGAAGAATTACGACTTGCAAATTATTTTAACCTTGATGAAATTCAATATGCAATCTTAGAAAATGATGGTCAAATGTCAGTATTACCTATGGATTATAATTCTTCTAAGAAGTCTACTTGTGGAGATTTCGGAAAAGCTGAAGTTTCATTGCCTAAAGTATTAATTTCTGATGGTAAAATAAATAAAAATTCATTAACTTCCATGAATAAAGATGAAAAGTGGATACTTAATTTACTTAAAAATCATAATATAGTATCTATAAAACATGTATTAATAGCTCTCTACGACACTGAAGGAAAATTTAAGTTTCAACTTTTTGATGAATATGAGAAGGGGTATAAATAATGAAAAATGCTATATTATCAATACTTTTATTTACTTTTATCATGATATGCGTATCTTTTTTGAATAACTCTATCCTTAATTTATGCAATGATATTAAAACGCAAGCTGAAGATATAGAAATCATAATTACACATGGTAATCTTGAAGAAGCATATTCTAAATCCCTTATATTATTAAACTGCATTCAGGAAAAAAATTTGGTGACATCTATATATCTTAATCATCAAGAATTCGATAATTTATTAAATGAGGCTGTAAAATTATCCACATACTTAATCCATCAAGATGCAACAGAGGCTCATACATCACTCCATTTACTAAAACACAATACTGATCATATAACAAAGTTACAAATGCCAACTTTTGAAAATATACTTTAAGTATCTTTATATAGAAATTAACAGATATTTTAATTTAAAGATATCTGTTAATTTCTATAAATTTATATGCTCATATAAACTGCATGATCTTATGCATAAAAATTAGTTTTAGTTGTATAAATGCTATGTTTTATGTATATTTTCAATATTTTAATGAATATTATTACCTTTAGTACTTGATTATTATTTTATTAAATTGTATAATTATAAATAACAGATCACTTAGAAAAGATAACTTAGGAAATTATATTATTTTTTTATATTTTCCATAATATTTTAGGAGGGCTTTTAAAATGACAAAGTATAATAAAGTAGTTTTAGCTTATTCAGGAGGCTTAGATACATCAATTATTATTCCATGGCTTAAAGAAACATACGGGTGTGAGGTTATAGCTGTTTGTGGTAATGTAGGTCAAAAAAATGAATTAGATGGATTAGAAGAAAAAGCAATAAAAACAGGAGCATCAAAATTATATATAGAAGATTTAACACAAGAATTTGTTGATGATTATATCTTCCCTACTATTCAAGCCGGTGCAATATATGAAGGAAAATATTTACTTGGCACTTCATTTGCTAGACCAATAATCGGAAAAAGATTGGCTGAAATTGCTAAAGCGGAAGGTGCAGATGCAATTTGTCACGGATGTACTGGTAAGGGAAATGATCAAGTAAGGTTTGAATTGGCAGTTAAAGCATTTGCTCCAGATATGCCAATAATCGCACCATGGAGAATTTGGGATATTAAATCAAGAGAAGATGAAATAGATTATGCGGAATCTAAAAACATTCCATTAAATATTAATCGTGAAACAAACTATAGTAAAGATAAAAATATTTGGCATTTAAGCCATGAAGGTTTAGATTTAGAATTTCCTGAAAATGAACCAAAATATGATTCAATATTAGAACTTTCTAATACACTTGAAAAAGCTCCAAATGTACCTACTTATATAACTTTAAACTTTGAAAAAGGAAATGCTGTTGCTTTAAACGGTCAAAAAATGAACAGTGTTGAATTATTAGATGCATTAAATAAAGTTGGTGGAGAAAATGCTATTGGCCTTACTGATATGGTTGAAAATAGACTTGTTGGTATGAAATCAAGAGGTGTTTATGAAACTCCAGGTGGAACTATCCTTTACAAGGCTCATAAGGATTTGGAAGAACTTTGCTTAGATAAAGAAACAGCACATTATAAAGAACAAATTGCTTTAAAATTTGCTGATATAGTATATAACGGATTATGGTTTACTCCACTTAGAGAAGCATTATCTGAATTTGTTAATAAAACTCAAGAAACAGTTACAGGAGAAATCAAATTGAAATTATACAAAGGAAATATTGTAAATGCTGGCATGACTTCACCATACTCATTATATAGTGAAGAATATGCAACTTTTGGAGAAGATGGCGTCTACGATCAAAAAGATTCTGCAGGATTTATCAATCTATATGGACTTCCATTAGTTGTTAGAGCTAAAATGCAAGAAAAGCTCAAGAAAGAGGAAATATAATGAAGCTTTGGGGCGGACGTTTTAAAAAAGGTACTGACAAATTAGTTAATGATTTCAATTCTTCTATAAATGTTGATTGCAGAATGTACAAAGAAGATATAGAAGGAAGCCTTGCTCATGCTTCAATGCTTGGGAATCAAAATATAATTTCAAAAGAAGCTAGTGATACAATTACCTCTGGTCTTCTTGAAATATTAAAAAGAATGGATAATGGAGTTATAAAAATTGATGAGACTTCTGAAGATATTCATAGTTTTATTGAAGGTACTTTGACATACTATATCGGAGAATATGGCAAGATGGTCCATACTGGAAGAAGTAGAAATGACCAAGTAACTTTAGATCTAAGACTATATCTAAAAAAAGCAATTGTTACCTTAAAACAAGACATAATAGCTCTAGAAGAAGTTTTCTTAGAAAAAGCCAAAGAAAATATAAATACCATAATGCCAGGATACACTCATATGCAAAAAGCTCAACCGATAACATTTGCTCATCATATTTTAGCTTATGCTGAAATGCTTAAACGAGATGTGGGAAGACTTTCTGATTGTTACACGCGAGTTGATGAAATGCCACTAGGTTCTGGTGCACTCGCAACTTCTACTTATCCTATTGATAGAGAGGCCGTTGCTCGTGATCTTGGTTTTTCAAAAATCACATTAAACAGTTTAGATTCTGTATCTGATAGAGATTATGCTATTGAATGCCTTTCTTGTCTTTCGATGATAATGATGCATTTATCAAGATTCTCAGAAGAAATAATCCTTTGGTGTACTGGAGAATTCAGCTTTGTAGAACTTGATGATGCTTATAGTACTGGTAGTAGTATAATGCCTCAAAAGAAGAACCCTGATGTTGCAGAATTAGTTAGAGGTAAAACAGGAAGAGTTTATGGCGATCTTATGACTTTGCTTACTGTAATGAAAGGTATTCCGCTTGCTTATAACAAAGATATGCAAGAAGATAAAGAAGCACTCTTTGATGGATTAGATACTGTTACCCTTTCTCTTAGAACCTTCTGTGGGATGATTAAAACCATGAAAATTAAAAAGGATAACATGAGAAAAGGCGCAGCACTTGGATTTACTAATGCTACTGATGTAGCTGATTACTTAGTTAAAAAGGGTATGGCATTTAGAAATGCTCATGAAATAGTTGGAGAAATAGTTTTAGAATGTATTAAAGAAAAAAAAATGATTGAAGAATTAACTCTTGAAGAGCTTAAAGGCTTCTCTCCTATTTTTGATAAAGATATCTTTAACGCAATAGATTTAGTAACTTGTGTAGAAGAGCGTAAGGTTATTGGCGGACCTTCTACAGAATCAATTAAGATTCAAATTGCAGCATTAGAAACTTTTATAAATAAATTTAAAGAAGTTTAATAAGGAGGTGGCTAATAAAAAATGGTTAAAATCGGAATAATTGGTGCTACAGGATATGTTGGTGCTGAACTTTTAAGATTACTATTATCTCATCCAAAAGTTGAAGTTGCAGCTTTAAGCTCAGTTTCTTTTGAAGGGCAAGAAATTAGTACTGTATATAAAAACTTTTTAAACAAAACAAATTTAATTTGTGGCTGCATAGATGATGTTATTGAAAAATGTGACGTTATATTTACTGCTCTTCCCCATGGATTAAGTGAAGATATTGCTAAAAAAACAATTGATCTTAAAAAGATTTGTATTGATATGGGTGCGGATTTCAGATTATCTAGTGAGGCAGATTATGAAGAGTGGTATGGTAAGAAATTCACACAGCCTCAAATGCATTCTAAAAGTGTTTATGGACTTCCAGAATTAAATAAAGAAAAAATCAAGAACTGTTCTTTAATCGCCAATCCTGGCTGTTATCCAACAACTATAGAATTAGGATTAATGCCATTGCTTAGAAATTCATTAATTAAATTGAATGGTATTATTTGTGATTCTAAGTCTGGAACTACAGGTGCTGGAAGGGGCTTAAGTTTAGGAACTCATTTTCCAGAGGAAAATGAAACTTTTGCACCATATAAAATTGGAGCCCATAGACATACACCTGAAATCGAAGAAATATTGTCTACTATAGCAGATGATAAAGTGAGTATAACTTTTACACCTCACCTACTTCCGATTAATAGAGGTATACTTTCAACTATTTATTGTTCTCCGAAAAATAAAATAAATCTTGAAGAAATTCATAAATTATATATAGATTGTTATAAAGATAAACCATTTGTTAATATATTACCTCTTGGGGAAACTGCTTCAATTAAAAATGTAAGATTAACAAATGACTGTGATATATCACTACACCTAAATCATAGAGAAGATCAAATCATTATTGTTAGTACAATAGATAATATGATTAAAGGTGCTGCCGGACAAGCAATTCAAAACATGAATATTATTTTAGGTTTTAATGAAACAGACGGATTAAACTTAATTGCACCAGCGTTTTAACTCAGTTAAGAGTTAAGAGTTTGTTGTACAGTTATTTAATTTAGCAATTTTATAATTATTGAATATTATAAATGCCTTTTGTCTAATAATTATTTATAAATAATTATTAATGGAGGCTAGTACTTTGTCTAATAGTATAATAAGATATAGATCTTTTCAATTTTCATTAGAAATAATTAAATTATATAATTACCTTAGATTCACTCAAAATGAGTTTGTTTTGTCAAAGCGAAAACTCATTAGGAGTTGAATGTAGAGAATTATGTAAAATATTAAGCTCTATAGTTAAAACAACAAAAGATAACAAATAAGAATAGCAATAAAAGTATGTAGTTAACAGATAATAGACAAACGCCCAGCATTTGTCCCTATAACTCTTAACTCTTAACTGTTAACTCATAACTGAATTAAAGGGGGGTTATAAATTTGGATATAAAATATATAGATGGTGGAGTTACAGCTCCGAATGGTTTTTTGGCTTCAGGTATATATTGTGGATTAAAGAAAAGTAATTTACAAAAGGATTTAGCTTTAATCTATTCTCAAGTACCAGCAGCTGCTGCTGGAATGTACACTAAAAATAAAGTTAAAGGTGCTCCTATTTACATCACAAAAGAGCATTTAACTAACAAAAAGGCACAAGCAATAATTATAAATAGTGGTAATGCAAATACGTGTAATGGTGATGATGGATTAAATAAAGCAAAAAAGATGACTTCGTTGCAAGCTAAAGAATTGAAGTTAAAAACAGATGATATTTTAGTTGCATCTACAGGCGTAATTGGGGTTCCTTTAAATATAGATGCTATTAAAGACGGTATTCCTCTACTTACTGAAAAATTGTCAAAAGAAGGTTTTGATGATGCATCTTCTGCTATCATGACAACTGATACATTTAAAAAGCAATTAGCATTAGAATTTTACATAGATGACAAAAAAGTTACTATAGGTTCAATGGCAAAAGGTTCTGGTATGATTGAACCAAACATGGGGACAATGCTTTCTTTTCTTACAACTGACCTTTCTATTTCTTCAGAATTGCTAGATGAAGCGTTAAAGTCAAGTGTTAAAGTTACTTACAATAGAGTTAGTGTTGATGGTGATACAAGTACTAATGATATGATATTAATTTTAGCTAATGGCTTAGCTGAAAATCCTACTATAACTGAAAAAGATGAAAACTATGATGCTTTTCTTAAAGCTCTTACTGAATTAAACACAATTATGGCTAAAAACATTGCCAAAGATGGTGAAGGTGCTACAAAATTATTAGAATGCCAAATCTTTGGTGCATCTTGTGAAAAAGATGCAGTAGTTCTTGGGAAAAGTGTCATTAATTCTAGTTTAGTAAAAACCGCAATGTTTGGTAGTGATGCAAACTGGGGAAGAATTCTTTGTGCACTAGGATATACAACAATTGATTTTGATCCTGAAAAAGTTGATGTTTCCTTTGAAAGCCATGCCGGCTCTATAAAAGTTTGTGAGGCTGGTAGTTCTTTACCTTTCGATGAAGATAAAGCTAAAAAAATCCTAAATGAAAATGAAATTATTATTAAAGTTAATTTATTCTTAGGTCAGTATAGTGCTTATGTTTGGGGCTGTGATCTAAGTTATGAATATGTAAAGATTAATGGAGATTATAGAAGCTAAAATCAGTTAAGAATTAAGAGTTCAAATTTATGGATGAAATTCCTCCAAAATTTCTAAATTTAATTTTTTCAAACTCCAAAGGAGTTTGTTCCATAACTCATAACTATTAACTGAATTACGGGGGTGTTAAATTGAATACTAATGAAAGAGCTGAGGTCTTAGTTCATGCATTGCCTTATATCCAACGTTACTATGGCAAAATAATAGTAGTAAAATATGGCGGAAATGCAATGATAAGTGAGGAACTTCGCGAAACAGTAATAAATGATATTATCTTAATGAAATGTGTTGGTATTGAACCAGTTGTTGTCCATGGTGGCGGACCTGACATTTCAGATTTTTTAAATAGATTAGGTGAAAAAAGCGAATTTATTAATGGTTTAAGATATACAGATGAAAATACTATCGATATAGTTCAAATGGTTCTTGGAGGCAAAGTAAACAAAAACTTGGTTTCTCTTATAGAGAAATTCGGTGGAAAAGCTATTGGTTTATGTGGAATGGATGGTTCTCTTTTGAAAGCTAAAAAATTAAAAACTGATGTTGATTTAGGTTATGTCGGTGAAATAACTAAGGTTAATACTGAAGTTATAAAAATGGCTATAAATTCTGGTTACATTCCTGTTATTGGGAGTATTGCTTTAGGCGAAGAAGATAATAAACCATATAACATTAATGCCGATATATGTGCCTCAAAAATTGCAGCTGCACTTAAAGCTGAAAAATTGATGTTACTTACAGATGTACCTGGAGTTCTTATGGATCCAAAAGACCCTTCTTCATTGCTTCCTGTTTTGAGAATGCATCAAATTCCTAAGTTATGCTTAGAAGGAGTAATACAAGGTGGTATGATTCCTAAAATTGATTGTTGCGTTGAAGCAATCAGAATGGGCGTTGAAAGAGCACTTATTATTGATGGCCGTATTCCTCATTCTATTCTTTTAGAGTTGTTCTCTCCTGAAGGAATCGGAACAATGATTTATTAAACTCAGTTAAAAGTTAACAATTAACAATGATAGATGAAAGCTCCAAGGAGAAAGTTCGAAGAACGAAATATAAAATTTCGATTCTCACTTTTCCTCCAGAATTTCTAATATTATTTTTTCAAATCCCTTTGGGATTTGTTCCTTAACTGTTAATTGTTAATTGATAATTGTTAACTAATTTAAATGGGAGGTAATTTTTATGTCATATGATTTTAATGAAGCAAAAGAACATATTGTAAATAGCTATGGTCGTTTAGATCCTGTAATCACTCATGGTGAAGGTGTTTATCTTTATGATTTAGATGAAAATAAATATTTAGATTTTACTAGTGGAATTGGTGTTAGCAGCTTAGGATATGGTCATGAAAAATGGATTAAGGCTACTAGTAAACAATTAAAAACTCTTGTTCATTGCTCAAATATATTTTACACTGAGCCAAGTGTAAAACTTGCTAAAGAATTAACTGAAAAAGCTAATATGAGCAAAGTATTTTTTGGTAACTCAGGTGCTGAAGCTAACGAAGGTGCAATTAAATTAGCCAGAAAATACAGCTATGACAAATATGGTGCTGGAAGAAGTACAGTTCTTACTTTAATGGACTCTTTTCACGGTAGAACAATAACTACTTTAAAAGCAACTGGACAAGAAAAATTCCACAAATACTTCTTCCCTTTTACTGAGGGTTTTGATTATGTAAAAGCAAATGATTTAGAAGATTTCAAAGCAAAACTTACAGATGATGTTTGTGCTATAATGCTTGAATCGATTCAAGGAGAAGGTGGAGTTATTCCACTAGATAAAGAATTTGTCCAAGAAGTCGTTAAAATATGTAATGAAAAAGATATACTTGTTATCTTTGATGAAGTTCAATGTGGTATAGGTAGAACTGGCAAAATGTTTGGATATAATAATTTTGATGTAGAAGCTGATATAGTTTCTGTAGCTAAAGGTCTTGGGGCTGGCCTTCCTATAGGCGGTCTACTTTGTTCTTCTAAAGTAGATGACGTATTTAAACCAGGTGATCACGGTTCAACTTTTGGAGCTAATCCAGTTGTATGTGCTGGTGCTTTAGTTGTTCTTGATGAGCTTTGCAATGAAAAGTATTTTGAAAAGATAGCTAAAAGGGGTGCTTATGTAAAAGAACTTTTAGACGAATCTAAAAATGCTCAAATTGTAGATGTACGTGGTATGGGATTAATGATTGGAATAAAAGTAAAATGTGATCCAACATTAGTTCAAAAAGAAGCTATCAAAAAGGGATTATTAGTATTAACAGCTGGCAAAGATGTTGTAAGACTTCTCCCACCACTTGTTATAACTAAAAAAGAGTTAAAAATAGGAATAGATATTATTCTTGAAATACTATCTAGCATAGAGTAATAAATTTTATTTAATGAACAATTATCAATTATACAATGTACAATTATGTAATGACTCCTTTAATGAGAAAACTTTATCCTTGGAACTTTTCTCATTAATTGTCCATTGTCAATTGTCCATTATTTTGGGGGCATATATGAAAAAAGATTTATTAAAAATGGATGATCTTTCTAAGGATGAAATTTTAGATATTTTAAATTTAGCGGATCAATTGAAATATGAACAAAAACATGATATAGAACACCATCACTTAAAAGGTAAAAGCTTAGGTATGATATTTGAAAAATCATCTACTAGAACTAGAGTTTCTTTTGAAGTTGGCATGTATCAATTAGGTGGAAATTCATTATTTCTCACTGATAGAGATTTGCAAATTGGTCGTGGTGAGCCCATTGAAGATACCGCAAGATCTCTTTCAAGATTTCTACAAGGTATAATGATTAGAACATTCTCTCAAGAAGAAGCTGAAAAATTATCTAAATATTCATCAATTCCAATTATTAATGGTTTAACTGATGATGAACATCCATGCCAAGTATTAGCTGACTTGATGACAATAAGAGAAAATAAAAATATCCTTGAAGGATTAAAAGTTGCCTTCATAGGTGATGGTAACAACATGGCAAATTCCTTAATGATTGGTTGTTTAAAAGTTGGAATGAACTTTTCAATTGCTTCTCCAAAAGAATATACTTCTAGTGATAAATACTTAGATAGAGCAAAAGAAATTGCTGAAAAAGAAGGCGTTAACTTTACAGTAACTACATCTCCATCTGAAGCTGCTAAAGATGCTGATGTATTAATTACAGATGTTTGGGCTAGTATGGGACATGAAGAAGAAGCTGAAACACGCGCTAAAGCTTTTCAAGGATTCCAAATGAACAAAGAATTAATGGCAGTAGCTGATAAAAATGTTATGGTACTTCACTGTCTTCCAGCTCATAGAGGTGAAGAAATCACATCTGAAGTTTTAGAAGAACATGCAGATGCAATCTTTGATGAATCTGAAAATAGATTACATGCACAAAAAGCCGTACTTGTTAAATTGATGAAATAATTTAGCAATGCCTAAAAGGGATACTTGTTTGCACATTCACTCTATGCAAACAAGTATCCCTTTTTCTTTTTTTGAAGTTTTGTAGTGAACAGAAAAAGAGAGAAGTCCAGCTTTACAGCTGTTCTTCTCTCTTCCTTATTCTATAAACATCTTAGTCTTTCACTTTTTAGTTGGTTACTAGGAATACTGCTGTTATAACTCCTGAATTAGCAGCATTTGTTGCTGTTGCTCCCTCAATTGTAAAGAAGTCTTGTGGCACACCTATTAATGTATAACCTCCTTTGGGTGTTATTTTTATTGTCGCTGTATATACTTTGTTTGGTTCAAATGTTGCTGGATTTTCGCTCCATGCGATAGTTGCTGTATATTTATCTGTATCTATTGTTGATACTGGAGTTTCTCCTGTTACTGGTGCTGCAACTACAGCTGCTCCTGTAGTAACGGTAACAGCTGTTCCTGTAGTAATAGTACTAGCTGCACCTATAGTACCATCAGTGAATTTTGTATTTGTAAATGCTACATTTGAATTCCATACATTTAATCCTAAGTATCCAGATGTAAAGCAGTCTTGTTCTCCATCATATGCTACTTGGTTATTTATCAAATATTTCATATGAGTTCCTTTAAGTTCAATTTTTAAATGATACTTTCTATCCGCTGATTTGTTCGCATCATCAAGACTACCACTTGTAATATCATGTTTTGCAAAAGCAAAAATTGCGTAGTTATTAGCATTAGCATTAACATTAGCTATAATACTACCATCTTTTGGATTAGTATTATTTTGAGACAATAATACTAAGCTTGCGACATTACCACTTAAGATATTAGCATCAGTTTCTAAAGTATATGTTTTATCTGGATTGGCTGCTACATCAATTTTAGTATCTGACATTGCAAATGCGTCACCACCATCATTTACTTCATAAGCACCATCTTTAACATACCATTGTCCTACTGATGATTTTAAGTTATCTAATCCATCTACTAAATCCGGAACAGTTGCTGGATCACTTTCATAAGCCTCTACACTAACATCCTGTTTAAGACTGCTATTCGTAGCAGAAGTTGCGGTCAAAGTAGTTGCTCCAGCATTAACTACTTCAAATGTTGTTTTATTACCATCTTTATTTAGAATTTGTACAATGTTAGAATCTGCAATTGACCAGTTAACATTTTGATTAGTATAAACAGTAAATTTATCTCCTTTACTTTGTTGAAATGCTGTTTTATTTAATTCTAACTTAGACGTGTCACTTGCTACTTTATTAAGCATTATATTAGTGTATTCTACTTCTGCATTACATGCACTTAATCCAAAGTATCCAGGATTACTATAGTATGGTTGATCTGCATCACATACTAATATATCATTTATCCAATATTTTATATGCATTCCTTTTATTTCTGCTTTTAAATGATAAACACCATTTGGATCTATAGGTATTTTAGGATGAGTATCATCATTACAAGCAACATTTTGACCTGCTGGGAAATTAAATACTCTATAACTACCATCTTTAAGAATATTAGCTACAATACTTCCCTTTGATGCATCTCTTGCTTGAGAGTATAATACCAATGCAGCAACATCACCAGATAAAAATTTAGCATCTGCTGTATAAGTATAAGTTGCAGTTAAATCGTCATTCATTTGATCTGCAGTTACAAATCCATCACCAATACCACGCGCGTCTGCTGTATAAGCATTGTTATTTACGAACCAATTTCCTGTACTAGTTTGAAAATTAGTTAAATTAGAAATATTTGAAGTTACATTACGATCATAAACACCTAACGAAGCTATTTTCTTTAATTTTCCATCTTTAGAAGTTGCAGTTAAGTCTGTGTTTCCTTTTGCTGTTACTTCAAATGTTGTTTTAGTATCATCTTGGCTTACAATTTTAACAACACTAGGATCTGAAATTGACCAAGTAACTCCTTGAGCTGCTGTTGTAGGAAGCGTAGTTGTGTAAATAGAGAATTGTTCTCCTACTTCCTTAGTAAAGTTTGATTCACTTAATGATAATGCAATGGAATTCGTTCCTTTAATATCATTGTTCCAAATACCGTTTAGTGGGTAGTATTGGATTGTAGCTTGTGTGTTTCCTCCAACTGAGTATACTTCTATTCCTTGACTAGTACGGTTAGGGAATATTTGATTTGAACCAGTTATCTCTCCATTATTTGCATATACTTCTACAGATGATGCATCTACAAAAATATGCAATTGAATCTTACCATCTGCTGTTTTAGTTACCTTACCAACAGAAGGATCTTTGAATGAACTACTTGGCGCTTTTCCTGATTTTGAACGATCAATTGTTACTTCTCCAGTTGCAGTATTATATCTAACTACTGTTTCTTGATCTACATCTTTTCCAACACGTAATTTAAATCCAACTTCTGTCGTATTTGCATCTGGTGCAAACTCTGAAACAATTTCATATTGACTTCCTGATAAGTTACTCATAATATTAGGTGTATTAGGAGAAATTGTAACATTGTTAAAAGTTGTAGGTGATTGACGTAAGTCTTCATACTCTTTAATTGGTTGTTGTGTTAAACGAATTCCTTCATCTGTTTGAACTAATTTCATTTCATTTTGTAAAGTAAATTGTCCATTGAATGTTTGTGTTATTTTTCCAATGCTTCCTGCATAACTCCAGTTATTCATCCATTGAATCATAATTCTTCTTCCGTCAGGTGTACCATCTGTGCCTGTACCATAATAAGTTTGAGATGCATACGCATCAGGAGCGAAATTCATAGTTAAATGTTCATCATTATCAGGAACAAATTTCCAGACACCATCTACTATTTTAAAGTCACCAACACGATAATATCTTCCACCTTCGTTTAATACCCATTTATACTTTCCAGTATCTCCAACTTGTAATTTATATATATCTGGACATTCTGTTGTAATTTCCGGTTGCATTCCTTCTATTTTCCAATTCTTCAAATCTGTTGATGAGAAGAATCTTAGTGGTCCACCTGCAACTACCATCATCCATTCTTTAGCATCTTCATTATAGAATATTTTAGGATCTCTAAAATCCTTGTTATTCAATGGATCCATAGAGTTTGTTAGAACTGGATCTCCGTTGTTGTACTTAATCCAACTTCTTCCATTATCTTTGCTATAAGCAATAGATTGTTGTTGTGTTCCAGCAATATCATTATTTTCAGTATAAGCTGCAACTAATCCTCCACCTTCAATTCCATCAAAGAAACCACTTGTATTATCTTTATCTACAACTGCAGATCCAGAGAAAATATATTTCTTACCATCACCTGGGTTAACATCACCTGGTTCTATTGCAATACCAAGTTCTTTCCAATGAACTAAATCTGTACTAACGGCCTGTGCCCAATGCATTGGTCCCCATGCAACTCCATCTGGATAATATTGATAAAATAAATGCCACTCTCCATTAAAGTAAACCATACCATTAGGATCATTTGCCCAACCACTACTAACAGAATAATGATATTGTTCACGATAATCTTCTAAATAATTAGTTGAAACTCCAGCATTAATATCTTCTTTTCTACTACTGTTATCAAATGTAGTCGTCGCTATAGCAAGTGCTGTTACTGCTGAATCTATATCTTTTTGTGTAGATGCTACTTTATTTACAACAGCTTGTGCTGCATCAATAGCTGTTTTAAATATAGCCTTTGATCCAACTGCATATTGACCTACATCAGTTCCTTCTACTGCTGCTGTATATTTTGTGTTTGCTACTGTTATCGCATTGGTTAATGCTACTTTAATAACTTTACTGCTACTGCTATTGCTACTGCTATGATGACTACTACTATTACTTGAGCTGTCTTGTTGAGTTGAAGCTACTGTATTTGAATCATCTGATGCATTAGTATCCTTGCCTGAAGTATTAGTGGCAGTCACTTCAACTCCACCTGAATTAAACACTTTAGATGGTATTAAATCTTTTCCTATAGCTTCGCCACTTTGTGCAAAAGTATAAATTTTTCCACTTATTGTTATATCTCCTACTTGCATAGCTCCTGTAGCAGCATCTAAGGAATAAGTCTTGCCATCTACTTGAATTACACCAGTTTGCATTGCTCCTGATGCATCTGAGAAATACCATGAACCATTGTCATTAATCCAACCTGTATTCATTGCTCCTGAATTATTTGTATAGTACCATATACCATTGTCATTAACCCAACCGGTTTTCATTTCTCCTGAATTATTTAAATAGTACCATGCATTATTATCATTTACCCAACCTGTTTTCATTTCTCCTAAATTATTTAAATAGTACCATTCACCATTATCATTTACCCAACCTGTTTTCATTGCTCCTGAATCATCTGAATAATACCAATTGCCCTCATTTCCTTTCCACGTTGCTGATGCTCCTATTGAAGCCATTGTTGTAGTTGCAACTGCTATTGCCAATAATCTCAACTTTAAGTTTTTCATTTTTTTACCCCTTTTATTATTATTTTTAGTAGTTTTTATCCTTTGATTCTTAAATATAATTATTTTAATAACGTTAAATTTATATTTCTATAAGTAGAGAACTCAAATCTATGATTTAATGTGAATCACTTACTCAGCGACTGAAAGGAGTCGAGTTTACTGTAATATAAAAACCTTTCCATTTGGGTAACGTTTACTTTTTAATTGAATTCACATATAATTAATTAAAATATAGTATTAATGTATAGCACAAATTACCCTATAACATATTATTTTTATATACGATATATTATAATTGGGCAATCCATGCTATTTAATTGTGACTATTAATTTATAGTAAATTTCTTAAAATAACCTATAGGTTACACCAAGAATTATTGTAATATTCCACATGCAACTCCTAATATACCTACTGCAAATAATCCAAATATGATTACCAATGGATTAACTTTTTTCTTTAATAAATACATACATGCAAATGTTAATAGAAGTGCAACTAATCCTGGCATTAAGCTGTCTAATACACTTTGAACAGTTGTAATAACTTCTTTTCCATCTGCTTGTGTATACTTTGATAAAACAAATGGTATATTAATAGTTGTCCATTTTGAAACAAGACCACCTATAACTAGTAACCCAAGTACTGATGCTCCTTCTGTAAGATATCTAAGTTTGTTTCCTGACATATCAGAAACTAATTGAGTTCCTTTTTCATATCCATAGAACATTCCATACCAATTTGTTGCAAGTCTTATTGCATTAAATCCTAAGAAGAATATTAACGGTCCAATAATGCTTCCAGTAAGTGCAAGTCCAGCACCTAAAGCTGCAAGTACAGGCCTTAATGTTCCCCAGAATATTGGATCTCCAACTCCAGCAAGTGGTCCCATAAGACCAATCTTAACACCACTGATTGATGCTTCACTAATATCAGCGCCGTTAGCTCTTTGTTCTTCCATAGCTGCTGTTATACCCATAATTGGAGTAGCCATAAATGGCTGTGTATTAAAGAATTCCAAATGTCTTTTAAGTGCTTCACTTAATTCGTCGCCCTTATATAATTTCTTCAAAGCTGGTATCATCGTTACACAAAATCCTATTGATTGCATTCTTTCAAAGTTAAATGATCCTAATAGAAAATTTGAACGAATGAACATGCTTACTATATCACTTCTATCTAATTTCTTTTCACTCATTATCGTATCCTCCTATCTAATTTACATTAAGTCTGAATCGTCAATATCATCAGTGCCACCAGCTACTGCTACTTTACTTTCCTTAGCTATTGATTGAATGTGGAATATAGCGCAAATAACACCTACTGCTCCAAAACCAATCAAGTTAACATTAGTAAATGCTGCTAGTAGGAATCCAATAAAGAAGAATGGCATTAATGATTTAATATTCATCATGTTAATTACCATTGCATATCCTACAACTACTATAAATCCACCTGATACTTGAAGTCCTCTTGTGATTACTGTTGGTATAGCTGCAAGTGCTGCATTTACAGCATCTGTACCTGCAAGCATTCCTACTATAGCAGCTGGTACAGCTACACGTATTCCTTGAAGCGATAGTCCTAAGAAATGACACATTTCTATGCCTCTTGTATTACCAGTCTCTGCATATTTATCTGCTAGATGTTGAAAAAATACTGTTATTGTTCTTACAAATATAGTAAGCACTTGTCCTGCTGCTGCAATTGGAATTGCTACTGCTATACCTGCTCCAATTGATTGATGACCAACGATTACAAGTATTGTTGAAATTACACTTGCAAGGGCTGCATCTGGCGCCATTGCTGCGCCAACGTTCATCCACCCAAGTGCTAACATTTCAAGTGTTCCACCTAATATAATTCCTGTTTGAATATCTCCAAGTACAAGTCCGACTAGTGTACATGCAACTAATGGTCTGTGAAATTGTGCCTCATCAAGTACACTTCCCATACCGGCAATTGCTGCAACTATTACTAATAAAATTAATTGTAAAGTGCTCATTTATAATTCCCCTCT